>Ga0066388_100000042_pt1 | contig 36164 bp, 29 predicted proteins | sample PanSoiMetaGPlot6_FD_64539 | JGI IMG/M metagenome (GOLD analysis project Ga0066388, IMG submission 64539) | Tropical forest soil microbial communities from Panama analyzed to predict greenhouse gas emissions - Panama Soil - Plot 6 (Hybrid Assembly) | ecosystem: Environmental > Terrestrial >...
CGCTTCGCCCACGGCTTCGGACAGGGTCGTAATCCCCCGGCCGTACACGTGCGGTCCGGCGACTTCGATCAGCCGCTGCTCGGCACGGTCGAGCGCCGCCTGGAGCCAGATGGCGTCCGCCGAAGCGGCGGTGAGGTAGAGGTCCACCCCTCCTCCGGACCGCGCGAGGTATCCGAGGGAGAGGTCGGGCTCTTCGAGCTCGAATCCCTGCAGCCGCTCGGCGAGCAACGACTCGGAGATCCCGATCGTGTGGACGACGCGGAGCCCCGACTGGGCCCCCGGGTTCCGGGAGCGGAGGAAGGGAATCACGTAGTCGCGGAGCATCTGCTCCGCTTCCGAGGGGACGCCGGGAAGGATGAAGAGCTCGCAGCGTCCCTGGGTGAGATGGATGCCCGGCGCGCTCCCCCGCGCGTTCGCGAGCACGACCGCCCCGCGGGGGATGAGCGCCTGGGCTTCGTTGATCGGCGGCATCTCGAGGCCGCGCTCCCTGAATCGCGCCCGGATCCCGTCGAGGACCACCTGGTCGAGCACGAGCCGCCGCCGAAACGCGGTCGCGATGACCTTCCGGGTGATGTCGTCCGGGGTGGGCCCGAGCCCCCCGGTCGCGATCACCGCGTCGGCGCGGTGCGCGGCGGCGCGGAAGACCTCGCCCATCCGCTCCGCGTCGTCCCCGACGGTCGTGTGGTACGCCGGCACGAGACCGATCTCGGCCAGGAGCCCCGCGACCAGATCGAGGTTCGTGTTGGGGACGAGCCCCTGGAAGAGCTCGCTTCCGATGGTCAGGACTTCGATGATCATGACGGCCAGAGACCCAATGCGACGCGGAGCACGAGATTCACGTAGACGCCGGCGAGGACGTCGTCGAGCACGATCCCGAACCCTCCCGGCAGGCGCTGCGCCTGATGCACGGGAGGAGGCTTCACGATATCAAAGAAGCGGAAGAGAGCGAACGCTGCGGCGAGCAGCGCGAGCGCGCGCGTCCCCCCAGGCTGCCCGCCGATCCCCGGAACGCCGCAGACCGCGACGAACATGCCCGCCACCTCGTCGATCACGATCGGATGGGCGTCGTGCCCCAGAACCCGCTCCGCCGGACCGCTCGCGAGCACCGCCCCGGCCGTCAGGAGCACCGTGATCGCCACGAACGGAAGGAGAGTCAGGTGGGGGGCGATCAACCCGAGGAGGACCGCGGTGAACGCGGACGCCCACGTCGCCGGGGCGATCGGGAGATAGCCGACGCCGAAGCAGGTCGCGACCAGAACGGCGGGGCGCCGCACGGCCGGGCCTATCCGAGCGTCTTCAGGACGAGCTTGCAGGCGACCTTGAGCGTGTCGAACACGCCCGAGCCCTTCAGGGCCACCGCTTCGAAGTAGGGGGCCTTGCGCGGGTTGAGCTCGCGCTCCAGATCGTCCACCGGCACCACGCGCGGGAGGTCGCGCTTGTTGTACTGCATCACGAAGGGGATCTTCTCGAGATTGAGATCGTGCTCGGTCAGATTGTCGAGCATGTTCATGTAGCTCTCGATGTTCGCCTCGAAGCGGTCGATCTGCGAATCGGCCACGAAGACGATCCCGTCCACGCCCTTCAGGATGAGCTTGCGGCTCGCGTTGTAGTAGACCTGCCCGGGGACCGTATAAAGATGAAAGCGGGTGCGGAAACCGCGGATCTGGCCCAGCTCGAGCGGAAGGAAGTCGAAGAAGAGGGTCCGGTCCATCTCGGTCGCGAGGGAGATCATCTTCCCGCGCGTCTCCTGCGGGACCCTGGAATAGATGTGCTGGAGATTCGTCGTCTTGCCGCAGAGCCCCGGGCCGTAGTAGACGATCTTGCAGTTGATTTCCCGGGACGAGTAGTTGATCAGCGACACGAAGCTTCGACTCTCCTAGTCCTGGAACAAGCTGTCGATCTCGCTCTCCGCTTCCGCCGCGAACTCGGCTCCCAGCGTCGTGCCGCTCAGCTCTTCATTCTTGTACTGGAGCTTGTCGAAGAGCCGGTTCAGAACCGAGAGCAGCTCCTCCCCGCTACGGCGGGCCTTGAGACGCACGAGGCCCAAGGAGGTCTTCCGGTCGAACAGCACGACCAGAATCACGCGGTTGGCGATCATGGAGAGGTACAGACTTTCGTTCGCGCCCTGGTGCACGAGCGTCGCGAAATCGGCTTCGCCCACCATCAGGGCGAGCTGCTGGTTCGCCGCGAAGTCCGCGGCGGACAGCGATGCGAAGGAGGTGACGTCGAATCCGGGAGGTTCGCCGATCGAGCTGATGAGCTGACCGGTCTTGTCGATCAGCATCACGCTCTTGGCGCTCGACGTGTGGATCAGATTCTGGAGGATGGTGTTGATCGACCAGAAGTCTTCCTCGAAGAGCGCCCAATTCCCCTTCACCATGTCCCTGACTCCCCTGGACACACCTGCGCCTTGCGCCATGGAGACACCGACCGGCTGCACGCAGAAGGAAGGGGTGTCCTGCCCTGGCCTTTCTGCTACGGCCGGCGCCCGAGACCGACTCCCCCCACACCCCACACGGCGTGACATGAACGCGAGTTCTACGACGTTCTACCGAGGATTGGCCGAAAACTAACACGAATGCCGGGGGGGTCAAGCAGAATGTGTTCGCGGCGAGGGAGTTAGATTTCCTTTCGCCCCGTGAGGGCGCGCGCGAGGGTCACTTGGTCGGAGAATTCGAGATCGGAGCCCATCGGAACGCCGCGCGCGATCCGGGTGACGCGCACGCCGGGACGGTTCTGGAGGAGCCGCGCGATGTAGAGCGCCGTGGCTTCCCCTTGGGCGGTCGGGTTGGTCGCGACGATGACTTCGTGGACTCCGCCCGGGCTGACCCGATCGATCAGCTCGGCGATCTTGAGCTGCTCCGGGCCGATGCCGTCGATGGGCGAGAGCGCCCCCTTGAGCACGTGATAGGCGCCGCGAAACTCTCCCGTCCGCTCGATCGCGAGCACGTCCATCGGCTGCTCCACGACGCAGATCACCGACCGGTCGCGCCGCGGATCGGCGCAGATCGCGCACGGCTGGGTCTCGGTGACGTTGCCGCAGATGCGGCAATCCTGAACCTTGGACTTCACGTCGAGGATCGCCTGCGCGAGGCGCCTCGCGTCCTCCTCGGAGCATCGAAGGAGATGGAAGGCGATCCGCTGGGCGGATTTTCGCCCAAGGCCGGGAAGGCGGGTCAGCTCGGTGATGATCGCCTCGAGGAGGGCGCTCGAGTACTGCATCGGGCTCAGAAGAGCCCCGGCGGCAGACCGAGGCCGCCGGTCAGCCGGCCCATCTCCTCCTCGACCATCTTGGTGACCTTGGCGCGGGCATCATGGAACGCGGCGAGGACGAGATCCTCGAGCAGATCCGCCTCCTCCGGCTTGATCACCTCCGGGTCGATCGAGACCTTCACGACGTCCTGGGAGCCGTTCATCGTGATCTTCACCTTGCCCTGCCCCGAGGAGCCGACCATCTCCTTCGTCTTGAGCTCGGCCTGGATGGCTCCCATCTTCGCCTGAAGCTCCTGCGCCTTCTTCAGCATGCCGGGAATGTTCTTCATATCGGATCTTCCTCGGGGCTCGGCCCCATGATTTCGCCGTCGAAGAGCTCCACGATCCGCTGGACCAGGGTCGGAGCCGCCGACGCCGGAGCCGGCGCGGCGGGACGCGCGAGGTCCGCCTCCTTGAGCCCGGCCGAAGCCGACTCGCAGGCCAGCTTGATCCCCCGTCCGTACAGACGCTCGAGCTCCTGGTTCAGGATGTCCTGATTCTCCTTCATCTCGAGCATCGCCCGGTGGAAGGAGTGCTCCGGCGCGAGCGCGATGCGCACGGTAGCGCCGTGGAGCCCCAGGAACGAGCCCTCCTCGAGACAGGTCCCGAGCAGGAGCTTCCGAGCCTTGACCCGGTCCACCGCCTCCCGCCACCGGACGACCGGATCGGCCGGGCTCGCGGCCTCGATCTCGGTCTCGACCAGGCGCAGCACCGGTCCGCCGCCGGCCTCGGGCTCCGCGCGCTTCGGTTCGGGGAATACCCGCCGGGGCGGCCCCGAGAGCCCCGCTTCCACCTCGGCGAGCCGGCGGACCAGGTCGTCGATGCTCGAGGCGGTCGGCAGCGTGCACAGCTCGACGAGCGTGACCTCGAGGAGCACGCGCGGGGCTTCCGCGTGCCGCAGCGTGCCGCGGGTCTCGAGGAGCAGCGCGAGCATGGCGTTGAGGTCGGTCGGCCGGAATCGCTTGGCTTGCGCCGCGTACCGTTCGCGATCCGACGGAGAGGCGTCGATGAGCTTCTCGAGCGACGGGTCGATGGAAAGGAGCAGGAGCTGGCGGAGGTGGAGCGTGAGCCCGTCCGCGATCTCCTCGACGTCCATGCCGCGGTCGTGGAGGCCGTCGAGCACCTCGAGCGCGCGCTTGGGATCGCGCGACTCGAGGGCCGCGCCGAGGTCGAAGTAGGCGTCGGTTCCCGCGAGACCCAGCGCCTGCGCCACCACCGCCGAGGTCACCCGCTCCGGTGAGAGCGCCAGCGCCTGATCCATCCGCCCGAGCGCGTCCCGCACGCTTCCCTCCGAAGCGCGCGCGATCAGCTCCGCCGCGCCCGGATCGAGCGCCACCCGCTCCTTCCCCGCCACGTCGAGGAGATGGCGGACCAGCTCCTCGCTTCGAAGGCGGCGGAACTCGAACACCTGGCAGCGGGAGGCGATCGTGTCGGGGACTTCCAGGGGCTCCGTCGTGCAGAAGACGAACCGCACGTGGGCGGGGGGCTCCTCGAGGGTCTTCAAGAGCGCGTTCCAGGCGTAGTCCGTGAGCTGGTGCGCCTCATCGATGATGTAGACCTTGAAGCGGCCCCCCGAGGCCGTGTACTTCACGTTTTCGCGGAGATTCCGGATCTCGTCGATGCCGCGGTTCGAAGCCGCGTCGATCTCGATCACATCGAGCGAGATCCCGGCGGTGATCGCGACGCAGCTCCCGCATTCGTTGCACGGCTCCGCCTCCCCGGGCGCGCGCCGCTCGCAGTCCAGCGCCTTCGCGATCAAGCGCGCCGTCGTGGTCTTGCCGCTCCCGCGCGGCCCGGCGAAGAGGTACGCGTGGGCGACGCGGTTCGTCGCCACCGCCCGCTCGAGGGTGGCGCGGATCGGATCCTGTCCGACGAGATCGGCGAAGCGCTGTGGCCGGTACTTGCGGGCGAGAGCGAGGTGGGACACGGTCCTCCTCAATACGCCCCCCCGGTGCCCAGCTCAGACCAGTGGAGTCCGCGGCACATCGAGTCGATCGCTGACCGCTGCTACCTTCCGGTCCTGACGGGGTTCGCGACTCTCGATTGCGCGGGAACTGGCCGTCAACGCCAGGCCACGAGGAGGCAATGGGCGGCCGCCGGGCTCCGACCCGGCGGGCCTTGGAGAACAATGGTGGAGATGACCGGGATCGAACCGGTGACCTCCTCGTTGCGAACGAGGCGCTCTCCCAACTGAGCTACATCCCCACCGAAACCATGCTTCACAGCTGGCGGAGAGAGTGGGATTCGAACCCACGAAGCACTTTCATGCTTACACGGTTTCCAACCGTGCTCCTTCAGCCACTCGGACATCTCTCCGGGAAGCTTCCGATGCTCGCGCGCTCCCTCGCGCGCCGATTCCATAATGGCGGAGAGAGAGGGATTCGAACCCTCGATACGCTTACGCGTATAGCGGTTTTCGAGACCGCCCGATTCAGCCACTCTCGCATCTCTCCGCGGGGGAGAATACGCGAACCGCGGCCGCATTTCCAGGGGGCGCGGGGCTGGCGGAACGCCCCATTTCGTGCTATGATACCGCGTCGTTCCACCCAAGGCAGGTGCTTGTGGCCCGAGACCCTCCTCAGTCCGGCACAGTGCTCATCCCGCCCGCCCTTCGCGCTCGGTAATTCCTCCGCATGCCTTTCGACTCGAGGAGGCCCTTATGAGTTCCGCGCTGCGGCGATCGGCCTTGGGGGCGCTGCTTTTCCTTTGCATGGCCTCCCCCGCCGCCGGTCAGTACATGAAGATCACAACGGACAACCCCACGGACAACACCCGGCTCCGAGCTTCCGGGCCGACCCTGCTCACCCTTTCGCTGGACTCGAGCCATGACCGAAACGGCACGCAACAGACCTGCGGGAGCCATCAAGCCGCGCTCTGCGGCGGGGTCGCCACGTCCGAAAACCTCGATGTGTTCAGCTATACGATCATCCTGAACGCGGTCGGCGGCACGGTGAGCTGGGGGACGTTCACTCCGGCCGATGCGGCGTACGGAAACGGCGGCGCGCCCACGCCCACGACCACGCAGGTCGAGATCAACTTCAGCCGCTCCTCCGGCGTGACCCCCGCCGGCTCGTTCACGATCGGCACGATTCCGGTGACCGTCGCCTCGGGGACCCCGTCGATCGCGATCGCGCGCGGCGCGAATCAACCGATCGATCCCTCTTCGTTCGGAACTTTGTTCGGAACGAGCTGCCAGGCCGGCATCTTGACGGGCAGCTATCTGCTCGGCGACCCCGCGGATCCGTGCGGCGCCGGCATCGGCGACTGGTTCGACGCGGACGGCGCCGGTGCGGCGATCGTGGACAACCCGCCGACCTTGAATCCGATCGCGAACCAGCAGCTCTGCGAGGGGACCACGAAGGATCAGCCGATCTCCGGCTCGGATCCCGACGGCGATCCGCTGACCTTCACGAAGGTCTCGGGGCCGACGTACATGACGGTCGCGACGCTCTCGCCGACGACCGGGAACATCCACTTCGCACCCGGATTCGCGGACGCGGGAACCAACGCGGGCACCGTGCGCGCGAGCGACGGCGCCTTGAGCAACGACAAGTCGTTCACGATCACCGTCAACAACTCGTGCGGAGCCCCGGTGTTGAACCAGCCCTTCAACATGACCGCGAACGAGGGCGCCACCGCGGATCAGACGATCACGGGGAGCGACCCCGGAGGTTCCGCGCTCACCTTCACAAAGGTGAGCGGCCCCACGTTCATGACCGTCACAACCGTCAATGCGACCACCGGGAACATCCACTTAGCACCCGGATTCTCCGATGCCGGAACCTATACGGCCATCGTGCGCGCCACCAACGGAAGCTTGTCCAGCGACAAGACCTTCCTGGTCACGGTGTTCAATACCAACCGCCCACCGGTCCTCACGCAGCCGGTCAACATGTCCCTGCCACCGGGCACGACCGCGGATCAGACCCTCACCGCGGTCGATCCGGATGGCGACCCCCTCATGTTCACCAAGGCGGCGGGGCCCTCGTTCATGACGGTGACAACGACGACGTCGACCACGGGCAACGTTCACGTCGCTCCACCGCCCGTGACTCCGTTCGGCCCCTATCCGTCCACCGTGAGCGTGAGCGACGGCAACCTGACCGACACCAAGTCGTTCACGATCAACGTAACCCAGTGCCCGCCTCCGGTGCTGACCCAGCCCTCCAACATGACCGTGAACGAAGGGGCGACCTCGGATCAGACGCTGACCGCCACCGACGCTTGCGGTTCCGCGCTGACCTTCGTGAAAGTCTCGGGCCCCAGCTTCATGACGGTCACGACCGTGAATCCTGGGACGGGGACGGCGACAGGAAACGTCCACCTGGCGCCTGGATTCGCCGACGCCGGCACGTACTCGGTCACGGTTCAGGCGAGCAATGGTGCGTTCACGAATTCGAAGTCGTTCACGATCAGCGTGATCGACTTCAACACCGCTCCCGTGCTGAATCCTGTCTCCGACATGACGGTCTGTAATGGGAGCACGGCCGACCAGGGGATCTCGGGGTCGGACCCGCAAGGGGATGCGCTGACCTTCACCAAGACAGCCGGGCCGACGTACATGACCGTGACCACGACCACGGTGACCACGGGAAACATCCACCTCGCGCCTCCGCTTTCGACTTCCCCGGGAACGGCGGGGGCGACCGTGGCCGCGAGCGACGGATTCCTCAGCGCGTCGCGGTCGTTCACGATCACGATCCCGATCTGCGATCGCGCGCCAGTCTTGAATCAGCCGGCCAACATGACGGTCGCGGTCGGAGCGACGGCGGACCAGACGATCACGGGAAGCGATCCGGACGGGACGCCGCTCACGTTCGCCAAGGTCTCGGGTCCGACGTTCATGACCGTGACGACCACTTCAGCGACGACGGGAAACATCCACCTCGCCGCGAGCCCCGTGGAGCCCTTCGGAACCTCTTCCGCCACGGTCGCCGCGAGCGATGGAATCCTGAGCGACAGCAAGAACTTCGCGATCACGGTGGGGCAATGCTTCGCCACTCCGGTCGTCGCGCAGCCGTCCAACATGACCGTCGCGGAGAATGGCACGGCGGATCAGACGATCACGGCCACGGTCGCGTGCGGTGTGCCCTTGAATTTCGTCAAAGTCTCGGGACCCACCTTCATGATCGTGACGACCACGTCGCCGGGCACGGGAACCGCGACCGGGAACATCCACCTGGCGCCGAGCTACCTCGACGCGGGCACGTACGCGGCGTCCGTCCTGGCCACCACGGGGGCGTTCAACGGTAGTCCCGTATCTCTCGTGATCACGGTCACGCCGACCAACCGCTGCCCGACGTCGAATCCGGGTCCCGCGTACTTCGGGACGACGGGAGCGCCGGTCACCTTCAACGGCTCGGGCTCGAGCGATCCGGACGGCGATCCGCTCACCTATCACTGGGACTTCGACGCGTCCGACGGCATCACCGTGGATGCGACCGGGATCACCGCCTCCCACGCGTATCCTGCCCCGGGCGTCTACACCGTCACGCTCTGCGTGATGGACAACGGGAATGGGGATCCCTCCCAGGCCTGCAGCGATTGCGCGACCACCACGGTCACGATTCTCGACTTCTGCCCCGCGACCGTGTTCAACGGTTACGACACGATCCGGCTCTCGGCGGGGAAGCCGTTCTGGACCGCGAACGTCCAGCCGGCGAGCGGCTGCTACACCAACACCGACGTGGTGATCTCCTCCTTCGTACTGAAGTACGCGGGCCGGCAGATTCCGGCGGAGGCAGGGAAGACTTCGATCGTGGGGGACAAGAACAAGGACGGGATCCCCGAGATCCAGGTCGCCTTCTCGAAGGACAACCTCCGGGCCCTCTTCACCGGGACGGGACTCTCCAACGGACACAACCTGGTCGCGGTGACGATCGAGGCGACGCTCTCGAACGGCGGGAAGCTCCAGGGCACGACCCAGGTGGACATCGTGAACAACGGCTCGTTCACCTCGGCTTCGATCGCGCCCAATCCGCTGAACCCGAGCGCGATCCTGACCTACACGACAGAGCGGCCGGGTTCGGTGCGGATCGAGATGTTCGACGCACAGGGACGGCTCGTGCGGAGGCTCGTGGACGAAGGGATGCTCGCGGCGGGGATCCACGAGGTGCGGATCGACGGCGAGAGACTCGCGTCCGGGGTCTATTACATCCGTGGACGTTCGGATGAGGGATCGTTCGAGCGAAGCATCACGATCTTGAAGTAGCGCTTCACGAAGAAACGCGAAGAACCGGGGCGCCCTCTAGACCGCTCCGCGGCGCTTGCCGCGGAAGAAGGTCTCGAGGAGCGCCCCGCATTCTTCCGCGAGCACTCCGGGGACGACCTCCGCGCGGTGGTTGAGCCTCAAGTCCTGGGGCACCATGGCGAGCGAGCCGCACGCCCCGGCCTTGGGATCGCGCGCGCCGTAGACCAAACGTGGAATGCGCGCGAGCACGATCGCGCCGGCGCACATGTGGCAGGGTTCGAGCGTGACGTAGAGGGTGGCTTCGTCGAGCCGCCAGCTCTTCACGGTCTGGGCGGCGGCGCCGATCGCGAGGATCTCAGCATGGGCCGTGGGGTCCTGCGCGGCTTCGACGCGGTTCCGTCCGCGGCCGATGATCCGGCCCTCCCAGACGACCACCGCGCCCACGGGCACTTCCCCGTCGGACGCGGCCGCGCGCGCTTCCGCGAGCGCGGCTTCGATGAACCGCTCGTCGAGGCCGGTTCCTCCCAGCCTCACTTGTTCGGGAATTTCTTGAGCGCGTCTCGCACGAGGTCGGAGGCGACTTCCTGAATGCGCGGTGGCTCGTTCACGCTGGGGGACTGGATGCGCCCGGTCGCGTCGTAGCCGACCGTCCCGCTCGCCACGTCGTACTCGCGCGCCTGGCGCTGCTCGCGAACGTCCTTGCTCCAGATCTTCCGCTTGTCGCGGATCGTGTAGAGCGCGAAGTGGAGGCCGACCGTGGAGTAGGACTGCCCCTCTCCGATGTTGTGGAAGCGCTTCGTCTCCCATTCGCTGATCTTCACGAGGAGCACGGCATCCGAGAGAAGCGTCGAGTCGAGCCCTCCGATCGCGGTCGAGTCGATCGCGTTGCTCTTGGACCAGCGGTCCGTGAGCCTCCATGCCCGCTCGCTCCCGGAGTCCCCGAGCACCCGCTCCACGTCGGAGGGCATGAGGAAGATGCCCTTCGAGCGGTCCAGCTCCTTGAAGCGGTCCTTCATCACGTCCTCGAGGATCTTGACGGCGTCGATCTCGGACGTCCCGTTCACGATCGGAAGGATCGCGATCCGCATCGCCTTCGAGGCGGCGGGTTGGTCGAGCTTGACCTCGTCCGCGGCCGAGGCGGGCGAAGACCCGGTCAGGAGGAGAAACGCGGAAAGGAACATTGCGGCAGGCGGAATCCAGCGGTTCGTCTTCATCGCTACCTCGATCGCACTTGCGCCGGCGTCAGGCTTTGCGGGTACGGTACATGGCGCGCCCAGGAGGATTTGAACCCCCAACCTTCTGATCCGTAGTCAGACACTCTATCCAGTTGAGCTATGGGCGCGCGCAGTCGAGCTCCACAAAATGGCGGAGAGGAGAGGATTCGAACCTCCGGACGGGCATTACCCCGTCAACCGCTTAGCAGGCGGCTGCCTTCAGCCACTCGGCCACCTCTCCCCTTCGTTAACATGCGCGGGGGAAGTGAGATCGTACCCGCAGCACGCCCCCCGGTCAAGGCGGCGGCTGGGCTCGTTCCTCGCGGCCGGGCTTCGTTCCGGGGCGGGCGGGTTCGAGATGGATGGTCAGCTCGACGATCTGCGGCAGCCGCGCGCGCACCGCCTCCTTCACCTCGTGCGCGATCGCGTGTCCCTGGAAGACGGTCATCGTCGGCTCGACCTCGAGATGCATGTCCGCCACGTAGTAGAGCCCCATCTTCCGCATGAGGAGCTTCTCCACGCGGTGCACCCCGGGCCGCTCCTCGGCGACCTCGGTCGCGCGCTCGACGAGCCCCGGTTCGGGGCTCCGGTCCATCAGCTCCTCGATCGCGGGACGGAGGAGCTTCAAGCCGGTCAGGAGAATGACCCCGCTCGCGAAGAGCGCGGCCCAGTCGTCCGCGGAGACGAAGCGCGGTCCGCCGAGCAGGGCGATGCCGATCCCGACCGCGGCCGCGGCGGAGGTGATCGCGTCGCTCCGGTGGTGCCAGGCGTCGGTGTGGACCGCGGCGCTCCCGGTGCGCTCCCCGACGCGCCGCACCCGCTGGAAGAGCGATTCCTTGATGAGGATCACTGCCAGGAGCACGACGAGCGTGAACGGCTCGGGGCCGCGGTGGGGGGACACGATCTCCCGGACCGACTCGATCGCGATCCCGATTCCGGCGCCGACCAGCAGCATGGACACGAGGCCGGCCGCGATCGGCTCCGCTTTCCCGTGTCCGTAGGGGTGCTCCGGGTCGGGGGGGCGCGAGGCGATCTGGAGCCCGCGCCACACGATCACCGACCCGAACACGTCCCCGAGCGACTCGGTTGCGTCGGCAAGGAGCGCGTGGGAATGCCCGACGATCCCGGCCGCCATCTTCCCCAGCGCGAGGAGGAGGTTCACCACCAGGCCCGCGAGGCTCGCGCGCATCCCACGGTCGTAGCTCGCCTGGCGCGCTGCGTCGATGCTCAACCGACCACCTTCCGGTAGAGGTCGTGTCGCTGGTCCACGTTCATCCCGAGCCGCTCGTAGAGGCCGAGCGCGCCAGGGTTCTCGGAGTCCACTCCAAGCATGACGCGGGCCTGACCGCGATCCAGGAAGGCCTGAAACGACCGAAGGAGGAGCGCGGTCGCGATTCCCCTTCCGCGCCAGGGCTTGAGGACTCCCACCTCGCGGACGAACCCCATGTCGCCGAAGTCGAATGCCAGGAGCCCGCCGAGCGCCTCTTCGCCCCGCCACGCCAGGAAGCAGAGGTCCGGATCGAACCGCTCGTGGCCGGTGTGGAGGTTCCACCACTCGTCGAACGGCCTCCGGGCGAATCCGAAGTGCTCGGAGAAGGATTCCTCGAGAACGGCGTGGGCCGCGCGCTCGTCCCGTTCGAGCCGCAAGGGCCGGACCGCGACGTCCGCGGGAGGATCGGGGGAGCGAAACCCCGCCGGGACATCGATCGCCATCCGGAAGAAGGTTCGGCCGTACTCGAATCCGGCGCCCGTCACGAGCGCGACCTTGCCGGCCTCGACGCTCGGGCACACGACGTTGAGGCGGGCATCGGGGGCCTCGGCCCGCTCGCGCGCCCGAGCTTCGAGCCGCTCGAGCAGGTGCCGTCCGACGTCTTCGTAGGAGTGCTGCGGAGAGACCGAAAGCTCTCCGTCGAAGGCTCGTCCGGGGTCCCGGACGCGGATCAGCGCGTAACCGGCCGGCCGTTCCCCTGGATCGAACACGATCCAGGCGTCCCGAGCCGGATCCATGAGGGGCACCGTCCACTCGGAGCGCACGTCGGCTTCGTCGCTGTCGGGCGCCCCGTAATTGGCGATGTCACGAGCGCGCAGGAGATCGGCGATCGCGGGAGCGTCCTCCGAGCGTGGGGCGCGCAGCGTGAAGCCTGCCGGGAGAGGGGTTCCTGTCATCGGCTCGGGAGGGGTCATGCGCGCAGGATAGCAAACGGCGGACGGGATGGCTCCCATCCGCCGCGAGTCGCTTCTCTCTCGAGATCAGTTCTTCTCGATGCTCCCCATCGTCTTCGCCATCTTCGCGGCCATCTCCTCGTAGTCCTTGTTGGTGACCGTGAAGCGGTTGTACATGTAGTTGCTGTTCGTGAACTCCCACTGCGCCGCGTCGTTGTACTTGTGGTGAGTCGTGACGCCTTGCGAGTACTCCTTGTGCATGGGATCGGGGAGCAGCGGGTTCACGATCTTGGGAGATCCGCCGAAACCGCCCTCCAACAGATGCCCCGAGAACTCGCCGTAGCTTCCGACCGTGACCGTGTGCTCCTTGCCTTCGACCTTCCGAGTGATGCTCGCGTACTGAATCTTGGTCTTCTCCTGGGGAGCGCCAGGGGGCATGACCTGGGTGGCGATCGCCTCGAGCGCCTTACGCTGCTCGGGATTCGCCTTCTCGTCGATATAGATGTAGCTGAAGTCCCAACTCCCCATCGACTCCATCATCGACTTGCCTTCGGGGCTCCGGACGTACCCCGCGATCGCCAGGCCGTCGAGCGGGACCTTTCCGTAGTTTCCCTTCGAGATGAAGACTGCCATGTTCCCGCTGCAACTCATCTTCGTTGGCTTGTTCCCGAACCAGCAGGGACAGGCAGCGTCACAGGAACAGGACTCCTCGAGGTCCCCCGTGAGTTTCCAGGGTGTGGGAGCGCCTTTGGCGGACGCCTTCGACGATTCGGCTCTCGCGAGGATCGCAGCAGACCCCACCAGGAGAAGTGCGAATGCGATCAAGACCGGAACGCGACGTTTCATGGGGAACCCTCCTTCCCATCCTCGTGCCTCGTTCCCGAGGCGTGCTCGAGCTGGCGGGCGAATTCTAGCCGCGGCAGCCGGTTCGTTGAAGGGATTTCGCAGCTCCGCCCGGAAACGCTCAATGTCGCGGCACGTAGCACCGGTTGTCGAGGTCCGCGTCGTCGGTCGGCCCGAGAGAGGCGCGCGGCTCCGTACCGTTGCAATCGAACATCACGACCTGGAACTGATAGGTGCCGCTCGGAAGCCCGGTCACGATGAAGGAGCCGAGGTCGGTCGTGCTCGTGCCGCTGATGGTGTAGCACACGGATTGGCCGAGCACGGTCCAAGTCGTGTCGCCCACGGCACGATAGGAGACCTCTCCGAACACGGAGCGGCTGCAGCCCTGCTGGGTGTCCGCGTTCCAATTGAGACGCGCGCGGTAGGGGCACGTCTCGCCCGCTTGAATCTGGAGGTTGGTCCAGGTTGCGCTGACCAACGTGATCGGGGCCGTATCGCACGGATTCTGCGCGGTCACGTACGCGGGCTTCGTCACCGTCGCGGTGCCGCAGGCGTTCCCGGCTGTGAGCGAGACGTCGTACGTCCCCGGGGTCGTGTAGACGTGCGTCGGATTCTGTTCCGCGCTCGTGCCCCCGTCCCCGAACGACCAGAGCCAGCTCGTCGTGGCCGAGCTTCCCGCGGCGGAGGAATCGGAGAACTGCACGGTGAGCGGGGCGAACCCGCTGGTGACGTCCGACGTGAAGTCGGCGACCGGCTTCGTGCAGACCGCGATGAATTTCGTCTTCGTCGCGGTGTCGCTCCCGACGAGGGTCGTCACGGTGAGCGCGACCGTGTAGCTGTCGGGCGCGGCGTACGTGTGGCTCGGATTCTGGGCCGTGCTCGTTCCTCCGTCCCCAAAGCTCCAGAGCCACGCCGTGATCGGCTGCGTGCCGGGCGTGGAATGGTCGGTGAACTGGACGGCGAGCGGTGCTGGGCCCGACGTGGGGACGGCGGAGAAGTCCGCAGTCGGTGGAACGGGGACCGGTGCCGTGACCGTGATGTAATCCACCTTGGTCTCGCCGTCCGATCCGTCCGCGGTCGTGACCGTGAGCGTGACCGTGTACTTCCCCGCGAGCTGATAGGTGTGCTTCGGATTGGTGGTCGTGGCGGTCGAGTCGTCGCCGAAATTCCACAGCCGCGACGTGATCGTAGAGGTCCCCGCGACCGACTGATCGGTGAACTGGACGATCAGCGGCAGGAGGCCCGTCGTCGGAGATCCCGTGAACGCGGCGGTCGGGCCGACCCGCGGATTGACGGTGATGTAGTTGGTCTTCGTCAGCGCGTTCGTACCGTCCGCGGTGGTCACGGTCAGCGACACGGTGTACGTGCCCGCGGCGTTGTAGACGTGACTCGGATTCTTGGCCGTGCTCGTTCCACCGTCCCCGAACGTCCAGAGCCAGGAGCTGATCGGAGAGGTCCCCGCCACCGATTGATCGGTGAACTGGACCGTGAGCGGCTGGAGACCGCTCGTCGGAGCGCCGGAGAACGCGGCCGTCGGTCCGACCCTCGGATTCACCGTGATGTAGCCCACCTTGGTCGTGCTGTTCGTGCCGTCCGCGGTGGTCACGGTGAGGGATACGTCGTACGTCCCCGCCAGGTTGTACGTGTGCGCCGGACTTTGCGAGGTGCTGGTACTCCCGTCGCCGAAGGCCCAGAGCCAGGATGTGATCGGCGCGCTTCCTGGGCTGGATTGGTCGGTGAACTGAACGCCCAGCGGCACGAGCCCGCTCGTCGGGGACCCGGAAAACGCCGCGGTCGGAGCGACCTTGGGCGCGAGTGCGGTGATGTAGTCGAACTTCGTGATCGCGTCGCTTCCGAACGAAGAGGAGACGGTGAGCAAGACGCTGTATTTCCCGGGATTCGCGTAGGTGTGGCTCGGGTTCTGGGACGTGCTCGTCGCGAGGTCCCCGAACTCCCAATGCCACCCGGTGATCGGATAGGTTCCCGCGGTGGATTGATCGGTGAACTGCACCGCGAGCGGGATCTCGCCGCTCGTCGGCGCGCCCGCGAAGGCCGCGGTCGGCGGCGTGGCCGCGCCGACGACGATGTAGTCCAGTTTCGTCTCGGTCGCGCTCCCGTCCGCGGTGACCACGGTCAAGCCCACCGTGTAGGTGCCGTTGTTCTGGTAGACGTGACTGGGGCTCTGGGCGGTGGAGGTTCCGCCGTCGCCGAACGTCCACGACCAGCTCGTGATGGTCGAGGTGCCTGGGATCGACTGGTCCGTGAACTGCACGGTGAGCGGCTGGGTGCCGCTGCGCGGGGTGCCGAGGAACTCCGCGGTCGGGCCTTCGCGCACGGTGATGTACTCCGGCTTCGTGACCGTGCCCGATTGGACGGCGCTCGAGGCGGTCAGGGTGACGGAGTAGTGCCCCGCGCTGGTGTACGTATGGCTGGGATTCTGTTGGGTGCTGGTCCCTTGGTCACCGAAGGACCAGGCCCAGGAGGCGATCGGTCCGCTGGTCGAGGTCGACTGGTCGGTGAACTGGACGGTAAGCGGCTTGAGCCCGTTCACGGGAGTGCCGCTGAACGCGGCGCTCACCCCCACGACCGCGGGCGCGCCGACCGTGATGTACCCGACTTTCGAAGCCGTGTCCGCTCCCGCCGTGCTGGCGACCCGGAGGGTGACGGTATATGTGCCGGAGTCGCTATAGAAGTGGTTGGGATTGGGGGAGGCGCTGGTGGCGCCGTCGCCGAACGTCCAGAGCCAGGAGCTGATCGACGAGGATCCGGCCTGGGACTGATCCGTGAACTCCACCTCGAGCGGGCTCGACCCCGACCGAGGGGTGCCGGAGAAATCAGCGGTAGGAGCCTTGTCGGGTGCGATCGCCTCCTTCTTGGCGCAGCCCGACGAGGCGAGCGCCGATACCGCCAGGAAGGCCGTCAGCCCGAGCAAGAAGCGAAAGGGAGACTTGGATTTCCCCGGGTCGCGGACGCACATCGAATTTTCCTGAACACGGAGCTGGGGTGAAGCCCTGAGAGCAAGGACGCGGCGAGGCGTGCCGCATCGGCAAGGGAACCCGTTCAGCCCTGAAATGAGGGGACATTATACCACGGTCTTGGGTCGTGAACGAGGGGCCGGCCGCTGGGTCTACGGGGCCGGCTTCTCCTGTCTCAGGGACGCGGAGTAGATGTGCCACAACCGCTGTTCGAGCGTGGCGCCGTCCACGACGGCTCGGCGCAGCGTGTACTTCCCCACGTAGCTCTCGCGCTCTCCCCGATCGTTGATCGCGGTCACGTGGACCGGAATCTCGATGTAGCGTGAGCCGGCCGCCGCTCCGATCGGGCCGGGTCGAGCGATCGCGACCTGGACGGAGCGGGTGTGGGCGTACCCGCTCACGAATTGGGCCTGGGTGCGGCCGCTCGCGGCTCCGTTCGACTCCCACATCTGATACGCCTGGACGTACCGCTTGCCGTCGATCGCGTCGTAGTAGCCGCGGATGACGGCGACGGCCCGCGCCGGAGCGAGCGCGGGGTCGCTTTCCTCGAGCGCGGAGGCGGAGGGCTCCTCGCGCCGGGGAGCCCCCGGCTCCGCGGTGTCGTACCGGGTGATCAGCCATTCCCCGGCGATCTTCGAGACCGCGAGGCGTACGGGGGTCTTGAGCGCCTTGCCCGCGCTGTCCGCGCTGGTCCGCTCCACGATCTCCGCGTCCGCGAGGAAGCGGTCGGGAGCTTCGCGCGTGAGCGCGTGGATCTCGATGTGGTCGGGCCACGGGCTCGACGTGAGCCTTCCCGGAGCGTGGCGCGGATCGCGCGCCCACATCTCGATGAGGGATGGCGACGTGAGCCCCGCGTATCGGGAGCGAATCTGGTGGACGGGTGTGCTGTCGGGGGCGAGCAGCGGGACGAGCTTCATCCGCTCGCCGAAGCTCAGGATCACGTTTTGGACCGCGAGGGATTCGGCGCGCGCGGCGAGCGTGAGGGAGTCGGGCTCGCTCGAGGTCTGGCTGGAGCGGCTGCAGCCGGTGATGAGGAGTGCGGCGACCGCGACGGCGACGACGAACGCCGGAGCCCTGCCGAGCTTCCATCCGGTGCCGACGACGCGCTCCTCGAGCACCTGAACTTCCGCGATCCGCCAGCGTCCTTCGTGGACTTTCCAGGTGTACCGCCCTCGCCGCTCGAAACGCCAGGTGCGGTGGAGCAGCCCGAACGCGCTGGTGGCGAACGAGGCGGTCTGTTTCACGGTCTCCACCACGCGGTCCTCGCCGCGCTCTTCCGCCTCCACGTCCGAGGACCAGTTCACCGCCCCGAGGCGATCGAATTGTGTGGCGACGTGCTTGGAAAGCTGGTTTCGGTCGATCACTTCCCCGTTCCGCTGACGGTAGATCAGGTCCGGGGCGAAAAGACTCATGTACCTGGTGAGATCGCGCGCGAGGAAGAGCCTTCGACTCTCTTCGTGCCGCTCGGCTGCGGATGGGAAGGAGGGTATGGACATCCTGATCGCTCCTAGGCGTGGAGAGGTAGGGTCCAACCCTACGGTGCCTTGCGGTAAAGCGGTTTTCAAGCAGAAGTATTGTGCGTGTTGGTTCCTCCTGTGCTAGCGTCCGATCCCCCAAGACGGGGTCGGGCTCCACTTCTTTGTTCAGGGAGGAACACGATGAAGGCTCGCACGCTCGTGAAGGCAGCATTCCTTGCAGTCGTCCTCGGATCACTCGCATGGTCGGGGCAGGCCGAGGCTCAGTTCCAGGCTCGTGTGTTCACCGTTCCGCCCCACAACGAGCTTCATTTCGCTACCGGCGGCGCGACGTGGTGCGTGGCAGTCGAGCCCATCGCAGGCAACTTCAACGTAACGGACATCAATGCCTGCACGGTCACGCTCAACAGCGCCGGGACCGGTTCGGTCTCTTCGGTCGCGTTCGACTGCACCAAAGGCGCGCTCGTGGGGGACGTTGACGGAAATGGAGTCCAGGACATCAGCTTCTGCTGGCCGAAGACGGTGCTCCAGCCGCTCTTCAGTAAGATTCACCACACCCAAACGGTGACCGTCACGGTGACGGGGAATCTGATCACGGGACCGAGCTTCGGCGGCAGCACCACGATTACGGTGTTTCCGCGCAACTAAGCGAGAGCGCTTCCGAAGGAAGAATGACGGGCCGCCTCTTCGGAGGCGGCCCGTGTCGTTTTCAAGAGCGCGGCCTCGAAGATTTCCAACCCTAGGGGCGCGAAGAGAATCTAAACTCCGAGATCCTTATCGACCTCGCTCCGAGGGAACGCGCGTGCACGAGGGTTTCGGCGAGGCAGTGAAGACGGCATCCTACTCGAGACTCCGAGCTTCGGTTTGTGCGCTGGCCCTCGCGGTCGCGCTGTGCGCGAGCTCGACGGTCGCGGGCGCGAGCCGCCCGGCGCGCGACCCTGACGCCATCGTCCGCGGCCCGATCGCGGCACGGATCGACAGCTTCATGACGGCGGCGGCCGACCTGGGCCTCTCCGGCACGCTACTGGTGGAGCGCGATGGTGCGGTGATCCTCCAGCGCGGGTACGGTGTCGTGGACCGCGTGAAGCGTACGCCGGCCCGAACCCATACGCCCTACCTCCTGGGCTCGCTCTCCAAGCAGTTCACGGCCGCGGCCGCCTACAAGCTGAATTCCCAGGGAGCGCTGCGCCTGACCGATTCCCTGGGCCGATGGTTTCCCGACGTGCCGGCCGACAAACGCGGCATCACCGTCGACCAGCTGATTCACCACACGTCGGGACTGCCCTATCTGCCCCGAGGCGATTTGTACGACTCGATCTCCGTCGACTCGATGGTGCGCGAGATGTTCTCGTATCCGCTCGATTTTCCGCCGGGGGCCAAGTACCAGTACTCGAGCCCTGGCTACAACCTCCTGGCTCGGATCGTGGAGCGGGCGTCGGGCCGGCCCTTCAATGAGTATGTCCAGAAGGAGCTCTTCGATCCGGCGGGCATGACGGAGACCGGGTTCGCGGACGAGCCCGCGCGCTGGCCCGCGACACGGCGCACCCCTTCCTATTCGAGCAAGGAAGACGAGGCCGACCCTCCTCTGTATCCCACTCCGAACGCGCCCAAGATCGTCGGGTCCGGCTCGGTCGTCTCGACGGCCGGCGACCTATGGAAGTGGGAGCTCGCGCTGCGGTCGGGACGCGTGCTCGACGCGGAAGCCACGCGGAAGCTCTTTGCGCCGGGGCCTGCCTCCGGCACGAACTCCGCCTACGCGGGCGGATGGCTCGTGGTGCGGAGCCAGCGGGGTACGACGGTGATCATGCACGCGGGTGACATCGGTGGGTTCAATACCGACATGCGCCGGCTGGTGGACGAGCACGCGACCATCATTTTCCTGAGCAACGGTCGTGAAGGGGGACGCGGGTATCGGGAGGTGGCCCCGATCATGGTCACGCGGATCCTCTTCGGGCCGCCGCCGGAGCTGCCGAGCGCTTCGCGCCCGCTCCGCCGCTCGGAGCTCGCATCCTGGAACGGTCCGGTCACGCTCGCTCCGGGCGTTCGAGTGGAATCGCGTGTCCGGGACGGTGCGGTGTGGCTCACGGCGCGCGATCAGGAGGGGTTCTTCCGGCTCGGCGGCGCCGATTCGGCCGCGCGGGTTCAGGCGCTCGCGCTCAACCAGCGGGCGGCTCTCGTCGCGGACTCTCTCCTGCGAGGCGGGGCGCACAGCCTCGATTCCACGTTCAGCCCCAGCTTGGTGGAAGCAAGCCACCCTGAATTCTTCCACTTCTGGAGAATGACGGCCGATTCGCTGGGTGGGGAGCCGCGGTCGGAGGTGATGGGAACGGTCACCTCTTCACCGGGGTCCGCCCGGACTCTCGTGCGGCTTCGCGGGTCCGGCGCGAGTCGGGTCATGACGCTCGACTGGCTGGGCGGACAGCTCATCCACAGCACCTCGCTCCCGGAGGAGGGTCTGACGGTCCGATTCGTCCCCGAGAGTCGTACCCGTGCTTCGCGCTACGACCTCTGGTCCGCGCGAACGATACGGGTCGAGCGCGGGTGAGTCTCTAGCGTCCCACCAACGCGCGGGCCTCCGTGTAGGTGCCGCGGAAATAGCTCACGTTGTGGAACGCTTCCCGTGCCAAGGCCTCGGCCACGTACCGAGCTGAGGCGGCTTCACTCCCGACCACGATGAGTCGGGTGTTGTGATCCTCCATGGGAAGGCGGCCGTCGTCCCTCGCCTTCTTGACCTCCCCGACATCCTTGCCCTCGAGGACGGCGCTTCGCGGAATGTTCCGCGCGGCGGGAATGGAGCCCGCTTTGAATTCGTCGGGCTCTCGGACGTCGACGACCACCGCCGTCCCGTCTTTCTCCAGCACGCGCTTGAGACCTTCCGGCTCGATTTCCGTCACGCCCCCCAAGGCTCGCCAGACGGGGATGCCGAGCTGGAAACGGCGTACGTTCGAATACCCCGCTTGGAGGAGCTCCGAGGCGACCCGCTTGCTCTTGCCGCACGCCGGCCCGTTGCAGTAGACGACGATCGGCGCAGCCTTGTTCTCGTGGACCACGCGCCCGATCTCGGCGACGTCGGAGACATACATCGACATCGGGACGCCGGGCTTGGCAGCGACGTTCAAGGCACCCGGAATGTGGCTGACCGCAAACTCGAGGAAGGGACGGACGTCGAAGACCGTCGCGCTCTTGTCGGCCAGGATCGTCCGCATCTCCTCGGTCGAGATCTCTGTTGTGGGCTGGCTCTGCTCACCGAGCGTAGCCTGCGAGATGGTCGGATTGGATTTCGCCGGCGTTGCGCCGAGCGTGAAGAGCGCGATCGCGATCGTGAGACTGCCTCGGAAGGCCGTGTTCTGCGTCATGAGCGCCTCGCCTCGTGGGGGTGGTTTGGCGGAGGGGGTAGGATTCGAACCCACGGTGCCTTGCGGCACAGCGGTTTTCAAGACCGCCCGCATAAGCCACTCGCGCACCCCTCCACCTCCTTGGAACATAACACGTTGAGACGTTCGGAGGTGTAGAGCAAGCGGTCCATAAGACCGCCAGGTTTGTGGATTGGGTACAGCCAATGGGTCAGCAGGCCGATAATTTCGGCATGCCTACGCGCTTCCGCCTCGTGCCCTTCTGCACGGCCATATTCATCGCCGTCAGCGTATTCGCGCTTCCGGCTGACGGGGGCGAGGATCACTGGCGCGTGTTAGTCAAGCGAATCACCGCCACGAGCCGTGCGGAGAGCACGGCGGTCCTCGTGCTGTTCGACGAGGATGTCATTCAAGCGCTGCGTTCGCGGCTGCCGCGAACATTCACGATCGTCCCCTTCAGGCACGCGGACGTCCCGCGTCAGGACGCGTTCGTGCCAGCACAACTCGGACGAATGTACCAGGAGGCATCGGCCGCAACGCAGAACTTCTCCGACGTGTGGGTCGTTGAGCGGGTTGCGGGTCCGACAGGTCGTTCGCGAGCGGCGAAGTTTGCCTACATGGCTGCTTCCATGAATCGAACCCGCGTCCTTCGCGACAGTGTCCTAATTTCCCGAGGCACGGTGGCACTCAGTCGATGGGTGGACCGCCCTGGAGGTGCGGCCCAACGTGTGCAGATGCGCCAGGCGATGGCCTATGCAGACAGCGTGCTGGCGCGCGGCACCCCAGAACTAGTCCCGATCACGCGTCCCTTCACGCAGAACGAACTTGCTCTCGACCCCGATACCCTTTCGTTTTATGTCACCAGCCTGTCCGACACGTCCTTCTACACAATCGGTGGGTGCCCCGATGTCGAGAATGTACTTTGGAATGCACCAGAACGGCTCGGACAGATGGGCCCCGGGGTCGTCCCGGTGCTTGTCAAGCGCATCGCGGACCCGAGTCCGTTCGTGCGCGAGCGGGTCCAGGAAGCGCTTCTCTACGCGACGCAGGACGACCGTATCTTGGCGCGAACCGGCGGCGAGTACCTAAGGTTCTACGATCAGCCCTCACGCTCCCCGCGCGACATAGTGGAAGCGTGGTGGGCGAAATACGGTCACTACTGGACGGCTGCGGGCAGCACCCGCTGACCGGACAATCTGAGCTATTCTCGCGACATGCTCCCCCGTCGAAGGCAACGTTTCGCTCGGACCAGACCAAGACGCGCCCTAAGGGTTGGAGAGCTAGAACGCGCGGCAGCAGGCTGTTTTGTGAATGCCTTCGCGCTGCGCATCGAAGCGGAAATCCTCGTGAAGCAAGGCAGTCTATCACGGGCGTACAGCCTCGCGTGTGTCGGCATCGAAGAACTCGCCAAGATGAAAGTATGTTTGGGTCTCCGTGACGGTGACCGGCGATTTCGCCACTACGCGAACCACGAGAAGTTCTGGGCCTTCTGGCGCGACCACCAGCTCAAAGTCGCGATGGGCCTACTTGGCATCGACATCGAGTTGGAGTCACGTCCCGAAGCGCGAAGTGAGCGCACTCGCCTTTCCCATCAAATCGACAATGGTAAGGAGCGCCTCAAGGAGTACGAGCAGGCTCTTCGTGAGACCGAGGAGACTGCCGAGATCTTGACGCTCGCACGGGAGGACGGGCTGTATTTTGACATTGTCTCCATTGGCAATAATCAGGTCGCTTTCAAGGATCCGCATACGATTCCACGCGAACTCGCTGAAGATCTTGTGGGTCAGCTCGGAAAGCTGGTGGATGAACTGCAGGAAGGGATGGACCCGATCATCAAGTCTATGAACGCCTCTGAGACTAGCGATTCAAGGGCCGAGGAGAAATGATTGATTGAGGCAGCCGGCAACGTGGTGAGCTACCTGGACACGCACGGTCGTCTGACCTTATTCGTGAAATCGGCGATTCGCGCCGGAGGGCATGGATCCCGGGCGCATTTCTCCGAGCCTACTGCCTAGAAAAATCCCGCTTCTTCACCGCAAAGCCCCTCAGGGCATCCCCTCCCCGGCGCCGAGCAACGCGGCCACCTATCGAGCCTTTCGTGCAGGCCCGAATCCAGTCGCGCTGTTTGTCTCCGGGGGTTCTTCCGGCAGCTTGCTGCCCACGATCAGGTACGCGCGATGCTGGCCAAGCCGATCGTCCTTGGGATCGTACTCAATCGTCACAGGGATGCCGACTTCCTCGACGGCCCGGACAAGGTGTGCGACGGATGTGGGGCTTGTGTCCCTACTATGCATCCTGACCGTGACGCCCTTCGGCGCGTCCATGCGGTCGAGGATTCTCTCTTGCCTGCCCCAGTTGATTTCGAAGAAGACGGCCGTAAATTGCTCAGCGAACGACATGGCCTCGGGATCACCCAACTGGCACCAAACCTCCAGGCCCGCACTCGGCTGCCCCTTGAGAGCCAAAATCAGATGAGCCCTATCCTCAGCGGAAAGCACTCGGCGCCGGGTGCGCTCTTGCAACTCCAGAAGGGCCCGCTGGGCATTGGCGGTCATCTCCTCCTGTTTGGAAAAATCGAGCCTCAAACGCGCGACCTCAGCGTCCTTGATCTTTCCCACCCGCAACGCGAAGACGAGGGCTAAGCCGCCGCAAACCACCGTCAGGCCAGTGAAGACAAGCGCCAGCACATTGAATGTGGTCGAAAGCGACTCGAGCGTCGGTAGACCCATCTTCCTTCCCTTCTCAGGCATGAAAGCATCCTCACTGCGGCGGGTTCGCCGGGAACCTGTAAGGCTAGGGCGTCAACGTTAGCCGCGCCGACGAGACGCTACGCCCTGCTACCGAATTGCTACCGAATCAGCGCCCTTTCCCGCCATCCGGCGTCATCCACTGTCCACATCGACGAGGTGCCGCGAGCTAGCGTTTACGGCCGTGGGCACAACGAATATGCCTGCGCGCAACGCCTTCGGGGCTCGGCCCCATACATCGTGATTTGAAGCTTGGGCAGCTTTCAAGACCGCCCGATTAAGCCACTCTCGCACCCCTCCACCTATTTGCAGCATAACACGTTGTGGTACCCGGCAAGGCGGACCGAGCGGTCCAATGGACCGCAGTTGTTGCTCCCGAGTTCGCCGGAAAAAGAGCTGGCCCGAGGGCCACTCGCTCCCCGGGCCAGCGCGTAAGAGAGGCAGCCGTCTGCGTCTATCGCGCGGCGAGAGACTGCTCTTCGCCGCCTGCTCGATCTTTCAGGTGGTACGTGCTCTAACGCGAGTACCGTGTGAACACGAAATCGCGATCCTTGCCAGGCGCGTGACAAGAAAAGCATGTCTTGTGCAGTGCCTCCCCGTCCGGCCTGCCATCGGTGAATTGAGCGAACCCCCACCCGCCGGTAGTCGCATACTTCTTCGAGTCCTTGACCATGAATTGCACATTCGTGGGCGGGCCGGCTACAGATGATGCGGCCAAGAGCTTCTCGATCTGCTCGGCCGGCAGGCCCCGCTGCTCGGCGGCGGCGCGAAAAACCTTGTTGTTCTCTTCCGATGCGACCTGCGTGTATGCCAGTCGTGCGATGATTGCGCCATCCGGAAACGGCAACGTGCCGTCCCGGTAAGCCTTGATCGCCGCGTCATTGCCCAGCTTGACGCGAATGTCGTTAACTGGCTGTCCGACCTGAGCGACAGAAATCACTCTCCAGTCGCGGTATCCGTCGGGGATGGTGATCCCATAGACCGGCGCGGCCTGTCCACTGGGTTGTCCATGTGCGGGAACCATGCAGATGGCGACGCAGGCTGCTGCTGCGGCTCCTACCACCAGACGAGCAATCCGCTTCATGAGTGCCTCCTCCTCGTTTCGCGGCATCGACGTGTTCGGTGCCGGACAGCCTCTCGATCGGGTGTTGCCTTCAATAGTGGATGCCTCTGGAAGTTTCCGCAGCCTACGCCTGGTCGGACGACGAATTCAATCAACACCCGTCCCACAGGCTGTTAGGGGCACAGCGATGCGCTTCTAAGGGGGCGGCGTGCCTTACGGCGCGCCGCCCCGAGCCACTACCTTACGGCCTGCTGCTCCGAGCGAAGGGACCGGAATGCGGCCCGCAGATCGGAGGTGAGATACTCAGGCTGCTCCCACGCGGCGAAGTGACCGCCCTTGTCGTGCTGGTTGAAGTAGATGAGCTTCGGGAACGCCTTCTCCGTCCAACTCCGCGGAGCCGGATAGAGCTCGTCGGGGAACACGCTCACGGCAGTCGGGATGGAGACACCTTTGACATTGAAGTATCCCTTGCCCCAGTACTCCCAATAGAGGCGAGCCCCGGAAATTCCCGTGTTCGTCAGCCACGTGATCGTGATGTTGTCGAGCACGTCGTCGCGCGTGAGGCCCTCCCTCACCCCGTTGAAGGTTCGTTCGATCAGCTCCAGGCTGCGCGCGTCGTGATCGAGGAAATAGCCCGCCAGGCCGACGGGTGAGTCGGCGATTCCGTAGAGGGTTTGCGGTCGCAGCCCCATCTGGAATCCGTAGGCGATCCCCTTCTGGTAGACGAACTGCAAACGATCGTAGGCGAGCTTCTCATCGGCTGAGAGACCCGATGGCGCCGGCGCGCCCGAAAAGGCCGCGGCATCGATGTTGTTGGGAAAGATACCGGGCATGTTGGTGTGGATACCCAGAAGCTCGGGAGGCGCCTGCACGCCCATCAATTCCGTAACAACCGCACCCCAGTCCCCACCCTGCGCCACGAAGTGCTCGTATCCCAGACGCTTCATCAACACGACCCAGGCCCGCGCTATCCGGTCAGGACCCCAGCCCGCCGTCGTCGGCTTCCCGGAGAAGCCATAACCGGGCATGGACGGGATCACGACATCGAACGCGTCCTCAGCGCGGCCGCCGTTAGCCGTCGGATTGACGAGAGGATCGATGATCTTCAGCTGCTCGACGATCGAGCCGGGCCATCCGTGCGTGATGATGATTGGCATCGCGTTCTTGTTCTTCGATCGCACATGGATGAAGTGAATGTCCAGTCCGTCGATCTTGGTCATGAACTGTGGATAGGCGTTCAGCCTCGCCTCGCACTTGCACCAGTCGTATTCGGTCGCCCAATAACGCGCGAGCGCCTGAACCGTTGCGAGCGGGACGCCCTGCGAATTGTCACCAACGGTCTCCTTGTCAGGCCAGACCGTCGCGTTGATGCGGCGGCGCAGCTCGGTCAGCTGAGCTTCGGGGATGTTGACATGAAAGGGGCGGATGGCATCGTCGGCGGACGTCTGCGTGGCGTTGGCATGAAGCGTCGCGGTGTTCATCTTGGATTCCTCCTTTGGGGCTCTGTTCTTGGGAGCAGGGGCAGCGGTCGCGGGAAGACTCGCGGCCACCGTCGCGACAACAACTAGGAATGAACCGATCCGTTTCACGGACCCTCCCTTCTTCGGCCCGCCTTCAGAGGGGGTGGTCGACTCACCGCAGTCGCGGGAGCCCCACCAAGTGCGGCTCATCGGGCCTGACGGCCGCCTCATTCCCAACACTGGAAGGATGCGTCAGGCGTGAGGTTCCTCGCGTACGTCACATGACTGAGAAATGGCGCCTAGGAGAGAGGTCACACCGAGCCGGAGGACCGGCCCACCCGCGAGGTTCGATCAGCTAGAGGGTTGGGAGGAGAGGCCTTTCAGGGCGTCGCGCAGCTGGGCTCGCGCCGTAATCCCGAGCTTCGGGAAGATCCGGTAGAGGTGTGTGCTGATCGTTCGATGAGAGACGAAGAGTTGCTGCCCGATCTCCTTGTTGCTCAGTCCCTGGGCCGCGAGCTGCGCGATCTGCAGCTCTTGCGGGGACAAGGCGTCGATCAACTCGTACGTCCGGCGGCGACTCGTCTCCCCAGATGCGCGCAACTCCTGGCGCGCACGCTCGCCCCACGGCACGGCCCCCAGGGCATCGAACGCGTCACGCGCCGCCCGCAAGGGAGTCCGCGCGTCCGCGGGTCGGCGCTGCCGGCGCAGCCAGATTCCGTAGGTGAGCTGTAGGCGGGCTCGGGTGAACGGCCAAGCCGCGAGCTCGTCATCGGCTCTGAAGACCTCTTCGTTGCCATCGGGTGACAGCGCGGCACGAGCGTATCGTAGTGCGCCCTCGAGCTGAGGCGAGTGTGACTTCGCGCCGATTCGCTCGAGCTCGCCGACAATGGGCTCCATTTCCCTTTCGTGTCCTGAATGGACCCCCGCCTCGACGAGATCAACAAGGACCCAGTTCCGGATGGAATAGTTGAAGGCATGGTCCGAGAAATCGAAAATGCGCCTCAAGTAATGGAACGCTGCGTCGTAGCGCCCCGTCGCAAGTGCGGCCGCCCCTCGGGGCCATTGCAGCGTGGCCAGCACTGGATTCGCGCCCGTCGGACTGAGCAGCATCTCGCCCGCGATGGCAAGTGCCTCCGCACGGTCCGTCAAACCGCGGTAGGCGGCGATGGTCGCGCTCGCGAGGTTCGCGACCGCGGTCCAGACCTTCTGTCCCATCTCCTCGGCAAGGTGAGTGGCTTCGATTGCCATCGAATCCGCGGCCCTCCAGTCGCCCCGGTGGATTTTCATCCACGTCTGGATCACAAGATTCCCTGGTAGCGCTCCGAGCGCACCGCGAGCCCGGAAAGACTGGATCAGCTCCTCGAGAAACCGATCTGCGCGGACCAAGTCTCCGACGGCGAATGCGGCTTGCGCGAGATAAAAGGCCGGCGTTTCATAGTCCTTCCTGGGCTTCGGCTCATCGGAAAGCCACTGGAGGACGGTCGCCCCGTGCTCGACAGGGCTCGCCAGACCAAGCGTAGCGATATAGGCGGGTTCGTCTTCGGGAACGGAGAATCGCCCGAGCGTTGAGACCAATGCCTTGCACGGCTCATCGTCCGGATTGGACCAATGAAGGCGCTGCGCGATTCGGAACAGTACTTTGAGTCCGTTGTATACGTCACCCTGGGCTCGCAACTGGTCGGCGGCCTCGATGAAGTCCACGATTTTCGACGCTTCGGGCCAAGTGCCCCGTCCGTGCGCTTCACGCAAACTGGCGAGGTCCGATCGATGCCAAGCGGGCACTGACTCGTCGTCAATCAGGTCGAGAAGCCGGTGGACTTCGCCTGGCCTGCCGGCAGACCAGGCGAGGGTGGCGGCCCTGACGAGCAGAGCGGCCCTTTTCTCTGGCTGATCCACAAACCGCAGGGCGCGAAAAATCGCCTCCACCGCGACCCCGACAGCCCCCCTTCGAATGGCTCGTCGCGCAATGACGTCCAGCTCGGCGGCAATCTCATCGCTCGTCCCCACTACCGCTGCGGCCCGGTGCCACGCGCTGCGGTCGGGATCTCCCACGAGCGTTGCCGCCAACGCAGCATGCGCTTGCTGTCGCTCCTCGATGTTCATTGTCTCTAGGATTGCAGAGCGCATCAACGGGTGGCAAAAGCGGACCTCGGAACCATTGATCTCGACGAAGCTCGCGGCCTTCGCTTCGGTCGCGACCTTGAGGGTGAGCTGTCGATCCGCAAGCTTCGATGCGGCCGCCAAGAGCTCCGAGAGCAGGCCTCGATCATCGGCGGCGGCAACACGAAGAAAGCATCGAGTTTCGGCGGCAAGGCCAGAGAGGCGGTCCGCGAAGGCGCGTTCCAGTCGGGCGGTGAGCGGCAGCTCGGAACGTAGGAGCACGCGTTCGGCATCGATTGTCGATCGAATCGCCGTCGACAGTTCAACCAACGCCAGTGGATTCCCTGCGGCATTACGCAGCACCCGGTCGCGAAGAACCGGATCGGGCGACAGCGAGCGCGCATCGAGTAGCGCCTCCGACTGCGCGTCGGTGAGCGCCCCTATCGCCAGGTTCGGGATGCCTGCTTCGAGGAACGGGCTCTCGAAACCGTCGCGGAGGGCCGTCAGAAGTACGATCGGGTCCGACTCCAATCGTCGCGCGAGGAAAGCCAGGGCGCCCGCGGAGGAGCTATCGAGCCACTGCGCGTCGTCGACCAACAAGAGCAGCGGCGCACGGTCCGCGCTTTCGCCGAGGAGTTGAAGCATGGACATTGCGACCAGATGATGACCCGCCACGGGCTCATCGATAAGCCCAAACGCACCCTGGAGAGCCTTGGCATAAGAGACCGGGAGGAGATCGATGTCGTGTAGGACGGGGCCGAGCAGCTGATGCAGTCCGGCGAACGGAAGATGTGTCTCGGATTGTACTCCTGTTGCCGATAGAACCTGGAACCCGTCAGCGGAGGCTTGCGCCCTCGCCGCTTCGAGCAGGGAGGTTTTCCCGATACCGGGGGCTCCGCGTACGAGGAGTGCCCCCCCGGCGCCCCCTCTTGCGGCAACAATCCTCCCAGCGAGGTCTCTTAACTCTACTTCGCGGCCGAACAGCTTGGCCGGTTGCGCCGACAAGTATGTCACTGGTCGACTCCCACCGTGTGTTTCCGATTCTTGGCGTTACCCGAGGCCGGCAAGACTGTGCCTATTTCGACGTTCAATGCGTGGGCACTGCTACCGAACTGCTACCGAATCTACGTCATTTCGCGTCGTCCCGTGTCATCTCCTGTCCACACAGCCGGGTGGCCGCGAATGGCGGTAACCAGGGATCGGATCATGGAATATGGGTACGCGCAACGCCTTCGGGGCTCGGCCCCTAAACCTTGTGAATTCCAGTTTGGGCGGCTTTCAAGACCGCCACCTTAAACCACTCGGTCACCCCTCCGCGCGCAACGGGACAATAGCCTAACCTAATCCCGGTGCGCGACTAAAGGGCGCCAGCGGAAGCAGGGGACGAGAGGACTGCAGCTATGAGCTTGGGACAGGCCGTGCCGTCCAGCTCGCGGGCCCTGGTAGAGCTCGTCCTTGAACGCGCTCACCGCGGCGGGGAGCGTGACTCAATTCGGTGAGAAGAAAGCGAGCTTGCTCTCCCAGTAGAGCCGAGCCGAAGGAATTGTCGTGTTGGTGAGCCCGTTCCGTCCGGTCATCACTCACTCACCGCCGAGCAGCGGCCTGCGGACCATGGGGCGAATTACCGGAATCACATCGAGTATGAACCGAGCGTGTTGCCCATAAGCCTCCTGGCTCACAACCGAGTACTCGATGCCGGCCTGGAACTTGACCGGTAGCTTGCCGAACGGCGTGGTCTTCGCCACAAGGAGCATGACGGGCACGTTCCACTTGTTGCCGGAGCTCGCCCGATCGTCGAACGTGACCGTCGGATCGAAGCCGACCTGCCAAGCCTCTGGTAGATTGATGAACATGAAGTAGAGCAAGTGGAGATAGCTGGCGTCGGGGATGCCGGGGTCGCGGTCACCTCGCGATCCGATCCCGGAATAGTACTGACCGAGGGTCCCAAACACTGCCGTCTTAGTCTGATATCCGACGACCACAGCCGGGCCGACTCCCCACTGCTGGCGTCCGAACGCGTCGTTGGTCGACGTCGGGATTAAGAACGCGGGGCCCACGCCGAGGAGCCACTTGCCCGTCGGTGGCGAGACAACCATGGGGAGTTGCGTGTCCCCCAGACCACCTTTGCGGTCGAAGGCGTCAAGGCCCGATGGGATCGGCTCGCTCAAGAGAACAGGGATCGTTGGTCGGGTGATGAGGCTCCATTTGTTCTTCCCTCTTCCGCGGAGCGGGAACGGGAGTATGGGCTGGATGATCGTCCTGATCCCAACCTCCGATTGGCCCAAGTTCAGGTCACCATCCGCGAAGTTGAGGTCGAACTCCATGAACAGCGCCGAGACATCCGAAAGCGGATTCGAGAGCTTCCTACCGGTTTCGACGACGTCGCGGTCCGAGCCGGCCCCGGGCTCCTCTCCCCGGGCAACTGGTGCCAGCGAGAAAAGTGCAAGCAGACTCACCACACCCAGGCATAACCTTGAAATCGTCATGATGCTCGGTTCCTCTCTGCGACCGCGAGCTGTGGGCCAAACACCTCGTCGAGATCGGCTAGACCATTTCCTTGCCATGTCGAGACTGTAAATCGCCGGGCTCTTACGGTAGCTAGACAGTGAACTCGGTATGAAACAGATCGTCCCCGTCCATTGTCTTCTTCAACTTCTGCAAGTCCCTCCACGTCTCATCGTCGTAGTAGCGCCTGCGAATCTTCTCGTTCGCCGTATTGGTTAGAAGCAATCGAAAACGATCCCGGCGACCAGATCGCGATGACAAATGGAGCTAAGGGGAGGCGTTACGTGGGGCGAGATCGCACGCTTTGCTCCTCCCGTGCTTCCTTCGCCCGGCGCACGGAGAGGTCAGCCGCCCACCAGCGCTCGTTCCGCTCCACGATCATGATCATGGCCTGGGGAAACGTAACCGGCGTCTGCGCGGTAACCTTCGCCGGAACGCCCGGGGCCAGGATGGCGAGGCCGAGGAACAGGAGTCCGTTCGAGCGCCGCATCAGCCACCTCGGTCATCGCGGGCTCGTGGCCACCGTACTTGCGGTGAGTGAGGCGCCTTCGACGGGGCCGAGCTCCGGGCTCACCGGGTTCGGCAGCACCTCATCGGCACTCGCGGGCTCGGTCTGCGGCTGCCGATTCATCGTCCGGCGCAACGTGACGGACGCGCTGTAGATCCGTCGCGTCTGCATGATCTCGCCGAGCGGCCTGTGCTCCTCGGTGACCCGCCACGCGTTGAACGCGAGCGCATCCGCCGTTTCGGAATTCTCGGTCCCCGAAATGTCCTGCCGCGGGACGTGGACCCGTCCAACGGTCACGAACGGGGAGAGCTTTTCCGGCCACTCGACGGTCACCTCATTGACCGGCATCGCCTCGAGATCGGTGCTCAGCTGTACTTGTAAATCGAAATCGAAGGCGCTGGCTTGCAGTTCGTCCGCCAGGGTCGGATAGAAGACGTCCGGCCGACCGCGCATGTCGAGCTCATGATGGATCGCCCGCGCGGTGTTTCCCGCGGCGGGCGCGAGGCGGATCTTCGCGACGTAGTCACCGTGACGGACCGCGCCCATGCTCCAGTACGTGGACAACACCGGGTTGCGAAACGGCGTCTGCGACACTTTGAGGAACGCGAGTAGCTCGTCCCATGCCCAGTCGGACGGCTCGAACGTGCCCTTGCCGGTGAGGAAATCTGTGAGCAGCTGGTGGAGGCCCTTCTTGCCTCGCGCCAGGTACTGAGGCAGTTCGTTGCCTACTTCCTGGATCTTCAGGTAGTGCTTCGCCGTGTTGGCGACGAATATGGGATTGCTCTTGAGCACGAGGTCGAATGTGGTCGAGTCCGGCTCGTCGTCCATCAGCTTTGGTCCGGGAACATCGAAGATCTTCATGGCACACCCCACGATGCCTCCGAGGGTGGCGTCCGCGCCCAGATGAGTGGAGGAGCTGGAGAATCGGAGCACCACATCGTGGCGCCCTGGCCGGGCGTAGATTCCCTGCGCGTACGGCGGCGGTACGACGCGCAGGATCTGGAGCTCCGCTCTGGCCACGCCGAACGTCTTCGCGTGTGCGCCGCGGAGGGCTCGTCCGCTGCCCTCCGCCACTGGCGATTCGCGGACCTTCTTTTCCCAGAAACCGATGATCGTTTCCAAGAGCCGATCGAGATCCGGATCGATCTTCTCGATCTGAGGCGTATAGCGGACGAAATCCTGTGGCATCGGTCAGCGCTCCTTCGGCTCGATCGAGCCTGTTTCATCGAGATTCCCGATCCACTTCAAGGCCGACAAGCTCGGCATGAAGAGATACTCGCCGCCACGGAGCACGTTGAACGTCTCGATTCCGTGGATGCGGCGCCTCACCGGCTCCTTTGGGATGGTGAACGTGGCCCCGTCCTCCTGCCTTCCGATGATAGGGTCGCGCTCTTCGCCGGTGCCGATGAATCCGCCTTCGTTGATCCACTCCTGTTGTAGGAACTCCATCGTGGCCATTGCCTTGGCGCTGATGAACAGGAAGTAGACACCGCGGGGGATCTCGTCGGCCTCCACGGACAGGGCGTTCGGATCGTAGGGTGGTCCATAGGTCGTCCCGCGCCGAATGAGGCGGTGGATGTTCACATCCGTTAGACGGGTAAGCTCCGTGTCCCTCGGGTTCATGCGTCGGATGTGGCATCCGAGCGGTGCCTGACGGCCATGCGGGTCCGTGGCGTAGTTGAAATCGTTGTTCCGGCACGGGTCCGCGCCGAGCGCGGGATTGTCCACGTCTGGAGCCAAGGTGAGCGGTGCGCCGCTGCGCCAGCGACCCACCAATTTGGCGGCGAGCAACTCCCGTTCGTCCTCCGTGGCTCCATGCGCGTGGAGGAATCGATTGAACGCGCCCACACGCGACTGATACTTGCGCAGACCCACATAGGTCCCATTGCGACCGAGGACGTCCGGATGCGGCATCGGCAGGGGAACACCGGCCTCGCCTGGATATCCGAGAATGAACTCTCCGGCCTTGATGCAAGGCCCCTGCCCGGGCAGCGGCTCGACGCCACTGCCCTCGATCGCGGGCTGGTCGATGCCGTCCTTGTATCCCAGCGGGTTGAGGTCCCCCGGCTGCGCGCCGAAGTCCTGCATGGACAGGACCCGGACGCCGGAAAGGCCTTCGTACTGCTCGCGGGCGATGGCGAGTGCACGCCGTCGCTTTTCCTCCGAGTCGCTGAAAGCACTCACTCCGATGTGGACCTGGCTAGTACCGAAAGGGGGATCCCAGCTCTTCGGATCGTTCACGCCTTCGTCCCGAAGCTGCCGGGCGCGCGCCGCCATGCCAAAACGGAACGCCTCCGGGAAACTCGCCAGCGACTCAGCCGGAACCCTGAGCGCCTGGAGCCCCGTATAGCTGATTCCAACCGACAGCCAAGCGTTGGCTGCGATACGCCACCCCGCGGCGGAATCGATGTACGGGGTCAGCCGGCGCAGAGCCTCGCGGCCGGCCCGAGCGTCATCCACACTCAAGAGGACGTGCGTGCCGAAGTAGGGTGCGGGCCGCTGCCTGAGGACGGTCGCCTGGATCTCATGCAGCTCGAGTGTCGGCGCGGACACCGAGACACTCCCTACGGCACCTTCGTGAACCAGCGACATGCTATTGGACCTTGTCCAGGAATTCCTCAACCGCCTTGCCGACACGCTCGAGCCGTCGAGTCTCTGCAACCGTCAGATTCGGACTGCCGACATACCAGGCTTCGGCCGCGACCTGGTGCTCCGCGATATAGTCTTTCACCTTCGGGCTCCGGAGCCCAGGCCACCCCACCGCATCGCAGAACAACAGATCCAAGGCGTTGGGGATCTTCGTGGCGAAGTCGTCGATGTAGGCGTCCCACTCGCCGTCGAAAGTCGTGGCGAAGAGCAGCTTCGTGTCGTTGTCCAGGAACACGAACCGCATGTCGTGGACCGTGCCCACCCTGTCCGCGCCCAGGAAGTTGCCTTCCAGCAGTTCCAGCAGGCCGCGGAGCCGCTTCGCTCCTCCTTTCCCGAACGGAAAGAAAACGGTGAACTCCGAGACCTTGCCCTGCCGTGCGCCGATCCGACCGGCGTTTTGAACCACCGAGCTCGCAGCAAACTCCCGCTCCAGGTCATGAATCCCTTTCTCCAGCGCGGCCTTGCCAATTTCCGGCGCGTCGGCGTAGAGCTCCCGCACCTTCTTGATCTTCTGCTCGACGGTTAGAGTCTCTTTCGTCGATGCCGTTTGGGTTGCCATGGCTGACTTCTCCTTTCAGTTGGTTGACAGACAATCTTCCGGGCTCCGAGGGTGTGCGGATCTCATACGCTGGCGGTCACCGCCGTGTGCGACACTGCCGTGGCACCGTCGACTCCTTGCATCGCTTCAGGAAGGAGCACCGCCCGACCGACGAGACGCCCGTGCTCGAAATCGTCGTACGCCTTGTCCGCCGCGCTGAGCGGATAGCGGTCCACCAGAACCTTGAGCCGGCCCAGGGCCGCCATCTGCACGACGTCCATCAACGCGATGCTGCCGCCGTTAAAGCTCGTGGCCAATCGGGCACCCGGGGGAATCTTGAAGAAGTCGAACGGGTAGGAGCCACCCCCGGCGCCGACCATGACCAAGTGACCCCTCCACGACATGGCCGCCACCGCGGTCGCGAGGGTGGCGTTGATCCCCACGCAATCGATGACGAACGCCGCCCCGGTCCCGTTGCTGATCTCGCGAATCCGTTCCGCAGCGTCGGGACCGCTCGCGACCACCTCGTCCGCGCCGTGTTCGAGGGCCAGCTTCTTCCTGTCTTCGTTCGAGTCGACCGCGACGACTCGCGCCGAGGTCAAGAGGCGCAGGAACTGAACCGCGTAGAGACCGAGCCCGCCGACGCCGATCACGACCGCCGTGCCGCCGGGCCAAATCTCGGGAATCGCGGGCCTGATTGCGCTGTAGGTCGTGATGCCCGCATCCGTCAGCGGCGCCGCAGTTACCGGATCCAGGTCTCCAATCGCAACGAGAAATCTCGCGTCGGGAACGAGAACGTAGGGTGCATGTCCCCCGTCGAAACCGACGCCGGGGGCGCGGATCCCCTCTTGGTAGACACAGTGGTTCTCTTCCCCGGAACGGCACCTATGGCATCGTCCGCAGCTCGCCCACGAGGGGTTGATCGCGACGGCGTCCCCGGGCTCGAACCTCGTCACCCCGCTCCCGACCTCCTCGACCCACCCCGCGATCTCGTGCCCGAGCGTGAAGGGCGGCGACTGGTCCTTCCAGTAGCCTTTCTCGCGGGCGATGACCGTGAAGTCCGTATGGCATAGGCCGGAGGCGGCGACCCGGACGACGACCTGACCAGGACCGGCATGCGGGTCGGGCA
>Ga0066388_100000043_pt1 | contig 35998 bp, 48 predicted proteins | sample PanSoiMetaGPlot6_FD_64539 | JGI IMG/M metagenome (GOLD analysis project Ga0066388, IMG submission 64539) | Tropical forest soil microbial communities from Panama analyzed to predict greenhouse gas emissions - Panama Soil - Plot 6 (Hybrid Assembly) | ecosystem: Environmental > Terrestrial >...
AAAAAAAAAGGGAAACCGCCCAAATGAACAAGCCAAAAGACGTCAAGCCGATGATGCCGCTCAAACACGACTTCGTTGCCAGCCTCGACCGCTTCATCAACGAGGCGGGACTGCTCGCCGATGCGGTGGAGTCTGCGCTGCAGCTTGGCGCGGTCAACGACCGCGCGCGCAAACTGGTCGAGGATCGGATCAAGGCGTTCCAACGTGCCCGGTGGGGCGAGGAGGAATGAGGCGGGCCGGCAATGATCGAGATCATCCTCAAGATACTCGGCTGGCTGCTCGTGGTCGCCGGCGTGTTGATTGTCATCGTGATCGTGGTCAGTGCGATCTCGTACCTCCACTACCTGCGTTCGATGCGGCACGTGCCGCGGAAGCGCGACGACGACGACGAGTGATGACCCAGGCGCCGGGGGAGGTCACGGCGCCTATAATGGGCGTGGTCAACGATCACGAGGACCACACAACAATGAAACGACCGCACGACCCGACGTCCACGCCCGAGGACCTGATCGCCTTCGCCTCCGAGTGGGCGGGCAAGGTGTTCCGCCGCGACGGCGAAATCCACCCGATCTGGCACGCCATCACCCGCGGCGGCGAGCACCTGATCCTGCCGACGCCGTGGGGCGACAGCTACGACCGCGACCTGCAGACGGCGATGGTCCGCGTGCTGTTCGACCTGAAAGACGTTGTGCGCTACGTGCTCCTGCACGAGGCATGGATGGCCGACTTCCGCGGCACGCGCCTGAGCGGCGAGCAGGCCGAGGCGCTGCGCGAGGAGTTGAACCGCGACGGTGTCAAGAACCGCCCCGACCGCATTGAGGTCGTCATGATCCAGGCCGAGGTCGAAGGGCACGTCGCACGCTCAGCCTTCCGCCGCATCGTGCGCCCGCCCAGGCGCCGCGCGATCCTGGCACCGCTCGACATGTTCAACCTCGCCGGGGCGAACGCCGAGGGGCGGCTCGTCGGGATGCTGCCGGTGCGGGGAGGGATGCAGTAGTGATGGGCTACGCATTCGCAATGGGACTGTGTTTCGGGTGCAAGCGGCCGTTTACGTTCAATCCGGTGCGCGTTCCGAGCGTCGTCGTCGACGGCGAGCGGTATCCGATCTGCGCGGGCTGCGTCGAGCGCGCCAATCCGCTTCGCGCCAAGAACGGTTTACCGCTGATCGTTCCGCTTCCCGGTGCCTACGACCCCTGCGACGAAAGCGAACTGGAATGACCGACCCCGACGACGACCTTGAGCGCGAGCAGTTCAGCGTCGCCATCTTTTTCCCAGATGGCCGATACACCTACGCCGTGCGGTGGATTGCGGCCGGTGACGCCGTGCGCATATTCCGCACGTTGTGCGAAAGCGTGCTGGCGCGCGAGGGAGTCTATGCGCGCATCATCGTCACCGACGGCGGCGACTTCACCAGCATGGAATGGGTCAACGGCAAGGGTTACACGTACCCGCCCGAATTGGTGAGGTTCAACGGATGACCGCGACCGTGACCTTGGAGCTCGTGGCGGCGCTCCCGCGCAAGTGCGGCGACTGCCAACTGTGTTGCAAGCTGCTGCCCGTCGCCGAGATCGACAAGCGCGCCGGCCACCGCTGCCGCCATCAGGCGCACGCCAAGGGGTGCCGCGTCTACGGTGCGGGCACCATGCCGGCATCGTGCCGGCTGTGGTCGTGTGCGTGGCTCACCGGCGCCGATACCGGGTCCCGGCCAGACCGCGCGCACGTGGTTGTCGACATGCTGCCCGACTTCGTCACGATCACGCACGACGACGGCACCGCTCCGCAAACGATCCCGGTGGTGCAGGTGTGGGTCGACCCGAGCTTCCCCGACGCGCACCGCGACCCGGCGCTGCGCGCCTACCTCGCCAAGCGCGCCGCGGACGGCGTTGCCGCGTTAATCCGGTTCAATGAACGAGACGCCTTCATGCTGCTGGCTCCCGAAATGACGCCGAGCGGCGAGTGGATCGAGGCGCACTCCAACGTCGCCCCGGTGAAGCAGCACACGTTCGCCGAGATCGCCAAGGCGCTGTCCGGTCAGTAGTCGCGCGCGGGAAACTGCAGCCGCAGCGTCGCCGGATCGGCCTCCAGCCGTTCGATCATGCCACCTGGACCGCCGGCCGCGACGAGCGCCGCGCGCGGGAACATGCGCGCAACGGCCGCCTGGGCGCTCGGCGGCACGTCCTGCGCCTCGTCCACCAGCACCAGCGGGCAGTCGTCTGCCGGGTACAGCGCGCCGGCGAGCACGTCGCCGTCATCCACGAGACGCTCGCGGTGGCGAAACTCGGCGTAGAAGTCGGCCGCCTCGGCAACGAGCGAGAACGCCTGCGGGACCCGCGCGCCGCGCGCAACCTGGTCGGAGTGGATTTCAGCCAAGCTGCGGCCGGTGACGCGCGCACGCTGGTCGAGCTCGATGATGATCAGCACGTCGCGGTGCCGGCACTTGAGGAACGCGACGTCGGCGGGGCTGTCGGTCAACCCGGCCGCGCGCTTGATCCGCGCCGTGAACTCGGCCGCCGCCTGTCGGCGGTGGCGGTTGTTGACCTGGATCGCGCCGACGCTGCGCGCGTAGGCGACCGCCGCAATGGTCCCGGCGAGGTCGTCGCGGAAGAACCACTCCAGCGATGTCCCTGGCTCGATGGTGTCGGCGACGGCGCGGCACAGCAGGTGAGCGTCGGCCGGCGCCAGCGCCAGCAACCCGAACTGGACGACCGACATGCCCCATTGCTCGGCCGCTTCGGTGGCGATCGAGGCCAGCGCCGTCGTCTTGCCGCTGCGCAGCGGGCCGCGGATCGTCGCGGTGAAGCGCCGCCGGGCGGCCAGCACCGGCCGCAGCGCCTCCACCGCCCCGAAAGTATCGGCAACGTCCACCGGAAACGGTATAGTGCGGCGCGGCGAGGCGGCGACCATGACAGCCGAGATTATCCCTATCGAGGACGCGGCGGCAGTGTTCGACCGGGACCGCCGGGCGTTCCGCCTGCGGCTCGCCGGCGTTTCCGTGCTGCGCATCGCCGAAGAACTAAACTGCAGCCCCGCACAGGTCGAGGACTCTCTCGTTCGCATGTGCGGCGGTGTGACGCCGGAGCTCCGCGCGCGCACCATCAGGATCGAGCTCGAGCGGCTCGATGAGCTCCAGAAGGCGCACTACAAGCACGCGATGGACGGCGGCATCGCCGCCACCACGGTCCTCCTCAAAATCATGGAACGGCGCGCCAAGATGCTCGGGCTCGACGCGCTGCCCCAGGCCGATCCGCTCGCCGGCACGATGGCGAAGCAGGAGACCTCGACCGAGCGCATCCGGCGCGCCGTCGAGGCCATCATCAACGAACCCGAGGTGATCGACGGCGAGGCCGTCGAAGTCAGCAACGACGGAGGCTGATCATGGGCGTCCTCAGAGCGGCGCGCCGCAACCGGCTGCGCTCGTCGCAATTCGCGCTGCCGGGCTCGCGCAAGTATCCGGTCGACACGCGCGGCCGTGCGGCCAACGCCAAGGCGCGCGCCACGCAGCAGTACAAGCGCGGCCGCATCAGCAAGTCGACGCGCGACAAAATCCACGCCAAGGCGAACAAGAGGCTGCGCCGCAAACGATGAAGCTCGTTCCCACCGACCGCTTTCTGGCGGAGGTCCAGCGCGTCCACGCGGTGCGCGATTCGATCCGGCGCCTGTCGCCGACGAAACGCGAGCGCCTGGTCGCGCACCTGGGCGACGAGTCGGCCGACGAGTGGATCATGCAAGCGCGCAGGGCGCAGTTGCCGCCGATGGACCTCGGGTGGTGCTGGCTGTTCCTCGGTGGCCGCGGCACCGGCAAGACGCGTGCGCTCAGCGCGGCGGTGCACATGGCGATACGCGCCGGCATCGGTCGCGTCCACATGATCGGACCGACCACGGCGGACCTGCACGACGTCAACCTGGAAGGACCGGCCGGCTTGCTGTCGACCGCCGGCAACGATCCGCGTCCGCGTTGGGTGCCGTCGAAGAAGCGCCTGGAGTGGCCGAGCGGCGCGATGGCCGTGTTCTTCTCCGGAGAGGAACCCGACTCGTTGCGCGGCCCGCAATGCGAGGTCGCCGTCGTCGATGAAATCGGCCGTATGCGCTACCAGCAGGCGGTCTGGGACATGATGATGCTCGGGCTCCGCCTGGGCGATCAGCCGCGCGTGATGGTGGCGACCACGCCGCGGCCGACACCGTTCATGAAAAAACTCGTCGCCATGTCCGACATCAGGATCACCACCGGGTCCACCTACGACAACGCGCGCAACCTGTCCCCGGCGTTCATCGCCAAGATCAAGGAGCTCTACGAGGGCACGCGGCTCGGCCGGCAGGAGCTCCACGGCGCGATGATCCTCGACCCGCCGAACGCCTTGTTCAAAGACGAGTGGCTGCGCCACGACGACATCGACGAGGAGCGCATCGAGCAGGCAACCGTCGGTGTCGATCCCTCGGGCGGTTCGGACGAGATCGGCATCGTGGTGTCGGCGCGGCTCGTCGACGGGAGCTACGGCGTGCTGGCGGATCGCTCAATGAGCGGCTCGCCGGCGAAGTGGGGTGACGCCGTGGTGCGGGCGCACGACGACTTCAACGCCGACGACGTGGTCGTTGAAAAGAACTTCGGCGGCGACATGGCGACGGACGTGGTGAGCCAAGCCGCCGAGCGCGCGAAGCAGGCGGGGCGCCGCCCTGACAGCCTGATCCGCATCAAGCCGGTCACCGCTTCGCGCGGCAAGGCGATGCGCGCCGAACCCGTGAGCCTGCTCTACGAGAAGGGGAGGGTGGTGCACCGCCGCGGGCTCGACCAACTGGAGGCGGAGATGCTCACGTTCTCGCGCGACTGGGACCGCGCGGTTGACGGTTCGCCGAACCGCCTCGATGCGATGGTGTGGGGCGTGACCCGCCTGTCGCGCGTCGTGATGGAAATTCCGATGGCGTGAGGAGGCGATCATGCCGCGAGGTGGAAGGCGAGGCGGGAGCCACGGGCCGTCGATCAAGAACCCGGCGACCTACGAGGCGTTGCGCCGCAAGTTCGGCAAGTCGAGCGCCGCTGCGATCTCCAATGCGGCGCTGAACAAGGGTTACCGCAAAGGCGTCCACGGCCGCAGCCGGCGGCGATAGGAGGAGGGCGATGCAAATTCACATGGTCTGCGTCTATCAGTGCCAGCCGCAGGTGCCGTGCACACTGCCGTCGGCGTGGCCACCACCGCCGGCGCCGTGAAATGCACGCGACGTGTGCCACCAACTGCCCGCCACCCGGCACGGCCTTGCCGGCGCCGTGGCCACCGTCGGCCAGCCCGACCAGCGGCGGGGCCGCGGCGGTCGAGTACACCGCGCGGACCAACACCACGGCGGCGGCCGATCCGAGCGACGGCAATGTCGTGTGGAACACCGCGGCGGAAGGTAACGCCACGCGACTGTTCATCAGCGCCAAGTCAAGCGGGAAGGCCGACACGTCTCACCTGTGGAGCAACGTGCGCGCGGGCCGCAGCCTCACCATCCAGCGCAAGAGCAATGGCGAGGTGATCGCGCGCTACACCGTCAACGACGTGGTCGACAACGGCGGGTGGTTCACCGTCAACGTGACGCCGGGCAGCAACTCCGGGCTGCCGTTCGCCAACAACGACGCGCTGATCGTCACCATCAGCGCCGCACCAATACCGTAGGAGGTTCGATTGGCTTGTCTCCCATGCCAGCAGCAGCGCCGAGCGTTCATCCAGGCCGCGCGCGCCCTGGACGTGCGTGGGGCCGCGCGCGCGGTCGCCACCGCCGCGGCGATCAACGCCGACAAGCTGCGCGGCGTCGATGTTCAGGCGAAGTACGGTGGGAGCTCGCAGCGTCCGACCATCAAGGCGACGCCGTACCGCCGCCCACCTGACCGAACGGTGTGACCATGCCGACGTGGCTCCCGGCTGTGTTCCGCAAGCAGGTGGCGGCTCCACCCGCGACGACGACGCCTCCGGTGGAGGGCACCTCGGGCTCGCTCGTTGGCTTCAACCGCACCAACGAGATCATGCTGCGCGAGTACACGCGGTCGATCTACCTGTGGCGCTGCGTGGACATGATCGCGCAAATGTCGTCGTCGATCGTGCTCGACGTTGCCCCGAGCACGTCGCGCGACCTGAGCGCGGAGGAGCGTGAGGTCGACGCGCTGATCAAGAAGCCGAACCCGCAATGGACCGCGGCGCAGTTGCAGTACTTCGTCGCCGCCAGCCTGGGCGTGGCAAACCGCACGTTCCTCAAACGGGTGCGCTCCGAGCTCGACGGCGCCACCCTGGAGCTATGGCCGATCCCGGCGAACGAGGTCGTGCCCAAGTACGTCAACGGTTCGCAAGTCATCGTAGCCTGGGAACGCCAGACCGCGGCGGGCAAGGAAGAATACCCGGTCGACGAGGACGGCGACTGCGATCTGATCTGCATTCGCCGCCCGGCGCTCAACGAGGCCAGCGACAAGTCGCCAGCCGCAGTCGCCATCGCTCCGGCGGAGGTGTTCACCCGCATCCTGCAGCGGTGCTACGACATTGTCACCAACGCCTCCAACATCACCGGGATGCTGTCGACCGAAACCGAGGTCGCCAAGGCGGCGGTCAAGGAGATCAAGGACACGCTGATGAAGTACCGCACCGGCGCCGGCGACAGCGGCGGCGTGCTGGTGACGGCGAACGCCAAGTGGGACCTCACCCGTCTGTCCGAGGACCCGTCGCAGGCGCTGTCGGTGTCGATCAAGGACAGTTTGGCGCGCGACGTGTGCATGACGTTTGGCGTGCCGACGCAACTGGTCGGCATCCCCGGCACCGACACGTACAACAACCTCGCGCTGGCGCGCGTCGGCCTGCTCACGGACACGGTGCTGCCGGGCTACATCAATTTCTACGTCGCGGCACTCAATCAGGCGCTGATGCGGGACGAGCTCCAGACCGCGCGGATCGTTCCGAACGTCGCGGCGATCCCGTCGATGGCCGCCTCGCGCCTGCAACTGGTCGACACCGCCAGCCGGGCGACCATGCTGTCGATCAACGAGCAGCGCGGGCTCCTCGGGTATCCGCCCTTCGAGGACGACGACATGGCGAACGTCCCGGTGCAGTTGGAAATGATGCGGCGCCAGCGGCTGCAGGTGGAGATGATGGCCGGCAACGCCGCGGCGCAACTCACCGACGAGCCTACCTGATGCTGGTCGACGCCGAGACCGACGACGAATTCCAGGCGTACCTCGACCAGATGGAGCAGCGCCTCTACCTGGACATGGTGCCCGTGCTCACCGCCGGCGTGCGGCTGCAGGTCAAGCGCGGCAGCATCCAGGCCGAGGACTACGTCAACGCGCGCGGCGCGCCGATCCTGCTCCGCCACTACACGCGCGTGTACCGCGACCAGTACCGGGCCGTGAGTGCCGCCGAGCGGGAGGCCGAGGCCAAGGCGGCGAGCATCACCCGCTTTCTGGCCGAGCAGTTGCGGTGGATCGCCCGCGAGGCGGGCCGACAGATACGCCGCATTTCCGAGTCGCTGCGGCGTGACATCGCCGACATGGTGCTGGCGATGGTGCGGGACGGGAAGTCGAACGACGTGATCGCCCGCGAGCTCTCGCGCCAAGCCCCGGAGATCGCCAAGCCGCGCGCCGCCACCATCGCCCGCACGGAGACGCACAACTCGGCGCTGGCCGCCGTCGACGCGGCGCTCGCCTACAAGAAGATCAAGGTCCGCACCAAGACGTGGTGGAGTGCCCAGGACAAGCGGGTGCGCGACACGCACCGCGAGGCGCACGGCCAGACCGTGGACTACGACCAGCCGTTCACGGTCGGCGGTGCGGCGATGATGCGACCCGGCGACGACAGCATGGGCGCGGGGCCGCAGGAGATCATCAACTGCCGGTGCGCCGTGCTGTTCAACCTGCGGCGCTGACAAAAAAAAGGCGCCGGGGGGAAACCGCCGGCGCAATCCAGGTGCAACGATTCACGATGCCGGCACTCTAGCACGGCGGCGCCGCGCGGGGAAGCGGAGGCGTTTCCTACCGGATCAGGTGAGGCCACTTTACCGCATCAGGGAATAGGACTAGCATCCGCCTCCATCCCGTGGCGGGGGATGGCCGCGATGCTGTTCAGCGACATGACGCTCGCTCACCTGGAGACCAAAGCGGTCTCCGACGGCGACGAGGTTGCGCACTTCACCGGCGTTGCGTCCACGAGTGACGTGGACCTGGTCGACGACATCATCGAGCCCGGCGCGTTCGGGAAGATCAATCCGAAAGACGTGGCGTTGCTGCGCGACCACATCGGGTCGCAGTGCATCGGCGGCTGGTCGTCGTTTGAGCAGGACGGCAAGCACCTGCGGGTCGAGGGCGACATCTCGCTCGCCATCCCCGTCGGCCGCGAGACCTACACGCTGATGAAGCAGGGGTTCTTGTCGGGCATCAGCGTCGGCTACCGCATCAAGAAGGGCGGCATGATCTTCGACGAGGCCAGCGGCATCCGGCGGATCAAGAAGGCCACGCTGGTCGAGGCATCCATCGTTTCCGTGCCGGCGAACCGTGGCGCCCGCGTGCGCGCCGTCAAGTCACTGATCGGCTCGGCCGACGAGCTCCACGAGTGGCTCGCCGACGCCGGTTTCGACGAGCAGCAGATCGCCGTCATCAACCGCAAGGGCTTCGACGCGCTAAGGCGCGAGGAGCGTGGCGGTCTCCGCATCCACGCGGTCGACGGTTTCGGTGAGTTGCCGACCGACGATCAGTGCGCCGCCCTGGCCGCGGCTATCCGCGGCTTCTCCCAAGACGTGAGGCAGCACCATGTCGACAGTTGAGGACCGTATCGCCGAACTGCTCAAGGAGGTGCAGACCGCTCGCACCGACATCGCCAAGGGCGACGACGCACGCATGGCGGCGCTCGCCGAGCTTCGCTCCGATGTCGAGAAGGGGTCGAAGTCGGTCACGGAAGTCACGGCCAAGATCGACCGCATCAGCGCCGACATTGCCGCCAACGCGACCAAGGTGGCGACGCTGGAGACGGCCATCGACAGCCTGTCCAAGAAAGTCGGCCGCCCAGGTGGGCAGGAGTTCTCCGACGAAGCCAATCGCAAGGCCGCCGTCGGGCTGCTGGAACTCAAGCACCTACTGCGCGTCCCGAAGCGCGACGTCGAGCACCCGTTCACGCCGACCGAGGAGCAGATCGCCGAAGCGGTGACCGCGATCAAGGCCGTGCGCGGCCTGCTCAAGACCACCGACATCAGCAGCCTGCCGGAGGATCAGCGCAAGGCGCTCACGTCGTTCAACCTCGGCTCGTCGGGCTTCATCCTGCCGCCGGAGATGTCAGGGCGCGTGCTGTCGTGCCTGGAGGACATCACGGACGTCACCGGGCTGATGAACAACATCACGATCAGCGGCCCGAGCATCAAGTTCATGGTCGACGACGCGCGGCTGCTGGAGGCGGCGTGGGCGTGCCAGACCGATTGCTTCGCCAACAACCCGGCGGCCGATCTGACGAAGGGGCTCGGCGAGCTCGAGCTCAAACCCGAGACGCTCCGCTTCATCGTGTGCACGTCGCGGGACATCCTCGAGGACGCCTCCGTCGACATCGAGAATTGGATGCTCACCAAGGTCAACTGGGCGTTCCGCAACACGATCAGCACGGCGATCATCAGCGGCGACGGCCAGGGCAAGCCGCTCGGCATCCTCAACCCGGCGGCCGGCATCCCGATCTGCGACACATCCGACGCCACGCCGGCCGGTCAGTTCACGTGGCAAGACCTGATCATGCTCAAGTGGCAGGTGCCGATGCAGTTCCACGGCGGCAACGGCAACGGCAACGGCGGTCGATACCTGATGAACCAAAACACGTTCGGCCTCACGCTCACCATGAGCGATGCAATGGGTCGGCCGATCATGATCGCAACGCCGACCGACAACGGATCATTCATCGTCAACGGGTCGCCGGTCCAGATCGTCACGCAGATGCCCGACGTCGCGCCGGGCGCAACGCCGGTCGCCTTCGGCAACTGGAACATCGCGTACATGGTGGTGAACCGGAAGGCCGTCGCCATGCAGCAGGACCCATACAGCGCCGGGTTCTGCATCCTGTTCAAATTCGAGTCGCGCGTCGGTGGCGGCGTGATCTGTGCCAACGCCGCGCGACTGATGCGGATCGGCTGACGGAGGAGCACATGACGTTTTCAGCGGCCGGAACGATTCTCGTCTACGACGCGAAGTCGCCGAACTGGGCCGACATCGGACCCGGCTACGCCTACGCGGTCGTGCTCGCCAATCAAACGGCGGCCGACATCGCCGACGGCGACTTCACGATCCAGAGCGCAAAGCCGTCGGCGTCGAACCCATGCGCGCCCGATGCCGCAACCTGGGCGGACGTGCAGGTGCAGCCGGAATGCGACGCGGCCCCCGGCTCGGTCGCCGGTCCCGCGAAGATCGTGCTCAGCGCCCAGGCGCCGCTCAAGGCGCACTCGCAATGCCAGTACTCGGTCCCGTGTCTCACCGGGCAGTTCATCCGCGTTGTGCAGAGCGCGACCGGCGGCGTCGGCGTGGGCGTGTTCGTGGTGGTGACGCGGCTTCGTCGCATCTCCTACTGAGGAGGCGCGCTTGCTGCTCGGCGAGGCGCAGCGGATCACCGGCGACGCCCGCATCAGCTTCCGCGGCGCTGGTCCGGCGCGCTTCCGCCTGGAGCACGCGCGCGACTGCAACGGGGAGCCCGACAGCCTGTCGTGGTGTGAGGTCTCGCAGGCGTCGAACGGCGCCGTGGCGAGGCCGACCGAGGAGGGGCTCGCGCACGGGCGTGTGCTTCTCAACGGCGTCCTGGTCGACGTGATCGACGGCGACACCGAGGTGCTCTACCGCCGGCACAATGCCGGGTGGCTGCGGGTCGTCGCGCACGACCAGGACGACGAGGAGGAGGTCAAGCGGTGCGGCGCGTACACGCTCACGCTATCGGCGACGGAGACGGTGGCATGAGCAAGGTCGTGCTGATGAAGCAGGATGCCGTCTACTCGTCCGACAACGGCATCACGCTGACGTCGTATGCGGCCGACGAGTTCTACGAGGTGCCCGACCACGTCGCCGCCGGCTTGTTTCGCCGTGGTGCCGCGGTGCCGGCCAAGTTCCAGGTCGGCGAACCGACCGTCAAGGAATCGCCGCCGGCCGAGCAACCGACCGAGGCGCTGCCCAAGATCAAACTCAAAGGAGGCTCTCGATGACCCACGCAAATTGCCCCACGACGTGCCCGGCACCGCCGGCACCCTGCACGCTCGGCTGGTTCGCCTCGCCGTGCATGTGTACGACGACCGGAGCGGTCACCACGCAGGCGCAAGCGGCCGAAGCCGCGCCGCAGCAGACGACACACTCGCGCCGCCGCACGGCGGAGTGAACCCGTGACGACCCCGGTGATCACAACGCGCGGCGCGCAATCAAGCGGCGGCACTCCGCGGTGCCGCAGCAGCTTGTTCGACGCGCGCCCCCGCGTCGCCGGGGTCGTCGCCCGCGCGAGCCCCGGCTCTGTTGCGATTGCCGGCGGCCCGCGCGTGGCGAAAATCGTGGCGCACAAGAGGGTCGGGCGCATCGTCGCCTGCCCGTGGTGAGGTAAGCCGTGGCGATCTGCCAGCCGATCAACCCGTGCCCGTGCCACCCGTGGTCCATCGCACCGGGTGACACGCAGCCGCTTTACATCGACTGGGGTGGCTGGCTCGCGAGCGTGCCCGGCTACACGCTCAACGCCATCGAGTCGGCCGAGCTCACCGACCTGAACGTGAACCCACCGGCGCCGGCGAACCCCGACGAGATTGCACTGGTCTCGGGGATGGACATCGACCCGACCACATCGAACCCCGGCTTCACCAACATCGTCGGCACCGCGACCGAGAACATCGTCCAGGTGGCCGCCGACGTGCCGGTCGGCAAGGCGTATCGTCTCGACATCGGCGTCATTGCGCGCGACTGCAACGGACGCAAGATCGTTGCCCACGACTGCGTGTTCATCACCACGTCGCTGATCTGAGCATGGCCGACGACCTCGACCCCGCCGATCCCATCGTCGCCGCCTACGAGATCGCCAAGCTGCAGGCGGCGACCGACGGCGCGTTCGACGAGCGCCTCACGCGGCATTGGTTTGAAGCGTCGTGGGACCTGTGCGCCGCGATGGTCGGGCTCGTGTTCCCGCCGCTGCCGATCGACGAGGTGGTCACGGTGGCGCCCGACGGGTCCATCCTGCTGTCGCATCAGCCGATGGGCGACGTGCGCTTCTACAGCGGGCCGAACCTCGTCGCCGTGCTGCCGCCGAACTCGCCGTGCTTCTGGCCGCGGCCGGGATCGCTGTTCGATGATGAAACCGGGTGCGGGCTCAACTGTCCCGACCTGTGCTGCTACTGCAACGTCCGCGCCATCTACACGGGCGGCGGGGACATCGCCGTGGACTGCGACGAGATTCCGCCGTGGTTCGTCCAGGCTGTCGCACGGCTGTTTACATACGTGTGCGAGAACCGCGGCGATACTGAAATGGACGAGCACGTGCTGGCCAAGTCGGGCGCCAAGGCGTTCCTCGCCCCGCACCTTGCCTACGCGGTGTGACAATGACCGACCTTCGTGTTGAGCAATGGCCAATCGAGCGGCTGATGCCCTACGCCGCCAATGCGCGCACGCACTCCGAACATCAGGTCGGGCAGATCGCCGGGTCAATCCGCGAGTTCGGTTTCAACGTCCCGTGCCTCGTCGACGACAAGGACGAACTGATCACCGGCCACGGTCGGCTGCTCGCGGCGAAGCGGCTCGGGCTCGCCGAGGTTCCAGTGATCCGCCTGGGGCATTTGACGCCCGACCAGGTGCGCGCCTTCCGCCTCGCCGACAACCGCATTGCGCTCAATTCCGACTGGGACCTCGACCTGCTCGTGCGCGAGCTCGACGAGATCGCCAAGAACACCGACCTCGCGCTGCTCGGCTTCGACAACGACGACTTGGCGCTGCACTTGAAGAACGGGTGGGACAGCGATCTGGCGCACGTGGCGGCGTTCGGCGAGACGCTCGACGGCGTGGAGGGGCGCATCGTGGTGCGGTGCCGGCAAGCGGATAAGGCGGCGGTGCGTGCGTGCGTGACCAAGGCGGTAGAGGCGGCCGGCATCGAGGGAGTCAGCGTTGAATGACGCCGATCCGTTCCTCAACCTGCTGATCTCGTTCCCGTACTGGGACAACGACAACGAGCGCCTGCTGCGCGCCAACGCTGCCTGCGTTCGCCTCGTCGTGGACTCGGGCGCGTTCACCGGGTGGAAGGGCGGCGACCCGGTGAAGCTCGATGACTACTGCCATTTTCTGAGCAACCTGCCGATTAAACCGTGGCGCTACTTCGTGCTCGATGTGGTCCACAATCCCGAGGCGACGTATGAGAACTATCGCATCATGCTCGACCGCGGCCTGAAGCCGGTGCCGATCTTTACGCGCGGCGAGTCGCCCGACCGCCTCGACCAGTACTACGCAACGTCGGATGTGGTCGGGGTCGGCGGCTTGGTGGGCACGCCGAAGAAGCTGGCGTTCATCAACGGCATCATGAAGCTCATCGCGGGGCGCCGCGTGCATTGGCTCGGCGTGACGACGCCATCGTTCCTGCACCACTATCGCCCGTACATGTGTGACTCGCAGAGTTGGGAGAGCATCGGGCGATACGCCATCGGCAAGGTGTATGTCGGGCGCGGTCAGTTTCGCACCGTCAGTCGCGACGACTTCCGCCAGCCGCCTGACGGCCAACTGATCGCCGCACTGCGGAGCTACGGGCTGCCCGCAGCTGCGCTGGCGAAAGAGGAGGGCTGGCGTGGCGGCAGGAGCGTCGCGCGGCGCCTGCACGCGCGCTCGTGGGTGCGCTATTCCCTGGACCTGCAGCGCCAGTGTGGCACTCTGCTGTTCATGGCGTTCACAACGGCAATGGCGGCTGGTCATCTTGTAGCGGGGTTCAACGATGAAAGGACTGGCAATCCTCTCCGGTGGCGCTGACAGCACCACCCTCGTCTGTCTGTTGAAGCGCGAAGGCCACGACCTCTCCGTCGTGTCGTTCGACTACGGCCAACGCCATCGCCGCGAGCTCGACAGCGCGCGCGCGGTCGCTCTCCACCTCGGCCTGCCGCACGACATCATCGACCTGTCGGCCGCCGGCAAGCACCTCACCGGATCGGCGCTGACCGATTCCGTGGCTGTGCCGCACGGCCACTATCACGAGGAAACGATGCGGCGCACCGTGGTGCCGAACCGCAACGCGATCATGCTGTCGGTCGCCTGGGGGATCGCCACGGCGCGCGGCTGTGACTTCGTTGCCTACGGGGCGCACACCGGCGACCACTACATTTACCCGGACTGCCGGCAGGAGTTTTGCTTGGCGCTCGCGCACGCGCTCAGGCTCGGCAACATCACCGCCGAGCGTCCCCAGGGCATGGAGTTGTGGACGCCGCTGATCGGCATGAGCAAGGGCGAGGTCATCGCCCTGGGCGTCAGGATCGGGGCGCCCTACGAGCTCACCTGGACCTGCTACGAAGGCGGCGTGCTGCCGTGCGGCAAGTGCGGCGCCTGTACCGAACGCGCCGAGGCGTTCGCCGAAGCCGGCATTGCCGACCCGGCGCTGGCGGTGGCGGCATGAACCTGCACGTGGTGCATCGTCTGGCGCTGGCGAACGAGAACATCGCCGACGCGCTCACCCCGGCTGACCTGGATGCGATGCAGGTGGCGGCCGAGGCGCACCTGCAGGGCTTGTTCACGGCGCTCCGCATCGACACCGCGCATGACCACAACATGCGGGACAGCGCCAAGCGTATCGCCCGGATGCTCGTGCGCGAGACCTTCGCCGGCCGCTACCTGCCACGCCCGGCGATCACCGCGTTCCCCAACGTGCGCGACCTCGACGAGCTCTACACGGTCGGTCCGATCACGGTGCGATCGACCTGTTCCCACCACCTTGCGCCGGTGGTCGGCCACGCCTGGGTCGGCGTGATCCCCGGCGAACTGATCATCGGCCTGTCGAAGTTCAGCCGCGTGGTCGAGTGGATCATGCGGCGCCCGCAGATACAGGAGGAGGCCACGGCGCAGATCGCCGACGAGCTTGAGCGCCTGATCGAACCGCGTGGGCTCGCCGTGGTGGTGAAAGCGCGGCACCTGTGCATGACGTGGCGCGGCGTGTGCGAGCACGACGCCGACATGGTGACCTCGGTCATGCGCGGCCTGTTCCGCGCCAACTCCGACGCGCGCCACGAGCTCCTCGCGTTCATCGCCAAGAACGGGGCGTAAGATGCTCGTCGTTCACCGCTATCACGACATCTCGTGCGGGCACCGGGTCGCCGGCCACGAAGGCCACTGCGCGCACCTGCACGGTCATAACTACCGCATCCACTTCGTCTGCACCGCACCGCGGCAAGACGCGCTCGGGCGGATCATCGACTTCTCCGTCATCAAGGCGCGGCTGTGCCAGTGGCTGGAGGAGACCTGGGACCATCGTTTCATCGTGTGGGAGGAGGACCCGTTGCGCGACGGGCTGATCGCCCTGGACCCGAGCGTGGTGACGGTGCCGTTCAACCCGACGGCGGAAGCGATGGCCGCCTACTTGGTCGACGTGATCGGGCCGCAACAGTTGGCCGACCTGCCGGTGCGGTTGATCGAGTGCCGGGTCGAGGAGACCGCCAAATGCGGCGCGACCTACAACTGCTCCCCGTGAACGAACTGTTCCCGACCATCCAGGGCGAGGGCACGTGGACCGGCACACCGGCGACGTTCGTCCGGCTCCAGGGTTGCCCGGTCGGGTGCCCGTGGTGTGACACGAAGTACACGTGGCCGATCGAGGGTGCCGACGAGCGTCCGCTGAGCTCCATCTTGGCGAAGGACGCTGCCACCTCGTCCACCTTCGCCAGCATCTCCGTTCCGGTGCTCGTCGCCGCCGTGAAGCAGAACCCCGAACGCCACGTTGTGCTCACCGGCGGCGAACCGTGCTTGTACGACCTCGGGTCCCTGTCGGCGGCGCTCCTCGAGGAAGGGTTCTCGGTCCAGGTGGAGACCAGCGGCACGCACCCGGTGCGGATCGACTCGCGCGCCTGGGTGACGGTGTCGCCCAAGATCGACATGCCGGGCGGGTTCCCGGTGCTGCCGGCAGCGTTGCGGCGCGCCGACGAGATCAAGCACCCGGTCGGCACCCGGCGGGACGTTCAACGCCTGCTCGACCTGCTCGCCGATGCCGAGCTCGACCCGGTGCCGCCGATCTACCTGCAGCCGCTGAGCGGCTCGCCCAAGGCGACCGCCCTGTGCATCGAGGCGGCCCGGCACAAAGGGTGGCGGGTCTCCATCCAGGTGCACCGTTTCATCGGGGTGCGGTGATACCGCTCCGGGGATCGCCCCCAGGACGCGCACAGAGCGCCCGTGGTGAGCGATCCCGGCCGGGGGACCTGGGCAGGGGCGGGGCGCTGGAATCGCACCCTGGAGCGCCCCTGCTCGCCCCTGGGGGCGCCTGGGGGAACCGTCCCCCGCCCCTGGGCGCCCTGGGGCGGCCCGTGGTGAGCGATCCCGGCGGGGGCTCCTCGGTGGGGGCCGGGCGGCCTGGGCGCATCCACGGCGCTCCCTGTGCGCCCTGGGGGCACCCTAAAAGGGAGGCCACCCCCACCGGGAACGGTGCGGTCGGCTACGGGCGGTGCTAGGCTGCGCCACCATGTCGACCAAGATCGACGCAAACCGCCGGGCCGACAGGCGCAAGTCGCCATCGGTCGGCTCGCTCACCAGCCGGGTGACGGTCTGCACCACGCTGGAACGGCCCGATGGCGACGTCTCCACGCTGGTTGATCGGCCGGGCGTGATCCAGGTCCACGCGAGCGTGCGCCCACTGCGCGGCGTTGAGGTGCTCAACTGGAAAGCGGTCACCGAGGTGTATTCGGGGCTCGGCGGCACGCGGGGCGCGGCGCCAACGCATGAGATCGTGATCCGCGACCCACCGGACGTGAAGGTGGACCTCAATCACTGGGTCTTCTGCCGGGATCGCTATAGCGAGACTTGGTACAAGGTGCGGTTCGTGGAGGACATGGGCGGCGTCCACCGCTTCCTCACGCTGCTCTGCACCATCGAGACCGTGAAGGACCGGCGCAGCGATCCGGCGACGCAGCCGCTGCCGCCGACTTGGGAGACACCGGACGAGCCGGTGGTCGACCGGGTATGAGCACGGTCACGACGACAATCACGGTGAAGGTCAGCGGCAAGATCACCGCGAAGATCGACGACGCGATCATCGCCGAGTGGATCGACGACCGCCTCAACGATGGCCGCAACGTGTTCGTGACCAGCGCCAGCCGCGGCGGTGGTGGCGGCCGGGTCTACGGCAAGCACCGGGCGTCGGCGCCGGGCGAATATCCGGCCACCGACTCAGGCCGGCTGGCCAACTCGGTCGACTCCGAAATGACGGGACCGCGCTCGGGTGCGCTGTTCTCCGCCGTCGAGTACGCCGGATTCCTGACAAGCGGAACCTCCAAGATGGCGCCGCGCAAGATGCTCGCCGACGCCCTCCACGAGGCGCTCAGTCAGCGGCCGGCGAGCGACGAGCTCGCCAAGGCGGCCACGTTCGAGGGAGGCACGTGATGGCGAAGAACGGCAACGCCAACGGCGTGCAATCGCTGCATTCTGACCGTCGACCAGGTGCCCTCACCCCAGGCGGCCCGCCGGTGGTCGAGAGCCTGTTCAACGTCGTCACGCGGCGGGTGCGCGCCGCCCGCACGCTGTTCGGCGAGAACGTGAAGCTCGTGCTCCGCCAACTCGACACTGAGCATTGGAGTTTGCTGCAGGTGCCGTATTGCCTCGTGGTGCCGACGGTGACGCGGCCGGCGGCGCTCCGGCCGATGGACGCGGACTACGATTCGATCATCAACCCGCGGTCCATCACGTTCATCGCCCAACTGGACGGGCGCGGCAGTGAGGCCGAGCACCTTGCGGCCAACGACATCGAGCTTGCCGAGAGGCAATTGATCGACGCGCTGGTCAACTGGCGACCGTTCCCGTGGTACAAGCCGACGGCCTACGCCGGCATGAAGCTGGCGGCGACCCGCGCGCCAGACGTCAAGGTGTCGTTCGTGTTCCTGTTCTACGAGGAGATCGTCCTGCCCGAGGAGGAGATCGGCGTGGACGACTTGGCGGTGCTCGACGGCATCACGGTCCACGTCAACGATCCCTGCTGCACGTGCCCGCCACCGGAACCGGAGTGTGTGCCGGCACCGAACATCTATGTTACAGGAGGCGGGTGCCCGGTCGCCGACCCGTGTTGTGCGCCCGAGCCATGCGTCTCGCCGCTAGAGGCAACGCGAGGAGGTCAGGATGACGACGTTCCAGCAGGCACGGGTTGAGACGAGGCCGCGCGCGAGCGCGCCGGTACTGCCGACGCGGTACATGACCGTGAAGGCGAAGGGCGAGGCGGTGGTGTATGCCGCCGACGGCGTGCCGATCCCAAACGACCGCTTCGTCAGCGTTCCCGTCAGCGCCGGCACCGTCCAGGCGGTGAAGTACGGCGACCTCGAGGAGGCCGAAGCCGTGCCGGCCGAGCAGCATCAGAAGCGGCACCACCGTCGCCACGACGCCGAGTGACGCCGCGGCGGCGGCCGCGACGTTTCACGTGAAACCTGATCCGGTAGACGCAATCCACCTGAAGCGGTAATGTGCGCCTCGCCGACGCAAACCCTCGGCGTCGGGGGGAGAGCGTCATGGCGCAAAACGGAATCTCTATCCCGGCCGCTCGCGGCAACTTCCTCACGTGGTGCATCAGCGGCTACTTGCCCCTGCAGGGGCTGTGCCGACCTCTGTTCATCGCACAGCAACTCGACGGCGCCGACGGCGTGCCGGGCGAGTACTACGTCCTCTACTCGGCCAACGAGGCGCGGGCGATGTTCGGCTCGGGCTCGGTCCTGGCGCTGATGGCGAAGCAGCACTTCGACTGCTGTCCCGAGCTCCCGCTGTACGCCGCGCCGCTGGCTGATCCATCGTCGGGCGCCGCGGCCGCGGTCAACACGATCACGATCACCGGGCCGGCGACGGACAGTGGCGCGCTCTCCGTCGCCATCCTCGACGAGATGTTTGCGGTCGGCGTGATCACCGGCGGCACCGCCGACAGCATCGCCACCGCACTCGCGGCCGAGCTCAATAAGAGCGTCGACCTGCCGTTCACGGTCACCGTCGCCACCAACGTCATCACGCTCACGGCGAAGAACAAAGGTCCCGCCGGTTCGTGGTTCAGCCCGATCTGGAACCCGAGCTTCGGCGACGCCTTCCCGGCCGGCGTGTCGGTCGCGACCGCTCAGACCACGCCGGGGACGGGCGTGGTCGATGCCGACCCGGCGATCCCGGCGATGAACTGCCCGTGGGACTGCATCGCGCTTGGCACCGAGGACGAGATCGCCGTCGACACCTTCGTCCAGTTGGTGCGGCAGAACTGGCGCTGCGGCGTCCAGGGCGATTTCAAGGACGGCCACCTGTTCCACAGCCGCACCGACACTGCCGGGCTGATCGCCGCCTACGGCCGCGACCGCAACAACCCGGAGGAGTGCGTTGTCCCGGTGCGCACCGGCTACAAGTATCCCGGCTACGTGATGGCGGCGGCGTTCACGTCGCGCGTCTGCTGCTCGGCGTGCGTCGATCCCTCGCGACCGATCCAGTACGACAACGGCGTGCTGTGCAACCTGTACGATTCGGCCGAGTGCTCCAGCCTGTGGACACCGGAGGAGAAGCGAGCGTTCTATGACGCCGGCATCGCCAACTGGGACGTCGCCAACGCGCGCGGCGTTCGCCAGACGCAGTTGTGGATCGAGGAGCCGCTCACGACGTACAAGTACAACCCTACGACTGGCGCGCCCGACGGCGCATGGCAGCGGGTCGAGAACCGCTACACCACGGCGCGCTTCATCCGTGACCTGGGCACGTGGTATCGCGCCAACTACTCGTCGGTGGCACTGGTCAACGACGGCACCCGCATCCCGCAGGGCAAGCGCGCGGTGTCGCCGCGCATCCTGCAGGCGTCCATCCTGGCTTGGCTGCGTACGACGCAACTCGGCTTCACCGCCGAGGCCACCAGCGGCCAGCTTGAGCGGATGGTCCAGGTCGAGCGCACCAACACGCCGCAAAACTGCGACCCGAACCGCGTCAACGTGCTGATTGACCTGGACCTAGTCAACCAACTCGCTCGCATCGCAACCAGCGTGTCCGTGTCGCCGGAGTTTGCGTGTATTCCGCCGACCGCCATCGCCGCCTGATAGGGGAGCCACATGGCGACGTGCATCAAGTGCAAGGGCGTTTTGAACTTCGTCATCCAGGGGCGCACGATCCGGCTGCAGTCGGACGGCGATGTCACCGTGCTCGTCTCGCAGGAGAAACGCACGGAGACCTACGACGGCGAGTTCACCCGCGAGGACCGCAACCCGAAGATCATCGCCACGGTCGTCGTGCCCATCGACATGTACGTGCGGTACTTCCAGGAAATCTGCAACGTGCCGGTCGTGCTGGAGCTCTGCGACGGCCGCACGTTCTCGGCCGAGCACGCGAGCAACATCAGCGAGGAGCCCTACGACACCAAGAAGAACCTCCAGCCCCTCGAACTGATTACCGACGAGATTGTGGAGCTACTGCCGCAGGCGGCGTAAGGGTGAGGCCACAACATGGCGCAGGAATACGCTCGCCTGGAACTGCTGCAGGAGATCACCACCACCACCGGCGCGGCCAGCAGAGAGATCGTCATCTATCGCCCGACCTGCCGCGCCATGACCGAGGTCGTGGATGCGGTCGGCACCGCCATCCAGGTGCAGCGGTTCGTGTCGGCGTGCTGCCGGGCTATCAACGGTTCAGCCGAGCCGCTGGAGTTCAAGGGCGATCAACTGTCCGCGGCCGATGGCGCCGAGCTCGCGTCGGTTCTCAACGCCATGTCGGACGAGGTCGATGCCATCGTCATCGACGAGAACGGCGACGGTGTGAACGAGCCGATCACGTACACGCTGATGCATCCGATCAAGGTGAGACCGGACGACGCCGACACCATCACGCAAATTCAGTTCATGGCGCGGCGCATCGGCGAGGTGTCGGAGTTTCTCGATGCCAAGGGCGAGACGCACGAGTTCCACGCCTTCATGCGCGCGTTCGGTACGCTGCTCGGCACCAAGCTGCCGATGAACGACGCGGTCATCAACGCGCTCGACTTCGCCGACTACCTGTGCATTCGGAGACGCATCATGGGAAAGCTCGTGAGGTCGCGCGGGAGGTGGAAAAGAACGTCCACCTGATCGCGACGCACCTCCGCTGGCCGCCGGGGTCGTGGGACCACCTGAGCATCCGTCGCGCGTCACGTATCTTCGAGGCGGTGGCCGAGTACAACAAGGACCACGCCACCACGCTCTCCCTTGAGGACCTGAGCGAGTAGTCCGATGGCCGAAGTTACGTCGCGAGCCATACTGGAAGTCGACGTCAAGGGCGAGGACAAGGTCAAATCGCTCAACAAGGCGTTCGATAACCTGCAGAAGGGCGGCGGCACAAAGGCGTTTTCGCTCGGCGACAGCCCGAAGAACCTCTCCAAGTTCATCGCAGAGACGAAGCGCACGCCGGAGCAGTTCAAGGAACTGATCGCCGACGCGCAGGCGCGCGGCAAGCCGCAACTCGCTGCCGCCCTCCAGAAGCAGATGGAGGCGGCGAACGAGAACGTCGGACAGTCGGTCAGCAAGATCGGCGAGACGATCAGCAGCGGCGCGAAGGGATGGGGCGCGTCGATCACGAACGCGATGCAGCAGACGGGCGCGACCGTGAGCCGGTGGGGCGCGAACTTCGCGTCCGGGCTCGCGCGGGTCGGCTCGACAATTGGCACCACCGTGCACGGGTGGGCGAGCTCCGTCGCCGGGCTTGTCGGGCGCGGCCTCACTGCTGGCCGTGGTCTCATGGGCGGCATCGCGTCACGGTTTGCCGACTGGAGGACCAGCTTCGCCGGGAAGGTGACGGACAAGGCGTCGGAGGTGCTCGGCCTCACCGGCCGGTTCGCAAGTGCGCTCGGCACCATCGGGACCTATGCCGCACGCGGCACGGTCGGACTCGCGGCGTTCGCCGCCGGGCTCAGGTCGCTGATGTTCGCCTTCAGCGCCATCGGGGACGCGCCGGAGGCGGCGAAGAAGGCGGCCGAGGCAAACATCAAGGACTACACGCACGGTCTGGAGTTGGAGAGCAAGAACCTCACCAAGTCGGCGGAGCGCACCAAGGCCGGCACGATCCTGATGGGCGACAGCTTCTCCGACCTGGAGACGAGCATACACGGCACGCTCAAGGACATCCGCTCGGGCGAGGCCAAGGACGACGTCGCCGAAGCCGCCGGGCGTTGGGACGTCACGAGGAAGCGGCTGAAAAAGAACATGACCGACCCGCTGGAGATGCTCCAGCGGTTCACAGCCAAGCGCGAGGAGCTCGACTGGAAAGCGGTCGCCGGCACGCCCAAGGCGAAGGCGAAGGCGGAGCAGCAACGCAAGCAGTTGCTGTCCGACGCGGAAAAGATATTCGGCAAGGACTTCGCGGCCGCGGTCAGGTCGGGGAGCACCGAACTGTTCAAGGAGGCGAAGGAACGCGCCGCCCGCGTCCAGGCGATCGAGGGCGAGGTCAACAAGCAGCGTTACGAGCAGGCGGTCCGCCTGCAGATGGCCGAGCGCGAGCGCATGGCGACCGAGTCGGCGCTGCAAAAGCGGTTCGGCGATCAGGTCACGGAGAGCCAGCGACGCCTCTCCGACGCGCGCACGCGCTACGCGCAGACGGTCGGGCCGGCCGAGGCCGACCTCAAAGCTGCGGTCTCCAACTTCTGGACCAAGTTCCAGACCGGGTGGACCAGCGCCATGACCGCCGGTCCGCTGGCGAACATCCAGTCGGCGATGGCGGCTGCCATCAACAAGATCAACACCGAGGCGCTCGGCCAAAAGCTCGGCGAGGTGGCAAACAAGATCGAGGAGTTCGTGCTCGGCCTCGACGAGAAGGGCAAGCCGAAAAAGGGGCTCAAGGACTTCATCGAGGAGACGGCCGTTCCCCCGTGGTTCCGCGAGGGCGCGCCGAAGATACCGGGGTTCCAGTTCACTAAGGATACGTTCTTTCCCAAGGACCTCCCGATGATCGAGGTGCCGTGGACGCTCGGCAAGTTCCTCGGCCTCAAAGGCGTGTGGGAGGGCGTGGGCAAGTTCCCGGGGATCGACATCAGCGGCATGCCGGGGCTCAAGCCAGGAGTCCAGCAGGCCGCCGAGACCGGCCAAGTCAGCCAGATAGGGGCGGCGGCGGGGCGGGAGTTCAACACCACGGCGAACCTGTCGCCGCAGGCGATGAACGCGCAAAAGATCATCAACGAGGTCAGTTGGGCGCAAGCCGCCGGCTCCGCCAAGACGACCATCGAGGGCGTCAGTTGGACCAACGCCGCGCAGAACGCAGTGTCGACGATGACGGCCGGGGCATCGTCCATCGGCTCGGCAATCGGCAGCGCCTTCGTCTCGGCAGCCCGCGCGGGCATTGGCAGGCTGTCGATCCCCGTGGTGGGCGGCGGCGGTGGCGGTGGGGGCGGCGGCAAGCCGTCGACTGATCGTGACGAGGCAGACTGATGGCAGCCGATTGCAACAATCCCGTATATCGCTCGGCGTCGTGGAAGGGCGTCGCGTTCCACGTGGAGAGCAGCGACGATGACTTTGGCCGGCGCGGCGATCTGTACGAGTACCCGTTGTCGAACGACGTCGGATACAAGGACCTCGGGCGCAAGGCGCGCAAGTTCAAAGTCGACGGCTACCTGATCGGCGGCGACCAGGTTGCGCAGACCGTGAGAATGGCGGCGGCGGCTGAGTCGCCCGAGCCCGGCATGCTCATTCACCCGATGTTCGGGCCGCAGCTGGTCGCGTGCGTCAAGCTCACCACGTCGGCGCAGTACCGAAAAGAGAAGCGCCGCACCAAGCTGTCCTTCGAGTTCGTTGAGGCTAACCCGTCGATGGCGCCGTTCCTGGTCGGGGCGGCGATTTCGATGCTGTTCTCCCTCGGATCAAACACGGTCACCGCGTCGAAGCAGAACGCGACGTGGGCACCCACCACTGCGGTGACGGCCACCACGCGCGACATCTCAAACAACCTCGCCGCCCAGGTTGCGCCGGCCGTCGATGAGACGTCCTACGATGCTATTTCGGAACTGCAGCGCGGCGATCCGGTCACCGTGTTTCCGACGGTCGAGGCGGTCGCTGTACAGCAGCAGCAACCCGGCGCGCCGCGGGCGGTCGTCGTGCCGACGGCGGTGGTGCTGCCGCTGCCCTATCCTACGTTCTCGGACGCGATCGACCCGATTGACAACGGCACCGCCACGGTGCGGCGCATCCACGTCGACGCGCTGGCGCGGTTGCGCGAGTTCAACGGCTACGTCGTGGACCGCAGCGATGGCACGCCGAGCGTCGAGTCGCTGATCCTGTCGACCCGGCTGGCGATGATCCGCGACTATGCGCTCACCGCCGCGCAGACCACGTACAAGACCGTGCGCGATGCCGTGGCCGACCTCGACTTCGTGATGGCGGTCTACGACGACGAGGAGCGGGCAGCGGCCGACCGCTGCGACGACGTGCTGGTCTCGGCGATCCGATCAGCCCGCGCGGAGGCGGCGCGCACGATCCTGTCGCAGAACATCCGGCTGCCGGGCGTGGTCGAATCCAGCGCCGACGGCGTGTGGCCGTCGGTCGTGGTGGCGCACAAGCTCTACGGCGACGGGACGCGGTATGGCGACGTCGAGTCCTACAACCCGTCGATGCCGCCGTTCTTCATCGGGCGCGACGTGGTCGCGCCATCGGTATGAGGCGCCATGGCAAACGAGGCATTCGGCACCGCCTACGTGGAGATTGGCGGCCAGCGTTACGACCGCTTCCTCACGCTGTCGCTCACACGCGCGAAGCAGGAGGCGACCTGCAGCGGCACCATCGTGCTTTCCTGGCCGGGCGCCGAGCAGTTCAACGCACAGAACCCGCCGGCGCAGGCGCTCGTCGACGGCGCCAAGGGCAGCATGTACCTCGACGGCCAACTGGCAGCGACGTTCCGCATCGACAGCCGCACGTCGAACGGTTCGCCCGATAACTTCAAACTCGACCTGTCGTTCCGCGGCCTCGCGGGCGCGCTGGTCGACTCGCACGCCGACCACGAGAGCGGGCAGGAGAACAAGAAAAAACCGGCCGACATCTGCAAGAAGCTGATGGAGGGCTACGAGCCCAAACTGATCGACAAGTCGAACTTCGACCGCAAGCTGGAGCGGTTCATCATCGACGAGGGCGAGTCGGTGACGCGCGCCATGCGCCGCGCCACGCGCGAGTTCGGCTTGACGTTCTCCGAGAACGAGCAAGGCGACGTGGTGCTGCAGAAGAAAGGCACCGACGAGGGCAGCGGGCAGGCGCTCGTGCTCGGGCGCAACTTCGTCGAATGGGCGGTGAAGCGCGACATCTCTCCGCGGGCGTCGAAGGTCAAGACTAAGGGCAACGCCGTGCCCACCGACGAGAAGTACGGCAAGGACGCGGAGGAGATGGCCGGCGAGGCCATCGACAACTATGTCAAATACAAGCGGCTGATGCGCGTGTTGATTGACAGCGACCACGATAAAGAGACGTTGAAGAAGCGCGCCGTCAGCGAGGCGCGCCGGCGCAAGGCGCAAGGGCTCAACGTCGAGCTCACCATGTCCACGTGGAGCGACGACGGTGGCCAACTGTGGAAGGTCGGCCGCATGCACCACGTCGTAATTCCCGTCGACCAGGTTGACGATGACCTGCAAATTTCTCAGGTGGTGTTCAACCTGACCGAGAACCAACGCCGCGCGCGCGTCACGCTCGTGCCCAAGGACTCGTTCGGCGATGAGGAGGGCGGCGAGGACGGCAAGGACGGCAAGGGCAAGGACAGCGGCGAGGCGGCGGCCGGAAAGGACAGCAAGGGTGCCAAGGGCGGTGGTGGCGGCAGCGGCGACAGCGTGTTCTCCGATTCGATCACCGGCGCAATCGGCGAGGGGACACCGCAGTGACCGTGAACAACTGGGAACACTGGCTGTTCGCGCAACACAAGCTGCGCAACGTGCTGCGGCGCGGCTACCTGCTCAAGACGTACTACGACAAGAAGCTCCTGCAAGCCAGGATCAAGACCGGCGTTGAGATTGAGAACGACCGCATCGACTGGCTGCACCCGGTCGGGTTCCTCGGGCGCGTGGCGCCGGCCAACAAGGTCGAGGTCCTCACGATGGACGTCGGCGCCGATCCATCGCGCCGCGTGATCGCCTGGGTGATCGGCGACCGTGCCACACACCCGAAGATCGAGGAGGGCGAGTCGATTCTGTACTCGCCCGGCGACAAGAAAAAATACATCAGGGTCTACAAGAAGCAGCAAAAGCAGACCGGCGGTGGTGGCGGCCGCGACGATGGCGGCGGCGAACAGAGCGAAAGCCGGGAGGGCATTCACACCGACGCTGACGACCTGCCGATCACGTCGAACACCAAGGACAGTTTCCAGGGCAACGCCGACAAGGGACAGGGCTTCACGACCAAAGCGAACTTCGACATCAAGGCCGACCAGAACACGCAGTTCCAGGCGGCGAAGCACGTCCGCATCGGGACGACCTATCGCGAGGGCGACACCTACACCCAGGGCGTTGAGTACGCGGTGGACCATGTTGCCGGCGGAGGGGCGAGCATATCGCCGTCCACGGGGCTCCGCGCGGGCGAGACCGGCCGTCCCGATGGCTCGCAAGAGTGGAGCGCGAGCGGACAGGCCGGCAACGTGTCGCTGCTGGACATTGGCAGTCGGGTTGCGGCGCTCGAAGCCGGCAGCGGCGGCGACGGCGAGCCTGGACCGCCGGGACCACCCGGCCCGCCTGGACCAGCAGGACCGCAAGGACCGACCGGCCCGCAGGGACCGACGGGTGCCACGGGTGCGCAAGGTCCTGCCGGCGCCACCGGACCAGCGGGAGCAACGGGCGCGCAAGGTCCGAAGGGCGACAAGGGCGACACCGGCGCAGCCGGCGCCACTGGCGCGCAAGGTCCCCAGGGTCCAGCCGGGCCGACGGGATCGACCGGCGCCACCGGACCAGCCGGTCCGACGGGTCCGCAAGGCGATCCCGGCCCGACAGGTCCGACGGGTCCACCCGGCACAACCGACTGGGCAGGCATCACCGGCAAGCCGTCGACGTTCCCACCCGATCCCGAAGCGGTGGACGACCGGGTCGCCGCGCTGCTCCAGGCGGGAAGCAACGTCAGCCTCACCTACAACGATGCCGCCAACACGCTGACAATCGCGGCCGCTGGTGTCACCGACGGCGACAAAGGCGACATCACGGTCAGCGGCGGCGGCGCGACCTGGACCGTCGACCCGCAGGCGATCACCTACAGCAAAATCCAGAACGTGTCGGCGACCGACCGCATCCTCGGCCGCTCGTCGGCTGGCGCCGGCACGGTGCAGGAGATCGTCTTTACGCAGGCCGCTCGCGATCTTGCGGACGACACGACGGCCGCGGCGCAGCGGACCACGCTCGGGCTCGGCAACGTCGACAACACCAGCGACAACAACAAGCCGATAGGCAGCACCTGCGGGCGCTTCATTTGGAACACTGCCACGACCTGCTTTTTCGTCACGCTCGACGGCCAATGGCTTCGGGTCAACGGCGTGTGGCGCCAGATTCCGGGCGCTGGCATCCAGTTCGACGCGACTGGCTTGGCTGCATCGACACGCTACTACGCCTACGTGTTTGACAATGCCGGCACGCTCACCGGCGAATTTAGTACGACGGCGCGCACCAAGCACACCGACGGAACGGCGATCAAGAGCGGCGATCCAACGCGCGCCCTCGTCGGCATGGTCTACACCAACGCGAGCGCACAGTTCTACGACCTCGGCGTGGCGTCGTGGTTCAACCGGCGCGGCAAGGTCGGGAGCGCCACCATCACCACCACGCGCACCACGACCGCGACAACGGACACCGAGCTCAATGCCGAACTTCGCGTCTCATTTGCCGCGTGGGGCGACGAGCCCGTCATCGCTACGCTCGGCGGCGCTGCCTATCCGGCCGCCATTGTCAACGCGCGCATCGTGAGCAGCATCTGCTTCGACGGCACCCTCCCAACCGAAAGCCCGAAAAGCACAATCGCGGGGGAGACAACCGCGCAGGCGTACAAAACGCTTTCGTTGACCGTCATGAAATCGTTGGGCGAGGGCGGGCACTACGCCACGCTGTTCGCCCGCGTCGGCAACGCTGCACACACTGGCACCTTCGACATGGACAACCCGGCGACCGTCGCCGTGATGATCCGGGGGTGATTTGACAAGGCGGGGCGCTCGGCGCTTCGATTGCGGGCGGGAGGGATGGCATGGCGTCGATGATCAACCCGTGCGCGCCGGCACCGCCGCGCTGCCGCACCCGGTTCCTGCCGCTGTTCCAGCCCGGCATTTCGTCGCGCCGCATCCCCGAGTGCGGCCCCGACTACTGCGGCCTGCTCGACTGCGGATCGCCGAACTGGCGCGTGAGCAACGCCGGCACGCTGGATCGCTCGCGCTGGCTTGAGGGCTGGATTGCCACGCAACTGTTCACGCGCGGCGCGGTGTCGTGCGAGGAGCATCCGCTCGGCAAGCGCGACGGTGGCTGGTGGGCAGACGCCTTCCGCCGCGAGACGTTCAAGTCAGGGTCCAAGCTGTGGTCGCTGGCGTGGTCGCCGGTTACGAACGACACGCTCGTCACCGCCAAGCAATACGCCATCGAGGCGCTGCAGTACCTGCTCGCCTGGGGCATCGTGTCCACGCTCACGGTCGACGCGCTGTATATCAGCCGGCACGTGATGCAGTTGCGGGTGAAGGTCACCGGCCCAGGTGTCTCGACGTCGCTCGCGTTCGAGGGACAGGCGGTGCCGAATAGCGGCTGGCTGTGGCAGGAGTACAGGGCAGGGGCGTGACATGGCACTGATCACCTCGATTGATTGCGTGCTGCCGCGGCCCGACATCGGGCTGCTGCAGGAGCAGGTGCGGGTGGAGCTCTCCAAGCGCCTGCTCGGCGGTGCGCCGGTGGTGCCGATGAGTGCCGAGGACGTGCTCGCCTTCGTGATGGCGGGCACGACGAACCTGATGCACGGCTTCGTCACCCAGGCGCTGAAAGAGAACGATCCGGCCACCATGTGTTGCGACAACCTCGTCACCTACGGCGCCCGGCGCGACATCAACCTGCGTGCCTCCACCCGCGCCAAGGGCTACGTGGCGATCACCGGCACGGCCGGCGCGGCGATCCCGGCCACGATCCGGTTCGTGGGTGAGAGCTCGCGCGAGTACAAGCTCGACCCCGGCGTGACGTTCAACCCGACCGCCCTGGATAGCAGCGGCGGTGCGGTGCTGCGGGTGGTCGCCACCCTGGGCGGCTCGGCGTTCAACCTGGACAGCGGCGCGCCGCTCGTCGTCTCGACCACGTTCCCCGGCATCGACCTGCAGGCCACGATAGTCGGCAACGGGCTCACCGGCGGCACCGACGACGAATCGTGCGAGCAGTTGCGGGCGCGGATCATCGCCGCCGAAGGCGCCGGCGTCGTCACCACGAACGGCCAGTGGTACTTGCAGCAGACCGCCACGTATCCCGGCGTGACCCGTGCCTGCTTCGACGAGTGCGAGGGATGCTGCGACCCGGCGCGCGTGGTGGTGTACCCGTTCATGGAGGGCGTGTATGGCGATATCGCCACGGCACCCTACGGCGTGCCGCCCGGCGAGGTGCTGTGCGAGATGTCCGAATGGATGTTCGGCAAGGCACCCGGCCACGGCGAGGGACAGGCGCCAATGGGCATCGTCGGCCAATACGCCACGGCGTTGCCGACGGTGGTGACCATCAACGCCTACTGCTTCCAAGGCTGTCCAGCCGGCGCGGCCGAGCGCATCCAGTCGGCATTGCGCACGCTGATCCGCGCCTCGACGTGTGTTGGCTCGCGCATCTGCAAGGAACAACTGCGGGCCGCCGCCTACACCGCGGTCGGCCCCGACGCCTGCTTCTCCACCGTTGAACTGGCGTTCGACAGCACTCTGTGGCGCGAGGACGCGGCTTACGCCTATCTCGCGTGCGCGCACTTCCTCGTCGTTGGCAATGTCAACCTGATCCCGACCTTCTCATGACCGCCACCGGACCCGACGCACCAGCGATCAAGTGCTACACGCCCGACACCTGTTGCGGGCCGTCGCCGTGCGCCGTCGATGAGGACGAGTTCATCTGCCAGATTCGCACGCTCCTGCCCGAGGGCGAACCCTGGAACAACACCCGGCCGGCGACCGCCACCCCGCCGGTCAATCAGGGCGCCATCACCATCGGCTGCGCGCACGTCGGCTGCGAGCAGCTTGTGCTCGGCGGTTGCTGCGCCGACTCGGTCACGTGCGAGGACATCCCGGTGGCGCCGCAGTTGGCGGTGGTCGACTCCTTCGCCAGCGTGGCGCACGGCGCCGTCGTCGCGCTGTGCCGGATGCTGCACGAGCTCGACCCGTGCACCGCCGACCTCACGATCGAGTATTGGGCCGAGCGGCTCGGCGTCGGAAAGCCCGATCCCTGCGGGCCTTCCTTCTCCGACCAGGTGCTCGGCATCCTGATTTGCTTGTTCGTGAAGCTGCGGCAGCACGTGATCAATCTGGCGTACCTCGAGGAGCTCGCCGCCGCGTTCGGTGCCGATGTCGTGGTGCGCGATGCTGGCGACATGAATTGCGGTCCCACCGGGTGGTGGACGCTGGCGCGCGACCGCGCGATGTGCGCGACCATCCAGCCGTGCCCCGACGAACCGTTCGACAAGGGCGGAAAACTGATGAGCATGGTGCCGTGCAGCCCGACGCCGCCGCCATCACTCAACTTCGTGCTGTCCCCGACGGACATCACGCTGCCGGCGAACTGCAACCTGCCGCCGATCCCGGCAACGAGGCCGCACGATCCCGACCTCTACGCGGCGTTCAAGTGGCTGCTGCCGCTGATCCTGCCGCAAAATATCCTCGCCTGCGTGTACGAGCGCGACCCGGCCAACTGCATCGTCTGACGTCCCGGCTACCGTGATGCCACCGCTTCCGGTATGCTGCGCCACCCGAACGGGGATGGGGCGTCATGGCCGCGATCTTTCCGCCCGCCTCACAAGGCGGCGTTCCGCCCGGCCCAAACGTCTGCAACGGGTACACGCCCGAGCACGGCGTTTCCGGTGAAGGTCCGCTCTACGTCGCCAACGACTGCACCACGACGCTGACCGACTGCCAGATGAACGCGCTCACGAGCGAGCTCCTGGCCGCGGTCGACCGCCTGGGCTTCACCTACAACTCGGGCAGCATCACGAACCTCGCCGATGCGCTGACCGCGCTGTTCGACAGCCTGTCCACCGGCAAGGTGGACATCAGCGGCGACACGATGACCGGCCCGCTGATCCTGGCCGCCGATCCTACCGTGCCGCTTGGCGCCGCGACGAAGCAGTACATCGACAACTCGCACCTGGACATTATCGGCCAACTTGCCGGCAAGGTGGCGAAGGCCGGCGACACCATGACCGGCCCGCTGACGTTGCCGGGGCCGCCGTCGGCGGCGCTCCACGCCGCCACGCGCGCCTACGTCGATGCCGGCGACACCGCCACCCAGGGCATGCTTGCGGCCAAGCTGGACAAGGCCGGCGGGACCATGACGGGCACGCTCGTGCTCGCCGGGTCGCCGGTGGCGAACGCCGACGCCGCCAACAAGCTCTACGTCGACACGCAGGTCACGGGCGCGACGACTGGGCGCTTCCTGCCGCTGACCGGCGGCACGCTCACCGGGCCGCTCGTGCTCTCGGGGCCACCGACCGCTCCGCTGAACCCGGTCACGCTGCAGTACTTCACCGACAACATGGCGGCCGCGGGCTTGTATCCCGACGCGCCGAACGACGGGAAACTGTACGGCCGCAAGAGCAATGGCTGGACAGCGGGCGTTCAACTCGCCGGCGACACGATGACCGGCCCGCTGACGCTGTCAACGGCTACGCCCACGGGATCGCTGCACGCCGCGCCGAAGCAGTACGTCGACACTCAGGTCACGGCCAATCTCGGCGCCAAGGTGAACAAGGCCGGCGACACGATGACCGGCGCGCTCGTGCTCGCAGGCAATCCAGGCGCGGCGCTGGAGGCCGCGCCGAAGCAGTACGTCGACACGCGCGTGACCCGAACCGGCGACACGATGACGGGCACGCTCAACCTCAACGTAGCAACGGCCGCGCAGGCGTGGAGCGTCAATGCCGGCGCGGCGTACGTGAAAGGCGACGGGTCGGCGCTCTATTCCGTCGCGCTCGACGTGCGGGGTGATCCAGCGTTCGTGCGCTTCTACGATTCCGGCGGGACAATCATTCGCGCGCAGATCAATCCCGACGCGGCAGGCACTAGGCTCAATTTCACCATTGGCGGCACCCTCCAGGGATATTTCACCAACGCTGGCGTGCTCCACGTCAACAACAAACTGGAGATCAACAACTCCGACGCCTACCTCCTGTCCGAAGGACCGGGCGGCGACCTCTATTTGAAAGCGACCGCGCAATACTATTTCCGCTACAACGCGGGCGCGATCTACTGGTTCGGGTCCTCGGGCGGCGCCTATAACTTCGTCATAACATCGGCCGGCGACATCGGCATCAGGGGCGCCAATGCAACCAAGGTAGGCGGCGGCCCGTGGCTCGATTCGTCCGACGCGCGGATCAAGGACCGCGTGCGCGACTACGAGCACGGCCTCGCCGAGATATGCCAACTGCAGCCGGTGACGTACCACTTCCTGGAAGCGACCGAGCGTGATCCGCGGCAACCGCATGTCGGTCTCGTGGCGCAAGACGCCGAGCCGATCATGCCGGAGCTCGTCACGCGGCAGATGATGACGCTCGGCAAGCTGCAGTTCGACGACATGCGGGTGCTCGACGCCGGCCCGCTGACCTTCGCCCTGATCAACGCCGTCAAGGAACTGGCTGCCGCCAACGATGAACTGCGCGCGCGTATCAAGGCGCTAGAGGAGATCGTGTGATGCCAACCACCCGCGTGATTGATCTATCGCACCACAACACCATCCCGTCATCGCTCCAGCCGGCGCGCGATGCCGGCGTGTGGGGCGTGATCCACAAGCTCACCGAAGGGAGCAGCTACACGGACGACAAGGTGGACTCGCGCTACTACCTCGCCAAGCAAGCGGGTCTGTTGTGGGGCGTCTACCACTTCATCCGACCGGGCAACATCGAGCAGCAGGCTGAGTTCTTCGTCGACCAGGCGGGCGCCCTTGAGGTTGCCGACGATGAAACGCTGTACGTGCTCGACTACGAGGACACGGGCGTGTCGCTCGACGACGCGCTGACCTTCATGCGCAGGGTCGAGGAGCTCACCGGCCGCGAGCCGGCGCTGTATTCCGGCCACGTGCTCAAGGAGGCGCTCGGCGGCAAGCCCAACGATGCGATTTCAGACTATCGCCTGTGGCTGGCGCAGTACTCGTCGTCACCCGATCTGCCGCCCGGCTTCGACAGCTATTGGCTGTGGCAGTTTTCCGAAAGCGGCAGCGTGCCGGGGATCGACCCGCCGGTGGACCTCAACGCCTACGACGGCACCGAGGAGGCGCTTCGCTCCGACTGGTCTGGCGGTGCGCCCGTGCCAACACCGGAACCCGAACCGACCGAGACCGTCGTTACGATCACCATCGCGGCGCCTCCTGGCGTCACGGTGGTCGTCAACACCGAGGAGGCGGAGCCATGAGCAGCAACGACCCACGCCCGCCGCCACAATCGACCATCCAGGCCGCGGGGCGCGTCGCCGAGGACGTCGTCGGCGGTCTGCAGAAAGCGCCGATCATGCTCGGCGTCATCGTGCTCAACGTCATCCTAGTCGGCGCCGCGCTCTATTTTTTGTCGACGCTGTCGGAGAATGCGCGGAAGCACCGCGAGGACTTGATGGCGCAGAACGCGAAGCAGTTCGAGGAGCTGATGCGGCTCTGCACGTCGCGCGACTACCGGCTACAGAGCGACGACGACGCGACGAAATAGGGGGACGCGATGTCCGGTATCTTCCCGAACGCGAGCGATGGCGGCCTCCCTCCCACGGCCGACCCCAACAACCCGTCGCACGCCTACGATCCCGTCCGCGATCCGGTGAGCACGTCGGCGCTCTACTACGGCAACGGCTGCGACGTGCGGCTGCGGCCCGAGGTCGTCAACTCGCTGATCTCCGAGCAGGAGGCGCTCGTCGATGCCGCCGAGCTCGCCTACGATCCGGGGCGCCTGACGAACCTGCGGCTCGGGACGCAATACCTGATCCAGCGCGGGCTCATGTCCGGTTGCGCGCTTGTCGGCGGCCCGGCCGCGTACACCGGCACGCTGGACCCTCCAGCCACCCGCTACAATGACTTCATGACGCTGCGGGTCGTGCCGCCCGTCACCAACACTGGGCCGGTCACTGTCAACTTCAACGGCCTGGGCGCCGTGCCGGTGCTGCGCAACGACGCGCTCGACCTGCGCGCCGACGACTTCCGCCAAGACATCCCGACGATCATCATCGCCAAGGCAAACAAGTTCTACGTCCCGTACCTCGTGCGATCACAGGTGCCGATCCTGCCGGTGGGTCCAATCGACGCCTGGGTGCGCACCGACGGCAATGACGCGACCGGCGATGGTTCCGCCAACACCGCGGCCAAGGCGTTCCGCACGATCAACCGCGCGTTTCAGGTGCTCGGCAGCAAGTACCTGCAAAGCCCGTTGTTCACGATGAACATCCGGCTCGGCATCCCCGGCACTTACGAGGCGTTTCAGTTCGACGCCTTCGGCGGCTACGTCAACCTGTTCGGCGATCCGGCGAGCCCGTCGCAATATCGAATCGCCGGGACGACCACCGGAACAATCCATTACAACGGCTACGTCAGCCGCACGAACGCAAACGTCCAGGGCGTGACCTTCGTCATGGACACGCCCGCGCCGACGCAACACTGGTCGCTCATTGCGACGAGCGGCGGGCAAGCGTCACTCGACAACTGCCGCTTCGAGGTCACCATCGGCAACAACAAGGCGACGTTCATTGTCGTCTCCGCCAACGGCATCTTCTCGTTCCGAAACAGTGTCGTCATCGACGGCGCCGGCGGCACCTATCAGAGTGCGATCTATTGCCAAGCGCAGGGAAACTGGTTTGGCGGCGAGATCGGCTCGACCCTCACCTTCCTGAACCTGACGGCGGCGTACGCATGTATCGACGTGGAGTTGCTCAGCCAGTTCTCGTATGTGTCGGCGACCGTCGTCACCACCAACACGCACGGCCCGAAATACTACGCCAACGGCAACTCGCTGCTCGCCTTCGGCGTGCAACCTGTTCCGGGTGACTCGCCGGGTACATTGGCGTCGGGCGCGCAGCTAGTGTGAGGAGGCCGCAATGGACCGCAACATCGACGACTCTGCCGTGATGCGTCTCGTCGCGACGCTACAGCAGCAGCAGTCGCAGCCGTCGGCGCTGACGCAGTTACCGCAACAGCAGGCTACACCACCGCCACCGGCCGACGACGAGGAGGACGAGCGATGATTGAGCTCGCAATTTCGATCCTGTGGCTGGCGCTCGGCATCATCATCCTGCTCGGGGTGGTGTGGCTGGTGCTCTACGGCATCAAGGTGTTCACGCCGATCCCGCCCCGCATTGAGCAGTTGGTGTGGATCGTGGTGCTGATCCTGATCCTGATCGCCGTGCTGTCGCTCCTCGCCGGTCATGGAGGCTCGCTTCGGCCTTCGCTCCTCCGGTGAATCACAGGTCGAGCCGCTGCCGCCGTATCCGCCGCCGCCGCCGCCGATCTGCGTCGGGTGCTAACGCCTGCTGGCACGGCCCATTGTCTTGCGCTTCGACCGCCGCGAGGCGATGCGCAACGGCAGCCCCGCCGCCTTGGCGATCTTCCAGATTGTCTTGCGGTCGAGCCCCGTGCGCTCGCGGATCACGGCGATGGCGACGCCGGTCTTGTAGAGCGTGATCACGGCATTGCGGCGCACCTGGTCGAGCGCACTATACCGCTTCCTGATGCCGTGGCGGCGCGCGATGTTGCACACC
>Ga0066388_100000044_pt1 | contig 35846 bp, 57 predicted proteins | sample PanSoiMetaGPlot6_FD_64539 | JGI IMG/M metagenome (GOLD analysis project Ga0066388, IMG submission 64539) | Tropical forest soil microbial communities from Panama analyzed to predict greenhouse gas emissions - Panama Soil - Plot 6 (Hybrid Assembly) | ecosystem: Environmental > Terrestrial >...
CGCCGCGTCGATCACCGCCTCCAGGCACTCGAACTGCGCACCGCCGAGTTGGCGGTGCGGCTCGGTGGCGTTGAGGCATCGCACTAAATGCGATCGTGACCCGGCGGCATCCCGCTAGGGTGTGACATCCTGTCACCTCTATTTCTCATATGCGGTATTGACGCGAGTTTCTCGTATCATATATTCATGGCGTAGGAGAGAGAGAGGAAAGGACCCCGCCATGATGTCCGTTGCCTTCGCTTCCGCCCTGGTGGCCTGGATGGTTTGGGCGACCGTGATGATTTCCACCACCGAGACCGAGAAACTCAACGCACGGGAGACACTGTGATGACCGCCCTGATGATGGTTGCCGCCGCTTTTGTTTGGATACTGACCCTGCACGCGGCGACGAAATACGCCACTGCCTGACCTGAGGGATCGAGAGATGACCGCTGAGAAAAAACTGGCTTTCCTTCACGCCGTGATGAAGGCGCGCTACCCGCGCGAAATGGGCAAGGTTGCGAAAGCCCACGGCGTTCCGCCCGAGGCGAATCCGTTTGCTGTCGCCGGTGAGCTTCACGAGCATGAAGCCGAATGGAACTCCGGCTACAACACTGCTTGAGGAGACCGAGATGAACCCGTTTTATGACGCCTACGAAACCAGCTTGAGCCACCTGAACGAGCACGAGTGGAACGTGCTGCGCCACACCTGGGCGCGCGGCATCGACTGGTACGTCGGCAAGGTCGCCAAGCGCTGGATGATCACCCTGCCGGCGTTCAAGGGCTTCCCGCACTACAAGACCAAAAAGGCCGCCGGTGAGGCCGCCTCGAACCTGATCCTGGCTGAGGCGCGCTGGCGCCGGCACGAGGAATGGGAACGCGAGAATGCCATGTGACAACTTGTCACCTAGCGTTTCTCATATGAGATACTAGATTAACAGTGCCAGAGAGGGAGAAAAAAATGGCCATCGTGAGAAACCCGGCCGGCAAGATCGTCGCCAAGCGCTTCACCCTGGCGAAGATCGAGCGCGCGATGAACGACAACGCCGGCTTCTGCCTTGCCTGCGGTGCCGAAGCGGAAGGCGTCGAGCCCGACGCGCGGAAGTACCACTGCGAAGGCTGCGGCCTCAACCACGTCTACGGCGCCGAGGAACTGGCGCTCATGGGCCGCGTGAAGTGACGGAGAAGGAAATGATCAAGATCGTTCACAACAAGCTGCTCGGCGGCTGGTACGTGGTGCGCGGCCCGCACCACTTCCCGCTCGCCGGCCCCGTTCGCCACCCGCGCCGAGGCCAAGGCTTGGCTGGAGCGCAAGCGATGAAACCCGAGATCATCCCGGTGGAATAGCTCAAGGGGTCGTTAAATCGAGAGCGCCCGACGGGGAGATGGACGGAGACCCGCACGTCCTTCCACCGGCATGATCTAGGAGGAGTGAACCATGACGATCCGCGAAGTCACCAGCGATCAGTATGAACAGATTTGCTCGCTGCTTGGTGAGAGCCGCACATTCGCCGAGGCCGCAAAGAGTCCGCATCTCACCCTGGCGCAAAAACTCGCGTACCAGAAACAGGCTCGGGATTTGCGCGATCAAGCCATGAACATCGGAGGGAAACCATGACAATCAAAGTGCACAAGTTCAAATCCACCCGCGAGGCTTACGACAACTGCATGTGGCGCGAGGACATCAAGTCCGGCGACGTGCTGGTGATCGCGTCGGAGGGTGTCGTCGGCATCGCCTACGCATGGCCGTTCGCGGTCACCGAGGAGTACGGCGACCTGCACAGCATGGAGCCGGGCTACACGCTCGCCACCATCTTCGGCGGACGCTTCGCCACGTCCGAGCCCACGGCAAAAGCCGAGATCGCCAAGCTGAAACCCCGCACGGCCGGCCCGATCCGGGTGCGCTACGAAGCGGTCGATGGATTCGCCAAGGTCAAGACGTTCAAGACCTTGAGCGCGGCACGGCGGTTCGCCCACTACTACGTCGGCTCCGACGCCGAGGTCAGCACCATGGGCTACGCCGTCGCGCCCGATGGCGTCGGCAAGGTCACGGTGTCGGGCGCCGCCACCATCACCGACCTGTTCCCGGCGGAGTAACCATGACCCCGGCACAAAAGGCATGGCAAACGCGGCGCCGCAGCGCCGAGCTTCCCGCCGCCACACGCGCGCTGGAGCGCAAGCTGCGGCTGGCAATGACCGGCGCCATCCGGCTCGCCCGCACCCGCCAAGCCAAACGCGCCGCCACCGGCAAGCCAGCAGTGGCAGTCACCGTGACCGTCGACCAACTCATGGCCAAGCTGCGCGCCAACAACTATCGCTGCGCACTCACCGGCCTCGAATTCTGGAACGACGATTCCGATCGTTTCGGCCCCACCCTGCCCAGCCTCGATCGCATCGCCTGCAATGGCCCTTACAGCAACAGCAATCTCCGCGTCGTGCTGCTCGGCATCAACAGCCTGCGTGGCCGCGGCTCAGACGCCGACATGGATCGTATCTGCGCCGCCCGCGTCGCCCGCGCCGGAGCCGTGATGCGACAACTTGGCACCTGACATTTCTAGTATGAGATATTACATCGAGGGTGAGAGAGAGGGAGCCATGACTAAAACGTGGAAGCAACTTGAGGCCGAAGGCGTCCGGCGCTGCTGCGTCATGTTCGCCAGCGGCAAGCGCTGTCGCCGCCGCGCGTCCGCGGCGTTCGAGGGCTCCTGGTGCGCCAAGCACGGCCCGCTCATGAAAGCCGAGATCGCCAAGCATATGCGCATCGTGCGCGAGGAAGCGGGATTGACAGAGGAGCCGGCGACGAAAGGAAAGCGACGATGAAGTGGGAACCGATCAAGGGCTACGGCCCTGCCTACCGGGCAGGCGTGCGCTACGCCAGTCTGCACCCGAACGCCGGGCCGGAAGAGTACGAGCCCCACCTCGCGGCCTACGCCAAGCGCAAGGGCGAGGTGCTCGCCGGTGCCTTCCGCGAAGGCATGATGACAACCTACTGGAACGGCGGCCAGGGAACCGCCGAAGGATGGAGCAAGTCCGGTGCCTGATGTGATGGAGAAGTACAACCACTGCCGCGTGTGCGGCGAAAAGCTGAATCCCGATACCGCCGCATGGGCGCGCCGTCAGTTCGAGCAAAAAACCTGCTCGGCGGAGTGCCAGCGGCGCGAGATCAAAGCGCGCTTCGCCTGCTGCGATCGCGCCGAGCCCCACCCATGCGTGTGCATGTACGCATTCACCTGCCCCACCCACGGCATCACCCACAACGGGACCCACGACTGATGCGCAAGCTCGCCCTCGCCGCCATCCTGCTGTGCACCAGCCCAGCCCTCGCCGATACATTCCGCGACGGCGCCGGCAACGTTGTTGGCAAATCGCGCACCGACTTGAACGGCGTGACAACGTTGTACGGCGCGAGCGGCTTCACCACCGGCAAGGCCCGCGCTGATCGCAACGGCGTAACCCGGTTCTACGACGCCGCCGGGCGAGGGATCGGAACAGCACGATGAGCGACCTGTACGAGATCGCACAGCGGCGCATCGGCGCGCCCACCTACTGGCTCCTGATGAACGGCCGGTGGGGCGGTGCCCTGTCGCCGCGCACACGCTGGCGCGGCAGCGAGGAAGAGGCGCGGGCCATGGTCGAACAGATTGCCAAGGGGCGCGAGGAGTTCGTGGCCAAGGCCGTGAGCCAGGGCGCCGACGAAGACGCCATCCGCGGCACTTTCGCCGCCATCGAACTTGAGCCCGCCGCCCCGCGTTCAAGATGAAACCGGCCGCGCCCGCGGCCAGTGATGAGGAGGCCACCATGGCAAGATTACGCGGCAGTCGAGTGCGAGCATCACAACGGGCCTTGGCACGCATGCCACGGCGCGCCGCTTCGCTCGCCCTCGCCAAAGCAAAAGCAACCGGACGCATCTACCCAACCTCCGGACAACGCGCCCGCGCGCGACGGCGAACGCGCTAAAAGCCGCTCCGCCATCAAAGCGGCACCATCGGCGCGTACCTGAGCCGCCGTCCGGGCTATTCCCTCCCCCCGGCTTCGACCACCCCCTGCCCCGGCCTTCCGCCGGGGCATTTTTTTGCCTGCCCATGTGACATTCTGTCACCCTAATTTCTCATATGAGATATTGACCCTAGTTTCTCATATCATATATTAGCCGGGTTGGGGTCGGGTCGGAAAGAGAGGAGCGCGCCATGAAGCTGTCGGGAACCTGGAAAGCCGTCGCCAAAACAGTGACCTACCGGATGATGAACTCGGTCTACGGGTTCTCCGTCGCCTACTTCGTGACCGGCAAATTGTCGATCGCCGCCACCGTCGTCGGTGCCGAAGCCGCCTACAAAACCTTCGCCTACTTCGGCCACGAAAAAGCGTGGGAATTCTTCTCTGCCTCGGGAACGGAAGGAGCCGCCAGCCATGGCTAAAATGACGATGACTTGGGAACACGCCGGTACCCTCGCCGCCTTCGCCACCCTCTTCGGGTTCGTGTTCTTCGCCTGATGCCCCGCCCCGGCCCCACCGCCGGGGCGGTTCCATGTGAAACACCCGGCCCGGTGTCAGGCCCCGCCCGCAGGGGTAGCCCACTCACCTAGAAGGCCCATTGCCGCGCGAGCGGAGCCCCGTCATGCGTTTTGCCCGAAACCCGGTACCCACCTGACCCCCCGCCCAGAAAAACGCACCAGCAACCTCCTCAGCGCGTTCCGGTGAGAGCATGAGGTGGGTGTGGTATTTTTGCAACAGTCGGGGAAGGGAGGTCGAGCGCGGGAGATCAGCCCCCGGCCCGGCCGGCCGCGCTCCACGCCCAAGATTCGAAGCCCCCCCCTCGGCGATCGGCGCGCGCGGCTCGCGAGCGCCGAGCCCACGAGGGCCCCAGGCCCCAGGCCCCAGGCCGGGCCACTCTTTGTCGACGGGAGAGGTCCGCACCGCGGCGAGGCCAAAACACTAACGATCTCAACAGGTTGCGACGCACTAGCCCTAGTACGCTGCCAGCTAGCCGACACCGCGCCGACACGAACCCGCGAGATCGAGGCACTCGCACCTCACCTGGATACCTCCGGCCGGGGGCCGAGGAGCCGGCCTCGCCCGGCTCGACCTCGCCGCGGCCTCGCGCGCGCCCACACGCGCGCGCACGGGCGCGACCCAGGGCGGCGGCTGGGCGGCAGCATTTCGGGTCCGGTCCGAATGACGCAATGACGCGGATGACAGTAAATCCTATGTTCCATCCTATATACGCGTAGTGTTCTATACATCACATGTGTTGCATATATATCACAGTGGTGTGTATACATATATATGATGTGTCATTAGTGTCATGTGTCATATATATAAGCATATCAACAACTTACTCCTGACGCGACTGACGCAACTGACGCAATTTTACCATGGTGATCACCGTGGTGTGAAGAGGTGGCTAACTTCAAGTATCGCATTATCTCCGGAAAAAGCGTCATTTGCGTCATGCGTCATTTTTTAAAGTATCACATTATATGCCAAACAAGCGTCATTTGCGTCATGCGTCATTTTGGGCATGACGCTTGCGGGTTTTGCCCGACCTGCCTCACGACCGCCACCAAGATGTCACTCGCGACGCACCTATAAGATGTATGCTGTATATTGACCGAACCTGTGCGCGTTTTTCACTTGACGATTTTACGACGCCGGCATGACGATAGCCGCTGGTAATTCGGGGGAGACCTCACCGGGACAATTGGAGGCGTTCCCAATGGTGGAACTTGTTGACGTTGATGTCAGTCGCGACCCGATGCTTTCCCTGATCCAACGGCTGTTTCAGGAGGTACGGCTCCTGCGCAGCGATATGCAGGCGTTGCGCCAGGAGAATCTCGCGCTCCGCCAGGAGCGTGCCACGGCCTATGAATGGGTAGCGGGTGAACTGCAGGCGATCCGGGCCGAGGTCGAGGCCGGGCATGATGCGGCGTCTTTTGCTGCGGATGCGGCACGCATTACGGCCGAGCGCCAGCGCGCACCGGCGCATGTAATCGGGCTGGTCTATACCTCGCCGCCGACGCTTGCGCCGCCGACCTCGTTGGCCTGATCGGCAACGCCGAGACACGCCCAAGCTTCGCCCGGCGGCGCCGGCCACTACTCGTGTGCCCTCCACCCTCGCCAGTGGCAGGATTGTCAATCGGGGAATACCCTGAACCACCGTTCAATCCACCGCAAATCCGCCTTGGGCTAACCCTGAATGCCACAACCACAGCGCACATCCGTTTTTGTCTTCGGCTCGAACCTCGCCGGCCGCCACGGCAAAGGTGCAGCGCTCACCGCGCATCGGTACCATGGCGCGATCTACGGGGTGGCTGAGGGACGCCAGGGCAACGCCTATGCCATCCCCACCAAGGACGCACACTTGAAACCCCTCCCGCTCGCCGAGATCGCCATCCACGTCGCGCTGTTCCTCATCTATGCGCGCAACCATCCCGAGCTTGCTTTCCAGGTGACGGCGATCGGCACCGGGCTGGCCGGCTACCGCCACGATGAGATCGCCCCCATGTTCGCCGATGCTCCCGCCAACTGCATCCTGCCACCGGAGTGGCAGCGCTGGAGGCGCTAATGACCCGCCACGGCATCACCACGCTGTGCCCGCACTGCGGTTACGAGCACAACGCCATCACCGCCGTGGTCGAGCGCGGCCATGCCGGGCCGGAGCCCTACCCGACCGCCGGTGATTACACCCTGTGCTTTGGCTGCGGCGAGTTCTGCACCTATGACCGCAGCGACATGCTGCGTCGCCCCACGCATTCCGAATTGCGCGAGATCAAGCGCAACAAGTGCTGCCAGATGGTGCGCGAAAGCTGGCTCGCCAGCCGCGCCACCCGCCAATGACAACTTGACACCACACCGGGAATGGTGTGGAAATCCAACCGCCGGTCCTTAACCGGGCCGCCCTCGATCTGCCGCGCCATCGCTAATAATCCTTAAGACATGGAGAAAGACCATGGACGCGATCGCGTGCGGCCAACTCATCCGCCAACGCCGCCGGCAACTCAACTTGTCACAACGCGACCTCGCCAAGCTCGTCGGTTGCCATATGCAGACCATCGACAAGATCGAGCGCGCCGAGATCAAGTTTTCCCGCTACCATCCGATCGTCTATAGCGTGCTCGGGATCACCGAGCCGCTGCCGTCACCAAAGCCCGCGCCCAAGCGTAACGAGCCGATGCAGCATGAAACGGCGCCGGCCGAACTACGCGACGCGCTCGCTCGCGTTGCCTGCGATATCGCCCAAGTTGCCCGCAGTCTCGCCGCCTTGGTAAAAACCCTGCCGGCTTGATCACAGCCAAGCCAAACGAAAGCGGCCGGAGCATCAGCCCCGGCCGCCATTTCAATCCTTTCTCCGGCGCCACGCGTATCGGCGCGCCGGGTCCTTCGCGACCCACTGCCGGCAAAATTCCTCGGCAGCTTCGAGCGTCCCGTTGACTTGCTTCGTCCGCGCGCTCGCCAGCAGGCCGAAGTCCTGTAGACCCGAGTCGTATCGGACCGAATGCCCGTAAAGGCTTTCAACGATCTCGACACCGACGATGCCGCGCCGGGCTTGCTCGCGCTGCAGGGCGCAAAGGTCGGTGCTCGCGAAGCCGGCGCCGGTCCGCTGGCAACGGCTAACCGTCTCTGCGCTCAACGCGTCAACGAGCGGCTCGCCCGCGACGATCACCATCCATTCTTGCTTGATCATGTCTTCTCCTCCAACTTTTCGGCGACGATCGCCAGCACGCTCGGGCTCAATTCGAACTTGAACCGGCCGCGAATCTCGAACGGGATCGGCACCGGATGAATGTAGAAGTCCGGCCCCTCGAACGCCTCATACAGCGGGCCGATCAGCTTGCGGCACTCGGCGCGCGCTGCACGGATGGCGCCCGATCGCGTGGCAAACGTGCGCTCGGTCATTGTCAACCTTTCTTGGCGGCGGACCGCACGATCTCGCGGCGCATGCCGGGGCTCAACGCCTCCCATTCGGCGAGCGACACCGTGGCGCCGACAGCGCCAGCAGCGATTGCTTCCGCGAGCGACGGCGTTGGCGTCGCGGCCTTGTAGGTCCAGTAAGTCATGATCGGCTCCCTTCGCCCGTTATATAAGCCGCCCCGGCCCTGGTGACAAGATGGCACCCTTGCGACATTTTGGCGTATTTTTCTTGTGGTGACATCTTGACACCAAACCCCTCCGCCCCCATATTCGTCCTGTAAGGAACGGAGACACTGATGACTGCGCTTTTCACCCGCTACGGCACCGAGATGGCCGCCACCCATCGCAGCGAAAAGGGCAAGCCGATCGCCATCGTGCCGCGCAAGTGCGGACGCTGCGGCGGCGCCGGTGGCCACGAAATGTGGCGCCACACCGGTTGGACCTGCTACGACTGCGGCGGCACCGGCAAGCACAAGAACGGCCCGGAACACGTGCGGCTCTACACCGGCGAGGAACTCGCCAAGCTCAACGCCGCGGCCGAGAAGCGGGCCGCCAAAAAGGCCGCCAAGGTCGCGGCCGAGGTCGCCGCCGCCAAGGCGGAAGCGGAAGCCCGGCGCGGCGAGTTCATGGCCGCCCACGGCGCGCTCCTCGCCAAGGCCGAACCCTACAAGGGCAAGTCCGAATTCGTCGCCAGCGTGCTCGCCAAGGCCACCGAGCGGGCCGAGATCAGCGAAAAGGCCGCCGCGGCGCTTGCCGCCGCGGTCGAACGGATCGCCGCCGAAGAGGCGCGGAAAGCCACCGCCGGCTACATCGGCACGGTGGGCGAGCGGATCAAGGGCCTCAAGGTCACGGTGATGTACGTCGCCAGCTTCGCCGCCCCCGGCTTCAGCTACCGGAACGCCATGCGGACCTTCAACATCGTCAGCATGCGGACCGCGGAAGGCAACACAGTGGTGGTGAAATCGTCCAGCTTCTACGCCGAGAAGGGCGAGACCCTCACCATCACCGGCACGGTCAAGGAACACTCGGAATACAGGGGCGAAAAACAGACCCGGCTCGAACGGGTCAAGATCGAGGAGGTGGCGGCCGCAGCCGCCGCCTGATCCTACGTATTGCCTGTGCGGATGGCCTCTTTTTTATGCGCGCCCCTCCACATCGGGTTGCCCCTCGAATCTCCTGATTTGTTCTTTGAGCATCGTCACTACATCGGTGCGGTTCGCATTGGAAATGTAATTGCACCTCCCGCCGTGGCCCGCGAACGGAAACACCATCAGCACGAATCCGGTTTGCCGCTCGGTCCCGGTCCGCCCGCCGTTCAACATGCTGTCGAGCAAGCGCGCAATCTCGTTCATCCGCTCGCGAAAGCGCGGCTCAATCGGTGCGTCGCCTAGTCCGTGCGCTGGCATGGTTTGCCTCCATCATCTCAAAAAATCGCGACGATGGCGGGTCCGGCCAGCGCCACAATACCATGTTGTTGATTGCAATGTGCGGGCGCACCACCGTGCCAGCCGCAATCGCTTGTTCAACCTGAGCAACCGACGAAAAGAACACCGGCGACCATGCCGGCGGTTCGAGGTCGACCGTCGCGCCGCGCTCATCAACGGCATAAATCACGCTCGCCCCTGCATAGAGTCGGCCGTTGATCGCATAAAGCGCCTGATGCGCCGGCTCGAACAGGCCATACTCATAAACCACGATCGCCGTCGCGCGATCGATCATCGCGTGATCGCATTGATCGCGATCTAGCCCGATCATGTCGCGTGCCGCGTCAAGATCGGCAACGTCGACAATTTCCACACGCCGCGAGACCGGCATGACAAGTCCGAATTTCATTTTCAATGCCTCGGCTGTCTTTCCTCATGTTCGAGGAGTTCGGCTAGCTCGGGGCGCAAGGCCGCCGGCCAAGCTTTGCCTGTGCCCGGCATAGCGGCGTGTCGCGTTCGTTCACTGCCATGGCATCACCCCGCGCCACCACCACGCCACCACCACGCCGATCAGCGTGCCGGTTGTCGCCGCCGCCACGGTGGCGCAATAGGCTAGCACGCTGGCGCGCAACTCGCGCCGCCGCCGCGCGCGCTCATACTCGCCGAGAATGTCGAGCATGGGCCTCCCCGCGGGGGAGGTGCCCCGTCGACGCGCTGTCCTCCCCCGCATTATGGGCCTGATTGGGTTGGTTGTGTACGTGACTTAAGACTCCCTTGGGTGCATCGACGCGGCGATTACAGCAAATGCCCCGTTCATGGCCGTTTCACCAATAGCTCGATCGCAAACATTCCGGCGTGCCGCTGGCACATCGGCTTGCCGTCGATCACGAACGACGCATAGGCGCCGCACAGCGATGGCGGCGTTTCGCCCAATCGCCACACTTGCGCCTCGCACGTGCGCGCATCATTTCTATCCAAACGCTCGGCCCACCTGTGCGTGCCCTCGCACGTTTCGCTCCCGCACATTGGACACCGCATCATGATGGCTCACCAATGAACAGCGGCCCCGGCGGCTCGCGCTCGGCAAGCGCGCGGTAGTCGGCAGCGATCTCCTCCATCAACGCGATCTCGCGCCGCGCCTCGGCCTCGCCCATGGTGCCGCGCGCGATGCGCTCGGGATAAACCCGCAAGCGCCAGCGCACTTCGCGCTCGGCACACTTGAGCTTGTCAACCGCGCTCGCCATCATGCCGCCTTGTCATCATCGCGTCGAGCGACCGGCGGCTGCAGACCGGCGAGCTTAACCTGCAGACACAAGTTCTCGATCTCCAATTTGAGCTTGTTGCAACTCGGCGTGTGCCACGTCTCAAGGTTCGGCACCGGCTCGCCAGCCTGGAGATCGCCGCGCGCCACCAGCTTGTCGCGCCGGCGGCAATCGTTGCAACGCCTTGTGTGTTCGTGCGCGATCCGTCGCGCCTCGATCGCGATTTGCTCGTTGAGCAAGAACTGTCGCAATGGTTTTGTCATTACACCCTCATCACCACCGTGTTGGCCATGGCGATCACAAACACCGCCACGGCAATCGCCAGTGCGATCCATGCCAGAATGCGAAACCCGTTGCGCCCGTCCATCACCATCCCATTTGCTCTGGCGCGCGCGCCGCCGAGATCGGCTTGAGCGCGATGCCGCGGAAGCCGCGCAAGCTTTCCGTTCGCCGATATGTAAAACCCTTTGACATCAGGCATTGCGAGAACGCCCGCATTGATCCGATGTATTCGCCACGATCCTCGGCCCACTTGCGCCACGATGCATACAGCGCTGATGAGGCGGTGAACGCTTGCGGGTCCTTGCGGCATTCTTCTTCTATGAAGCTGCCAACCGCGTCCTCGCTGTCGAGATATTCCGCCGTTGCGTCGCGCACCACCGGCGGCGGATCGAGGCCCTGGACAAGGAACGCCATGGTGCCATCGATCGCCCACCTCAAGATCGCCGGGTATTCTTTTTTGAGTTGCTCTTTCAGCGACTCGTCGCGCTCATCGTCCTCGATCGTGATCGAGAACGGCACGAGATGCAGCCGCCGCCTGATCGCCTTGTCGACCGACTGCAGCGCCGGCTTGTGATTGCCGACGATCACCAGCTTGAATGCCGGCGTATACTCGAACGAGTCAGCCCGCATGAAGCGCGCCCGAATGGAGTCACCGCCGGTCAGGAGTTTCACCTTTGACTCCGACCACCTTTTGTTCTGTTCCGTTTCCACGGCAGTGACAAGGCGTGCACCGCGCAACACCGCCAACTCCTCCGGATGGTGCTCGAACTGGCCGGCGGTGAATGTCTCGATCGCCGCCGTGGTCGCATAGTCGCCCATGATTTTGGAAATCGTTTGGAGAAACGTGCCCTTGCCGTTCTGCCCGGTGCCGTACAAGAAAAATAAAACCTCCTCCGCAGTGCCGCCGGTCAGACAATAGCCCACCATCCTTTGCAGGAACGTCTGTAAGCCATCATCACCGCCGGTGATCTTGCCGAGAAAGCGGAGCCACAGCGGACATCCGCCCTCGCTCGGCGGGCACTCGGTGACCTTGCTGCAGTAATCGATGCGCCGGTGCGCACGCATCTCGCCAGTGTCGAGTTCGATCGTGCCGGTCGGCGTGTTGAGAATGCGCGGGTTGCGATCGAATGCATCGGCATCGATCGCCAGCTTTGCCAGCGTGCGCGCGCGTTGCTCTACCGCCGACACGAAGCCCCACATCTCCACCTTTTTGCGATCCTTCGGCCGTTCCTTGCCAATCTCGCAACAGAGCGTGCCCGCCAAATCGACGGCGCGCCCGGTGCGATCCATCTTCCACCGTCCGCCGGTGAACACCATCCACTCGCCAAACTCGCGCACATAGCGCAAGCGGTTGGCGTGCCGCTTGGCGAACTCGCTCGCCACCGCCTCGGTGGTGATCTGGAATTCGGGCAGCATGTATGCCGGCACGTTGGTGCGGATCGGGATCACGTTGTCGCCAGCGAGCCCCTCGCCCGGCCGCGGTTCACCGTGCTCGCCGTCATCGTCCGTCATTCTCAAGCCCTCAATCGATACTCATCAGCGAAGTCCGCACCTCGATCATTGATCATCACCCCCACCGCCTCATGCCCAGCGTAGAGGTAGCGCGCGATAAGAAACGCCGCCGCGTCCTGGCCGGCGCGGTCGTTGTCCGCTGCGACGATCAGCTTGCGCACGTGCGGAAGCACCGGGAACGATTTCATGCCGCTGGTGCTCGCCAGCGCCCACATCGGCGAGGCCCCGCGCATGATGCAAGCGAGGCCGGTTTCCAAGCCCTCGCACACCGTCAGATGCGCCGGTGCCAACGCAACATCGATCAGCTTGATGGCGGTACCGCCGGCCGGCCCTAGCTCCATCGGCATGCCGTCCTTGTCGCCGTGGCGATTCAAAAACGTGCGATGGATCGCCTGCGGCGTGTTGCTGTAGGCGCCGCGCATGAGCGCAACCATGGCCGGTTGGCGCCCATGCTCGCGCGGGCACCGCGGATGAAAGCGGATCGTGTCGGTAAGAAGCGCGCGCCACCACGCCGGTGTGCCGCAGTCGACGCCGCGCCACCATGTCAAATAGAACTCGACCGGCGTGCCGATCGCCGGCACCGCCTCATTCCAGATGCGCAGCGCATGCGCCGTCGCCTCGGCGCGCGCCCGCTCCTCGCGCTCCTCGCGCTCGCGCCGCAGCCGTCGCAGCCGCGCCCGCTCCTCGCGCGTCATCGCCCGCGGCCTCGATCCGTTCCACAGGCCGAGCCGCACCAGCGCCGTGATCACTTCGCGCGACGTACAGCCGGCGAGGCAGCGCACCTGCACCGAGGTGTGGCCGTCATAGATGATGAGGCTCGGATCACGATCGGGATGCGCCGGACACTTGGCCGCGTATTGTCGCCCGCGGCGTTTGCCGCCGAGCGCCTCGGCCAGTGTCGCCGCATCGGTCATGACCCGTTTCCCCACCGCGCCCGCGCCGCGATGCTCGCGATCTCCGATCGGCGCTCAGGAGACAATGCCGCCGCCCGCGCGGCGCCGCCTTTCTGCTTTCCCTTGAGCTTAGGCACGTAGCGCCGATACGGCGGCAGGCGCCGATCGCACGTGCGCTTATGATCTTCATTCGGTCCACAGCCGCATGTCGGGCAGTTTGTCCATGCATCCTGTACCGGGTAGCCGTCGCGATCAAAAGTCATGACACCTGCCGCGCCGCTTGCTCGCACTCGATCGCGGCAATGTGTGTGAGCACCTCACGCTCGGTGATCAGAAACTGATCGCCCCACCCGGCGACAACGCGGAATTTGAATTGCTGATAAAGCTGCACCGCGCGCTCATCGTCGTGCAACACCTTGCACAGAATCGCGAGCGCCAACTGTGCGGGGCCCGAGCCGCCATAGCCCCATTCGAATCCGCACGGCGAGTGATTGAACAGGTCGCGCCGCGCGCTCAACAGATGGCCGCGCCCACCATCTGCCCATCGCACTTGCGGGGTGCCGTCACGTTCGCGCCATCCCCAAAAATACCGCTCCATGTTGTTCGCTCCCGGCCATCCGCCTCAGGCGGAAAAAGCCCCCGCGCCCATCGATGCGAAAACCCGTTTCCTCGATCTTGTCGTTGATCTGGTGCACGTGCACGAGCATCGTCTTGCGCTTCACGCAGCGCTCGCCGAACACCAGCGCATAGAGTTCATCACCGTGAATGCCGTCCGGCCCGGCGCGCTGCACCGTGTCGAACACCCGCGCCTTGAGTTCCGACAGGCGCACGCCGAGCCGCTCGATTGGCAATGATTGGCCGCAGCATGTGCACACCCGCGGCATCGGTGTTCACCACGTGTTGAACCCGGAGCGCACCGCGCCCCATTGCTTCAATACGGCGATCGCATCGGGGTAGTTGTCGGCGAACGCGTGCGCGTAGCCGTTGGCGCCGCACCAAAACGCAAATTCGGCTTGCGCATCGGTCACCTTGCCGAGGCCCGGCCGCTTCAATTCGAGCCAGTGCGCGCCGCCTTTGTGCGGTGCGAGAAGGAGGAAGTCAGGCCACCCGCGCGTGACACCCATGCGGTGTAAGCGGGCCGCGGTAATCGGTCTCCGCTCCTCACCCATCGGCATGTGAGTCCACAGCCAGCCCGGCGTTGCCCATTTACGCAGCGTGTCGGCGACCATGCATTGAAGGGGAAATTCAAGCGGTGGCGGTGCTTTTACACCGCGTTGTTTCGGACCTTTGAACAAATGGAGTTGCCGCGAGTCCATGCGGCGCTCCCGGTTATCCTGCTGATGATGGTCGACTTTTTAAGACGGAGGCCAGCCTAACCCTTTTTAACCCGGCCGCCTAGCCCACCCTCCGGGGTGTCATTTTGCCTCGGATGGTAGACAACGTAAGTAATCGCTCATAAGCTGTAGTAAGCGCTAGGCTGAGGAGGCCGCGAGGGATTACGGGACGGCCGCGCAAAAATTTAATAGAGGGAAGAAAGGGATGAATGCAATGGAGCAACCACACGGGGGTGCAAGCGCGATCGCGGAAATGATTCGCGCCAAACGTCTGGAGATGAATCTTTCACAGGCCGAACTTGCACAAAAGATCGGATCGCACGCACAGACAATTCATAAGATCGAAGCCGGGATCATCAAATATTCCCGATACTTTGACACGATCGGACGCGTGCTGAATCTGGAGCTTGCCGATACCTGGGCCGGGCGCAGCATGCCGCCGCTGAATCCTGAATTGCGGGCACAGCCCGGTTGGGCGAGCGGAACCGGTGCTTTGTTTGGACCGGGCACGATCCTGGTGCACAGCGCCATGCCGCACGAACGCGATGCGCGCCTGACAATGTTGTCAACGCGCACTGTGGGACGAACCAACGCGCTGCAATGTCTGCAGCACGTTGCCAATGCCTACGCTTTCCCGATCGTCACCAGCGCCATGGCGCCGGCTTTTGAGATCGGTGATGAGGTGCAGGTGCATCCGTTCCTGCCGCCGGAGCCCGGCCGTGATGTTGTGCTCTATTCCAAGGCGGCGCCGGTCGGCGACACGAAGGCAGTGTGCGTTGCCCGGCTCATCGACATCGGCGCCAAAAGCTGGACGCTGGCGCAATGGAGCGGCGCCAGCGAGCGCAAGCTGCGGCCGTTCAAGCCGCACGAGTTCACTCTGTCGCGCGCCGACTACCCGCGGGCGCACATCATCGTCGGCAAAAAGATGCGTTGGAATTCGTAACGCTTACCAGCGTATCCTCACCCGATGCACGGGCCGCAAAAATTTTTCGCGGCCCTTTTTTATGGCGGCATGTTGACATTCTCTCTCCTCGGTGAGTAGTCTAAGACTGACGAGCACGGGGTTGAGCCCCGCACCCTGTCAGCGACCACAAAAAACTCCGACGACTGTCATGCCACTGAGCGCGCACCAATTGGCGCAGCGCAAGGGGCGGGTAACGGCTAGTTTCCTGCCGTGGCTTGCGCAAGGCGACGAAGGCCGCATTCTCAACGAATGGTACCGGCTCACGGACGATGCGCGCTATGTGCCGCTCGATCTGTCCGAGGAGTGGCTGGTTTACCGCGGCGAGTTTTGCGAGGCGCCGGTGCTCAATTGGCACGAGCGCAAGAGCCGCCTGGAGTTGACGCGCCGCGGCGAGGTCGTGGTGCACCCGACGCGCGATTACCTCTGTTGCACCCTTGACGCGTTTTGTCCGGCCACCTCCACGGTGATCGATTGCAAATGGATCAATCACCAGCGTGATCCGGAGGAGGCATTGTCGTTCTACGCGCCGCAAATCCTGGTACAGAAGGAATGCCTCGGCTGCGATTACTGTGCGCTCCTGATCGTGCGGCAGGATGAGGCACCGTTTCTGGCCGTGCTCCCCGAGGATGAGCGCCACCGCGACTACACCGCGCGCGTGCTCGGCATGGCCGATGATTTCTGGACGTGCGTGACCGAGCGCATCCCGCCAGTGGAGATCATCGAAGCGCCGCCGCCCACGCCGCCGGAAAGATGGCGCTCAATCAATCTCGACAACGAGGCCGATCGCGCGGCGCACAATTGGGCCGGCGAGATGATGGTGCACCTCCAGGCATGGGCCGAGACCTACTCGGCGGCAAAGATCAATGAGGTGGCGCGCGATGGCGTCAAGTTGTTTCTACCCGAGGATTGCCGCTCGCTCGCATGGCAAGGCGTGCACGTGAGCCGCAACCGCGCGCGCGCGGTGAGCATCAAGCTGGTGGGGAAGGGATCATGACCGATCGCTATTTCTCCCGACAGCAAAGGAGACATCTCTACGTCAGCGTTGACGGGAGATGCGAGCGGTGCGGGTTGCTTCTCGGTGTTCGGTGGCATGCGCATCATATCATCCGGTTCGCTGATGACGGCGTAACCGAAATCACCAATGGGATGGCGCTGTGTCAGCGTTGTCACATTATGGAGCATCGTCATGGCAGTAAAAATAAAACCACGCGGATGGCAGATTGAGGCATTGAACAAGTTCAAAATCAGCAGCGAAAAATTTTTCTTACTCGACGGCACACCGGGATGCGGCAAAACGATGTTCGGGGCGTTCTGTGCGGATTATGAGAATTCACGTGGCGCCAACTTCGACATCATTGTGGTGCCGACGACGGCGATCAAAGGCGACAAGGATGCGGGGTTTCTCGGCGACTGGAATCGGGCCGGCATTCAGATCACTACCGTTCTGAAGGAATCGCGGGGCATTCCGCAAGAATACCGTGGCGCGGTCATCACATATCAGCAGCTTCCAAATCTCATCTCGACGTTCGAGGCTTGGGCGCGCGCCGGCCGGCATCTGTTCACGTGCTTCGATGAGATTCATCACGCATGTGACGACAACGTGTGGGGCGAGGCATCGGAAGCATTGTGGCGGTGCTCGCGGCGCGTCCTCGCTGAGACTGGCACATGTTTTCGTGGAGACCGTCGGCGCATCTCGTTTGTTAAATATGATGCTGATGGCAAGGCAATTGCTGACTACCGTTACAGCTACCGGCAAGCGGTGACCGACCACGTTTGCCGGCCCGTCGAATTTGTGACCGACGACAGCATGACCCAATTTATGCTCGATGACGAAAATCATGAGGTCCGAATCAGCGAGGCGCAAACGCAGGACGATCTTCTCGGCGCATCACACGCAGTATTTCGTTCCGATCGTGAATTTTTGCGCCGACTAATCGAGAAAGCAGACGATACGCTCGATCAGTATCGATCATGGGATCATGATGCCGGTGGGCTCGTCATCTGCCGTCCAGGCCGTGACGAGCACGACAATCGCCATTTGCATCAAATCGCGGACTTAATGCAGAAAACTCTCGGCGAGAGACCGGAGGTTATCTCATATGATGACACCGATGCGAATGCCAAGATCGAGCGATTTCGCAAGAGCGGCCAGCGGTGGGTGTGCTCGGTACGCAAGATCACAGAAGGCGTCGACATCAAGCGTCTGCGTGTGGAGGTTATGGCAACGCGGCCACAAACCGAATTGCTGTTTCGGCAAATCGTTGGCCGCGTAGTGCGAGTTGATGATGACAAGCGACCGGGAAATGCCACCGTTTATATCGCCAAGTTTCCACAGCTTGTGGAATGGGCCAAAACGATCGCCGAGGAGGCAAAAGCCGGATTGCGCCAATCACAAGACGGCGGCACTGATTCCGGTTTGCCGGGCGGTGACCCGCGCAAGTTCATGTCGTTCGGCGCGACGCATGAAGATGGCGGGGCCGTATCTGACTTCGGAGAGCAATACACCATCGATGAGGTCAATGCGGCAGAACGATTGCGTGGCGCCGATCCGCAGCTTGTAGACCTGCCGATCACTACGCTGGCCTATTTGAATCGAAAGTTGGGCATCATACCAGAACCGATGGCGGCGCCGGAGCCTCCGCTACAAGTCAAAAAGAAGGGGGTGCGTACCGCTATCGTGAAGAAGGCGCGACATCTCGCCATCAAACGCAACCCCAGTGCTCCGGACTTTAAGCAGGTTTGGAAGGACATCGGTGTCATGTTTGGTCCCTTCAACGCCGACGATATGGTTGACAATTATAGCATCGAAGTCATGCGCCAAATTGATGCGTGGCTGTTGGCAACAATCGGAGCAGAGAGTCATGTTGCCTAACGACGACGTTGAACTATTGCAGCAATTGATCGCGCACGGAGGCACGCAGGCGTTTAGCTTGGTGCCCGCCGCCCTGAAAAAGGTGATCGTTGAGAAGCAATGGCAACGGCGTGTCGACAAGAACGGCAAACCCTTCGCCTCTTTCGAGGCATTCGTCACGCATCGGTTATGGCAGGGGCTTGAATCAACAATCGATGATCTTCGCGTTTTCTGCCGCCGGCATGCCGATGTTGTTCGCCTGATCCTGGAAGCGATGGAGCCGGGGCGCGAGCGGCGCGGATCAACCGAGGCCGAGCGGGCTAATAGAGTTGATAATATCAACTCTACCAGCAGCAAAGGCGGCACCTCGGCCCTTTACACGCTGAAGCGGCTCAAGCGCGAGCGGCCGGACCTGTTCCAGGAAGTGATTGGCGGCGGCAAGTCCGCCAATGCCGCAGCGATCGAGGCCGGCTGGCGCAAACGACTCAGCGATCTCGATCGCGTCATAAAATTGCTCCGCAAGCTTTCGCCTCTTGATCGCCAGCGGGTGCGCACCATGCTTGACGAGATCGAAACGTCAAAAAAGTTGACCACGCAGCAACGGGAGTCCCTGTTGTTATGACCCGCTTTGCCGCAGCAACCGAGGTGCCGGTGGAACGCTCGCGCGCCGAGATCGAGCGGCTGGTGAACCGCTACGGCGCCACCGGATTCGCCTACATGCACGCCACCGGCAAAGCGGTGATCGTGTTCGAGATGGCGCAGCGCCGCGTCATGTTCGAGCTACCGTTGCCGCGGCGCGATGATTTCAAACGGACCGGCGCCCGTAACCTGGAGCGTTCGCCCGAGGCCGCCCTTGCTGCTTGGGAACAGGCATGCCGCTCGGCGTGGCGCGCGCTGCGGCTCGTGATCCAAGCCAAGCTGGAGGCGGTGGAGTCCGGCATCACCACGTTCGAGGATGAGTTTTTGGCGCACATCGTGCTGCCTGATGGCCAGACCGTGAGCCAGCACGTGCGCCCGCGCATCGCCGCGATCTACAGCGGCGAGAAAATGCAACCGCTGTTGCCAGGACCGAGGGTCTCATGAACACACAAGCCATCACCGTCGTTAAGCCACGCCTGCCGATGCCGCATGGCGCCGGCATCCCGCCCGGCACGTGGCGCGTGCTCACCGATGCGATTTTCCCGAGCGCCAAGTCACCCGACTCGATCATGCTCGCGCTCGACTACTGCAAGGCGCGCAATCTCGACATCATGAAACGGCCGGTGAATATCGTCCCGGTGTGGAGTTCGCAGCTAAAGCGTTACGTCGAAAACATCTGGCCGAGCATCAACGAGATCGAGGTGACGGCCGCACGCTCCGGCGAATGGGCCGGCATGGATAAGCCGGAGTTCGGCAACACGATCGAGCGGACGTTTACCGGCCGCGTGCGCACCGACGATGGATGGCAAAACGAAAGCATCACGCTCAAATTCCCGGAATGGATCGCGGTCACGGTGTGGCGCGTGATCAAGGGCCAGCGGTGCGCGTTCACTGAGCCGGTCTATTGGGAAGAAGTCTATGGCCGCCAGCAAGGCACCGAACTCCCGAACGCCACATGGATCAAGCGCACGCGCGCACAGGCGATCAAGGTAGCCAAGGCCACGAGCTTGCGCGCCGCCTTCCCCGAGGAGGCGGACTATAGCGCCGATGAGATGGAGGGCGGCGTGATCGAGGCCGAGCCGGCCGCCTTGCCGGCACCGGCCGCAAATTGGACGCCGCCGCATGTGCAACAGCAACCGGCGCATATGCAACAGCCACCAGCCGCGGCCGGCGGCACGCCGCGCCAGCCCGCCGACGCGCCCAAGCCGCCGCCGCCAGCACCGCCGCCGGCCGAGCCCGAGGAGCCGGAGCCGCCGCCGCATCCCGGTCCCGATGGTGGGCCGCCGGAGCCGGTCAACGCCGCCGTCCCCGATCTCGTGATGCCGCGCATGCTCGGCGCCGATCAGCAACCCGAGGATTGGCTGGAGTGGGGCAAGCGATTTCTCGCGCGCATCAACAAGGCGACGCTGGAGGAGTTCGAGGCGCTCAAGAAAGCAAACAAGGGCACGATGGATGACATGAAAGAGGAGGACGAAAAACTCCACATCCGCCTGCAGGCGGCGATCAACAAGCGGCGCGACGCGCTCACCGATTACGTAAACCCGCTAGCGGGAGGCTGAACATGCGCGACCATGATGCCGAGATGAATGAGCTACACGCAAAGCTGAAAGGAAAAAACGTGCGGCTGGAGGTGACACGGCTGGATTTTTTCGCCGCCATTGCTGATCCGGCGTGGCGCGGTGGCGCGCTCGGTTACGCCGATGCCGCGCTCAACGGTGTGACCGGCCACAGCGAGCACAAACTGCGCTGCCTTGTGTGCTCGCAACCATGGGCGCGCCATCGACCGCCCTGCGTCATGGCAATGATGAAGATCACCGCCGAAGGATTCAACGAAACCGAGTCGATCATCGCCGCCATTTGCCCGCACTGCATTTACGATGAGGATGGATTCCAAGCGGCGCTGCAACGGCTGTTCGGCGGAACACATCATGTGCTCGCGGCAGAATACGATGACGAGGTGGTGGGGCACGCGTGATGATCTTCACGGTGGCAAAGAACGCGCTCATTCCCGGCGACGATGAGGCGCACAAGCGCATGGCCGCGTTCACGGTGGGCGAATGGTGCGAGGTGCAAATTCCGCACGCGCGCAATCAGGTGTTCGCCAATTGCACGGCACTCGTGTTCTCACGCCTCGCCGCCGCGCGCGACGTTGAACAGCGCACGGTGCGCGGGCTCCTCGCCATTCTCACCGGCCGATCGGAGATGATCACGCACCACGGTCGCGCCTACCGCATCCCCTTTGGCACCGGGCCGCGCGACATGAACGCCACCGAGTTCGAGGTGTTTTGGGAGGATGCCAGCGAGTTGATCAACCGGGAATTCCTGTTGCCGCTCCCCGATCACATCGCCGCCGACATTCGCGACATCATGGCGAGGTGCTCGCCATGAAAAAGTTTCGCGGACCTGCCCACCACGCTCCGGCGGCGATAGTGGGGGCGATCAGGCCCAGCGAAGGGGGCACGGCCGGCGACCGTCATTCGCGCGATAGGCACGGCCCCCACCTCCTCGCCATCATGCTCCTGGCCGTGCTGCTGGTGTTGAGCACATCGGGACTCGGTTCGTCCGCCGCCACAACGACGACCGAAGTCAGTGCGCGCCAGCGGCAGGACGCGGGCGCGGCGCCGCGGGCTCGCCGTCATCGTCACCATCGTCGGCATGCCTCATTGCTGCACCGAGGCAGGCCGGTCCCCCTGGTGGCGACAACGGCCGCCCGCGCGTCGCGTCCGTCGCCCGGCGCCGAGCCGCCGCCGGCACCGATCACCCCGCCGCCGCCATCGGCTCCCTTGCCAACGGAGGACCCGGACCCGCCGCCGGTGCGAGTGCCGGCTTTGCGGATCGCCGTGGCATTCACCGAAGCCGAGCCACCCCCACCCCCGCTGATAATCACCATCCCGGAGGCCGCAGCGCGGGCACAGGTGAGCGAAACGTCGGAGGGTGAGCCGGACTACCTCGGCCGCGCGGCGATCGCTGTAGGGGCCGCCCTGGCCGTCCTCACGGTGCTCTGCGTGCAACGGTGGCTCAGGTACCGCAATTCGCTCATCGGACAATGGAGGAGACAATGGGCACGGTCATCACGGCGGAAAGCTATACCCGCGCGCGGGCGATCTTCGATGGCCTCATTGAGAAGGCCGGCGAACTGGCCGCCGATGTAGGCGAAACCGTGGCGGAGGTGGCGCGGCTCGAACGTGAGGCCCGCGAGCGTGAAGCAAAAATCGAGGCGCTCCACAGCGAGCTTGATCAAGCCCGCGCCCGGTGCCTGCAACTCGAAAACCGCACCTCCACCCTGTCGGATGAGGTGGTGCGCCTGGAGTCGGTGGTCGCCACGCAAGGCGCGGTCCTGGAAAATTTCCGGCAGCTTGCCGAGCAAACCAAAGCGGCGTGAGATGATGACGGCACGAAAAGCCAACGGCCGAAAACGGCCGAAGCGGAGCACCGGCCGGCGGCCGATCGCCCGGCCGCGCAAGCAAGTGAAGCGGCGCCGGGCGAAAGCCCCGGTGAGCTTGCCGCCGCGCGTGCTCAAGGCGTTCGAAGACAAATACTATCTCACACTGCCCAAGCTGTGCGACGCCATGGAGGTGTCGCACCTCACGGTGCGCGCCTACGTCGACCGCGGCATGCTGCCATTCCGCGTGGTCGGCGTTGGTACCAAGCGCATGCATCGGCTGTTCACGCTGGCGGATGTCAAAGTGCTCTGGCGGCGCATTTCGAACGCGCCGCACGTGGCGAGGTGATTGTGATGCTGGCAAAAACGGCGGCGCGCCGAGCGGAACGGCGATCGGAGCGGTTGGCGGTGGTCATGACTCGCCTTAGCGATCTCGGCGAGGATGTCGTCTTGACCACTGAGGAGGTGGCCGCCGTGGTCGGCCGCAGCGTCCACACGGTGCGATCATGGCGCTATATGGCCGATCATCCACTCCGCTGGCGAAAGCGCGGCAACCTCATCGAGTATAGAGTCGGCGACGTGCGCAAGTATCTGCACGGTGAGGATCAGGTGGCATGAGACGCAGGGCGAAGCGGAACCACGTTCCCGCCCGCAGGGCCACCGACCAACCCGATGATGTGCGCGTTGTATTTCTCAAATGCCTCAACGCGCGCCTCCCACGCCGTGAACTTGTCATAGCGACGTTCGAGGTCGGGCCGCACGTGACCAATGCACAGTTCCGCAATGTCGCGATCCACCCCGAGCATGCTCAGGCGCGTGCGGCACGTGCGCCGGAGATCATGCAGCGTGAAATCGACTCCACTCGTCTTTTGCAGTCGCCGCACCATCTTGGTGAAACCGCTCATCGGGCGGCCGGTGGTGTACGACGGGAACAAGAATTCGCTCGTGGTCTCCGGTTGCGAGCGGATGATCGCGCGCAGCGGATCAGTCACCGGCACCGCGTGAACAAATCCGTTCTTGGCATCAATGGCCTTGATCTCGAACCGCTCGCCCGTGAGCCCGAGTTTCTTGTTTTCGGCCGCGGTGATGGCCGACCGTTTCAGGCGCGCGCCCTCGGTGCGGCGAAAACCGGTCAACAGATATGTCTTGATCAGCGCGCCCAATATCGGATTGTGCTCGGCCTCGGCGGCGCGCCACAGCGCCTTGATCTCGGCGTCATCCAGCGCCCGGCCGTCATCGTCCTCTTGTTCCTTCACCCGCTGAGCGCGCGTCTTGGCCGGGAGTTTCCAGCCGGCGAGCACGTTGTGCTCGGCGAGTCCGTCGTTGACGTACCACTGGATAAAACCGTTTGCGAACTTTTTGAAATCGGTTGCCGCGCCCTCGGTCCCGGCGTGATTCAGCGTCTCGATCCGATGAGAAAAATCTTTGCGGGTGAGCGCGCGCGGCTCCAGGTTCATCACGCCCGCGAGATTGCGCCGGAGCGACGACATCGCGGTTTTCCAGTTTACCAGCTTCCGCCACTGGAGATGCTTTTCATACCGCCCATCCTCGGCCAGGAGGGTGGCCAGACTGTTCTCCCTTGCTTGCACGTCCGCTTCGGCCACCGCCCGGCGCGACACCGCGGGATCGCCCCCGCGCATCACCTCAACAGCGTATTCCTTGGCGAGCGTGCGCGCGTCATCCGGATCGATCGTTGGCCAGGAGCCAAGCTTGAGCGACGTTGCGGACACTCGGCGCCCCATGCCGCGCGGCCGATAATCGTAATAGAACGTCTTGGTAGTGCCGTCCGGCGATATCCGCACCTTGAACCCCTTGGCGTCGGTGTCCCAAACGTCACGCCGCTTGCCGGTCCCGGCGAGGCGCTCCATGGCGCTCTTGGTGAGTTTCATCTTGTTCGCTGTTTTCCGCATCAATCGCTCCCTCTAGGTGACAAAATGGCGGGCCGACACGGGGACCTCTCCCCGACCTCTTCGGGCCGACACCGGGCTAGCCATTCCTTATATAAACGGGTAACAGCGAATGTAAATGGCTATCGTTCAAAATTCCGACAAAGCTTTGATTCATCGCGTTTATCTAGCTGCCGATGTCACCCTCGCTCACCGAGAAGTATATTTTCACACGGGAGAGGTCCACAGTTCAAATCTGTGAGCGCCCACCAACACTTAGCGGAAAAAAGGGGATCAGAAAAAAGTCAAAACCGACACCGGACTGACACAGTGAGGAGGCGCTACAGCAACCCCCGAGGAGGCCCCCATGCGTGAACTCAACGCCTCGATCCGCGCGATCCCCCTGCCCACCCGCATGCGGCACCTGCCGATCAGCGCCACCGGCTACCCGGTGCCGTGGTTCGTCAACTGGCTTGATGGCGAGCCGGACTTTCGCGTGGTCGGTCCCGGCCGGATCGGCCGCGCCATCCGCGCCGATCTCTGTTGGCTGTGTGGCGAGACACTCGGCAAATTCAAAGCGTTCACGATCGGGCCGATGTGCGCGGTAAACCGGGTCAGCAGCGAGCCGCCGTCACACCGCGAGTGCGCCGAGTATGCCGTCCAGGCGTGTCCGTTCTTGACCCGCCCGCGCATGAGGCGCAACGAAAAGGACGTGCCCGAGGAGGCCGAGGAACCGGCCGGCATCGGCCTCAAGCGCAATCCCGGCGTCGCGCTCGTGTGGATCACTAAGAGCTATAAGCTTTTCAAGCCGACGAATGGCGGCGTATTGTTCGAGATCGGGCCACCCGAGACCATCCGTTTTTACGCCGAGGGGCGGCGCGCCACGCGGGAGGAAATCATGGCCTCGATCGATTCTGGCCTGCCGCATCTCCGCCAGATTGCCGAGCTTCAGGGTCCGGACGCCATCCTTGCCCTGGAGCACCAAGTGCGCACCGCCATGACGCTGATTGATGCGGTGGCGGCATGAGCGGCGGTGAAACAATGATCGAGTGGTTGTTGACGATACTGTTTTGGTTTCTTGTGGTCGCCGCCGCCGTGATCATCATCGTGGTGATCATCAGTGCGGTCTCGTATCTTCAATATGTCCGCTCCATGCGGAACATGCCGATGAAGCGCGACGACAGCGACACCGACGAATGGCCGCCTAGTCGACCTCGCCGCTTTTAGCCGGCGAACCGCCGGGCCGCCGGATCGATGCGCTTGGCGCCGCTCCGCTGCGCCTGCCTGATCTTGCGCGCGACGTATACATTATTTGCCCGCGACGGATTCCGCGATGGCGCGGCAGATCGCGGTGAAATGCGCGTTGTAGGTGGCAGCATCCGCCTTGCTGTCGACAAAGCACACTTCAAGCAGGATCGACGGCTTGTGCGTGCGATTGAGGAACGACAGGTTTGTGCGCTTCTTTGCGCCGCGGTTGATCAGCCGGCCGGCATCGGCCATCGCCTTGGAGACCTGAGCGGCAATCTTGCCGCCAGTCTGGCTCACGTACAGAACTTCGGTGCCGCGTGCCGCGTTGGTCGGTTGGAACGCGTTGAAGTGCACCGACACGTCGAGCGCGCGCCGCTGCGCATTGTGCCAGCCCACGATGCGATTGAGGTTCGCCCCCTGCGACTTGCTCACATCATCGTGGAAGACAAACACCGTGACACCGGCGGCCTCAAGATTGGCAGCCACGCGCTCGACCACGCGCCGCGATTCCTTCACTTCGTTGAGTACGCCGGCGGCACCGCCGACAAACTTGCCGTGCGCCGATGAGATCGCGATCGGATTGCGCATGATTGCACCTCACTTCGGCGGCGGCATGCATTGTGCCAGCAAGCGCGTCGCCTCCTGTTGTTGCGCGGCAACGATGCGCACATATTCGTTGAACGCCTGTCCCTCGTACCAAGAAAAACCCAACAGCCCGAACGCGACCACGATCAGCGCCAGCAACGCCGGCTGCGTCTTGAGCGCCTCGATGATTCCGCCCGCGGCCTGATGGATGCTCATGCGCTGCGCTCACCCTCTGGCGGCCAATTGCGTGCCGGCGCGAACTCCCTCGGGTTTGGATACATTGGCCCCGGTGGCGCCCACCACAGCGGCCACAACGGCGCTTTCGGCAAGTCCCCTTCCGCGGTGCCCGACCTCACCGCTTGAAGCGGCACCGGCTCGACATTGCGCGGCGGCGACGGCGGCGGCGGATCGATCGCGGGAATCTGCCACTGCGGCTGTTGTTCATCCGTCATTGGTTCATTCTCCTATGGCACGAAGACTCCGCCCGTGCCCCAAACGCCCGCTTCATCGCCGGGGATCGGACCGGACGCATTGCTCTGGTACAGCACCGAATTCGTGCTCACCGAAAACTGTTTGCCGGTCACGTTGGTGGTGAAGAAATTCGTGCCGACCATCACGCCAACCGATAGCGATGACAAGGTGATGAACGCGCCGCAGTCGAAATTTGAACTCATGAGATTGCCGCGGCTCACGTCGCCGCACCCTGCCCACCGCCCGCTCTGGCAATCGATCGCCGCGCCAATTTCATTTCCGTTGCCGTTGAATTGAGTGGTTGCCAGCGCCGCTATGCCGGTGCTTGCTCCTCCATAGTTCGCGATGAAGATGCCGGCCGGGTTTGATGTCATTGCGTCAAAGTTCACGTTCCTGAGTTCGATGTGCGAATTGGCATTCCATAGCGCGATGGCTGGATTGCTCGTGTTTGCGATCTGCAACGTCACACCGGCGATTGCCATCTGAGCGACGCCGACCGTCTGCAGCGATATCCACACGTTCGAGCCAGGATAGAATTTCGTGCCGATGCGATACGCTCCGCGATTTTGTTCGTCGCCGGTGATCGTCATGGTCGAGCCGAACGGCCCGATCACTCCCGCTTCATAGGTGCCGGGAATGCCGAGCTTGAAGTTGACCGAGAACAGCGGCGTGGCCATGTAGCGCGAGCCGACCGCCTCCCACGCCCCGTTAAGGGTGCGAAATGCTTTGTCGGGCGAGTTAGCCGTGCCGTCGCCGGTCACGTCATTGCCGTCTGTTCGCACCCACGCGTCGAGCCCGCCGTATTTGACCAGCGGCACTTGCGAGGCACAGAGGCCGATCATGTGGAACGCACCATTGAAATACGTGGCAATGAACGGCTTCAATGACAGAATGTCTCCGGCGCGCACCTCCTCGCCGTCATTGCGATAGAGCGGGACATAGCCGAGCCCGTTGACGTTGATGCGGACGTAGCCCTGATTCTGCGTCGCGCCCGGCAGCAATTGCGGAACGAAAACGATAGTCAGAAAATCGGTGTAGTACGGCGGCACCGGGTCGAGCGTGATGGCGTACTGAAACGCAGTTTGCGCCACCAGCATGCCGGAATGCGGCAAGCCGCGCTGGATCAGGTAGCGGATCGACACTTCGAGGTTTTGCAGCGAGGCGGCGCGATAGGCGACACCTGCACGATCGGCGACTGCCGCGATCTCGGAGATCAACGAATTGACTACATGCGGACGCAGCCGCACGTCGCAGCCGTTGCCGTAATACAGCGCCGAGGTATCGGCCGGCAACGCATGTTGATGGATGAACGCTTGCGCCGGGTTGTTCGGCGTTTGGGCATTAGGCGGAATGCCACCGTCCGTGCTGTAAGGGAAAATGCCAGACACTAGCGCTTCCTCCCCTTCTCCAGGGCGGCCACGCGGGCGCGCAATTGGTCGTTGTCGTCGGCCAGCTTCTTCACCGCGTTGACGAGCGCAAACACGATCGGCCCGGTATCGAGCATGCGCATATCGTCAAGCTGGAGATCGCCGAGCGTGATCTTCTGTTGCGACACGCATTCCGGCATCGCCGACTCGGCCTCTTGCGCCACGAGCCCGATGTGTTCTTTTTCGGTGTCGCGTCCGGTGGCCGGCAGGAAATGATAGCTTACCGGCCGCAGCGCGCGGATCGCGTCGAGCCCGGTGGTGTAGTCGGCAACGCGGTCCTTGATCCGCGCGTCGGAAGAGTCGGCGAACGGACCGCCGCCCGGCTTATAGGCGACGGTGCCAACCCAAAGCTGACGGCCAACAGTTACATCGCGAGCATCGCTTATGCTGATGCCGGCGCCCTGCGACGTGAACCAGTAGAGGACGCCAGCGTTGTAGCGAAAATAGTAATTCGCGTTGGCGCGGATGTAGAAATCGGAGCCGGGACCCGCCTCCAGATTCATTCCGGCCCAGTTGGAAATGCCGATACCGCCGAGTTGGACTGCCCCACCGCTACTCCGAATGTTGCCATCACTGTCTATGTTCACTAACTCAACATCACCGGCGTCGCCGACGCTGAATGTCTTTAGCGTCGAATTGAACCACAAATATCCTACCAGCGAGCCGCCCGTATCGAGAAATCGCAGTCGTGGATTCGGCGAGCCTGTGATGCCCTTGATATCAACCCACCCGCTAAACACTGCGGCACCATTGCCGTACACAAGTGCCGTATTGGTACCGCCCGGCCCGAAGACGCGCCACGCGCCCATTCCTGCCGCGATGTTGGTTATGTCAATCGTGCCGCGGGTCGCGAGCCCACCGGGAACGTCGAGGCTCCCCGTGGGGGTGATGCCTATCGGATTGGCCGCTGCACTCGTGCGCAGATAGAGCCAATTGTTGGCAAGGCTCGCCGTTATCCTTCCAACGTCAGCGCCCGCCGAATTTTGAAATGCCAAGATCGGATCGGCTGTAGTGAAAGCCCTGACCGTCACCGATCTTTGGAAGAGTGCCCGACCGTCGCCACGCACATAGGCCGTTGGATTCACATAATCGGGAATCGCGGGAATGACATTGACGGCCCACGCGTTTTGTGTGGGCGCCGCGATGTTGAAATTGAGCGCGCCGGTCATCGTCCCGCCCGCGAGCGGTAGCACTCGCTCCCACGCGTGCGACAGGCGCCCATAGGTGAAGCCATCGGCCGGCGCATCAACGAACGTGCCACCCTGCGCCACCAGCGCATCGACGTAATACTTGGTCGCGGCTTCGGTGTTGGCTACCGGCTCGCGCACGTTGAGCGCGCCGGTGATTGTCCCTCCGGCGAGCGGCAGCACCGGCGCCCAACTCCCGTGCACGCGGCCATAGGTTTGCAAATCAGCCGGCGGCTCGGTGATGCCGTCACCGACTTGCGAGTCGACGTATTGTTTTGTCGCGGCGCCAAGACCGGCGACGGGATCGGCATTGAGGATCAGCGGGCCGCTCATGGTCGAGCCGGAGCGCAAAACCACAGTATTGTTGACTTGCTGCTGCAGCGCCGCAACCTGCTGATCCGTGTACAGCTTGGTGCTAGCCTGCATATCGCTCACCGGGTTGCCGGCGAGTTCGAGCGGGCCAGTCATGGCATCACCGCTGCGCAGAACTCTGGCATCGATGGTCGCGCTGATCGAATCGAATCGGTCGCGCAAGGCACGGCCGAGATTGTCGACACGCCCGGAATTGTAGGGCACACCGAGGAGGTCGACGCCGGCTAGAATTTCTGAAACGATCGCGTTAAACGTGCAATCCAGGAGCGTGGTCGTACACTCAGGTGCGGCGTAAAGCGGCCCCTCGCCGGTCACCGGATTGATCGGCGTATAGCCGTCGCACACCTCAGGCGCGGGTGGCACGCCGCTTGGAGGAAAAATGCCTGCCATCACGGCAGGATATCACGGGCAGATCAGCGATTGGCGTGAGTCGCTTATACTATGCAGTCTGCCGGATCGCAATCGTACATGCACCAGAACACGCCGCGCTCGCCCTCCAGGAGCTTGGGCAAGAGCCAGTGCCGAAACGCTTCGTAAAGCTCGGGATCGTGCGGCAGATGCCGCTCAGGTATCGCGAGATTGCAATTCTCCGGAATGATCACGTCGCCGGGGCAGACCACGATGTTAAGCGACAGCGGCACGCCGAGGCATTCCGAGATCGGCCGCAGAGTCGGATTGTATGGCGCTGTCGCATCGGGCGGACAGACGAATACCGGCGGGCACGCTTGTTGATCGCGCGCCATCGTCCACCAGCCGATCGGGCCGCAATTCAGGTCACCGGCATAGCGCATCACGATATCAGCACCGAACCGGTGCGCGAGCGCGGTGAGGAATTCCCAATTGTGCGCGCCGCGATAATTGCGCAATTGCAAGATGGTGCAGATGAGCATGGCGAGCACGCGATCGGAGAATCCCGGCCCGCATGGGTCCGGGTGTTCGATGCCCATGCGCTCGGCCCAATGGCGAACGAGCTTTTGCGCGGTGCATGGGTCAAGCTCGCGCAACAGCGCGCACAGTGCTTGGATGACTCCGTAGGCGACCGCGGCAAACGAATCGACCACGGCAAGCTGCGGCGCGGGCGGATCATCGTCGCACAGAATCATATCGTTGCAGCAACCGCCGAGAATGAGTTGCTCGCAGCCGATGCGAGCGCACCCGATGTTAGCAACACCAACATCGCGCGGCGGCGTGTACGTGTGCTGTCTGGTGTTGTTGAAGATATCGCCCTCGGGAAGAAGCGAGCGCACGGCGCAAAGGAAATCCCACTCTTTCACCGCGCACGGCGACGGCATGCAACAGCCTTCTGGCGCCCAGCATTCAATGCCGGGCTCATCCGGGCCGGTGAGATTTTTCACCGGTGGCTGCGGACAGCAAAACGGCGCTTCATCCGGCAAGGTCATGCGTTCGAGCATCATCTCGGCCCCTGCAGCCGCTTCGTGCGGAACGGGATCGCCGGAACAGGATCGGCCTCGGTGGGAACAACCGACACCTCGCCGAGCACCGGCAGATAGCCACACTCAACGATGATATAGGCGTCGTCCTGGCGACGAATGCCCTCCGGCGGATCGAACGTGAACGTCACGCCGGCAAAGCACGGTTCGCCCACCGCGCGGTAGATCACACTTTTAATGTGCTCTTTGCAGATCGGCGAGCCGACGCAGTAGTTGTCGCGGATGTAGGCGTTCAACGCGCTGACGATGTTGCTGACCGCGATGTTGTCACAGCCGCGAAAGCAGTGACCCACGATATTGATTTTCACCGGCTTGGCGCATTCGTAATGACCTTGCGCGCCGACCGGTGCCAGCCCCTCGCCCTTGCCGTTGTTGCGACCCCACATCCAATGATTCATTTCGTCAATCACCTCGCCCGGCGGCACGCCGTAAGGTGCGGTGACAGCATCGCCGTAGACGCCTTCGAAGAATGGGTAAATGATCAGGTGCGTGGGATCGCAACAGCCCTCGCATTCATCGATACAGGCGCGCGTCACACCGGGATAGGCCATCGTTTGCGCGATGTACCATTGCGCATTGGTCGACAGCACGCCGGCCGCTTCGGCCGCCAGCACGCGCGCACGCAGTTGATCGCACGTTTCAATGTCGCTGGCACCGGTCAATCCATTGCCAACGACAGTCGCATCTATGTCGATGCCGGGCGCGCTGGTGCCGACCGTGAGCGCGCTGCCAGTGGGCAGATTGAAGACGTTGCCGGGCAGCGCCGAAACGACGCGCACAACAGCGCCGCCCGTGGAATCGAGGTGGGTTGGATTCCAGGTGACGGCGGGGTCAGGCTTGTATTCGCGCGATGCGAGACCAACGAGCCGGAGATTGCTCGGGATCGCGGCATCTGGCTCCCCAGTGATCGCAACATAACCCTTGGCACGTGTCGCGCCGAGGAGATTGATGCCGTGGCGTGCGGCGTAGATCACGAGCGAATCACAACACATGGTCGCCGGATCAGTCTCTTTGAGCGCTTGCGAGACCATGCCGTGCATGAGGTTCACGGTTCCCGCCATCACGAACGCCAGAATATCCTCGGTGCTCAGCGGCAGTACCGGCGCGCCGCCGAGGAGCCGCTTGGAGAATTCGATGCGCACGGCCTCGGACAATTGCGCGATGTCCGGCCGCGGGATTCGACAACCGATGTCAGGAGCGATTGCCATCACTAACCTCCTAACGCGCGTTGCACGCGCCCATACAGCCGCCCGGACGTGCTTCTGATCGCGCTTGGCGGCATGTACTCCTGCCACAGCCAACTCGCATCAGGCATCGCCATGCCCTCCAGTGTAAACGCCGACGCGACACCCGGACCGCGGATTGAGATTTTCAGGTGTATGACGGCGCCTGGAATCCCGGTGCCGGTGAGCGCGCGCGTGATGAATTGCGCGTTGATTTCGATCTCCGAAACGATGCCCCATGATTCCAGATATTGCAGCGCCTCGTGGGCATAGTCTTTCGCCTGCAGCATCAGGTCATTGGTGGCTCCGCCATGCCGCCATTTCAGCGCCCACAATTTTGACCCACTCCTGAACCGTGAGCGCCCTGTGTTCGCGGCGCGAAAGGCATCGGCCCACCAACCGCCGCCGCGTTGCTGCAGCGGGTGCTCCTCGCAATCGACAAACCCGCGCGTGAGCAATTGCGTGATGATCCACCCCTCGATCCAGCGCGCGCGGTCGAGCGTGTTCTCATTGGTCACGCGCCAATTGCCGCCATCGCAGGCGAACAGACCGCAGATGTCGCCGGTGCAACTCGGCGAGTGGCGCACCGAGATGCCGGGCAAAAACGTGGGCTCGACCGGGCGCACGCAGCGATCATCGCGCGGATCACAAATCCAGATTGGTTGCACGCTGGTTTTTGGTTGGTTGGCCATGGGCTCATCCTCTGACCGTGACTTGATTGGTCGTCGGGTTTTCGAGATCAAACGTGGCGGTTTGCGCGTTGCCGACGAATGCCACCACCGTGGCGTAATGTCCGCCCTCGGCGAGCCGTCGCACCACGCCGAGCGATAGCGACTTGTAGGATTGCGAGATGGTCTCCGCCTGGAGCGTGGCCCGCGGAATCTCCGAGGTCGCGCCGTCAAAGCTGATGCCGACGACGATGCGCGCGTTGGCCAAGGCTGATGGATACGCAGCGCCGCCGATCATGACAATCACCACCTCATCGGCCCATGTGGCAAACGAAAGGCGTAGCTCGGTGTGTATCTCGATCTCTGTTGTCGAGCTAACGGTGCGCACGGCGGTGATGGCCGCGCGCCGAAGTTTACCGCCTCGGTTGAACCACGACAGCGTGCCCGCGTCATAGAATTGCCCATTGGCGTCCGTGTGTACCATGCCAACGAGCGACAATCCGTTATTGTTGGCAATGATCTCGGTGCCGATATTGCCTGAAGTGTTCGATGGAGCATGACCGTTGGCGAGGCCGCCAACCCACAATGAAAGGGCGGCCTGGATGCCGACAAGCCACGTCGTGTTGCTCCCGAGGCCAGTATTCGACAGCGCAATGCCCGCCGCCGGGATTGCCACCCACGCGCCGTTGATGCGCACGCGATCGCCGTTGTACGGAATGAATCGGATTTGCGTCGGGCTATCGTAGACGAGCCGCCCGCCTCCGCCGGCCGGTCCCTCCGGCCCCGTCGGTCCCGGATTCCCCTGCGGCCCCTGTTGGCCCGGCACGCCCTGCGGCCCTTGTTGGCCTTGGGGCCCCTGCTGGCCCTGCGGCCCTTCCGGCCCTTGCGGCCCGGTCGCGCCGGCTGGCCCTTCTGGTCCCTCCGCTCCCGGCAATCCCTGCGGCCCCTCTGGCCCTTGCGGACCCTGCTGGCCCGGATCACCCTGTGGCCCGGTCGGGCCCTGCTGGCCCGGCGGTCCTTGGATCGAGCCGCCGCTTACCCATTGCCCGTTGGCGTAAATCCACAGGCTGTCGTCGGCTTCGACAAGGTAGGCATCTCCGTTCGCTGCGGTGGCTGGCAGATCGCCCTCGGTGGGCACCGAGCCGCGGAATTGAATACCGGTGCCGGCGGCGCCTTGCGGCCCTTGCTGCCCTTCCGGCCCTTGCGGTCCCTCCGGTCCCGCAATGCCTTGCGGCCCTTCCGGCCCCACTTCACCCTGCGGGCCGGCTGGCCCGATCGGTCCTTGCGCGCCGGTCGAGCCGGTCGGGCCCGGCACACCTTGCGGCCCTTGCGCGCCGGTCGCGCCGGTGGGCCCCGCCGGTCCTTGTGGTCCGGTGGTGCCGGGCGGACCTTGCTCGCCCTGCGGTCCTGGTGGGCCCGGTGGTCCGGGCTGTCCACCACCGCCACCGCCGCCGGCTTCGATCGCGGCAACCCGCGCGCCGAGATCGAGGAGCGACGTGGTGCCCGGCTGTCCGCTCGCGCCCCACGACTGCGAGCCATCCGGTCGCCCGGTCTCGCCCGCACGCGTTGTCGAGATGCTCGCACCGCCACCGGCGACATGATCAGTCGCGTGCTCGACGCCGTTGGTGAATGTGTCGCCGTCGCGATACGTGGTGCCCTTGCGGATATGCTTCGCCGCCTGGAATTGCGTGTTCTGATCAGCGCGAATGTCAAAGTTCTGCTTAGTGGTGAAGCCCTGCCCTTTCTCCGCATTGCCCTGAAATGTGTCCTTGGTGTCCGACGTGATCGGCAAATCATCAGCCTGCGTGTGTATGCCCTCTTTGCTTTCGCTCTGTTGTTGATCGCCGCCGCCCTGGCCGCCACCACCGCCCTGGCCGCCGCCGTCGCCGCCTTGCCCATCCTGTTGCGGCTTTTTGTACACGCGCACGTATTTTTTCTTGTCGCCCGGTGAGTACAGGATCGATTCGCCTTCCTCGATTTTCGGATGGTGCTCGCGGTCGCCGAGCACGCCGAGCACCACACGGCGCGAGGTGTCGCCGCCGACATCCATGGTGAGGATTTCAACCTTTTCGCCCGGCTTCACGCGTCCGAGGAAACCGACAGGGTGAACGATATCGAGTCGATCGTTCTCGATCTTCTCGCCGGTCTTCACCTTGGCCTGCATTATTTTTTTGTCGTAATAGGTTTTCAGCAACCACCCGCGGCGCGTCATGTTGCGCAGCTTGTGGTGCAAAAATTTCGAATGGTTCCAAAGATCGTAGCCCATCAACCATCCCGCTCCTGTAACCGGCGCCGCCCTTCCTCCAGCAATCGGCGGCGTTGCTCATCCTCAGGCGTCACCCCCTCCTGCGGTGCCTCCGGTTTTGGCGTCTGCGGCTCGGTGGATGGCTCCTCCGGACGCGGGCGCTTGCTCGCGTCATTCATGCGCGTTTGTCCCTCGGCGTATTCTCCAGGGACGTTTTCGGCACCACCAAACGTACCCTCGCCAACGAGCACGAGCGTCGCGCTGCGTGAGTTCGGCGTGATCTCAAATTCGACTTCGGTGACCTCAAGCGTTTCGTTCACGGCGTCGACCGGAATGACGACGTGATATTTGTCACCGATGTCCCACAGGTTGCCACTCTCATTCGAATGCGTTGAACAACGCAGGGTGACGTTGAGGCCCTGGCCCTGGCGGCGATCAGCTTCGTATTGCTGGCGTTGCTGCATCGTGTCTTGATCATGGTCACCGTCGATCAATACGCGCAAGTGGCGCATGCCATCAAAGCCCATGAGTTGGCGCATGCCTTTGTCAAACAGACTCTCCGCTGGTTTGCCGTATTTTTCATCGGTGGGAACGGCATTGCCGGCCGCTGCGACCTCGCTGAAACGCGGAACGATATCTTGCTTTACCCACCA
>Ga0066388_100000045_pt1 | contig 35644 bp, 29 predicted proteins | sample PanSoiMetaGPlot6_FD_64539 | JGI IMG/M metagenome (GOLD analysis project Ga0066388, IMG submission 64539) | Tropical forest soil microbial communities from Panama analyzed to predict greenhouse gas emissions - Panama Soil - Plot 6 (Hybrid Assembly) | ecosystem: Environmental > Terrestrial >...
GGAGTACAAGGGGACGGCCGGGAGGATCACGAAGGAAGTCGGAACGGGCAACTTCCGATCTGCTCCGGCTGTTTGGGTCATCGAACACGGCAAACCCGTGCTCGCGGGGAGCACCTCGATCGCCGCGCCGCAGTAATCCCGTTCTCCCCATTTCTCCTCAATTACGTTCCGCATCTCGAAAAGGTTTGAGCGCTGTAGTCCGGCCCTCCTCCCACGAGAGCCCCGTCCTCATTACGCACCATGTACTTGCGCGCTCCCGGGCGAGAAAAGACCACTACTTGGCAAAGTACATGCTCTTCCCCTCAGGACGTCAGGGCCGCGATCCAATACCCCGGAGGCCCCTCATGCGAACGACCCTCATTGGCCTGTGCCTTCTTGCGCTTTCCCCGATGACCGCTCTCGCCCAAACCGGAAAGCATGTCGCGGTTGGAGCTTCGATCGGAGTGCGTGAGTTCGTCGATGATCATTTCAAGAAGAAGAACCCCTCGGTCTCGTTCCTCTACCGTCTCTCTCGAAACCCGAGCGAGAGGAAGGAAGGTTGGGTTTGGCGACTCGGCGGAACGGCCGGCTACTCCAGCACCGACTTCGATACCGATCTGGGCGGAACCGCCACGAAGGTCGGGAGTATCAGGACGATTCCCGTCATGGGAGGGGTCGAGCGCGCCTACCGGCACGATCGACTCAAGGTGGGCTTCTCGGTTCTTGCGGGACCGTCGCTCAACAAGTTCTCGATCGACGACAACGCGCGAGCGGCATACGAGGCGGAGCTCGGCGGCCCGATCGAGGACATCAAGGCGAAGAACTCGATCGCCGTTCGATCGGGGATCGGCGCCTGGTACGACGTGAGCCGATGGATCGGACTCCACGCGGGCACCTATTACTTGTACGACCGACCCAAGGTCACGACGACCGCGGGCGGAATCAGCAGCTCCGAAACATGGAAGATCGACCGGGTCAGCTTGTATACAGGATTGGTCGTAGGGATCTTCTAGTGCGGATGACGGTGATGCGCGTCGTGCGTATGCGGGTGCGCGTGCGTCAGGGGTTCGTGCCGGTGCCGGTGTGCGTGCGGCACCTGCTCCAGCTCCCCGGGTAGGTGCTCGTGCTGGTGATGCTCGTCGTGCTCGTGCTCGTGGGCGTGTTCGGTCGCCGGATGGGTGTGCTCGTGGCGGTGGACATCGGTGGTCAGGAACAGCGCCCCGGCCGTCATCGCGAGGAGGGCCAAGGAACCGGTCGCCCCGAAGGGCTCTTTCAGGAAGATCCAGGAGAGAACCGCCGCGAACCCCGGCGCGAGCGCGAAGAGGGAGCCTGTGTGCACGATTCCCAGCTCGCGAAGTCCGCGCACGAACAGCACGATCGACACGCCGTACGCGATCGCTCCGACGAGGACGAGGGTTCCCATCGTTGCGGCGGATGGCCACGCACCGGTCTGCCCCACGAGGAACGCGAGGATCAGGCTCGCCGTCCCACCCACCAACCCCTTGATCGCCACGATTTGTCGCGCGTCGCGGAGACTCACGCGCTGGGTGAGATTGTTGTCGAGTCCCCAGCAGGCACATGCGGCCACAACGAGGAGAGCGCCGAACGGGTCGAAGCCCGACCTCGTCCGGCCGAAGCCCGATAGCAGGAGAGCGCCTGCAAGGATGAGAACGACGCCGACGATCCCGCGCCTTCCCACTCGCTCACCGGAAAGGAATGTCCCCAGCGCGACCGTGAACACCGCCTCGAAGTTGAGAAGGAGCCCCGCGGCGTACGCCTCGGTCCGTCGCAAGCCATAGAAAAGGGCGATCGGCCCGAGAATGCCTCCCGCCACGACCGCAGCGCCGAGCCAGAGCCAATCGAGGCCCTGGAGGCGATTCTGGGAAGGAGCGCTCTGGCGTGAGACCATGCCGAGCAGCAAGGCACAGAACAGCCCCGCCGAAAGATAGAAGCCTGCGGAGACGACCAGCGGGCTCACATCATGGAGCAGGATCTTCCCCGCGGGTACGCTCGCGGCGAAGGCAACCGCCCCGAGCAACACCTCCAAGCGCGCTCGCATGTCTCGTCGAATCATCGATGACCTAATTCACCGAGGTCCAGATCTCCGCAGTCTCCCCACGGGGTTCAAACCGGCATCGCGACGCGGACCGCAGTCTTGCGCTCGGTCCGGTCCACACTCGGAGCCGGCATCTTGACGACCAAGACGGGGCAGGGTGCATGCATCACCACGTGACCCGCTACGCTGCCCAGCAAGAGCTTCTTGATTCCGCTTCGGCCGTGCGAGCCGACGACCATCAGATCGACGCGCTCGGAACGCGCGGTCTCCTCCAGAATCGTGCGAGGATCGCCGTAGGTCGCTCGAGCCGTGACCTTCAGTCCCGCTCGGGCCAGCCGGGCAGCCGCACGCTCTGCGATCCCGCGGTGATACTCCTTCTGCTGGCCTATGAGCTCCGAGAGCACGTGGGGGCCGACCTCGCCTGGACCGATAAACACCGGCGGCACCGCCGACAGCACGAGAAACGACGCTTGGGCCGGCCAGATCGATTGCGCGACATGGCTCAGGGCAGCATCCGAGCACGGCGAACCGTCCACACCGATGAGGATTTTCATGATCTCCTCCTTTCGACTCGGGTCCTCTTCTCCGTCGATGATGGAGGAGCCGCCCCGTGGGAACTATGGACACTCGGTAGCAGCGGTCCCGCTACTTCCGGCCCGTTCTTCCCTCGGCACCGGTGCTATAGTGCAGCGCATGCTGGAGGCACCGGTCAAGCCCGCCCTCGAGACCGGAGCCGGCGTGGCACTAGAGCCCGCGGCCCCACGCTGGAGCTTCGCCCGATGCCTGGGCTTCCGCTTCGCGTGCGTCTACCTTGTCCTCTACTCCTTCCCGTTCCCGATCGGCCTGATCCCCGGCACCGCGCGCCTCGGCGAGGCGTACGACTCGCTCTGGAGGCGGTTTCTGCCCTGGCTGGGTACGAGCGTGCTCCACCTCTCCGAAGTGCCCCTGGCGCCCACGGGGAGCGGCGATACGACCTTCGCCTACCTGATGCTCGGATGCATGATCCTTCTCGCGCTCGCGCTCACCGCGCTCTGGACCGCGTTGGTCCGCCCGAAGCAACACGAGGTCCTCGGCCATTGGCTGCGCGTGTACGTCCGCTACGTCCTCGCCGCCGCCATGCTCGGATATGGCATGGCCAAGGTGTTCAAGTCCCAGTTCCCTGCCCCGAGCGAGCTCCGGCTGATGGAGCCCTACGGCGACTCGAGCCCCATGGCCCTGCTCTGGACGTTCATGGGCTTCTCGACGCCGTACACGATCTTCGTGGGATCCGCCGAGGTTCTGGGCGGCGTCCTTCTCCTGTTCCGCCGCACCACCGCGCTCGGGGCGCTCGTCGTGCTCGCCGTGATGTCGAACATCGTGATGCTCAATTTCTGCTACGACGTCCCCGTGAAGCTGTATTCCGTGCACCTCTGGCTGATGGCGGCGTTCCTGCTCCTGCCCGATGTTCCGAGGCTCGTCGATTTCTTCGTTCGAAACCGACCGACTCGGCCTGCGACGTTGTCGCTCCCGATGTCGCAGGGGGCGACGCGTCTTCGTCTGGCCGGAAAGGTGCTCCTGGCGGGATATCTCCTGTTCACGACGACGAAGGGCGGCTACGAATCCTGGAAGACCTTCGGCGATGGAGCCGCCCGGAATCGGCTCGACGGCGCGTACGACGTCGAGGAGCTCAGGGTCAACGACACCGCGATTTCGGCGACCGCTCCGGCTTCGCGCCGGTGGCGCCGCGTGGGGATCTCGACGCGTGGGCGGCTTCTGATACGCGCGATGGATGACTCGATGGTGCGATACCGGCTGCAGAACGACCCGAAGGCGAGCGCCCTCACGGTGTGGCCGGATACGAGCGTGGTCAAGACGACCCTCGCCTACCGATGGAGGGACGCCTCCCATCTCGACCTCGATGGCGTTCTCGCCGGCGACAAGATCCGTGTGCGGCTGCGCAAGATCGAGGCTTCCCAGTACGCGCTCCTGAGCCGCGGGTTCCACTGGGTGAGCGAGCTTCCCTTTAACAGGTAGGCACGTGATGCCACACGTCTTCGAGGCCGCCCCGACGGGGCGTGCGAAGTGCCGCGGGTGCGGACAGCTGATCGAGCGCGGAGAGATCCGCTTCGGTGAGCGCTTCCCCAATCCCTACGGCGAAGGCGAGGCGACGCTGTGGTTCCATCCCCGCTGCGCGGCCTTCAAGCGGCCCGAGCCATTGCTCGAGGCGCTCTCCGAAGCTCCGGAGATGGCCGACCGGGAGGAATGGGAGCGCGTATCACGCGCGTCGCTTACGCACCCGCGTGTGAGCCGCATCGACGGCGCGGAGCGTGCCCCGAGCGGGCAGGCGAAATGCCGGCATTGCCGCAACGCCATCGAGCGTGGGACGTGGCGGATCCGGCTCGTGTTGTTCGAGGAAGGTCGTTTCTTGCCCGGCGGTTTCGTTCACATGGCTTGCCACAGGGGGTACTTCGAAGATCACGACGTCCTCGAAGCCATGTTCCATTTCAGCCCGAAGCTCGACGAGGCCGCACGCCAAGACTTGGAGGAAGCGTATCGCGCAGCCCCCGCCGCCACGCCGGCGGCCGAGAGCTGAGCCCTTACTTGAGCTCCACGACGATGACCCGTGAGTCCGTGCGGCCGATATTCACGTCGGTGTGGGTTTCGCCATCGCTCCAGTAGACGTCGCCAACTTTCATCGCGCCGACCTCGGACTTTCCGCCAACCGTCATGCGATCTCGCGCCGGAGCGAGGACGATCGTCAGGTGGGCCGGGTGGTGATGCACGCCGACGCCGCAGACGGCTCCGTTCGGCCGGCTCGTGTAGTCGAGCACACGTACTCTGGAATTCTCGAAGACCACTTTCTGGCTTTGGAGGGCAGCCACCTCCGCACGGAGGGCCGCCCCGGACAATCCCAACGCCACGAGGGCCGAAGCCACGACGACCGCACGCCGATGCGATGGTTCCATCGATTCCCCTTTCCTGGTTCCGGAGCGAAGTCAAAGCCGCGGGCAGCCTGAGCTTCAACCCAACGCGGTGGGGGTTCAAGGCCCGCCTTGACACCTTCTCCGGAAACAAGAGACATTCCGGGCGCGTAAGGATGAAGGCGCGTTCGAGAAAGAAGTGCGGGCGAACGAACGAGGAGGAGCCATGAGCTCGAGGAGCACGACCGCGCGCTGGGCCGGCGCGCTCTACCTGGCGGCCGCGGTCCTGATGGTCCTCTCCTACATGTACTTTCCCGGCCTCTTCGCGGGGAGCGCCAGCGTCACCGCGGGCAAGATCGCCGCGCACGAGACCCTCTACCGCGCGAGCGTCCTCGTCTCGTTCGCTTCCCAGCTCCTCTTTCTTTTCGTGGTGCTCGCCCTCTACGAGCTCTTCCGCGACGTGGATGCGCGGCTCGCCAGAGCCATGGTCGTTCTCGTCGGCGTCGGGGTGGCCGCGGAGATCGTCAACATCGCGAACCACATGTCCCACATCCTCCTCTCGGGAAACGCGGACTTCGCGGCCGCCTTCACGAAGGAGCAGCGGGACACGCTCGCGGATGGCGTCCTCGTTCTCGGGACGAACCTGGGACGATTCCTCACCGCGTTCTGGGGGCTGTGGCTCTTTCCGTTCGGGCTCTTGACGATCAAGTCGGGATTCCTGCCGCGCATTCTCGGGGTTCTGTTGATGCTCGCAGGTCTGGGGTACGTGATGACCTGCGTGACGTACATCCTCTTCCCCGAACAGCTCCCGGCCGTGTCGAGGATCGCGATGCCGCTCTACTTCGGAGAGGTTCCCATCATCCTCTGGCTGCTCGTCATGGGCGCCCGCGACGGCGTGCCGGGCCCTTCGCGTTCAGCGCAACCGCGGCTCGGATGAGAGCCTTCAGCGCGGACTCGTCGATCGTCTCCCCTTCGTGGATGTCGATCGCGCGCCGGACGTTCCCCTCGAGACTGGAGTTGAACAGGCCGGAAGGATCTTCGAGCGACGCACCCTTGGCGAAGGTCATCTTGACGACGCTCTGGTAGGTCTCCCCCGTGCAGATGATGCCGTCATGGGACCAGACCGGAGTCCCCGGATGGCTGGGCTTGACCCACTTCCACTCCTCGACAATGTCCGGGTCGGCATCCTTGATGATCCGGCGCACCCTATCGAGCGTCGTTCCACGCCAGTCGGCCAGCTCCTCGATCCTACGGTCGATCTGCTTGGAAGCGGCTTCCCCGCCGTTGGGCGTCTTCATCGGGCTCACCAGCTCGGGACTTCGACGCCGAGCTGGAGCGCGTAGTCCGCGTTCAACCGTTGCCAGCCTTCGAACTTCATGACCTCGGGGCCGACGATCCGTCCGAGCGGCTGACCGCCGAGAAGCCGATCCAGCACGTCGAAGCAGATATGCCAGCCGGCGGCGCCCATCGAGATGAAGCGGCGGTCGATGTTGTGCCGCAGTGTCAGGCGCGTCCCGCTCCCCGTGGGCTCGAGCTCCCACCGGATGTCCTGCCCGCCCCACTGATACTCGAGCACGCGGGGCGCGTCCGCTTTCGAGACCGTCGTCTCGGTGACATGCGGCGTCGGGGCATTCACCGTGGTGAGCTTCACGTTCGCTCCGGCCTTAGCCAGGCTCCGGTCGGCATCGAAGGGAGCCCACTCGCGCAGCTGCTTCGGATCGGTCAAGGCTTGCCAGACCTTGTCCGGCGCATGCCGCAGCTCTCGGGTGAAAACGAGGGTCCACTGCTCTCCGTCTTTTCGTACCTCGGCCCCGCCGGCGGGACCCGGTGTGTAAGGCTCGCGATCGATCATGGTCTCTTCCTTGTCTTTCTCTTGGTGGGGTTGGGACAGTACCATGAAGGGGATGATAGCCCTCGGCGCGACATCCGTCATTCGGTGGCTCCTCGATTCGGACCCCTCTATCCGCTGGCAGGTGATGCGCGACCTGACCGATGCACCCGCGGAAGAGGTCGCGGCCGAGCGCGCCCGAGTCGCCACCCAAGGCGTGGGTGCGCGGCTGCTCGCGCTTCAAGCGCCGGACGGCCGCTGGGCCGGCGCCGCGTGGAACAGAGGCTGGGATTCCACGATGCACGTGCTCATGCTGCTTCGAGATCTCGGGCTCGATCCCGAGAGCAAGGGGGCCCGACGCGCGGTTGGCCTCGTCCGGGACCACGTGAGCTGGAAAGGCTCTGGCCCGCCGGAGTGTGCGGAGCATCCCTTCTTCGCGGGCGAGGTCGAGCCCTGCATCAACGGTCAGGTTGCAGCGGTCGGCGCGTACTTCGGCCAGGACGTACGGGGCCTCCTCGGGAGGCTGCTCTCGGAGCAGCTGCCGGATGGCGGCTGGAACTGCGAAGCCGAGAACGGGTCGACGAGGTCGTCGTTCAACACCACGATCTGCGTCCTCGAGGCGCTCCTCGAGCAGGAACAGCGCTTCGGAAGCACCCCGGACGTGAAGGCTGCGAGGCTCCGCGGGCAGGAGTACCTCCTCGAGCGCCGGATGCGACGGAGACGGTCGACCGGAGAGGTGATCGAGCGCGACCGCAAGGCGGGCGGCGACTGGACGCGCTTCGCGTTCCCCACGTGGTGGCACTACGACGTGCTGCGCGGGCTCGATTATCTGCGAAGCGCGGGGGCCACTCCGGACGAGCGCGTGGCGGAGGCCATCGATCTCGTCGCGTCGAAGCGCGACGGCGAGGGCCGGTGGGCGCTCGACATCCGCTATCCCGGCAACATGCCGGTCGAGCTCGAAGAAGACGAAGCCGAGGGCAAGCCGAGCCGGTGGATCACCCTGCGCGCCTTGCGGGTGTGGGACTGGTATTCCGGATCGCGCTGACGGTCACTTCAGCAGCTCGACTTTCCTCGTCAGGCTGAGCTCGCCCGCCTGGAGTCGATAGAGATAGACCCCGGAGCCGACGCGCGATCCGCGATCGTCGGTTCCGTCCCAAGTGACCCGCTGGTCTCCCGCCCCGCGAATTCCGTCCACCATCGTCCGCACGAGGCGGCCGGAGACGTCGAAGATCGAAAGACGCACCCGGCCGGTCCGCGGCAGCGTGTATTGGATCGTCGCGTGCGGGTGGAACGGATTCGGGTACGAGCGCACCGACACCGCTCGCGGGGCGGCGTCCTCGGAAACCGCCGTGGCACGCATCACCTCCGTGAGCGGCCGCTTCCACACGCCGTATTCCGTCGTCCCGGCGTAGACCGTCGTCCCATCCGCGCTCAGGGCCAGCGAGGACACTCCGGTCGAGAGCCCGTTCCCGACCCAAGTCCAATGGTCCCCTTGATCGGTCGAGAGGAACACGCCACCGGAGCCGCCTGCCAGGAGACTGCTCCCATCGGGGCTCAGGAGCGTGAGGATCGCGAGATCCGGCAAGCCGTTGTTCACGGCGCTCCACGTCGCACCTCCGTTCGTCGAGCGGTAGATCCCGAACGTGTCCCCTCCGACGAAGAGATTCGTACCGTCGTCGGTCGCCGCTATGGCGCGCGAGAGCTGGCCGAATCCGGACGTCGACCATGTCGCCCCGTAGTCGCTCGACACCACCACGCCGCCGAATCCCGCGCCGAAGATCTTCGTCCCCCCCGAGCCGCTCGGAACCACCGCCCAATCGACGGGCATCGCGCTCCGCTCGACGCTCCGCCAGGAAGCGCCGTCATCGGTCGAAAGGAAGATACCGCTGTAGTCCCCCAGGAGGACGTTCGTCCCCCCTTGGCCGTTCGGGGCGGCGATCACGGAATTGACCTCGATGTCCTCGAGATCGTTGTTCGAGTCCGTCCAGGTGACGCCGTCATCGGTGGACTTGAAGACGCCGCTCAAAGCGCTGCCCGCGAAGACGCTGGCGCCGCTCGTTCCGTTCGGATTCACCGCGAAGTCCAGCGCCTTGATGTGCAGCTGGGTATGGCTCCAGCTCGCGCCCGCGTCGCTCGAGCGGAAGATATCGTTCTCCGTGCCCGTGAGAAGTGCGCCGCCCGGGGCCACCGCGATCGCCTGGATCGCGGAATAGATCAAGCTCACGTTGCTCCAGCTGTTCCCCCCGTCGGTGCTGCGAAACACGCCGTCGCTGGTCCCCGCGTACAGGTCGGTGCCCGCCGTCGTGAGGGCCTGGATGTTGATCGCGGTGATGCCGTTATTGGCGAAGGTCCAGGTGGCTCCATTGTCCGTCGAGCGCAGGACGCCCCCGGCTCCCGCGAACAGGGTCACACCCGATCCGTTGGGAATCGCGGCCACGGCGTACACCCACGTGAAGGTGATCCCATTGTTGATCGGCGTCCAGGTTGCCCCGTCGTTCGTGGAGCGGTAGACGCCGTTGCTGGTCCCCGCATAGAGGGTCGTGCCGTTCGTGGCGAAGTCGAACCCGTAGAACGAGGACAACACGCGCGTCCAGGTCGCGCCGAAGTTCGTCGAGCGGTAGATGCCGTCTCCCGTCCCGGCGAGGACCGTCCCGGCCGCCGTCGTCGTGAGCGCGCCGATTTGGGCTTGGCCGACCGGCAGACCGGAGCTGACCGCCGCCCAGCTCGAGCCGTTGTCCGTCGAGCGGTACACGTTTCCGAGGTAGGCTCCGGCATAGAGGTTCGTCCCACCCGATCCGTTGGCACCCGAAGCCAGTGCGTAAATGGCGAGATTGGTGGGGATCCCGTTGCTGGCGGCGCTCCAGCTCGCGCCGTTCGTGGTCGATCGAAAGATCCCGTTCCCCGTTCCGACGAGAAGGTCGTTGCCTCCCGACCCGTCCGGCACCGCCAGGAGCGCGAACGCGTTGGGGTCCGTGATGCCGCTCTTGAGCTCTGTCCAGCTCGCGCCGTTCTGGTCGGTGCGCCAGACGTAGGGCTGCCCCGCGTAGACCGTCGATCCACCCGATCCGTTGGGAACCGCGAGGAGCGCGCGGATGGAGCCCCCTTTGGGGCCGTTGGTCTGGATCCAGTCGGCCTGCGACGGTTGGGGGCAGAGCCCCACAAGGACGGAGGGAAGCACAGCCAGCACGAGCGTGCGGATGTTGCGGTGAAGATGCATGGTCTGCGCCCTCCGCTTGTGGGTCCGTCCATCGCCCTCGTCACCCGGGGCGACCCCTTAGTCCCGAGCGAGGGGGCCTTGTTACACGCGAACGACAAAATCCGTGAATTCTCTGAGAGATTGCAATAAGATTGCGGCATGCCCACGCTCGGGAAGAGGCTTCTCCGCCGTTCCATGGCGTCCCGCCCGCCCGAGACCGACGCCCTGGTCCGTCTGGCGGGAGCTCTGACAGCCGCGATGCGCGGGATCATCGACTCCTCCGCCGTCGCCGGCCTCGGCCCGATGGAGACCGCGCGAATCCTTGGCCTGGACAAGACATCCACGAGCCGGCTCATGGCTTCCCTCCGCGTGCGCGACCCGTTCGTCGCGCTGAGTCTTCTGCCCGGCGTCGTTCCGATGCGGCAGTTCGTGTCGGCGGTCAAGGAGCACGGGGCCGGAAGCCGGGCCGTGCAGACCGCGGAACGCTCGCTGGACCGGTTCGGACACGAATTGCAGCGCGCGTTCGGCACGCGGACGAGGCTGGACGCCGCGATCACGGACGCGCTGCCCGAGGCGCGCCGGCGCCACGAGGAAGCCGCCCGTCAGGCGGTGTACCGCGGGATGGCTCTGATCAAGGGCGTTTCGATGGATCTGGAGAGCTACACGTGGGTGATCCATCCCAGCCGTCAGAACCCGAAGCGGGTCGACATGCTGTTCCTGGCTGCCTTCGTCGGCATCCATCGCCTGCGTCCGACGGCGCGCGTCCGGCTGGCTTCGTTTCACATCGGCCCGGGACGAGACGAGAAGGCCGGGCTCCTTCGCGAGTTCTGCAGGCCCGCGGGCGTATCGGTCGCCACGTCGACCGAGGAGAAGAACACGGTCTACGAGATCTCGACCGGATCGGTTCGGCGGGACGCGGCCGCGGACATCTTCCTCAGCGAATTCCATCCCGGAGCCGCTCCCCGGCGCGATCCCAACCAGGAGAACCGGGTCTGGAGCGTCGGCGAGCTCTTGAACTATCCCATCAAGCGGTTCGAGATGACCCTGCTCGTGCACGAGGACGCATGGCCAGGCTGCGAGTTCGCGCTCACCGCCTACGACACCGCCGGGCGCGGCTGGATCCCCTTCCCCGACCCGAGCGGCGACGATCCCGACCGCCTCTCGCTCGACGCCGAGCTCATCCGGTCCCCGGCGGAGGAGGCGATCCTAGGCGCCTCACCGGTCCCCCAGTACGCGGAGATCCTGCGCCACGTGACCGCACCGCTCGGCTGGAGCTTCGAAATCTCCGGCCGCCCCGCGTTTCGGATGTTTCGCTGTGAGATCGCCTACCCGCTCTATGGCTCCCAAATGTCGCTCGTGCGGGAGTGATGCGACGATGGCGGATTCGATCGTGAGCGCGGAAGGGGCCCTGGTCGAAAAACTCCGGTGCGGAGACGAGATCGCGTTCGCCGTTCTGGTCGGCGAGCTCCATGGCGCGCTCCTCGCGCACGCGCGGACGATCACCTCCTCGTCGGTGCTCGCCGAGGATGTTGCCCAGGAGACCTGGCTCGCGGTGATCCGAGGGGTCCACGACTTCGAGGGGCGCTCGTCGCTCAAGACGTGGATCTTCAGCATCCTCACGCGGCGTGCCCGGACGATGGCGGCGCGCGAGCTGCGGCATCGCGGGAACGGGCGCGAGGGTGGTCCGACGGCCGGGATCGGGACGGTGGGAGCGCCCGAGGAAAGCCGGGAAGCGTGGGGGGTGCTTCTGTCCGCGCTGGCCGCGCTCCCCGACGCGCAGCGGCAGGTCGTTCTGCTCCGCGACGTGGAGGGACTCCCCGCTCGGTCGGTCTGCCAGATGCTCGGGCTCAGCGGGACCAACCAGCGGGTCCTCCTCCACCGAGGGAGAACCCGCCTGAAACGCGCGCTCGAACGGTACCACCGGGACGAGGCCCTACAACGCCCTCCGTCCGAACCATCGCACACCGACGGCGAGCACGACCGCGATGTAGCCGACTGCCCAGACCACCATCGCCGGACTGGGGACCGACACAGGCGAAAAGGGTGAAGCGCCCAGCTCGCGGAGGATCGAGGGCTGCATGTGCGAGGCCGCGAGCTGCCAGAGTGACTCGCTCGGCATGATCAAGCTCGCGACCGTCCCGACCTCTTGCGCGGCGTGGTTCCCCATGTAGGTGCCGATCTGCTCCACCCAGTTCCCGATGAACGCCAGCCCGAAGAGCCCGAACGCCAGCATGCCGTTCGTCACGGTGCTCAGGCGCGCTCCCCCCGAGATCGAGAGCGTGAGAAGAACGGTCCCCTCCAGGAGGACCAGCGGGAGCCCCCGCTCGACCCGGGGTGGCGTGAACCGCGCGAGGGTGGCCATGAGGGTGAGCACGCCCCCCGCGAGAAACAGGAGATAGACCGCCATGACCATCCAGTGGCCGAGCCACTTGCCGAGCACGATGTCGCGACGCCGAATCGGACGTACCGCCAGGGTCTGGATCACGCCGGATGCGATCTCGCCCGAGAGCGTATCGACCGGCAGCAGCACGGCGGTCATGATGGTGAGGAGATTCGCCGCGTAGAGGCCGGCCAGCGTGAGCACGTTCAGCATGACCCGCCGCTCGATCAGCGTCATCGTCGCGGCGGAGTTCTCGCGCAGGATGAAGTGCAGCCCGACCCCGTAGAGGGTAAGGAACGCCCCGCCCGCGATCAGGGCCGCCGTGAGGATGCGCCGGCGGAGCGCCTCGTGCAGGGTGAGCCGGGTGACGGTCAGGAACCCGCTCATCCCGGCCTCTGATCCTCGCCCATGACTTCGAGGAACCGGGCCTCGAGCGACTTCCGCGCGACCCGGATCTCGTAGAGCGGCACACCGCGCTCGACGAGCGTCCGGGCGATCGCCGGGATCCGCTCCTCGTCGGCGACGGAGAGACGAAGCGTCGAGCCTCCCGCGCCCGCGCCGTCTTCGAGCACCCGCGCGAGCCCCGCGACCGAGGCGAGCGTCTCCTCGGAAATGGCCCCGGTGCGGATCTCGAGCTCCACGATTCCCTCGGACTCGCCGAGCCGCATCTCGCGCACGATGCGACCTTCCTTCACGAACGCGACGCGCGTGCAGGTCGCCTCGACTTCTCCGAGCAGGTGCGAGTTCAGGAACACGGTGGTGCCGCGATCGAGCAGCTCGTGGATGATGTCGCGCACCAGCAGGCGGCCGAGCGGGTCGAGACCCGACGTCGGCTCGTCCAGGAAGACGAGATCCGGCTCACCCAGAAGCGCCTGGGCCAGGCCGACGCGCTGCATCATCCCTTTCGAATAGGTCCGGATCGGCCGGCGCGCCGCGTCGGTCAGGTCCACGCGCCGGAGCAAGGCCTCGGTCCGCGCGTTTCCCTCGGCCGCCGCGAGTCCGAGGAGACGCGCGTGCAGGTGGAGCAGCTCGCGCCCCGTGAGCCACTCCTGGAACCGGAAGTGCTCGGGTAGGAATCCGAGCCGCGCGCGCGTGCGGCGATCGCCGAGCGGCGCGCCCAGCACCCTCCCCGATCCCGACGTGGGCTCCACGAGACCCAGGAGCATCTTGACCGAGGTCGTCTTCCCCGCGCCGTTCGGACCGAGAAAACCGAAGACCTCTCCCCGGCGCACGTCCAGGGAAAGATCCTCCACCGCGGTCTTGGAGCCGAACTGCTTCCTGAGCCCGCGGGTCTCGATGGCGTACTCGGACACGCGGGCTACGAGACCGATTCCGCCATCTGGATGAGATCGGGGCCGGAGAGATTCCCCTGGATGCAGAACACGCGACCTCCCTCCGTCCAGAGGAGCAGCGTCCCCTCATGACGCCGCTTCCCGTCACCGCCGCGATCCCCGGTTGTGGTGATCATGAGCCCTGGCTGCCCATGGACCGTGACCTGACGGAACGTGCTCGCGTTCGTCGGCACCGGGACGAGCAGCGTCGTCCTCCAGTCGATGGAGCGGACGATCCGGCGCGCCTCCCCCGCGTCCAGGCCGAGAACCCGCAACCCGACCTGGGCGAGACCCTCGACGTCGAGCCCCGCGGGCACCGACACCTCGGGGCTCTTGGCCTCGACCAGCATCGCGCGCTGGCTGCGCGCCGAGCGGAATTTCTGCACGACGACCGGAGGCTTCCGGACCTCGATCCAGCGTCCGTCGAGCCCCGTCGGCACCGAGACGTCGTTCAGGTCCAGGCGCTGGAGCAGCGAACGGAGCTTCGCCTCGCTCACCGAGAGCCTCATGGCTCCCTCCCCCTGGACGAACACGCTGTCCGGGGCGAGCCCCTCCGGAAGGTACGACGGCGCGGCCACCGCGAAGCCGACCTCCGGAGAGGCCGCCTCGCGCGAGGGGACGTACCGCGGCGGCCCCGGATCCAGCACCTTCTCGGTGCGGTCGAACACGAGACGCTCGGGATCGTCTCCCAGCGCGCGCAGGGTCTCCATGCGATCCTCGTCGAACTGCACGGCCGCGAAGCGCCGCACCCGGAAGACGTCCAGGAAGGACTGCGCGGCGACGCGCACGGAGGGAATCGTGAACAGCACGGCGACGATCGCGACGCCGCACGCGGCCGCCAGCGCGCGCGTCACCCCTCGCACCCTCGGCGTGCCCTCCTGCCGGCGAAGCCGCTCCCGCAGGGACCGCGCGAACCTTGGGTCGGGGTCACGGCGATATTCGTGAAACATCCGATCGTCCATCGTCAAGCTCCTTCATCCCACTCGGCGCGCAGGGCCTGCACCGCCCGGTGCAGGATGGTGCCGACATTCGACTCGCTCAAGCCCGTCATGCGGGCGATGTCCCGATTCGTGAATTCGGCTCCGTATTTCAGAGCCAGGAGCTCCCGCTCCCGCTCGGGTCGGCGCTCGAGCAGGCGCCCCAGCCGATCTGCCTCGGAGCGGCGCTCCGCGATCTCCTCCGGTGTCGAGCCTCCGGGTATCTCGGCGACCTCCTCCAGCGGCACGGAGGCACGCTCGCTCCGGAAGTGGTCGACGGCCACGTTCCGCGCCACGGTGAAGATCCACGTTCCGAACGCGGCCCGGTCCTTGCGGTAGCTCTCGCGGGCCCGCCACGCCTTCTCGAACGTGGCCGCGGTCAGATCCTCCGCCACAGGGCCGGGCCCGACCCGGTAGCGAAAGAAGTTGTAGATCCGCGGAAGCTGCTCCGCGAACACCGCGTCCCATTCCGTCGCGCGCGCCTTCTGGACCCAGAGCCAGAGGCGCGCGACCGTCGCGTCACCGTTCGCCATGGCACCGAATGATACGGAGGAGCGGGGCGAGTATCACAGGGGTCTTTACTGGGGCCCGCGCCGCGACTATTCTTTCCGTCGTCCCGCCTGGACTCCCCCCTGCTCCGTTCGTCCACAGCGAGGGGATCGTCCTATGTGCTTCCTGTGAATCGTGGGTTGGGTTTCCAGGATCGGTCTGATCCTGGCGGGATTCATCCCCATCGTGAGGTCCGCAGGAGGCGGCCCCTCCCTTCGGGGGATGCTCACGGGAAAGTCGCCCCCCGAGGAGTAGCTCACGGACGCGCGAGATCCTCGCGCACCTCCGCCTCCCAGCGTCGCACCGCCGAGGCGTACGACCGCTCCGCCCATCCCCGGGCGGGGTTGTGCTCGATGTCGCGCCGCGTGGCGAGCACTCCCTGGAATCGGATTACGGACCTCGCGCCGGTGAGCGGGGTCACATCGATGAAGATTCGCCCGAACGCCTTCCCCGAGAACAAACGAAAGAGAATGTGGTGGATCGCCTTCCAATCGGAGAGGAGATGGGTGTTCGCCGCGTTCGCCTGGAACACCCAGTGGTCGCTCCGGAGCGCTTCTTCGGACGCGCTGACGGCTTGAGCCTTACCCGCCGACACCGTGTCGCAGTAAGCATGGCCGAAGAGGAGATGCCATCCGCCCGGATCTCCCCGCTGTTCGGGGTTCGTCGCGAGCGTGGGGGGTGGCGGATCGCTGTGGGCGGAAGCCGTGATGGGTACCGCGGCGAGTAGCCCCAACAGCATCGAAACTGCACCAACGCGGGTCATCGAACGCGGCGCCCTCCCGTGGTTGTCGCTCGGTGAAAACACCGCGGGCCGGGATTGGTTCGCATCCGCCCGCCGAGCCCCGACGCGGATCACGTCTTCCCGATCCCGGGTCCCAGGACGCACACGAAGAGCGCGACGCCGATCGCCGCGGCGATGATCCAAGGGATGGAGCGCCCAATCCCGATCGGCGTGTCGGTCGCCGCGGAGGACGGGCGAGCCCTTGCGGGATACCAGGCGAGGAGCGACGTCCCGCCGAAGGAAGCCGCGGCCGCCGAGATCAGCACGATCCTCATCCCCAGGGGATTGAACAGTCCGGCGACCACGAGTGTGATGCCCCCCACGAGATACGGCAGGAGCGAGAGCCGCTTCGCTCTCTGGCCTCGGATCGGATCCTCGCGGCCGAGGAAGGGGTCGAGCCCCGGCATCAGGAGCCGCGGCGCCGCCACGAAATACAGCCACGCCCCCACGGCGACGAATACCAAGCGAAAGACGATGGCCAGCCGGGATCCCTGGATCACGTGCGCCCAGTCGCCGATCCCACCGACTCCCGAGTACAGGAGATAGCCGAACGCCGTGAGGAGATTCACCGCGCAGAAGAGCCACAGGAAATAGCGCCATCGGGGCGCGAGCGTGGCCCGGCCACGGAGCCAGACGATCAGCGGCAGCCCGATGAGGACGCTGGCGATGCTCCCTGCAGCGGAGATGACCCGCCGCACGACGTCGCTCGCCGTGGATTCGTCGTAGCTGAAGAAGATCGCGTTGAACATGGTGGGACGCGCACCGAGGAGAAGGCACGCGCCGCCATGCCCCAACCCCTCGTGAACCACGTTCGCGAGCGCATAGCTGAGCGCGCTGATGGCCACGATCGTGGGAACATCGAGATCCTCTTCCGTCATGCGGCGGCGCGTCCCTGGTACCGCGGGAGGAGGAGCACGAGGACGGCCGCACCCAGGACCGCCGCCGACATCTGCACCAGGATCGGCTCGTACGAGCCCACCGTGTCGAAGGCGCGCCCCATCAGGACGGGGCCCGTCGCTCCTCCGATCGCGTTGGCCAGCCAGGCGAAGCCGTAGAGCGTGGAGAACGACCGGAGACCGAAGTAGCGCGACAGGAGATACGGAACGACGTCCGATTCGCCCCCGATGCCGAATCCGACGAGCATGGCCGCGAGGACGCCCAGGCCGTACGACCGGGCGTTCGACAACAAGAACGCCCCGCCCGCCGACAGCACCATCAGCACGACCAGCACCCGCGCGGCGAACACCCGGTCGATCCAGTAACCGGTGACGAGACGTCCCGCGAGCGCCGCTCCGGCCATCACGGAGAGCGCGATCGCGGCCAGGCCGGGAGACACGCCTCGATCCGTGAGGAGGGCGGACAGATGCACGATGACTCCGTTCTGGAGCATGATGCCGCACACCATCACGGCGGCCAGCATCCAGAACGCTCGAGAGCCCAGTCCCTGCCGTATCGACGCTCCCTCACTCTTGCGGTCGCTCATCGCGGCGGAGGGACGCTCACGCACGAAGCGTAGCGCGACCGGGACGCCGACGGCCAGCACGGAGATTCCGAGCCACAGACACGCGCCGCGCCATCCGACTTGTTGGATTAAGGCTTCCGCCGCGGGAGGGTGAAGAATGCCCCCCAGCGAGCCGCCCGTGATGACGAGCGCGAGGCCGAGCCCGCGCCGGGCGTGAAACCAGGTCGCGATCGTCCGGGCGTACGCCACGGGAGATGTGCCGATGGCCGCCATGCCCAGGACCGCGAACGCCGCGTACAGGTGTCCGAGATGAGGCGTGAGCAGCGAGAGCGAGGCGAAGGCGCATCCGAGGACCACCAGGCTGGGCACGACGACCTTGCGCGGGGAGACGCGATCGAGGATGTAGCCGAGGGGCGCCGCGGAGATGCCGGCTACCATCGCCCCGATCCCGAACGCCCTCGAAACCTCCTCCCGCGACCACGAGAACTCCGCGGACCACGGCTTGAGCAGCACGGGAAAGGTGACGACCACGAGGGAGGCGAAGTACACGCCGACTGCGGATGCCCAGGCCACCCGCCACCCCTCGTAACGAGGATGGCTCTCTTCATCCGGCTGCTGGAGCGCCATCGCGCGATCGTACCCTTTTCTCTCCCTTTTTCCGACCGAATCGGTTATTCACCCGGAATGGTGCGCTTTCTCGCGTTCACCCTCATGGCGCTCGGGTCGCTGCCTTCGGGCGCGCGATCCGCGCCGGTCCAGGAGGGTCCCGCCGTCACCGCCGGGCCCCGGGCGTGGGCGCTCGCGACGACCGCCCATCTCACCTACCACAACAACAGCCGGATCGACCGGCTATCCCCCGACGCGCCGAGCGACTCCAGCGTCGCGGTCGCCCGGGTCATGTTGCGCGACTGGTGGCGTGTGCACAGCCGCGCCGATCTGATGGAACGGTTCGATTGGCTGGAGCGTGAGGGACATCGCAAGGAGTTTCAACGCGGAGGCCAGACGCTGCTCTCGATGCCGAACGACCAGTACCGGCGCGCCCTCGCTTCGGAGCGAGGCGACCCGGCCCGTGTCCGGATGATGAAGATCGCGCGTGAGCACTTCCGGAAGCACCGCCGCAACTGCCTGATCGCCTGGGACTACGGCCGCTATGTGATGCTGTGTCGGCTTGGATATCAGGCCGGATATCTCCGCGAGGATGAGGCCTGGCAGCGGATCATGCCGGCGGCCGTCAAGATCCAGCGCGGGTTCCATTCCTGGCAGGAATTCTCGGAGGACTACTTGATCGGGCGCGAGTACTGGTCGGCCGAAGCCATGCAGCGTGACGGGAAATTCTACGGCGAGCTCGAACGGTGGCTTCTCAGAGATAGGGGGAGCCCGTGGAAAAGACTCCCCTGGAGCATGGCGCTCCCTTCGATGCCCTAGATGGGCAGCCAGTAGGTGACTTTGGCCAGCAGCGTGTTCTCCGGCTCGTTCCGGAAGAGGGTCCGCGTGCCGAGCCTGTTCTGGAACGCGGCCGGATTGTTTCCGAACATGGAGCGGTCCTCCCAGCGATCGCGGCTCTGCTTCCAGACGAGGAAGAAAGTGCTGCCCGGCCGGTACTGCCACCGGTAGACCACGTTCACGTTCACCGACGAATAGGTGAAGTCGTTGTCGCGGTAATCGTACGGCGTGGTCTGCACGTTGTTCGCGTCCACGTTGTACCCGGCGTAGTTCACGAAGTCGTAGCTGTCCGGGCGCGCCAGCTCCCGTGCGCGGCTGTACTTGCCGACCGTGAGGAAGGGCTCCGCGTAGACCTCGAGGGACTGGTTGCGGGTGAAGAGGACGCTCGAGCGGAGAGTGACGCTCGCGGTCTGCTGGTGGATATCGCCGAAGATGTAGGAGATCCCCGCGATGCCCTGGCCGCCGTAGATCGAAACGGGTCGCTGGTCCAGGTACTGCGTGTCGTCCCAGCGATTGTGGTAGCCGAGGCTTATTGTGTGATTCACGGCGCTCGACTGGTTCCAGTTGATGTCGGAGGTCAGGTCGAGCGAGATGTTCTGCGCCACGTCCTTGTTCCAGTTCGCCTCGAGCGACTCGTTCAGGTTCTTCCGCTTGTCCGTGGAGGCGCCGAGCCATCCGCCGTAGGTGAGCGGCTCGCTGATGATCGGCCCTCCCCGCGTCTCGTAGCGATGATGGCCCCAGTCGTTGAACAGGACCCCGAACCACGCTTCGCGGAAATTCTTGAACTGCATCCACCCGTTGATGTTCGTGGCGAGGTACTGGGGGTGACCCGGGTCGTAGTGCCACACCGGCTGTCCGGTCGTGGCGTCGTACCCGGTACGGCCCGCATACATCCACGACTTGTTGAGATTGAGGTTCAGGTTTGCGCTGTTGTAGAGGTGACTCTTCCCTTCGGGATTGAACCGGTGCTGCACCCACGCGTAGCTATCGATCTCGTCGGGAGCCTGCAAGTAGCCCATATCGTTGATGTCGAGCTTGCCCGATTCCCACCTCCCGCCGATGTTTCCGCGCCATTTACCCCCCATGCGGTCGATCTCGAACGTGCCGCCCGTTCCATACTGCGGTGCACCGCTGACCCCGACCAGCGGCTCAGGATTGACGATCGACCCGACGAACGTCCCGGCCGCGCGCCAGGAGCGGTGCGGCGAGGTCATCGCGAAATCGAGCCCGCTCGTGTACGCCTCGCGCGACGCGCGGTCCCCCCACGTGGCGCGGTCCGCCGTGTTGAGGACGGCCGTCTGCATGAAGTTGATCTGATGGCGCCCCTGGGCGAACTCCTTGCCGAAGCGCCCGACGAAAAAGCGGGAGAGCCGGTCGCCGTTCTTGAAGATGTTGTGGGCCTGGCCGTCGTGCGTGATGTCGGAGGATGCCGCGAGCGCCGCGACCGAGATGCCGCCCACGGTCTTCCCCGTGAGCTTCCCCGCATACCGGATGCGCGCGTTCTCATCGCCGGTGCCGATCCGTCTCGAGTAGAAGAGGTTGAAGGTCGGGTGCTGGAAGAAGCGGCTTCCCTCGACGAAGAAGGGACGCTTCTCCTGGTACGACGTCTCGAAGGGCGAGAGGTTGAGCACGGCGGGATCGGCCTCGACCTGCCCGAAGTCGGGCTGCACCGTCGCATTCAGCGTCAAATCCGAGGTGACGCCGTACTTGAGGTCGGCCCCCAGGTTCTGGAATCCGTCGATACGGTCGTGCTGGGTCGGCGTGGAGACCATGGAGCGGTCCGTCTCCCGCTGGACCACATAGGGGAGGATCTCCATCTGGCGGGGCGCGCGGATCCCCTGGAGTCCGGTGACCTCCGCGAACTGGCTCACGAAACCCGCCTGCTTGCGGTCCCACGTGTGCCAGGCCGTGTCCTGTCCCAGCGCCTGGATATAGCGCCAGACGTTGAGACCCCAGGTCATGTCCTGGGCCGAGCGATAGCGGATCGCGGAGAAGGGAATGCGGATCTCGGCGTACCACCCCTGGTCGTCGCGCGAGGTCTCCGCCTCCCATACCGCGTCCCAGTCGTCGTCGTTCCCGTCCCCGTTGTTGTAGATGTAGGAATCGAGCTGCACGCCGAGCGGGTTCACCTTGAACGTGTAGCCCGTGGTGTGGTCGTGGTAGGGATCGATGTAGATCGCCACGATGTCCGAATTCGTGAAATGGTCGCGCCGCGTCAGCGTGGCCGAGATCTTTCCGGTGGAGTCGTTGAGGCACGCCACGCCGAAGTAGATCGCTCCCTCGTCGTAGGCCACCTTGAACACCGTCTCCCCCTTGGGAAGGGTCCCCCGGTCGGGCTCCCAGACTCGGAAACCGCGGGCGGCCGGTGCGGCCTGCCACGCCGCGTCGTCCAGCCGGCCGTCGAGGTGGATCTCCTGCTTGTCCAGGCGGTACGCCTGGATCGTGGGGTTCGCCGCCTTGCGGCCGTCCGCCGAGTCGGGGTAGGACGCGCCTTCGTCGCTCGGCGAGAAGCCGGAGGGTGCCGCAGCGCGCGAGAGGGAAGGCGTGAGGGCGATCCCCAGCATGAGAGCGAGCACTGCGGTCCGAACCATGGACGATCTCCTTACCGGCCAGCGTTTACCTGGAATGCAGCCTTCGACCGCGGGGCAGAACACTGCACTTAGATAGGCTGGGAGCCTTCCAGGTTGAAGGCAAGTAGGAAGGTTGGGCGGTTTTTTTAGGGCCGGCCGGCGTGGGCCAGCTCGAAGGACCGGGCTTCGTTCAGGAGCCGGATCGAGCGTCCCCCGGAGACGTCCTTCCGATCGGTGCCGTCGAGGATGAGCTTCTTGGCCGCGGCAGCGGCCAGCGTGGGGTCGACGGAGATCAGCTTGGCCGCGAGGTTCGCCACCTGGGGGGAGGCCATGCTCGTCCCGCTCCAACGCAGCTTGTCTCCGCCGGGCAGGAAGCTCTCGACCTCGTAGCCGTTCGCATAGAGATCCACTTTGCCGAAGCTGGTGAACGCCGCCTCGTCCCCCGCTCGGTCCACCGCGCCGACGGTGATGGTGTTCGGGAAGTCGAATGAAGCGGGGATGGTTTCATTGAACTGGTTGTTTTCGTTGCTGTTTCCCGCCGCGCACACGAAGAGGATCTCCGGCGCTCTTGCGATGGCGCCCCCGAGAGCCTTCTTCACCGTCTCCAGCGACTGCATCGCCATCCGATGCCGCTCCTCCGCGCCCGCCCCTCGGCCATTCATCTCGAGGTCGTGCTCGAGCTCGCTCGCCGCCATGCCCCAGCTCATGTTCACCACGCGCACGCCCGCTCGCCGGTAGTACGCCACCGAGCGCTCCAGGCTGCGCGCGAATCCCGCGGCCCAGGCCGCGTCCGGCGGCGGAGGGACCATGCGATAGGGTGCTTCGAAGCGGGACACGAGCAGGCGGGCGGCGGGGTTGCCGCGGACCGCGATGCCGGCGACGTGCGTTCCGTGCGCGTAGACCGAGTAGAAATTGAGGCTCTCGATGAGCGGCTTCACCTCGTCCTTGGACGCGTTCGCGACGAGCCGCTTCGCCGCGTCCGCTTCCGGTGAGTCGACGCCAGCCTGCATGTCGAGGAAACCCTTCATGTTCTGCTTCGCGTGGGCGACGTCGGCGGGGGGAAGCTCCAAACGCCTCAAGTCCCCCGTGATCGGCTTCCCATCCCAGGTCCACGCGATCCCGTTCACGTCGTCGACGTAGCCATTCCCGTCGTCATCCTTCCTGTTTCCGGGAATCTCTTTCTTGTTCACCCACGTTCTGCCCGGAAAGACGGAAGGATCGACCCCCACGTCCCAGATCGCGATCACCACCGGCTTGAGCCCCGATCGTCCCTCGAGCGAGACGTCCCGCGCGGCCCAGATGTCCGGCTTCTCGACGCGATGCGCCCCGATGAGGGTCGAGAGCTGCCGGACCATCTCGTCGCGATACGGCAGCACCTGAACGGAGAGCCGCAGATTCACGAGCTGGACCGCCAGGTCCTTCGAGATGCGTCCCGCGCTGGCGGCTGGGTCGATCGCGCTCGCCACACGGCCTTCGAGGATTCCCGGCGAGAGCGTCTCCAGCCGAGCCCGGGCGGTTTTCAGCTCCGCCTGGACCGAGTCGTACGGCATGCGCGCCAATTCCACCGCGAACGCGTGCGAGAACGCCGGGACGGCGGCGCCCCCTGCTCTCTCGGCCGCGATCAGAGGGCGGAGCGTCATCCCCGAGATGATCCGGGCCGCCGGCTTCTCCTCCAGCGGGCGTGCCTTGTCTTCGTAGGCGAGCGCGTCTTCGGGACGGTGCTCGAGGAAGGCGATCGTGCCGAGCGTGCGGTAATACGAACGGAGCGCTGCGGGATCGGTGATCTCGTACGCTGCGAGATCTCCCTCCAGATCCGCCCTCAGGGAATCCATGAGCGCCGTGAGCGCCGCTTCGTCGTGCAGCATGGCGGAGGGAGCCCGGGGAACGCCGTAGCTGTGCACGGGAAGCTGATCGGCCCGGTCGATCACCCGCTTGGGCTGGGCGTGAACGCCCGGCGTGACGGTGGCCACGGCGAGCACGGCGCAGAACAGGATGGGTGATTTCATGATCCCCTTTCGCCCGGGTCGACCCCTTGGGCTCTGTGAAGGAAAGAACGCTAACTGCGTGCGCAAGGGGACAGAAGAGGAATTTCTGGCCTGCAGCGTCCCCCGTGTGCGATAGCATCGAAGGGCGATGCGAGGGGATCCAAACCAGGAGGGCTTCCGTGGCGAGCCGTGAACCGCGCCGTTCCCCCGCGAGGCCCCCGGGACCGCCAGGGCCTCCCCCGCCATCCCCACCTCCGACCGCGCCTCCGCGCCGCGCCTGGCTCATCTTTCTCGTCATCGTCCTCGCCAACTTCCTGCTCATACGTTTTCTGTACCCCGGCCCGAAATCCGCCAAGGTCCCGTACACGCTGTTCAAGCAGGAGGTCGTTCGAGGGAACGTCGAGAAGATCTACAGCCGCGGCGAGAGCATCACGGGGCGCTTCCGGGCGTCGATCCGGTTCCCCACCGTCCCCGATTCGGTATCGGGCGTTCGGCCGCAGGCGGTCCGGAACTTCTCCACCACGCTCCCCGCGTTCGTCGACCCCGGGCTCGAGACGCTGCTCATCGATCATCGCGTGGAGATCAGCGCGGAGCCGATCCAGCAGGGGAACCCGTGGCTCAGCCTGCTCTTCAGCTTCGGCCCAGCCCTGTTCATCATCGGGCTCTACGTCTGGATCTTCCGGCGCGCGTCGCGGCAGGGAGGTCTGGGGGCGGGTGGGCTCATGGGGATCGGCCGGAGCACGGCGCGGCGATTCGACGTCGACGCGGAGGGAAAGGTCACCTTCGAGGACGTCGCCGGCATCGACGAGGCCGAGAACGAGCTCGTCGAGATCGTCGACTTTCTCAAAGACCCGAAGAAATACACCCGCCTCGGGGGCACGGCGCCCAAGGGGGTCCTCCTCATCGGGGCGCCGGGCACGGGTAAGACGCTCCTCGCGCGGGCGGTCGCGGGGGAGGCGGGCGTGCCGTTCTTCTCGATGAGCGGGTCCGAATTCGTGGAGATGATCGTCGGGGTGGGCGCGGCTCGGGTCCGCGATCTCTTCCGTCAGGCGCGCGAGAACGCGCCCGCGATCATCTTCATCGACGAGCTGGATTCGATTGGACGCGCCCGAGGCATGGTGGCGATCGGCGGCTCGAGCGAGCAGGAGCAGACGCTGAACCAAATCCTTGCCGAGATGGATGGCTTCTCGAGCCGCGAAGGGATCATCGTGCTCGCCGCGACGAATCAGCCCGAGATTCTGGACCGGGCACTCCTCCGCCCCGGCCGCTTCGATCGGCGGGTCGTCGTCAATCTTCCCGACCGCAAAGGGCGCGAGGCGATCCTCCGGGTGCACACGCGTCAGGTCCCGCTCGCCTCCGACGTGAACCTGGATGAAGTCGCAGCGGCGACGCCGGGACTCGCCGGCGCCGATCTCCGAAACCTGGTCAACGAGGCCGCGCTCCTCGCGGCGCGCCGCGGCGAGAACGAGGTGCACGGAAAGGATCTCTTCGACGCCCTCGAAAAGATCGTGCTCGGGCCGGAGCGGCCGCTCCTTCTGAGCCCGGAGGACCGGCGGCGGATCGCGTACCACGAAGGAGGCCACGCGATCCTGGGCCTCGTGGTCCCCGGCGCCGATCCGGTCCACCGGGTGACGATCGTCCCGCGCGGGCAGGCGCTCGGCGTGACCTACCAGCGTCCCGACAGCGATCGCTACAACTACCCCGAGAGCTATCTCCGCGCCCGCATCATCGGCATGCTCGGAGGCCGCGCTGCCGAGGAGATGGTGTTCGGCACGCGCACCACCGGCGCTCAGAACGACATCGAGCAGGCGACCGAGCTCGCGCGCGACATGGTGACCCGCTGGGGCATGAGCGATCGGCTCGGCATGGTGCAGCTCGCGCCGCGGGAGAATCCCTATCTCGGCAGGCTGGATGGGTACGGTGGCCCCAACCCGTTCAGCGAGGAGACCGCGAGCGCGATCGATGCCGAAGTGCTTCGGATCATCCGCGAGAGCCACGAGGAGGCGCGCAAGCTCCTCGAGACGCATCGGAAGGAGCTCGACCGGCTGGCCGAGGCGCTCTTGGCGCGCGAGACGCTCGACGAGCAGGAGATCTTGAAGGTGACGGGACTCCGGGAGCGCTCGCGCTAGACGATCGCGTCGCTCATCGTCCCGTCAGCTGCTCCAGGTGCTCGGGGTATCGAGTTCCTTGGACCTCGACCTCCGAGGCGAGGCGCTCGATCTCGCGAAGATCTTCGTGCGAGAGCTGCACCGACGCGGCGCCGAGGTTCTCCTCCAGCCGTTCCAGCTTGCGCGTCCCCGGGATCGGAACGATCCAGGGCTTCTGCGCCAGGAGCCACGCGAGCGCGATCTGGGCGGGGGTCGCCTTCTTCCGCGCGGCGATTCTTCCGAGCTGATCCACCAGGGCTTGATTCGCCTTTCGCGCCTCCGGCGTGAAGCGAGGGAGGTTGTTGCGGAAATCGGAGCGGTCGAAGGTCGTGCGCTCGTCGATCTTCCCCGTGAGGAAGCCCCGGCCGAGGGGACTGTAGGGGACGAAGCCGATTCCCAGCTCTTCGAGGACCGGCAGCACTTCCGTCTCCGGACCCCGCGTCCAGAGGGAGTATTCGTTCTGCAGCGCCGCCACGGGCTGCACCGCGTGGGCGCGGCGGATCGTCGGCACTCCCGCCTCGGAGAGACCGAAGTGCTTCACCTTGCCTTCCTGGATCAGCTCCTTCACGGCTCCCGCGACGTCCTCGATCGGGACTTCGGGGTCGACCCGATGCTGGTAGAAGAGGTCGATCGCATCGGTCTTGAGGCGCTTGAGGGAGCCCTCGGCGACCTCGCGGATGTGCTCCGGCCGGCTGTCGAGGCCGATCCAGGACCGCTCCCTCGTGGGGTCGAGCTTGAATCCGAACTTTGTCGCGATCACGACCCGGTCGCGGACGGGTGCCAGCGCTTCGCCGACGAGCTCTTCGTTCACGAACGGCCCGTACACTTCGGCGGTGTCGAAGAACGTGACGCCTCGATCCACCGTGGTCCGAAGGAGCGAGATCATCTCCTTCCTGTCTCCGGGAGGACCATACGACATGCTCATTCCCATGCAGCCGAATCCGAGGGCCGAAACTTCCAGGCCGCTTCTTCCCAGCGTTCGCCTTTGCATTCCCTACTCCTTCGCCTTTCTCCAGAAGTCTCGATGCGTGGGCCTCTACGATAGCGTGGAATCCGGCTGCGCGGCGTGGGAATGTAGGACCATGCCTTCGAACCGCGAACGGACCCTCCTCGTCTCCTCCAGCGCCTCGACCCGTCTCGACGCCTGCCGGCGCTGGATCGCCGCCCTGCCGCGCGATGCCGTGGCACTCCTCCTCGCTCCTCACGGCCACGCCGCGGACGAGACGGTCCATGCGGACGCGGCACTCGGGGGCGCCCGGTTCGGCCTGCGCCGCTCCACGCTCGACCGCCTGGCATTCCAGCTCGCGGCCCCCGCCCTGGCACGCCGCGGCGCGGCGCCGGCCACATCGCTCACGCTCGCGGCTGTGGTCGCGCGGGGAACCCACCATCTCCTCGAGCGCGGCGAAGCCGGCAAGTTCGCCGACATCGCACGCCGCCCCGGGTTCCCGCACGCGGCCGTCGCGACCGTGGAGGAGCTTCGGGGAGCGGGCGTGGCCGCGGAAGCGCTCCGGGCCGCGGCTCCGGCGGCGGACCTGGCCTCGATCCTCGAGAGCACCGAACGCGAGATGCAGAGCCTCGAGCTCGCGGATCGCGCCGAAGTGCTCGCGCTCGCCCGCGAAGCGATCGAATCGGGCGCCCACCCCGCCGTCCCGCTCCTCCTCCTCGACCTCGCCCCTCAACAGAAGCGGGAGTGGGAGCTTCTCGAGGCGCTCGTGGCCCGGGCACCCCGCGTGCTGGCAACAGCGCCGCAAGGGGACGAAGCCGCGATCGCCGGGCTCACGACGATCCTCGGCGTTCGAGCATCCGCCCCAGCGACGCGCGATGCGCCGCCGACGTCCCTGTCGCTCCTTCAGCGCCACCTCTTCGAGGAGTCGGAGCCCGAGCCTCGCTCGACGGACGAGACCGTCTCGCTCACGTCCTGGCCCGGGGAGGCGCGCGAGTGCGTGGAGATCGCCCGCCGCATCCAGGAAGAAGCCGCGGAAGGCGTTCCGTTCGACCGGATCGCGATCTTCCTTCGCTCCCCCAACGTCTACCGGGCGCACCTCGAAGAAGCGCTCCGCCGCGCCGAGATCCCGGCGTGGTTCGCGCGCGGGGTGCTCCGCCCCGATCCCGCGGGGCGCGCGCTCCTGGCGCTCCTGGCCTGCGCCGCCGAGAAGCTCTCGGCGCGGCGCTTCGCGGAATACCTCTCGCTCGGTCAGGTTCCCGATCCGGACGCCGCGGAAGAGCCCTGGGCCCCTCCGGAGCACGACCTCGCGCCGGCGATGCCGGTCGAAGCCGTCACGCCCGCAGAATCTCCGCTCGATCCGGACGCCCCGATCCTCGAGGGCACCCTCCGCGCACCCTGGCGCTGGGAGCGCCTCCTCGTCGACGCGGCCGTGATCGGGGGACGGGGTCGTTGGGCCCGGCGGATCGACGGTCTGATCGAGGAGATCGCGCTGCAGCGGAGAGGGGTCGAGGACGAGGACGCCCGCGCCCTGGCACTCGCGCGGATCGCGCGGGACCTCGAGCACCTCCGCGGCTTCGCGCTCCCGCTCATCGAGCGGCTTTCCGAGCTGCCCCCGAGCGCTTCTTGGTCCGTCTGGCTCGGGCATCTGCGCGATCTCGCCGCGGCCGCGCTCCGGCGCCCTCAAGGCGTGCTCGGCGTGCTCGCCGAGCTCGCGCCCCTCGGCCCGGTCGGTCCGGTGGATCTCGTCGTCGTGCAGCACGTGCTCGCGCCGCGGCTCCGGGACCTCGCCGTGCCCGCCGCCGGACGGCCCGAGGGAGCGGTCTTCGTGGCCCCGATCGAGATGGCGCGCGGGGTTTCGTTCGACGTCGTCTTCGTGCCGGGACTCGCGGAGAAGCTCTTTCCTCCTCGGATCATCGAGGACCCGCTCCTTCCCGATGAGGTTCGCCGCGCGTTCGCCCCGGGGCTCCTCACGACGCAGGACGCGCGGGTCCAGGCCCATCGGCTCGCCCTCCGCCTCGCGGCCGGGTCTGCGGAGCGGCGGATCGCCCTCTCTTGGCCGCGGGTGGATGTCGAGAGTGCCCGCGCCCGCGTGCCTTCGTTCTACGGGCTCGAAGCGCTCCGGGCGATGGAAGGAGCGCTGCCGGGGTTCGACGACCTGATGCGGGCCCGGGAAGGGCGGGGCTCCCGCCTCGGCTGGCCCGCGCCGGAAGAGCCGGAGCGCGCGGTCGACGACACGGAATACGACCTCGCGGTCCTGGGCCGGCTGCGCGACGCGAGCCCCTCCCAGCGCGCCGGCAGCGCACGCTATCTCCTGGCCGCCAATCCACACCTCGCGCGGGCGCTCCGCGCGCGGGGAAACCGCTGGCTCCGGAAGTGGAGCTACGCGGACGGCCTCGTGGATCCGGACCCGGAGGGGCTCGCAGCGCTCGCGCGGCACCGGATGGGCGCTCGCTCCTTCTCCCCGACCGGGCTCGAGAACTTCGCGGCGTGCCCGTACCGGTTCCTGCTCCAAGCGGTCCACCGGATCCAGCCGCGCGAGGAGCCCGAGGCGCTGGAGACGATCGACCCGCTCACGCGCGGCGCCCTGTTCCACGAGATCCAGTTCGAGCTCTTGACCGCGCTCCGGGACGGCGGGCACCTCCCGCTCGACCCCCGCCGCCTCGAGGAGGCGTTCCGGCTCCTCGATGGGGCCGCCACGCGCGTCGCGGCCTCGTGGGAGGAGCGTGTCGCGCCCGCGATCCCGCGGGTCTGGTCGGACGGCATCGGCGCGATCCGCGGCGATCTGCGGGAATGGCTCCGCCGCTCCGCCGAAGAGGCGCACGGGTGGGTCCCGCACCGCTTCGAGCTCTCGTTCGGGCTCCCTGACCGCGCCCGCCCCACGGCGGACAAGGCGAGCGTCCGGGATCCCGTGCCCGTGCTCGACAAGACCCTTCTCCGCGGATCCGTCGACCTGGTGGAGCGCCGCGGAGACGGCACGCTGCGCGTGACCGATCACAAGACCGGCAAGGTGCGGGTCGAAGCGGGCGCGGTGATCGCGGGGGGACGCGCGCTCCAGCCGCTCCTGTACGCGCTCGCGGTCGAGGGGCTGCTCGGTGCCGTGGTGGAGTCGGGACGCCTCTACTACTGCACCGCCGACGGCGGCTTCACCGAGCGCGTCATGCCGCTGGACGACGACAACCGCGACGCGATCCGGCGCGCCATGAAGGTCATCGCGCGCGCGCTCGACCAGGGGTTCTTCCCCGCGGCGCCGACGCCCGAAGCCTGCCGCTACTGCGACTACCGACCCGTGTGCGGGCCGCACGAGGTGCTCCGAACCGGGCGGAAGGACCCGGATCGCCTCGAGGACCTCCGCGCATTGAGGGCCGAGCCTTGAGACGAAGGAAGCCCGCGCCCGGCGGACTGGCGCTCTTCCCCGAGATCGGAGCGGACGCGCCGCTCGCCGATCAGGACCAGCGCGAGCGGATCCGAACCGCGCTCGACGAGACGCTCGTGGTCGAGGCCGCGGCGGGCACCGGCAAGACGACCGAGCTCGTGCACCGCATGGTCGCGGTGCTCGAGGCGGGACGCGCCGAGCTCGACCGGATGGTCGCGGTCACGTTCACCGAGCCCGCGGCGGGGGAGCTGAAGCTGCGCCTTCGGACCGCGATCGAGGAGGCGCGCCGCGATCCCGAGAAGCCGGCCGCGTCCCGGGAGCGCCTCGCGGCCGCGCTCCCCAAGCTCGAGGAGGCGCGCATCGGAACGATCCATTCGTTCTGCGCCGACCTCCTGCGCGAGCGGCCGGTCGAAGCCGGGGTCGACCCGAGATTCGAGGTGGCGCCGGACGACGCCGCGCGCCCGCTCTTCGAGCGCGCGTTCCACCGATGGTTCGAACGGCAGCTCGCCGAGCCGGGCCCCGGCGTGAGCCGCATCCTCTGCCGGTGGAAACGCGAGCCGGCGTTCCTCTGGGCGGGGGGCAAGGACGAGGGCCCCCGCGGGCTCCTGCGCCGCGCGGCCTGGAGCCTCATCGACCGGCGCGACTTCCCCACGCCCTGGCGGCGGGTCGATCGGTTCGACCGGGACACCGCGATCGACGCCCTGCTCGAGTCGATGGAGTCGCTTGCGGAATCGGCGTCGCGCGGAAACCCGAAGGACTTCTTCACGAAGTCTCTGATCGAGATCGCGAAGTACGTCGACGAGGTCCGCCGGATGGAGCGCGTCCGGGACCGGGGGCGCGACTACGACGCGCTGGAAGCGCGGCTCACGCAGTGGGCCAAGGACAAGCATTGGGGCTGGATCGGGTGGAAGAGCTCCGGCGACCCCGAGTTCGACCAGAGCGCGCTGCGCGAGCGGCGGGATGCGCTCCGGGCAGCCCTCGAGCGCTTCCTCGAGGAGGCCGGGGCGGACCTCGCCCCTCGCCTCCGCGACGAGCTCTGGCCGGTCGTCGAGGCGTACGAGGCGGCGAAGGAGACCGCGGGGTGCCTCGATTTCGAGGACCTGCTCCTCCGCGCGCGCGACCTCGTCCGGAAGAACGCCGCGGTCCGCCTCGAGCTGCAGCGCCGGTTCACGCATTACTTCGTCGACGAGTTCCAGGACACCGATCCGCTCCAGGCGGAAATCCTGCTTCTCCTCGCCGCGGACGATCCCGCGCTCACCGACTGGCGCCAGGCGCGTCCGCTTCCCGGCAAGCTCTTCCTGGTCGGCGACCCGAAGCAGTCGATCTACCGTTTCCGCCGCGCGGACGTCGCGCTCTACCGCGAGGTCCAGCAGCAGCTCCTCGCGCAGGGCGCCCGCTCCGTCCACCTGACGGTGAGCTTCCGCTCGGTTCCCGAGATCCAGACGGCGGTCAACGCGGCGTTCGAGCCTCGGCTCCGCGGGGAGGACGGGCGCGGATACGTGCCGCTCGAACCGTTCCGCGACCCGCACGAGACCCAGCCTTCCATCATCGCGCTTCCCGTCCCGGCTCCCTACGGCGACTACGGTCGGGTCGTGTATTTCCGGATCGAGGATTCGCTGCCCGACGTCGTGGCCGCCTGGATCCAGTGGCTCGTCCGCGAGAGCGGATGGACGGTGACCGAGCGCGAGCGCCCCGCGGAGCGTGTGCCGATCGAGCCGCGGCACGTCTGCATCCTCTTCCGCCGATTCCGCTCCGGTCCCGTGGACGTGACCCGTCCCTACGTGACCGCGCTCGAGGCGCGCGGGCTCCCCCACCTTCTCGTGGGGGGCAGCTCCTTCCACGAGCGGGAAGAAGTGGAGGCGCTCCGGAACGCGCTGTCCGCGATCGAGCGCCCTGACGACGAGCTTTCCGTCTTCGCGACGCTGCGCGGCCCCCTCTTCGCAGTGAGCGACGCGGCGCTTCTAGGGTGGAGGGATCGGACCGGAAGCCTGCATCCGTTCCGCCCCGCTCCGGAGGATCCGCCGGAATCCTGGAAGGAGGTGGCGGAGAGCCTCGCCATCCTGCGCGATCTGCATCGAAGCCGGAACCATCGGCCGGTGTCCGACACGATCGCGCGTCTGCTCGAAGCCACGCGGGCCCACGCCGCGCTCGCGATCTGGCCGACCGGGATGCAGGCGCTCGCGAACGTCGGCCGGCTGATGGATCTCGCGCTGCGCGCCGAGCAGCAGGGGCTCATCTCGTTCCGCGCGTTCGTGGACCGGCTGGACGACGAGGCCGAGCGCGGCGAGGCCGCCGAAGCGCCGCTTCTCGAGGAAGGAATCCAGGGCGTGCGCGTGATGACCGTCCACAAGGCGAAGGGGCTCGAATTCCCGGTCGTCGTGCTGGCCGACATGACCGCCAAGGAGACGTTCGAGCGGCCGACCCGCTGGAGCGATCCGGCCCGCGGCCTCTTCGTCCAGCAGCTCGCCGGCTGCTCCCCTCCGGAGCTGATCGAGCACGCCGCCGAGGAGATGGAGCGCGAGCGCGAGGAGGCGGTCCGGCTCGTCTACGTCGCCGCGACGCGCGCCCGCGACACGTTGGTCGTCCCGGTTCTCGGCGACGAGCGGTTCGAGGGCTGGCTGAGCGTGCTCACTCCGGCCGTGTACCCGGACGTCTCACGCGCGCGTCATCCGCGTTCCAGCGACGTCCCGGGCTGCCCGGCGTTCGGCGAGGAGAGCACGCCGCACCGGCCTTCGAACGTGAAGCTGCCCATGTTCCCGGTGAAGCCCGGGCTGCACGCTCCGGAGACGGGGGAGCACCGCGTCGTCTGGTGGGATCCCGCGACCTTGGCGCTCGGGGTCCGCCCCGCGCTGGGGCTGGCCCAGACGGAGATCTTGAGGGCCGATGAAGAGGGCCGCGCCGACGCCGCGCTCGCCCACTGGGAGGCGTGGCGGGCGGAGCGCGGTGCCACGCGGGAGAGCGGGCGCAAGCCGACGCGGGTCGTGCGCACGGCCACGGAGTGGGTGCAGGGCGCCGAGCATGTCGGAGGCGTCGAGACGGTCGAGATCGTGGATGCGGCATCCCAGGGATCTCGTCCGCGGGGCGCTCGGTTCGGCACGCTCGTCCATGCGGTGCTCTCGGTCGTCGACTGGAACGACCCCCAGGTCGCGGGGCATGCCGACGTGCAGAGCCGATTGTTGGGAGCGAACGAAGAGGAGCGCGACGCAGCGGAGCGGGTGGTCACGGCGGTTCTCTCGCATCCCTTGCTTCAGCGCGCGGCCGCCGCGGCGGCGCGAGGGGAGTGCCGGCGGGAGACGCCCCTCGTGCTCCGCCTCGAGGACGGCACCCTCCTTGAGTGCACGGCCGACCTCGCCTTCCGAGAGGACGGACGCTGGACGGTGCTCGACTTCAAGACCGACGCCGAGCTCGGCACCCGGGCCGAGGGCTACAAGCGTCAGGTCGCGCTCTACGCGCGCGGAATCGCCGAGGCCACAGGGTGCGAAGCGCGAGCCGTCCTCGTGCGCCTGTGAGCGTCGCGATCGTCAGACCATCACGGAACCTCCGGCAACGTCGAGCACGATCCCGGTGATCCAGGCAGCCTCTTCGGAGGCGAGAAACAGCGCCGCGCGAGCGACGTCTTCGGGGGTGCCGAGCCGTCGGATCGGATGCTGCTCGATCAAGGTCTGCTGGATGTCCTGAGAGATCCATCGCTCGTTGCGCTCGGTGAGGATGGTCTCGGGGGCGAGGCAATTGACCCGAATACCGAACGGCCCGGCCTGCGCCGCGATGCCCTGCGTGAGCATCTCGATGCCTGCCTTGGCTGCCGCGTACGGCACCGGAGATCCAGGATGCGGTCGTCGCGCCGCCGCTGAAGACATCGTGATGATGTTGCCCGTTTTTCGCTTCTTCATGCTGGGAAGGACGCTCTTGATCGTCAGGAACGTGGCGGTGAGATTGCCGTCCACGGAAGCGCGCCACGCTTCCTCCGGCATGTCCTCGAGGGGTCCCGGTTTCGAAAGGCTGCCGCCCGCATTCGCGACCAGGATATCGATCGGTCCGAGCTCCTGTTCCACTCGATCCCGCATGCTCTCGATCTCGGCGAAGCGCGTCACATCCGCCGAGACCGAGATGGCTCTTCCGCCGTCACCTTCGATCGCGTTCTGCACGTCCCCCATCGCCTGGACATCCCGGCCATGAACCGCGACCATGGCGCCCGCTCGGGCAAACGCCTTCGCGATGGCGGCGCCGATGCCGCGCGAGCTCCCGGTCACCAGCGCCGTCTTCCCATCCAGAGGTCCCATGGCTTCACCTCACAGGGCCAAGCTCGGGTGCGGCGGAGGTCGGGTGCGGGGACGCGCTCGCACGGATGCGGCGCGCCAGAACTCCCGCTTGCGCCATGGCCGCCAGACCCAGCAACAGATGCACGACACGAATCACCCAGTGGCCGCTTCCCGGCATGATTTGGGGCTGGGCGATCCCGAAGAGCAGGACCACGATCCCCCAGAGGACCGCGAGAGCGCCCAGGCCCTTGCCTACGTGGAATCGGCCCGCGATCAGGGCAAGCGTCCAGAGGGACAGCACGAAAAGAACTCCTACGGTCATATGAAAAGAAGTAAGGGATCGAGCCTTGCCGGCCCAAAGCATGGCCCCGATGACGATCTGGGTGAGGCCGGTAAGTCCGTTGAGTATCCCCGTGATCTTGGCTGTCGTTTTCATGTGAGGTTCCCTCCTACATCGCCCGCTGAAGGTGCATGGAAAATACTCGCATTTCTCATTCCAAGTGGCCCGAATGGAAGCGCATTTCGGGAAGGGGCTCACCCGCGGCGCTGCCTCTCGTCTTGGTCTCTGCTCGCGCGGCGGCCCACCAGACGCGCGCCTCTTCCGCCGTCCAGGGCGGAACGCCCTCGAGGGAGCTCCGAAGACGCTCGGCGAGCGCGTCGGCCGACGCAGGGCGGCGCGCCGGATCCTTCTCCAGACACTGCATGACGACCCGCTCGAACCCATCCGGCACCGGGTGGAGGGTCCGGGTGGAGAGGGGCGCGGGCGCGTCGTTCAGATGGCTGAGGAGCATCTGGACCGGCGTGTCGCGCTCGAACACGAGCCGCCCGGCCACGAGCCAGTACGCGACGCAGCCGAGCGCGTAGAGATCCGACCGCGCATCCATGCGGTCCGCTCCGTAGACCGCTTCCGGAGCCATGAACGCCGGAGTCCCCGTGGTCGTCCCTTCGGCCGTGAGCTGCACGTCGTCGACCCGTCCCGCGGTCTCCTTGACCAGCCCGAAGTCGAGCACCTTGACGAAATCCTCCTCGCGGCCGCGCCGGCAGGCGAAGATGTTCGCCGGCTTGATGTCGCGATGGACCAGCCCGCTCGCGTGGGCATCCGCCAGCGAATGGCAGACCTGCGCGAGGAGGTGACAGGCTCGGTTCGCCGGGAGCGGTCCGTGGCGCTCGACCAGGGTCCGGAGATCCATGCCGTCGAGCAGCTCCATCACGTAGTAGAAGGCGCCGTCTTCGGTGGTCCCGAAATCGTAGATCTCCACCGTGTGCGGGGAGCCGAGCATCGACGTGGCCTGCGCCTCCCGCTCGAAGCGAGCGAGGACCGTCCGAACGACCTCCGGGCTGGGATCCCCCAGCGCATCGGGACGGATCAGCTTGATGGCCGCCGGACGCGCGAGCATCCGGTGTCTCGCCCTCCAGACCTCCCCCATGCCGCCGTCCCCCAGCTTCTCCTCCAGACGGTAGCTTCCCATTTGGCGCGCGTCG
>Ga0066388_100000046_pt1 | contig 35366 bp, 25 predicted proteins | sample PanSoiMetaGPlot6_FD_64539 | JGI IMG/M metagenome (GOLD analysis project Ga0066388, IMG submission 64539) | Tropical forest soil microbial communities from Panama analyzed to predict greenhouse gas emissions - Panama Soil - Plot 6 (Hybrid Assembly) | ecosystem: Environmental > Terrestrial >...
ACCCTAGATTCGGGACCCATTCCCTGTATTTGTTCGCCTGTATCGCGCTGGAGTGGAAGTTTGCGCTACTGCATCGCTACAGTGCCAAACCGCAGTGAATTGCCCAGAGACACCCCTCGATACACTTCGCACGAAACAACATTTATGCTGCGTGTTATCTGACTTTTCGTTGGGTGAGGTAAGTGTCAGAGGGTTTGATACGGTTACATGGAATAAATCGAAGCATTGCAAGCAGATGCGGAAATTGATACGCTCATGTTACATTCATGTCACCGGAGTGACTTTGACTGACCGAGCGCAATTCCAGGCGGAGGTCGAGCGTTTGGTGTCGAGCCATACCCTTCACGGCTCCGAATCTCTTTGCAAACTTCTCCGCTACCTGGCCAAACAAGCCGTCGAGCATCCCGGCGTTCCCGTCAAAGAGTATCAAATTGCAACAGAGGTTTTTGGCCGACAGGCGGACTTCGATCCCCAACTGGATTCGATGGTACGCGTGCAGGCAGGAAGGCTTCGCTCCAAACTCGCTGAATATTACGCCTCGGAAGGGGTGAGCGACCCCACGATTGTCGAAGTCCCAAAGGGAAGCTACGCCGTGGTTATCCACGATCGTGCCACCGCGCCGCCTTTGAATGGACATTCAGAAATTCATCAAAATGGCCCTAAACAGAGCGCCGTGCCGCGCGGCTGGGTCTTTGCCGTCGCTTCTCTGAGCATCGCCCTCGTGGCTGCGGTCACTCTTCTCGCGAGGGGATACAACGGCCGCAAAGACAGCGGTTCTTCCGAACCAACGGTCCAGGCTGCAGAAGCTGCCGCGCCGTTTCGAATCTTCTGGAAGGGATTTGCTACCTCTCCCGAGGAGCCCTGGGTAATTTTCAGCAATGCCCAATTCGTTGGTGAGCCTAGTTTCGGCATGCGCTACTACGACGCCAAAAAGGATGGAAAAGCGCAAATCCTTGATCACTATACCGGCGTTGGTGAAGTGTTGGCGGTACACAATCTCGACCTCGTGTTTGCCGCCCTGCATCAGTCCTTGCGGGTAAAGCGCGGCAGCTTGTTCTCGCTGGACGACGCCAAAAATAACGATCTGATTTTCATCGGGTCTCCAGGCGAGAATCTGACCTTGCTTGAAATTCCCAGCACGAAAGAATTCTTCTTTCGCCGTGTGCTGGACGGCGCGCGCGCCGGCAAAATGGAAATCATTAACGTGCATCCGCAAGAGAGCGAAGCTGCGAATTATCTCGCCAGCCCCCCCAATGTCCCCATGAACGAAGACTACGCCGTGGTGGCGCTCGTCAAAGGAATCAATCCCGAGCACTCCGAACTGATTCTCGCCGGCACAACTACCATCGGCACGCAGGCCGCGGTCGAATACGTTACACGCGAAAATTATCTTGCTACGCTGCTGCAGCGTCTTGGCGTCAGCGACGCAAGCCAGTTGTCTCCATTCGAAGCGGTGATTCGTGTCCGTGTCGCCAAGGGTGTGCCCGTCCAGTCCGATCTCGTCGCGCTCCGCAAGCTCAACAAATAAGCCAAAGAGCGTGTCATCGTGGGCTGACCAGGCTTCTTGGGAGCACGACTCTGGTCGTGGCCTAAACGGGCGCCATTTACCCCACACCATGTCATTCCGAGGGGAGTGAGTCTGCCCCGGCGGACGAACGCAGTCGAGGAATCTCTCTTCAACTCTGAAATTTAGATTGTAGCGGCCGCCTCCGGAGCGGCCTCTCTTCAATTCCTCGGCGGAACAAGCTTTGGGTCCAGCGATTTTGCGGTGTCAAACTCCTTTGCCGCTTCTTCTTTTTTCCCCTGCTTCAGCAACGCCAAACCCAGCTCATAGTGCGCCGCCGCAAAATCCTGAGCCGCATTGATTGCCGATCGAAACTGGGAAATTGCGCCGTCGAGATCGCCGGCATTGCGGAGGCGCTTGCCGGAATTCGTCGCGAAAACGGCGGCTTGCAAATCCGTTTTGCGTTTCGCGAGTTCCGCCCCCGCGCGCGATTCCGCTGCCGCACCTTCCGCATCGCCCAGTTGTCTTAGAACTCCGGCAAGCGTCGTGTGCGCGCCGGCAAAATCGGGTTGCAGGCGCAACGCTTCGCGAAGAGCCGCAGCTGACTCCTGCAATTTTCCTTGCTGTTTCAAAACAGTTCCAAGGGTGTAGAAAGCCTCCGCATAGTCTGGCTTTGCCTGAATTGCCGCGCGCAATTCCGTTGTTGCGTTTTCCAAATCGCCCTGCTGCCACAACGTAACCCCGAGCGTGTACGGTGCATCTGGCTGGGACGGATCAAGCGATTCCGCTTTGCGCAGTTCGGCGATCGCCTCCGGCAGCTTGTCTTGCAGTTTTAAGGCGAGCCCCAAATCGTAATGCAGTGTTGCGTTGTCTGCCGATCGCTGCAATGCAGAGTGAAATTGCTGCGCGGCGGCAACGAAATCTGCTTTTTGGAGATACGCAGCGCCTAGATTCATTTGGTATCCAAGATCATTTGGTTTGAGTTTCAGCGCGGCCTGAAACTCGGCGATCGCTCCCGGGGCGTCGCCTGTCTGCAAAAGTGCGAGGCCGAGATTGTTGTGCGATTCGGGATCGGCCGGCCGTTGTTCGGCGATATCGTGGAAAATCGCAACAGCGTCGGCGCCTCTACCTTCTCTTTGAAGAAGCATCGCCAGTTGTTTCTTTGCCTCAAGGTTCGTCGGGACAAGTTCCACATACACGCGAAGTGTTTCTATCGCCGCGAACGTTTCGCCAAGTTCCCGTTGCGTTTGCGCAAGGTAATACTGGACCGGCGGATTTTTGGGATAGGCGATCGCTGCTTGCAGCAGAAGCGGCTTTGCCTCCGGAAACTTCTTTTGTTCGTAGAGAAGGACGCCCAAATGAAGCGCCGCTTCAGGCGATTGCGGAGCGAGCCGAACAGCTTCCCGAAATTGCGCTTCCCCTTCGGCGTCTTTCGATTGGTTAATCAGCAGTACGCCAAGATCATCCCGCAATTCCGCAGAATTGGGGCTGAGCTCCACGGCTCGCTGCAACGCTGCGACCGCACCCGGCAGATCGTGGGCAGATTCGAGTGCGCGGCCCAGCGCGCGATGTGCATCTGCATTCGAAGGCGCAAGCCGTACGGCTTCGCGAGCTTCGTGCACGGCGCCAGCGTCGTCCTTTTTCTGCAGTAAGGCAGCGGAGAGGGTTGTATGAGCCTGAACCAGTTCGGGGTTCAAGCGAACGGCGGTACGAAGTTCCTGAATCGCGGAATCCGCGTTGCCCGAAAGAAGAAGCACGAATCCGAGCGAGTTGTGTGCTTCGGCACTCTGCGGAGCAAGTTTCACCGCTTCTTGAAATTTTTCGAACGCAGTGGCGAGATCACCTCGTTTCAACGCTTCAATTCCCGTCTCGTGCACTTCGTTCGCCTTATCCGAGACCTTTGCTGCGGGCTGTTGCAAGACGGCCGCCGTAGTAGAAACACTGAGCGCCGCTATGCAGAACCAAGCGAAGCGGAGCAAACGCGATTTTCTGAAGGAATGCAAAGATTCCAGCCTTTCCGGAACTCGGGCAAACAGAAAATTCATACTAGCATCAGATATGGTAATGAGATTTGTAAGCTGGCGGAAAGCCGCCTTGACCGAACGAAGCGCGAACTCTAGGATTTTCAAATCTCCATGAAACTCGCCAATGCCGCTTTGAAAGAAATGCCAGTCAAAGTTTGCACTGTCTTTGCTTGCACGCTTCTCGTGCTGCAAGGAAGCTTCGCATTTGCGCAGGAGAAAGCAGCGAAGACAAACGGCATTGCATATTTTACCGATGAAGCAGAAAAACGAGGACTGACGGCGCGGAATGTTTTCGGGGGCGTGGATACAAAAAAGTACATCATTGAAACCACGGGCACGGGCGTGGCCATTTTCGATTACGACAACGACGGCTGGCCCGATATTTTTGTCGTTAACGGCAGGACGCTCGATCCGCTGGCAGGGGAAAAATCGCCGACGAATCATCTCTACCACAACAATCACGACGGAACGTTCACCGACGTTACGGAAAAAGCAGGGCTTGGGAAAATTTCCGGTTGGGGACAGGGCGTTTGTGTGGGCGATTACGATAATAACGGCTTTGATGATTTATATGTGACCTACTACGGAAAAAATGTTTTGTATCACAACAACGGCGACGGAACTTTCTCCGACGTCAGCGAGGAAGCCGGAGTCGCAGGGAACGGAAAAAATTGGGGAACGGGTTGCGCGTTTGTGGATTACGACCGAGACGGAAAATTGGATTTATTTGTTGCCAACTATGTTGAATTCGATGTTACGAAAGCATCAGCGCCGGGCGAGCGCGCTTCCTGCATGTGGAAAGGCGTGCCCGTGATGTGCGGCCCGCGCGGATTGCCGTGGGGAAAAAATATTTTGTACCACAACAAAGGTGACGGCACATTTGAAGATGTGACGACAAAAACGAAAATCGATCAGACCAACGGGCACTACGCGTTCAGCGTTTCGACTTTTGATTTTGACGACGACGGCTGGCCGGACATCTACGTCGCCTGCGACAGCACGCCAAGCATTTTGTATCACAACAATCATGACGGAACATTCACCGACGTTGCCGTCGTCGCGGGAGCCGCGTTCAATGAAGACGGAAAAGAACAAGCGGGAATGGGATCGGCCATTGGCGATTTCAATGGAGATGGGAAACTGGACATTTTCAAAACCAATTTTTCGGACGACACCTCGACGTTGTACCGCAACAACGGCGACGGAACTTTTGACGACGTGACGTTTGCTGCCGGGCTTGGCCTGTACACGAAATATTTGGGATGGGGAACGATGTTCGTGGACGTGGACAACGATGGCTGGCCGGATTTGCTGCTGGTGAATGGACACGTATATCCGGAAGTGACGAAGCAACATCTTGGGAGCGAGTACGAAGAGCCACGCGTGCTGTACCACAATTTGGGCAACGGAAAATTTGAAGACATTTCGGAAAGCTCGGGGCCGGGAATAACGACGGCGCGATCTTCGCGCGGACTGGCTGTGGGTGATTTGTGGAATGACGGGAGAATGTCCGCGGTCGTGAGCAACATGAATGAGCCGCTGAGTTTGCTGGTGAACCAGGTGAAGACTGGCAACCACTGGATTGGAATAAAAACAGTAGGGACGAAATCGAACCACGACGGAACAGGAGCGAAGATTCGTGTGCAGGCGGGTAAACGGGTGCTTGTGGACGAAGTGCGCAGCGGATCGAGTTTTGACTCGAACAACGATATGCGCGTGCACTTTGGATTGGGGAGTGCGGCGAAGGTGGACTGGGTGGAAGTGCGGTGGCCGAGCGGGTTGACGGAGCGGTTTGAGGGATTGGCTGTGGATGGGATTCGGACGGTGAAGGAAGGAAGTGGGAAAGAGGCGCGGTGAGTTCCAGAATGACCCCTCGGAATGGCCTACGGGTAAAGAAGAGTTTGGGGTATACCAAGGGTAGTTGACGCCGAGCAGGAAGCCTGGAGGAGCTTGAAAATCCATTCGGAAAAGATAACGCGAAATGGAAATGATTGGCCGTTACATGAGAGAGCAGATGGCGCGAGTCGTGGGGCTGGCACCTCTCAAGGCAGCCTTTGCTTCCAAATATGCGGAGAGGCGGGAGTGGATGAGGGAGGACTGGACAGGAGTGAAGACTAGAAGCGCGCGGGGCATGTCGGACAACACATGGGCGCTCCAGGTAGCTTGCATGAGGCCGGTGTGCGAATGGGAATTGGTGCCGAGCAAGAGATGGCCAATTTCGTGAGCGATGACGTAGCCGAGCATTTCACCGTCGCCGATGCCGGGATGGTTCTGGCTGAAAATCAGATTGTGATAGTAGATGTTGGAGTAAATGCCGTGGCCCGAGTCATCCACCATGGCTTGGCCGAAGATGTCCGCTCCAATGGAGCGACCGCGCGGAATGATGCGGACGGAGAGGTGCGTAGGCCAAGCCAGGTCGGAACAGGCCGTGCGCGAGGGCGTGAAGTCCGCAGGGTTCGCAGGCTCGCAGACCAGCCAAACCACCTCAATACCAGCGTGAGAAAAGATGGCTGAGGCCCGATCCCTGGCCTGGGCGAGAGTAGCGTGGGGAACGTGGGCGTCATCGAACAGGGACACCTGGATGTGCGGGACGAAGTCTGGAGTTCTGGCGACGGCAGATGTCGAAAAAGAAGCCACCCAAGCGATAAGAAAAAGAAGACGGCGGCGTCTAATTACATGCATGGGGAATCTCCTCGAAACCGCCAGGGCAGGCCGAGGCAAGTCTCGAGGGGACTCTGGGACGGGCCAGCAGGTACCTCAATGCACCGGGGGTAATGAAGGGGCGATTTGGCGGTAACGAGCTAAGTTATTGGCAGCAGGCGGGTTCCAGCTGCGAATTACGAAAAATTATGGAAGAACCATCAAACTTTCAACGAGGACAGTCGTATAGGTTATTGGGGTGACCCATGGTTACACGTCCTATTTCCAACGGAAGCGTCCGATTCGGGGTTTTTGAGTTTAATCCGCAGACTTTTGAACTACGGCGGAACGGGGCGCGGGTCAAACTCCAGGACCAGCCGGGACAGATTCTGTCGGCCCTGCTAGAAGCGCCGGGGGATTTGGTAACCCGCGAAGAGCTTCGCAAGAGGCTTTGGGCGGACGATACATTTGTGGATTTCGACCACAGCCTGAACACGGCGATCAAGCGTTTGCGGGATGCGCTGGGAGATTCGGCGGACAATCCCATCTTTATCGAGACGCTATCGCGACGGGGCTACCGGTTCATGGCGCCCCTGAGTGAATCCACGAATGGGCACAAGAACGGCTACGCCCTCGGATCAAAGACAACGTCTGTGGATCTCGTTGCGGCAGCGGCCAACGGAAAGTGGGGAATAAGAAAACTTAGGTGGGGGATTGCAGGGCTTTTGCTGACGGCGGGCGCGGTTTCAGCTGGATGGCACGCAGGACACCGCACGGTGCACGCGATTCAGCCGCGGGAAATCCGGCTCACCACGAATTCGCCTGATGCGCCAGTGGAGGGCGGAGCAATTTCTCCGGACGGGCGGATGCTGCTTTACTCGGACAGGGTTGGAGTTCACGTAAAAGATACGACCACAGGCGAGACGAACGCAGTGAACTTGCCGGAGGATTTTTCTGTTTCGTGGGGAGGCTGGTTTCCCGACCAGAACCATGTCCTCGTCTCTGCGACGACGAGTTCGAGCGCGCGAGCAGAACTCTGGAAGGTATCACTGCTAGGCGGAGCTCCCCAGAAATTGATGGAGGATGCTGAAGAAGGCCGAGTATCGCCGGACGGGAAGAAGATTGCGTTCATGCGCGGGGATTTTCCACACCGGACGATCTGGACGATGAATGTGGACGGGAGCGGCGCGGAAAAGGAAGTGGATTCGCCGGGATACATTTGGGGGATGCCTGCATGGTCTCCGGACAGCCGGATACTTGCGTATGGGCGTGTGACCTATTTCCCGAACTGGAACGACGAAGAACTGCAGGTGGAGTCGCACGTATTGGGCAGCGACAAAAACCAGGTGGTGCTGAAGGACCGGCAACTCGCGGGCGGATTGGCCTGGTTATCGGATGGGCGATTGGTTTTTACGCTTGGGGAGGCTCCGCCATCGCAGGGGGACACAAACGTCTGGTCGCTGCCGATGGATTTGCGGACGGGACTGCCAAATGGAGAGCGCCTGCGCATTACGAACGGCCCGGATCACAAGCCGGTGATGGATGCGTCGGCAGATGGGAAGAAACTGCTTTTCCTGAGAACGAACATTCAGCCGGCGGTATATGTCTCCGAGATCGATAAGAAGACGAAGACAGTGAGCAGGCCGGAACGGCTGACACTCGATGACCGAAGAAGTTTTCCCTACGAGTGGACGCCGGACGGCAAATCCGTGCTTTTCGTGTCCAATCGCGAAGGGAAATTTCATATATACCGGCAAGAGGTTGGCAAAGGAACGCCGGAAATGCTCGATACGGGGATAAACGAGCCGGTGATATTGCGATTGAGTCCGGGCAGGGAAAGCGTGCTTTATACCAGCGAAACACCGGCGGGCCAACAAGCAAAGGTGGCGGTGTCATCAAGAGACTTGGGAAGTGGCGAGGGCGAGAAGACCGCTGGAAACCACTCGATGATGTACGAGAACGGAATGCCTTTTCGAATCATGCGCGTGCCGCTCGGCGGCGGTGAATCGAGAAAAGTGCTGGAATGGCCACAGATCAACAATTTTCAGTGCGCGAGATTGCCTTCGCGGGAATGCATCTTCAGCAGCTTCACGAACGAAGCGCTGGAGTTTTACGAATTTGATTCGGACACAGGGAAATCCAGTTTAATGTTCCGGATTGCCGATTCGGAATGGTCGCTGTACAACTGGACGCTGTCTCCGAACGGTGAATTGCTGGCACTGGCGAAGAAACTGCGCGCACAAGACGAAGCGGAACTGCAAATCATGTCCTTGCGCGGCGGATCCACGAGAAAAATCGCGCTGAAGGACTGGAGAATGATTCGCACGATTGACTGGGCGGCGGACGGAAAGAGCATTTGGGCGAGCGCTTCGCCGCGCTTTGGCGAAGAAGGGCTCATCAATGTGGATTTGCAGGGTCATGTGAAGCCAGTGGTGAAAGAAGGAAGCCCATACGTCGGGTGGGCGATTCCATCGCAGGACGGGAAACGGTTGGCGATTTGGGAAGCGAGCGGGGCTTCGAACGTATGGATGCTGGAGAATTTTTGAAGCGAAACCCGGTTAGGATTTCTTTTTAAGCTCTGCGAAATTGACGGTTCTGGTGATCCCCTTTCCTTCCGTGACGTAGTAAAGCTGATTCGGTCTTAGATCTTTTAGCGAATCGGTTTGGCCGCTGGGCCAATGGATTTCCAGAATCTCCACTTTTTCGGCCTGGCCAAGGCCGAAGTGCACGCGCAAATCGTTTTGGGAGTAGTAGCCGCCGCCGCTGCGGACTTCGTCGATCTGGCGGTGCGGTTTTTCCTGACCAGAAATTTTTGTGACGCACGCGATGCGGGCCCCGATACCGCTGCGATTGGATTTTGTGCCGATGGCGCGAATTTTGATCCAGTTGTTTTTTGTGGTGGATTCACAGCGAATGAGTTGCGGCGGAGCGTTGACGCAATTTACGACGAAATCGAGGTCGCCATCGTTGTCGAAGTCACCGAAAGCGCAACCGCGAGAGGCTGTGGGCGCGGAGATACCTGGACCAGCGTTGAGCGAGACGTCTTCGAAGCGGCCGTTTCGTAAATTGCGATAGAGCAATTTACGCTGAGCGTAGCCTGCTTCGGTGGTGAGCTGTTCAACTTCGGGATAGACGTGGCCATTGCAAAGAAGAATGTCCGGCCAGCCGTCGTTGTCAAAATCGAAGAAGCCGCAACCCCAGCCAAGATATTGCGTGTGTTTACCGAGGCCGGCGGGAAATGTCGCGTCTTCAAACGCAGCGGAGCCGAGATTGTGATAGAGCGAAGGCGTGTCTCCGGCGAAATTTGTTTTGACGATGTCGAGATTGCCGTCCATATCGTAGTCAGCGGCGGAAACGCCCATGCCGGCTTGCGGTTTGCCATCGGCGCTGAGCGCGCAGCCGGCTTCCATGGCGATGTCGGTGAATTTTCCATTGTGCTTGTTTTGATAGAGCGCGCTGGCGGTGGAATCGTTTGCGACGTAAATGTCGGGCCAGCCGTCGTTGTCGAAGTCGGCGGTGAGGACGCCGAGGCCGTAAGAACCGTTTGCGGCCAGGATGCCGGAAGATTCGGAGACGTCGGTGAAGCTGCCGTCGCCGTTGTTGTGAAAGAGAACATTTTTGCCGCCGACGAGGCCGGGCGGGCCACAAGCGACCATCACACCTTTATATAGGCACGGGCCGGATTCGGGGACGGGCGCGGTGGTGAGATCCATGTCAATGTAATTGGCGACGAAGAGGTCGAGTTTGCCGTCGCGATCATAGTCCACGAAGGCACAGCCACTGTTCCATCGTTTGCCGTTCGTAGCGACGCCGGCTTTTTCGCCGACTTCGGTGAAGGTGCCGTTGCCGTTGTTGTGGTAGAGACGATTCTTGCCGAAGTAGCTGACGAAGAGATCGTCGTTGCCGTCGTTGTCGTAATCGCCGACGCAGCAGCCTTGCCCCCAGCCGGAGTGAGCGACGCCAGCAGCGATCGTGACGTCGGTGAACGTGCCGTCGCGATTATTTTTGAAAAGACGCGAAACGGGTTCATGACCTTTGGGGAAACCTTCGAGGCGCCAGCCGTTGACGAGAAAAATGTCGAGCCAGTCATCGTTGTCGTAGTCGTAGAAAGCGACGCCGCAGCCGGTGGTTTCAAGGAGATATTTGTTTTTGTGCTCGCCGCCGTAGATCGTTTTGGCATTGAGGCCAGATTCTTTGGCGGCGTCGAGGAAATTTACACCAAGAGGGGAGACATCTGAGCTCGCTGGCTGGGCCGCTGTGCGCGCGAAGGGCGTTCGAACGAGGGAAAAGACGTTTTCGAGAGAAAGGACCAGAGCAGAACGGCTGAGGGATTTGAGAAATCCGCGGCGCGAAGAGAACAAGTTGACCCGTACCTTCCTATGAAAACGCGTGCTACACTCTGGCCGTTTCTTTTATAGACAGGGCTCGAAGCGTTTGCAAGTTAGGATGCGCTGCAAAGGCCGATATGATTGCTTCCGCTCGTAGGAAATTCCCTTTGAAATTGAACCGCAGCAAGAGACGATTTCTGCTTTTGCAGGTGATTGCGGCTTTGGTTTTTGGATTTCTTGTGCCAGCGGTGAATGCGCAGAAAGAAATGGGAAGTGCGATCAAGCCGCTTTTGATTCAGCGCCCAGTGCGTTCCTGGGAATTTTTGTGCGCGGTGGGGAAACGCTCGGCGATTTTTGGAAATGAATCGGGACGAGTGGAAGCGTGGGTTTATCCGATGAAGCTGTTTCGCGAGTTCCACGTAACGATTCATCACGACGGGAAGGCTCTCCCGGCGGAATCGCTAGTTCGAACAATTGAAGCGCGGCCGGAATCCACGACGTTGGTGTATGCGGGCGACACGTTCAAAATTCGCGAGAAGTTTCTCGTGCCAGTGGACGAGCCGGGAGCGGTGATCCAGTTTGATGTGGAGACCGAGCAGCCGCTGGAACTGGAGGTGGCGTTTCATCGGGACTTTGCTTTGGAATGGCCCGCGGCGATTGGCGGAACGTATGCGAATTGGGACGCGAAGCTGAATACGTTTACGTTTGGCGAAGAGAGCCGAAGATTTGCGGCGGTGGTGGGCTCGCCAACGGGAAGAGATCCGCACCTCGAATACGAGACCAATTATTCGAGTGGACACGAGAATTCGATGAAGTTGCGCGTGACGGAAAAGGGGCGCGAGACGAAGCTGGTCGTGCTTGCCGGATCGATTCACGGCGCAACGGAAGCGGAACAAACTTACAAGAAATTGATTGCGTCGCATGACGACTTGGAAAAGCAGTCGGCGGGATACTATGCGGATTATTTGAAAAAAACGGTGAACCTGGATTTGCCGGACGAGCAACTGCAGGCGGCATACGACTGGTCGCGGGTGAGTTTACTGCAAGGCTTGGTGGTGAATCCCACGATGGGGACTGGGCTAATCGCGGGATACAGAACATCGGGTGAAAGCCAGCGGCCGGGATTTGCATGGTTTTTTGGACGAGATGCGTTTTGGTCGACGCTGGCGCTCAACAGTGAAGGCGATTTTGCGACGGCGAGGACGGCGCTTGCGTTTGTGGCGCAATTTCAGCGAGAGGATGGAAAGATTCCGCATGAGATTGCGCAAGGCGCGAGTTTCGTGAATTGGTTCAAGGACTATCCGTATGGGTTTGCGTCAGCGGACGCAACGCCGCTCTACATCATCGCAATGCGCGATTACGTGCAGGCGAGCGGAGACGTGGAGTTTGCCAAAACGAATTGGGATCACTTGTGGCGGGCGTATCAGTTTTTAAGTTCAAGCTATGCGGATGGGTTTCCCAAGAATTTTGGGGTTGGCCATGGATGGGTTGAAGGCGGACCGCTGCTGCCGGTGAAATCGGAGTTTTATCAGAGTGGATTGGCGGTGGAAGCGAAGCGAGCGCTTTCGGAATTGGCGAAGCTCGTCGGGAAAGATGACGACTCCAAGAAATTGGCGGCGGAGAGCGAAAAAGAACGTGCGATGCTGAATACGACATATTGGTCGCCTGACAAGAATATTTTTGCATTTGCTTTGGACAATCAGAACAAACGAGTGGACGAAGCGAGTGTGCTGGCGACGGTGCCGATGTGGTTTGGGTTGGTGGATGAGAAAAACGCTAGCGCGATGATTTCGCAACTGGCAGGCCACGAGCATCAGACGGATTGGGGGATGCGGATTATTTCGAACAAGTCTGCAAATTATGGTGGTGGCGGATATCACTACGGATCCGTGTGGCCGCTTTTCACGGGATGGGCGAGCGTGGGGGAATATCGGTATCACCGCGAGCAACCGGCGTATGCCAATCTGAGAGCAAATTCGTTGCTGGCACTCGATGGATCGCCCGGACATGTGACGGAAGTGCTCTCCGGCGATTATTACCAGCCGCTTTCGACGGCATCGCCGCATCAGATTTGGTCGGCGGCGATGGTGATCAGTCCGATGTTGCGAGGTATGCTTGGACTCAAAGTAGATGCTAACAGCCACACTGTAACACTGGCACCCCATATTCCAGCGAATTGGGATCGCTTTAGCGTGACCGATATCCGAATCGGAGACACATCTCTTCTCGTGGATTACACCAGAGAAGAGCAAGGCATAGTCTTTGAAGTTGGCCGCGCCGCAGGGAAAGACGAATGTATTTTTGAGCTTCGCCCCGCGATTAGTCTACGCGCTAGAGTTTTGAAAGTTGAACTCAACGGGAAGCCGGCCAAATTTAGCGTCGAGCAAAACGAGAGCGACCAACACGTTCTTGTCCGTGTTCCCGTGAATTCAGGAAAGTACTTTCTGCGTGTTTCCCTGTCGGGCGATTTCGGCCTGAGCACAGAGTATGAGTTACCGCCGCTCGGAGGTTCCAGCGAAGGACTGCGAATTGTCTCGGAAAAGTGGTCGAGTTCGAGAGACCGGCTGGAGCTTGACGTTTCTGGAGTTGCGGGACGGGGCTACAAATTGTGTGTTTTGAGCCCGGGACAAATAGATCATGTCGAAGGCGGTGGATTAAATTTTCCACAGCTCGGCAATTTCTGTCCATTTATCTGGATTGACATGCCTGAAAGCAAGACAGAGCGTTATGCCCACCAACATGTTGTGATTCATTTCGGGTCGAGATCGCCTAAGGGTTAAACAGTCTTGGTCTGAGGCTCAGGCAATGCCGAGTTTTCTTTGCATTTCTTCCAGGGAGACGCCTTTTGTCTCCGGATAGACTTTCAAAACAACGAGGAATTGCACGATTGTCATCACAGAGAAAAAAACGAAGGGATAGCCGCCGGACTTCGCGGCAAGCGGCGGGAATCCGAGCGAAATTACTCCCGCCATGAACCAGTGGGAAAAGCTGCCCAGGCTCTGCCCTTGTGCACGCACGCGATTGGGAAAAACTTCGCCAATGTAGACCCAAATCACCGCGCCCTGCGAAAATGCGAAAAATGCGATGTAGGTGACCAGCAGCCAGACAAGAAGTTCTTTGTGCTGATGGGTAAGAAAAATCGTGGCGACGCCTGCGAGACATGAGGCGGTGCCTACAGCTCCGATCAAGAGAAGCAGCTTACGTCCGACCTTGTCGATGATGGTCATGGCGAGCATAGTGAAAACGAGGTTCGTCGCGCCGATGGCAACCGCCTGCAGGTCGGAAGAGACCTTATTGAATCCGGCATCTGCGAAAATCTGGTTCAGGTAATAAAGGATGGCGTTAATACCGGAGAGCTGGTTGAACATGCCGATGGTCATGGCGAGAAAAACCGGCAAACGGTACTGACGATTCCAGACGGAATCGTGCTGATGATGTTCGGCGTCAACCGACGCAACGATGTCCTTCAACTCTGCTTCGTAGTCCTGTTCGCCAATCAAGCGAAGGACGTCGCGGGCTTCGTCCGTGCGTCCCTTTTTTGCGAGCCAGCGGGGACTTCGTGGAATGCCGAAGAGCATAGCGAAGAAGAGAACGGCAGGAAGGCCTGAGATACCGAGTTTCCAGCGCCATTCGGCGCCACCAAAGCCCATGGTGCCGATAATATAGTTCGAAAGATAGGCAAGAAGAATTCCGAGAACGACGTTGAACTGGAAAAAACCGACCAGGCGGCCGCGCCATTTTGCAGGAGAGATTTCCGCAATATACATCGGGCCGAGAACGGAAGAGCCGCCGATGCCCAAGCCGCCAATAAAACGGAACGCCACCAAGGCGTACCAGTTCCAAGCGAAAGCGCAGCCAACCGCAGAAATCACGTAGAGCACGGCCATGAAACGCAGGCTGTCGCGACGTCCAATCGCGTCCCCGGGGACTCCCGCAGTGAGCGAGCCAACGATTGTCCCGATCAGTGCGCTGGTGACGGTGACACCCAGCGCGAACGGAGTGAGATGATACAACTCCGTCAAAGCCTGAGTCGTACCGGAAATCACGACCGTGTCAAAGCCAAACAATAAACCGCCCAAAGCCGCGACAACGGTGCTCTTGAGGAGCGAGGAATTTAGCATCGTGACACCTATGGGAGCAGTGCGCGAGCGCCGCGCACATTTCCCGTTATTTAAGGCAGCCCATTCGCCGCCGGGAATTGTATTGGATTTACAGCGTAGGCCAAAAAGTATTTCAGGAAGCTTTGCGAGCGACGAAATGGAAGGTCAGTCTCAGTTTGTCTTTCACGCGAACGGTACCGCCCGCCACCTTAATGGGGGTAATGCCAAATTCGCTTTGGATAAGCGAGACCTCCGCGTCGGCAGTGAGCGTACCGTCATCCGCGAGCTGAACGTGAACTGGGACGCTAACTGGCTTTTTCACGCCATGGAGAGCAAGCGTTCCTTCCACTTGCAGGTTCATCTCGCCTTTATTGTTCGACAGAACCTTTACACCAGAAGACGAAAACTGAATTTGAGGATGGCGGGCGACATCGAGAACTTGGTCGCCAAGCATGGTGTCCTGAACATCTTTGCGGTCTTTCTCAGACTCACCGGGATCCACAACCGTTAAAGACTTAGCGTCAATCGCGAGCGAAACGGAGGAGTCTTTCAGCTTTGCAGCATCCAGCTGTACTTCACCGGAAAACTGTGTGGCCGAAACCAAATGATCATGTCCAAACGCTTTGAAAAAACCTTCGCGAGCAACATGGATTTCGACTTTGCTATTTTTTGAGTCAATCGTGTACGCAGCGCGGGAATCTGCTCCAACAACAGCGAGCACAGGTAAGGCAACGGACAGCAAGGACGCAGCAAACTTCTGCATAACCATCATGTCAGCTCCGGGTAGTGTATTCCTGCAAAACAAGGGTGCATCAGAATCTCACGTCTCAAACAACTTCCTGTAGACTTTTTCATTAGACAAGATGCGCTTTTTTCGATTGGGCCGCATGCAGAGAAGAAAACTCAGATATGCAGTTTATGACGCCGTCGCAGCATTTGCATTGTGTTTGTTGGCGGCAAGCACGGGGACAGCGCAATGTCCTGATACGCCGAAGGATGGAATCGTCGCCAATCCGAATCGGCCGACGGTAGCCGACCCCGCGGATATCACTCAATACGGAGTGCTCGAAGTTGAGTATGGCTTCGACCATGCCATGGGGCTGCAACAGGAGCGAGAGAACAGCCTGGTGGGCCTTTACAAGTTTGCCGCGACCTGCAATTTCGAAATTCGCTGGGATGTCGAGACGCTTCTCCGGCAAACCACGGGGGGAGTAACGCAAACCGGGTTTGGCGACAACGCGCTCGGTTTTGAATACCGTTTCCATCGTCAATCGAAACGGATTCCGTCACTCTCGATCGGCTATTCGTTGAAATTTCCAAGTGCAAGCGCGGCGAAAGGATTAGGAACAGGAAAATACGATCACGAGATCCGGTTTTATGCGAGCAAAGATATTCTCGGCACTCATTTCGATTTCAACACGGCGTATATTTTTCTTGGCAGGCCGGCAATGGGCGGGACGGACCAATTCACGCAAATGAATTTGGCGTTTTCTCATCCGATCTATAAGAAGTTGCAGTTCACGGGGGAGTTTTACGGGAATATGTTTTTCAACCACTCGACCCCTGCTTTCGCAGACGGATTATGGGCGCTGACTTACGCTATAAAGCCACGATTGGTGGTGGATGCAGGAATTGATCATGGGCTAAATTCCGGCTCACCGTTTCATCGGCGTTATTTTGTGGGAGTCACGTACTCCATCGCGGACATCTACAAGGCGTTTCGCAATCACTGAACGCAGACTTCGCCCTTGCGGCATTTTCTTTCTATCTTGCTTCTTCCTTGGTCCGCTGCTTTCACGTCTCAGGGCACCTCTGGTTTCGAAGTCAATTTCGCGGGCGATTTGGCGTTCCGCCTCCGAGGAAATGCCAATGAATTCAACGCCGATGCCAACACCAGGAAGGCAATGACGCACTTCGCAGCGAGTCTGTACTTCGGCTTGCGTGTGGGCCAGCCAGAAACGAAGGTTCAAAACTGCCCCTTCAGGGAAGATGCGGCTGGTGCTGACGAACATTCCGCGCGCGCTCAGATTCGGGGGCCTGATGTGGATCTCTTCATTGCTGCCTTCGTATGAGAGAGAAATGTCTTGAACGCCAGGCACGCGAGTTTCTCCCCGCTGTAAGACCTCGCTTTGGCTTCGCTGTAGATCTCGCTTTGCACTCATTTGTTCACCGCCTCAGGTCTCGCGACGCGGAATTTGCGGGGTGGTTCCCATTCGCGCGCGGATTTCTTCTTGCCGCAGTAAGGACAGAAGGTAAACGCAGCCGAGACTTCTTTTCCGCAAGAGCCGCAAGTTTCCGGGGTGAGCTGTGCGAACCGGACAACGCGTTGCAATTCTTCCAGCGTGGTAAGTCCATCCCTTATGAGCTCGAGGCCATATTCCTGCATGAATCTCATGCCGTTTTGTCGCGCGAGAGTCCGAATTTCATCATTCTGGTTTCCGGTCCGAGTGACCTGCCGAATCGGGTCGTTGAACATCAAGAGTTCGTAGATACCTATGCGGCTTCGATAGCCGCTGAAATCACACTCCTCGCAACCACCTGGCGTATGACGAATCTTCGGTGATTCCATGAGGCCCGCCATCATTACGGAGTTGATGTAATCCTGCGTTGGCGGCGAGGAATAACGGCATGTACACAGACGGCGAACCAAGCGTTGCGCGAGGACACCGGTCACTGCGGCCGCAATTTGATAGCCAGGCAACCGAGATCCAGCAACCGCGTCACTGCGGAGATGCTGTCGTTTGTATGCAATGTTGAAAGCACGAGGTGCCCGGTCTGCGCCGCTTTGAGAGCGATTTCCGCGGTTTCGGAGTCTCGAATTTCGCCAACCATTACAACGTCGGGTCCTGCCGCAGGACGGAACGGAGAGAACTGGCGAAGGTTAGTCCAGCTTTTACATTGACTTGAACCTGGCTTAATCCAGGAATGAGGTACTCGACTGGATTTTCGACGGTGACGATGTTGACGGCGGTTCTGCGAATGGCCCTTGAGCACGAATAGGGAGTTGTGCTTTTGCCGGAACCTGTTGGCCCGGTAACGAGCAACATCCCTTGAGGAAGTCTTAGGATTTCCTCCAGTTTTGCTCGATGTCTGGCGGTATGCCGAGCGCGCTGAAGTCTTTCATCGGCGATTCGCTCTCGAGAAGGCGGATGACTACTTTTTCTCCGTACTGCGTGGGCAGAGTGGAGACGCGCAAATCTATCCGGCGATCCCCGAGCTTGACCATGAATCTACCGTCTTGAGGCGCACGGCGTTCCGCAATGTCCATGTCGGAGAGGATTTTCACGCGAGAAGCGACGGTATTCTGCAAAGCGCGTGGAATTTTCTGAAACTCCCGCAGAACGCCATCAACGCGGAAGCGGACAGTTGTTTCGTTTTGTTGAGGCTCAATGTGAATATCGCTGGCGCGCCGGGCCATAGCAGTCTTGATCATTGTTGCAACAAGATGGACGGCCGGAATGGTCTTTGATTTTTGCTGCAGCTCCCGCTGCATTTCGCGTAATGCGCGGACGTTTCGTTCCTGAGAGCTGGAAGAAATAAATTCCATTCCTGCCAAGTCGTCTGTCGCCTCTCCCTGGGGAAGAGGGTCGTCCTGAATTCCGTACAGGCGGTCGATGGCAGCCAGCACTTCCCCCTGGAAACCAAGCCGGGGCTGGATTTTGAGGCCTGTTTTGAATCGAAGTTCGTCCAAGAGTTGCAGGTTTTGAGGCTGCGCCATGAGGACCACGAGCGTCTTGTCTTCCTGTTGGATAGGAATGGCGCGGCAACCTTTTGCCAAAGCCACTGGGATGGTTTTCAAAACTTCCTCAGAAGGGTTCAAGGTGTTCGCATCAATGTATTCGACTCCAGAAACCTCGGCCAAGGCCGACAAAAGCTCCTTCTTCCCGACGAGCTTTCGCTGTAATAACAATTCTCCAAGATGAATTACTTTGCTCTGTTGCTCGCGTAGCGCCCTGGCAAGGTTCGCCGGGGAGATTTGCCCGCGTTCGCTAAGAACTCCCCCAACCTTTTTCGTTTCATGGCGTCAACTTTCTCCAACGACACACGTAGGGGCGTGCCCAAGCGAGAAACGCCTCATTTAGAAGGGGGATGTTCCTTATATACCAGCTTCCCGGGAGGGTTGGAGCAACTTCTTAGACTTTGCTTATTCAATCGAATACTACCGGAACGTCTAGACTAATTCGGCGGCACAGAATCCGCGCGTCAACCGGTTGCATCCAAGCATCAACCGGTAAGACTTAGGGCATGTTCATTTCGGAGGCAGGAAGTGGGTCAGTTGAAGGAAAACGGACAAGGAGCTGACCTACGAGATTATCTGGCAGCGGAACGAACATTTCTGGCGTGGGTGCGCACGGGCCTCGCCCTGATGGGATTTGGCTTTGTCGTCGCGCGTTTTGGGCTCTTCTTGCAGCAACTTCAAATTTTTCGGAGTACCGGGCAGGCACCTCCCACGGGATTGTCTCTGTGGTTTGGCACGTCGCTCATCGCGGTGGGGGTAGTCGTGACACTCTCCTCATCGTGGCGTCATGTGAGTCTGGTTCGACAGCTCGATCAAGGCGATACCGCGTTTCCCCGTTCTCTGTGGAGAACTCTCGCGCCTGCATTGTTCTTGGCGCTCGTAGGACTCGCGATGGCCATCTATCTGATCTCCGTACGCGATACGACAGGACTTCGTTCAGAAAAGGAGTCTCAAGGTTTGGAGGAAATGCCTATGGCGCTAACGACCAGCAAGGGGATCATTGACAAGCTGAGCAGTCATTCTGTCGATGAGACGGTAGACAAGCTCAAGAATATCCTGCAGGCCAAAGGAGTCACGCTTTTTGCACTGGTTGACCATAGCGGCGAAGCGGAAAAAGTAGGAATTAAGATGCTTCCGACAAAGCTACTGATCTTTGGCAGCCCAAAGGCAGGAACGCCCCTTATGCTTGCTGCGCCCAGCGCGGCCATCGACCTGCCGCTGAAGATACTGGTTTGGGAGGATGGGCAAGGAAAAGTTTGGATTTCCTACAATAGCCCCGACTACTTGAAGGAACGCCACGGCATACCGAAGAATTTGCTGCAGAACATCGCAGTTGTGGAAACGCTTGCGGCCAAAGCCGGCGAATAGGCGTTTCAGAAAAAATGGTGGGCCCGCCAGGATTCGAACCTGGGACCAACGGATTATGAGTCCGCTGCTCTAACCGCTGAGCTACGAGCCCCTCGAGGTGATTTCTTGATCTTATATGAAAGTGCGACCCGCAGCGGAAAACATTCCCGCGACTTAGCTGTCTGGTCGAGGATCACCAGTCGATCTCGGCCGGAAAAAATTCCGCAATCAGATCCTGGTAAAACGGCAGGACTTCCTGCATATTCGGGCGTTCGCGCCCTTTAGAGTAAAGATCGTACGGATTGAATTTCTGCACCCATTCAAGCATTTGTTCGTCGTGAGCGTTCATCAGATGCCTGTAAGCGCCATGTTTGTGCGCAGGGTAGAACGAGTGATAGCGCAGCATGTAAAGCGCTTCTTCCGGCAGATAACGCTTCGTCACATGATAGATGTACTCGTCATGCCCGAAAGAGAGATGAACGTTGTCGAGCCCGCAATTCGGCTCGTAAACGCCGTACTTGGTCTGATACCGGCTGATTTTGCTGTCTGGGTTGGAGGAGAAAAATTCCGGAAAAACAATCTCCTCGGAATAAGCACAGCCCACGGGAAACGTGTCTCCGACTACAGCCCACTGTGGCTCGCCGTAAAGACACAGCACTTTCCCGAGATCGTGCACAAAGCCGGCGAGAATGAACCAGCGCGGATGGCCGTCTCTGCGAATTGCTTCGGCGGTCTGCAACAAGTGCTCGATTTGTGTCAGGTCCGTGTCGGGATCGCTCTCGTCGACGAGCGTGTTGAGATACTCCGCCATTTCCCAAATGCTCTTCTTCCCGCGCGTGAGGCCGCAATATTCCGTCTTTTTCTGCAGCACAAAATCGTACGTCTGGTTGGCGTGGTTTTCTCGATAGAACTGGGTCACGCCGGGGTTTGCGTCCACCTGATAGTTACGAAACTCTTCTTCGGATTTCCCCTGGCGATAGCGAGTGGCGACAAAATCGTCCCACTCCTCCAACTGTTGCATCGGTCCGTTTTCAGCTGTGTGGCTCATGGCAATACCTCGTTAGAACGCCGGGCGCGGATCCCGCCTCGATTATGGGCAGGCGCTAAGTCTTGCACAACGGCATTTGTGCGGCTTCCTATGGAATCGTTTGAATTGCAGAGGCTCGGTAGGCTTCGGCCCCTAGGTGGCTTGTTGGCTGTATGCGATTCCCGTTATATACTCCGCCCAGTCTTTCGGCAGTCACTTCAACTCACTAATGGCAGATTCTCTTCCTGGCAGCGGTTCCGGGACGACCGCTCCTTCCAATGAACGGCGCCTCGAGTCCTGGGGCGAAATCGCGAGCTATTTGCGTCGCGAGATTCGAACTGTCCAGCGGTGGGAACGCAACCTCGGCCTTCCGATTCACCGACTCTCCGTAGGCAAACAAAGCTCGGTATACGCTTATCCGTCAGAACTGGACAAGTGGTACAAGGAGCGCGAAACGCATCTTATAAGAGAGGACCCCGAAGTCGATGCGCCAGCATCGACAGAGCACAATCCTCCCATTCCTAGTTCGAGCGAACCGGTCAACGGTCAAACTACGTACCCGGTTCCTGCCACAGACGAGTCGGTCACTACTCCGCGCAAATTTTCAAGAAACCATCTTATTGCTGGAGTGGTCCTCGTATTTGTCATTGGATTGTTCGCCGCTAAATACGGCGATCGCCTTCGTGACGTATTTTTCCCGTCCAAAGTCAGCCTTCCTATGCGCCTTTTGGTGCGTCCCTTTAACACGCCGGCAGGTGAGCAGGGTTCTGACATTGATGCCGAGGGTTTTACGGCTGAGCTGATCTCCCAACTCAGCAAAGTCGACCCTGTACACCTGGTAGTGATTGCGCCGACCTCCGCCGCGCAATTGCGTGACAAAGCGCCTTCGGAACTGAGAAGCGGGTATCGCGTTCAATACGTCCTGGAGGGCCACTTGCAGAAAGTCGGCACTCAAATTCATCTGGTTGTGTTCCTGATTTCGACGGCAGACGGCGCGTATGTCTGGACCGGCTCCTTTGACGGGGATACGCCAAATATTTTGAAAGTTCAGAATGAAGTTGCGGTGCAGGCCGGCCAGAAGATACTTCCGACTTTTGCCGTGTCGAGTCCCGCCTCTTCTCCTGGTCAGATTGATCCGGCTGGATATCGCGCGTACTTGCAGGGACGAAAATCCTGGGGCGCCCGCGACGTGGGGCGCAGCGTGCAAGAGTATGAGCACGCCGCGGCGCTTATGCCCAATTACGCGATGGTTCATTCAGGGCTTGCAAGCGCCTATGCGCTTCTTGGACAAGCACCCAATGACGGCGTGCCAGCGACTACCTCAGCCCCCAGGGCAATAGCCGAAGCCCGCCGCGCCATCGCTTTGAATGCGAGCAACGCAGAAGCGCACTACGTTCTGGGTAACATCGCAATGTGCTACGACTGGGATTTCCCTACCGCGGAACGCGAACTCAAAGAGGCAATTCGACTGGAACCCAATAATCCGACCGCCCACCAATGGCTGGGACAGTACTACATGGTTACAAACCGGATTGCAGAAGCGCAGGCAGAAACCGACATTGCATTGAATATCGACCCGTACTCGCCAATTTATACGGTCGCGCGCTCCGAAGCCTCTTACTATGCGCACGATTACGATGCGACCATAGCCACTTCAAACACAATTCTGGAACAGATGCCGCGCTTTGTTCTGGCCGAGTTTTGGCTGGGTTCGGCTTATCGCGAGAAGCATATGTACCCGGAATCCCTTCAACATTTTCGCAATGCGAATGGATTGGTTCCTGATAATCCGGCGCTTCTGATGGCCTACGGCCATGCTCTCGCGGTGTCTGGAGACGCCGCCGGGGCGCAAAATGTCCTGGCGCAGATGCAAACTCTAGCGCAGCACCGCAACGTCCCTGCAATCTACTTTGCCGGAATCTATACCGGAATGGGCGATAAAGACTCCGCCTTCCACTGGCTGGACAAGGCAGTAAAGGAACACAACGACCGACTGATCTATCTGAAAGTGGATCCCCTCGCAGACCCTCTTCGCTCTGATCCTCGCTTTAAGAACCTAATGAGTCAGATCCACATGCCCTGATTGGCAATCCTCGCATTCTTTCAAAGCTGGGACTAGTACTGCAAAAGTCGCCTCATTCCCCGTCAAAAACCTCTCACAACCGCGAATCGCGGCGACATTGTGCGTCAGTTTCAAACTGACGCCCCTTGTCGCTTGAGAGTCGTCTCGTGTCTCTCGTACTTTCGCTCATGGATGTTCGATCCGAAGTTTTGGTTATGACAGCCCATCCCATTCACATCACAGCCACAGGGGTCCTGCTCACGCTGGGCGCCTCCTGCCTCATCGCGGAATTTGCCGGCTACTGGCTGCATCGTCTGCTCCATAGCGACAGACTCCCCGCCCTGAGCCAGGGTCATCTCACCCATCATTTCCTGATTTACGGGCCTTCCCAAGCGATGCGGCACGACGAATATCGGGATGCGACGCACGGCCGTTTTTCTGTCGGCAACGTTGGGCTGGAGTGGCTCGCGCCTTCTGCTCTCATTCTCTTTTCTTGCTGGGGGATCATGCTCGCGATCCGGGTTGCACCAATTTATGAAGCAATCTCACTTGCGACTCTCATCGCCTGGCCGGTCTTCATGTTCAGTTATTTGCACGATCGTATGCACCTGAAGGATTTCTGGATGGCGCGAACCCCAATCATCAAAATCTGGTTTTGCAGAGCGCGCCGGCTTCATGACATTCACCACCGCGCGATGAACGACGAAGGTCGTATGGAAGCAAATTTCGGGATCGGTTTTTTCTGGTTCGACCGTTTGTTCGGAACGCTGGGACACCGTCATCGGTGCTTCAACTGGAACGGTCTTCAGGCGGCAAAGAAGCGGTATGGGCTGCTGGAACGCAACGGCAAGCTGGAACCAACTACGGAGGCGCGCATTCATGCGGCGCAGGATGGACATGAATAGGAAGGTCTTTCCAATTCGCTTAAGGAGAAAGTGGAGGCGAACGGGGCGAAAGTTCTGCGGAGCAGTCTTAAAGAACGCGAGCGTCTGCTTTGCGCCGGATTTGCCCGTTTTAGTGATCTTTCACTATTGGCAGATGCGATTCAATTCCTGGGTGAGTTCTAAGAATTTTGACCGCGGATAATCCTCACTGCATCGTTCAACCCGCCGGATTGCCGGCCAGCGTCTCCGTTTTTTCCATCAGCCACGGCTTCTTCTGTGGTATCGCCCTCGCCCGGCGCAAGGAACAGATTTGTTTCGACGCCGTGTTGCCGCGTATACAGGTCGTAGTAGCGTCCGCCCAGTTGGTAGAGCGACTCGTGTGTTCCCCGCTCGATAATTCGACCAGCTTCAACCACTAAAATCTGGTCCGCGCGGCGAATCGTGGACAAGCGGTGTGCGATGACGAACGTAGTCCGCCCTCGCATTAAAAAGCGCAACCCCTCTTGAATCAATGCTTCCGACTCCGAATCCAGGCTGGACGTCGCTTCGTCCAAAATCAGAATTCGCGGATCGGCCAGAATCGCTCGCGCAATCGAAACGCGCTGCTTCTGGCCACCGGAAAGTTTCACTCCCCGCTCGCCAACGACCGTGTCGTATTTCTTCTCAAATCCTTCTGCGAACTCATCCACGCGAGCTATGCGGCACGCTTCGAGGATTTCTGCTTCGCTTGCTTCTGGTTTCGCAAACGCCACATTTTCCCGAATCGTGCCATCAAACAAAAACGTATCCTGCAACACCACACCCAGTTGCGTGCGGTAGGTTCTCAGCCGCACTGTGGCCAGATCCGCCCCGTCCACAATCACCCGCCCTTGCGTCGGCGTATAGAACGCAGCAATCAATCCAATAATTGTCGATTTGCCCGCTCCCGAAGGCCCGACGAGCGCCGTCACCGTGTCCGGTTTCGCTGAAAAACTAACATCGAAGAGAACGGGCTTGTTTGTGTCATAGGAAAAATCGACGTGTTCGAATTGAATTGTCCCTTCCACGCGTTCCATATCAGCGATTCGGCCCGGCACTTCATCTTCTACCTTTTCGCTAAGAATTTCTTTTGTCCGCTCGAGACCGGTCAAAGCTTCCGTCAATTGCGTCCCTATGGCCACAATCTGAAAAATTGGCGCAACGAGCATTGCCAAAAGAGCCGAGTAAGCAATCAGCACGCCCGGTGTCATAGTGCCGCCAAGAATTTGCCTCGCTCCAAAATACATGATGACCGCGCTGACCAGGCCCAACAGCACGGTCGCGGACATCCCCATCAACGACGTAGCTGTAAGCGTCTTCAGCACGTTGTCGAGCAATCGCTGCACGCCGCTCGCAAACACTTTTTCCTCGCGCTCCTCCGCGTGGTAGCCCTTCACCACGCGCACTCCGCCTAGCGATTCTGTCAGCCGGCCCGTAACTTCCGCTGTAATCTTTGGCCGCGCGCGGAAAATCGGCCGAATCGTGGCAAACGCTTTGTTAATGCCGAAACCGAAAAGAAGCAAAACTCCAAAGGCAACCAAAGTCATCACCAAACTGATTCTTAGCATTACGACCAGCGCGATGACCGCCGTCAACAATCCGCCGGCGAGTTCGACCAAACCGGTGCCGACTAGGTTCCTGACTCCCTCGACATCCGACATGATTCGCGATACGAGCGTTCCCGTTTTGTTCGCATCATAAAAAGAAACCGGCAACCGCCCGATGTGCGCCTGCACCTGTTTGCGCAACTCGGTAATCATTCGCTGCGCCGATTTCGAAAAGAGCTGCGTCAGAGTGAAGGAAGTAATTCCTTGAATCAGCGTTGCCGTAATCACGCCAAGGACGATCGGAATCAGGAATTGCACCTGACGTTTCGCGATGACGTTGTCAAACACGAATTTGGAAGCAGCCGGGAGCGCGAATCCAACGGCTCGGTTGATCAAAATCAGGAGAAACCCGAGGCCGAGGATCCTCTTCCTCGGCTTCAGGAGCGCCCAGGCATCTGGCAGCGACTTCCACGCCAGTTTCTTCTTTTCCGCCTTTTTGTCAGTCTTCGCCTCAGACTCGTCTGCCATGGACCGTCTCGAACTGCCCCTCTCGTGATGCCAAGTATGATGCCTCATAGCTCCATTTCACTATATGCCAAACCGTGTGCTTACCGAATCTCCAGTGAGCCGTCTATCCGCTGGGGCCGGTGTCCACTACGTTCCTGATTCCCCTCGAAACAGCTGCCTCCCCGCAGCCGAAGGAGATTTCTATGCGGAATTTATTTCGTCTTCACCTGATCTTTGTGGCTGGTTCGCTATTCCTGGCTAGCGGTACCCAAGCTCAGTTCAAAAACGGTGCTCAAGCCACGGAACTGAACATCCCGACGATCAGCCAGCGCGCCGTGGTCACGCAGCGCATCGGTCTTACGGATGTCACCGTCAATTACCACGCGCCGCTGGTTGGCGGGCGGAAGCTCTGGGGCGCTGGGCCTGTTCCCTACGACAAAGTATGGCGCGCCGGAGCCAATCAGAACACCACGATTTCTTTTTCTGACGATGTTTCGATTGAAGGCAAACCGCTAGCCGCTGGAACTTACGGCCTTCATATGATTCCCACCGCGGACCAGTGGACCATCATCTTCTCGAAAAACTCCACATCCTGGGGCAGCTTCAGCTATGACGAAAAAGAAGATGCCCTTCGCGTCCAGGTGAAGGCCCGCGAAGCCGAGTTTCGGGAGTCGCTTGCCTACACTTTCGATGATGTAAAGCCGGACTCCGCGCTCGCCACGCTTCGATGGGAAAAACTGGCTGTACCCTTCCGCGTCTCCACTGATGTGAAAGCAATCACGTTTCGCAGTATCAAGAATCAGCTGCGCAATACGGGCGGTTTCTCTTGGGCTGGCTACGACGAGGCGGCAAACTGGTGTCTCGACAACAACTATGAACTCGAGCAGGCACTCAAGTGGGAAGACACGTCTATTCTCAACGAGGATCGTTTCGAAAATAACCTGAACAAGTCCGAAATTTTGGCGGCGATGGGTAAAAAGCAGGAGGCCGAATCGTCTAAGAAAAAGGCTCTGGAAGTGGCTAGCGGTGTTCAACTGCACATTTACGGCCGCCAACTGCAGATTCAAAACAAGCAAGACGAAGGGTTTGCGATTTTTCAGGTCAACATCCAGAAGCGGCCCAATGAATGGTACACGCATGGCGAGATTTCCCGCATCGCATCAGCGAAGGGTGACTTTGACCTGGCCGTGAAAGAAATGAAGCTCGCTTTGGCCACCGCGCCGGACGGAACCAAGAATCAAATTCAGGGCTTAATCGCGCGCCTCGAAAAGAAAGAAAACATCAATCCGCGATAAGGGAAATCACGCGCGGCGAATTAGGAAGTGATGCCACCGAAGCATAGATATTTTATCTCGACGTACTCGTCAATTCCGTACTTGGAGCCTTCGCGCCCGAGTCCGGATTCTTTCACTCCGCCAAACGGAGCAACTTCAGTCGAAATCAGGCCCGTGTTGATGCCGACGATTCCGTATTCGAGCGTTTCGGCTACGCGCCAAACGCGCGCAATTTCTCGGCCGTAGAAATAGGCAGCCAGCCCAAATTCGGTGGCATTCGAAAGCGCCACTGCTTCCGCTTCCGTTTTGAATCGAAACAGCGGTGCCACGGGCCCGAACGTCTCTTCACGCGCGACATCCATCGCCGGCGTTACGTCGGTCAAAATCGTCGGTTCGAAAAATCTTCCGCCTAGTGGATGACGATGTCCGCCCACAAGCACCTTGGCACCTTTTTCTTGCGCGTCGCGAATGTGGCTTTCCACTTTTTCGACTGCCGCATCGTCAATTAACGGTCCTTGGTTTGCACCCGGCTCAAGACCAAACGCGGGCTTCAATTTCTTGACCGCCGCAACTAATTTTTCCGCAAATGCGTCGTAGACGGAATCCTGGACGAGCATCCGGTTCGTGCAGACGCACGTCTGCCCCGTGTTGCGGTATTTTGACGCGATTGCGCCTTCCACCGCTGCATCCAGATCCGCATCTTCAAAAACTATAAACGGCGCGTTTCCGCCAAGTTCGAGGGAGAGTTTCTTGATCGTTGCCGCGCATTGCGCCATCAAAACTTTTCCGATTTCGGTCGAACCGGTAAACGACAGCTTCTTTACAACGGGATTCGACGTCAGCTCGCCACCAATTTCGCGTGCTGGTCCGGTAATAACGTTAAACACCCCTTTCGGCACGCCAGCGCGTTCCGCAAGTTCAGCAAGGGCAAGCGCAGAAAAAGGTGTCTGTGCCGCCGGCTTGAGCACAACAGTGCAGCCTGCAGCAATTGCCGGCCCCGCTTTGCGCGTGATCATCGCCAGTGGAAAATTCCACGGCGTGATGCACGCCACAACTCCAATCGGCTGTTTGATCACGACGATGCGTTTGTCTTGCTGGTGCCCGGGAATGGTGTCGCCGTAAATACGCTTCGCCTCTTCACCAAACCATTCGAGAAATGAGGCCGCGTAGGATACCTCTCCGCGCGACTCCGTTAACGGCTTGCCTTGTTCGAGTGTCATCAGTCGCGCCAGGTCTTCCTGATTTTCCATCATCAAGTCGAACCACTTGCGCAATACGGCCGCCCGCTCTTTGCCGGTTTTCTTGCTCCACACCGGAAACGCGTTATTTGCCGCCTCGATTGCATCTCGCGTTTCCGCTGCGCCAAGCTTCGGCACGCTTCCGATGATTTCTCCCGTCGCCGGATTGTCCACGGAAACAGTGCCACCGGACTTCGCTTTTACCCATTGGCCGTCCACGTAACACACTTCGCGGAACAACCTCGCGTCTTTCAGCTGCGCCGCAACACTCTCCGATTTTGTCGCCGTATCCTGCATCACTTGACCTCTATACCGTCGCTCGCGCTAATTGCTTTTTCTCCGCAACGGCCGCAAGCCCTGCTTCCATTACGTCCAGGCCTTCGTCAAACTGCGCCTCCGTAATCACCAGCGGCACGAGGATGCGCATCACGTTGCCGAAAGTTCCCGCCGTAATATTGATGACCCCGTGTTCATAGCAGTATTTCGAAAGCTCTTTCGTCTCTCCATCTGCTGGTTCTTTTGTTCGCACATCGCGGACGAGTTCGATCGCGCACATTCCGCCGAGTCCGCGCACTTCACCAACTAGCTCCCATTTCTTCTGCCAGCCGCGCGCTCGGGCTTCGAATCGCTTGCCGATTTCCGTCGACCGCGCCAGCAATCCCTCTTTTTCGATCGTCTCAAGTGCCGCAAGTGCCGCGACACAAGAAAGGGGATTGCCTCCGAACGTTCCGCCGAGTCCCCCGATGCCGGGCGCGTCCATCACTTCCGCACGTCCCGTTACTGCGGCGAGCGGCATCCCTCCCCCCAGCGACTTTGCGCTGACGAGCAAATCCGGCTCGATGCCAAAGTGCTCCGAGGCGAACCACTTTCCCGTGCGCGCAATTCCGGATTGCACTTCGTCCGCAATAAACAAGATTCCGTGTTTCCTGCAAACTTTGTGCAGCAACGAAAAATAGTCGCGAGGCGGCACGACAAATCCGCCCTCGCCGAGGACCGGCTCCGCAATCACCGCTGCTACGGATTCCGCAGCCACTTGCCGCTTGAACGCGTCTTCTAGGTGATGCGCAAACTCATCCCCGGTTGTTCCCGCTGCGCTCCGGTAGCTGTATGCAAACGGAATCCGGTGAATATCGGTCGCCATTGGCTCAAATCCGGCTTTATAGGGATGCGGTTTGCTCGTCAGCGACATCGCCATCAGCGTCCGCCCATGAAATGCATCTTCAAAACAAATCACAGCGGGACGTTTCGTATAAGCCCGCGCAATTTTGATCGCGTTCTCCACCGCTTCCGCGCCGGAGTTCACAAGCACCGTTTTCTTTGCAAATTTACCCGGCGCCAGCGCGTTCAATTTCTCCGCGACCGCAATGTAGCTTTCATATGGGGTCACGCTGAAACAAACGTGCAGAAACTTATCCAGCTGTCCCCGCAGAGCATCGAGAACCCGCGCGTTGCGGTGCCCCATGTTCAGGCATCCAATTCCTCCAGCAAAATCAATGTAGCGATTGCCGTCTACATCCTCAATCATCGCGCCTTCTGCTTTCGCCGTAAAAATCGGCGTCGAATGATAAGGCCCTCGCGCCACGGCCGCGTTCCGCCGCTCCATCAAAGCTTTCGATTTTGGCCCCGGAATTTCCGTTCGAATTTGTATCGTTCCCATGTGCATCATCCTTCCAGCAGAACTTCTCAGTACCAGCCGATCGGCGCTTCGTCCAAATTGACGAACACCTGCTTCGTTTCCAGATATTCTTCAAGTCCCCAAGGCCCAAGCTCGCGCCCAAATCCAGATTGCTTGTATCCACCCCACGGCGCTTCCACATAGGTCGGCTGCATATGATTTACCCAAACAATTCCAGCGCGCAGCGACTTCACCACGCGAAATGCCTTATAAATGTCGCGTGTCCAAACCGCACCTGCGAGTCCATACGGTGTGTCGTTTGCGATTCGAATCGCATCAGGCTCGCCGTCAAACGGAATCACCGAAGCCACCGGACCGAAGATTTCTTCGCGGGCAATTCGCGCGCTGTTATCCACGTCATAAAAAATCGTCGGCTCAACGTAATAACCTTTTCCAATCTGTTTTGGCTGGCCACCGCCAATCGCTGTCTTTGCCTCTTTCTTTCCGACTTCTAGGTATGAACTAACGCGGTCGTACTGCTCCTTGCTCACGAGCGGTCCCATCTTCGTTTCGCGCTCCATCGGCGGGCCGAGCTTGATTCGTTTTGCCTTTTCCGTCATCGCTTCCACGAATTTCGAATAGATCTTCTTCTCGACAAGGATTCGACTTCCCGCGGAGCAAACCTCTCCTTGATTGATGAACACCCCAAACAGTGCGCCGTCCACCGCCGCTTCCCAATCCGCATCCGCAAAGAAAACATTGGGCGATTTTCCCCCCAGCTCCAACGTCGCGCGTTTCAGCGTATCTGCGGCGCTCTTCACGATGATTTTTCCAACGGCTGCGCTTCCCGTAAACGCAATCTTGTCCACCAATGGATGGGCAACCAAAGCGGCTCCAGCCGTTTCTCCGAATCCGTTCAAAATACTCACAACGCCGGGCGGCAATCCGCATTCCTCAAACCAATTTGCAAATTCCAGTGCAGTCAAAGGTGTCTGCTCGGCTGGTTTCAGCACGCAAGCGCAACCTGCGGCAATTGCCGGCGCCAATTTCCACGCCGCCATCAGCAGCGGATAGTTCCACGGAATAATTTGCCCTGCGACCCCCACCGGTTCGCGCATCGTGAAGCTCAGCGCATTTGCTGGAACCGGATTTACGTGCCCTGTCACTTTGGTTGCGAGCCCGCCGTAGTATTCGAAGCACGTCGCCACATCTGCGATGTCGAATTCCGCTTCAACAATTGGCTTGCCAGTGTTCCGGCATTCCAACTCCGAAAGTATCGCGCTGTTTTGTCGGACCTTCTCCGCCAGCTTGAAAAGAATTCGTCCGCGCTCCTGCGCTGTAGTCGCAGGCCATGGCCCCGAATCAAACGCCGCACGAGCCGCTTTCACTGCTCGGTCTACATCCGCCGCTTCGGAAGCCGCCACATGCGCGATCACTTCTTCCGTCGAAGGGTCGTACACCGGAAACGTCTTCCCACTCGCAGCGCTCTCCCACTTCCCGTTGATGTAGTTTTGATACGTCCGCACGCTCGTTGTCGCTCCGCTAGACATAAACTCCTCCAAAATTCCCCGAATACTTAGCCGGGCTTACGCCGCAGCCCTTGCCGCGTGCTTCCGCCTTCCATACACAAAAAAGAAAAACGCTGCCAACCCAACGAACAGCGCTGTCCCACCGAACATCCAGACCTCATAACGGATAAGCGATTTGATTTGCTGCGCTGGGAAATACGCAACTCCCATCGCTAGACTCGTCGAAAGGAGCCCACTAATTCCCGCGAGCACCAGCGTCGCGCGGCTGTAGTGCTCGCGCACAAATCCATCATCCGCCGCAATTTTTAGCAAAGCGCCAAACACATACAAAAATGGCACCAGTTGAAGCACAACGGCAAGCGACAACAACTGCTGAAACGATTCCTGCACTCCGGAGCCGGTAACCAGAAAATTGATCACTACCAAAATCAGCGAAACCCCGGCATGAACGATGAGCGCGGCATAAGGCGTCCGGTATTTCGGATGAATCTTGCCGAGCCATTCAGGCATGTATGAATCCAGTCCCGCCACAAACGGAATTCTTGCGGAGCCTCCCAGCCAGGCTGACCCAATCCCCGCGATGGATAGGCTGAGCAAGAAAGCAAACGGTGCAATAATCCAGATCACTCCAATTCGCTTCGCCATTAAGCTGACTGCCTGCACGATTCCCTGCAACACGCTGATGTCCGATTTCTGCACGGCAACCAGCAACGTCAATGTCGCCCCGATGTACAACAGCCCGGAAAGAACTCCGCCCAATGCCACCGCGCCCGGCAGGGCCTTTTCCGGCTCCTGGATTTCGTCGCCCATGACCGATGCAAGTTCCAAGCCCACAAGTCCAAAGCAAATCACTCCGAATGAATTCAGCACAAATTTAGAATTCGCGAGGATTTGGAAATCCGCCCAAGTCATAGTGGACCCAAACCGCGTCAACGTCACTATCCCAAGCCCGACAAGCAATCCCGCCGCGACGAAAGTTCCTATTCCGCCGACGTTGTTGATCCATTTTCCGACGCCCAATCCCACGACGTTTAACACAACAAGTACGCCCAACAAGACCACCGACGCGCTTAGAGCAAATATCTTGCTGTCCGCTAAACTTTCATGTCCCGGGCCCAGCACGAACACCGACACACCGACGAAATACAGCATGACTGTGGGCACATACATCATATTGTTCGTCCAGTAGCACCATCCCGACAAAAATCCGTGAAAGTCGCCGAACACTTCCTTTGCCCACAAATAGACGCCGCCCTCTCCCGGATACCGTTTCCCAAGTTCGATGACTGCGATGCCTTGCGGCCAGAAGAAGGAAAGCAGCGCGATAATCCAGAGCCAAATTGTTACGCCGCCGTTCGCCGCAATCGAGGGCAGCACATTCAAATTAAAAACCGCCACTACAAAAAGCAGGACGAGATCTCGTCGCCCCAGCACGCGCTTCAGATGCGGCTGCGTTTCCGTAATCTCGTCCGCCAATCGTTCTCCTTTGCCGATGCGCGCAAAATTCTTGCGCCCGCCTTTTCATTACTTCCATTCTCTCGTTGCTTCTTCTCAGTGTCCCGCTGCGGCGGTCACCATTCCGCGTTCCGCCTGCGCTCTTGCAAGCGCTGGCGCCACTTCCTCGAACACAGCCAGGTGCTTTTCAATGTCCGCTTCAGTGTGTTGCACGGAAATCGTCCACTGCTCATCCCACCAATACGGCTGCGCCAGCACGCCGCGGTTCACCATTGCGAACCAGTAGTGCCGCCACAAATCCACGTCAATTTTGGTCCAGTCGCGATAGTTGCGAATTTCCTGCGGATAGAGCATCAACGCGCCGTTCACTCCCGCGCTTGCCACATATGCTTTCAATCCGTTCTTCGCCACAATCGCGCGATAGCCTTCCGTCAGTTTCTTGCTCAACCTCCCAACATGCGTGTACGCATCGCGCGTCAACACTTCGCGAAACGTCGCAAGCCCCGCCGCCATCGCCACGCGATTCGTGTTGTAGGTCCCGCCGTGAAACACTTTGTGGTCCGAAATCAGATTCATCACTTTACGGCTCGCGCCAAACGCGCCGAGCGGCAATCCACCGCCGATCGACTTCGCCAGGCAAATCATGTCCGGCTTCACGCCGAAAAAGTCGCTGGCCCCGCCCCAAGCAAGCTTCGCGCCGGTTTTCACTTCGTCAAAAATCAGCAGCGAACCGTTCGCATCACAAATCTTCCGCAGCCCTTCTAAAAATCCCGGCTGCGGAATGCACAGGCCAACATTCATCAAAATCGGCTCGAGAATAATCGCCGCAATCTGCCCGGGGTATTGCTTGAAGCGATTTTCCACGCTCGCCAGATTGTTGAAGCTCGCTATCAGTACATTGTCCACAGCCGCCTTCGGTACGCCTCCGCCGCCCGGCACGGAATTTGGCGCGAATTCGTCGCCGTACTGATCTTCTTTCGGCTTCACGCTCACCAGCGCCGTGTCGTGAAGCCCGTGATACGACCCTTCGAACTTCACAATCTTGTCGCGGCCTGTCGCAGCACGCGCAATGCGACAAGCATGCATGGTCACTTCCGTTCCGCTCGACCCGAACCGCACCATCTCCACGGGATACCGTTTGCAAATCTCTTCCGCAAGCTCCCACTCCTGATCGTGCGGCATGCCAAACGTCGTCCCGATATCGAGCTGTTCCTTCACCGCCTTCACCACCGCCGGATGGCAATGCCCCGCCATCAGCGCGCCGAAACAAAGGTTGTGATCCACGTACTCGTTTCCATCAATGTCGTGAATGCGGCCGGCTTTTCCGTCCTTCACAAAAATCGGATAAGGCTCGTAGTGTCGGTAATTGCTCGCCACGCCGAGAGGAATCCTCTCCAGCGCGCGCTTGTGCGCCGCCGCAGATTTCGGCGTCCTTTTTTCGTAAGTCGCTATTTCCCTTTCGAGTGCGTCGTACATGACTTCTCCCTGAATCAAGCTCGTCGCATCGCAACGAACCCTTGTGCAGGTCTCTTCCCTGCTGTCAGTATCTTTCCGAAATTCTTTCCTCAATCACGCTGAATCGCGGCCTGCCCCGATCTGCATCGAGGCCGTCACGAGCCGCGCCCTGCGGAAGTCTCCCTTCGTTAAAAGGATAACTTCAGTGCGAACTGGATGAGCCTTGGATCCCGCGCCCTCTTGACGCGTCCAAAGTCCGTGCCATCCGTGGTATTTCCATCCGGCTGGAAAAACTGCGCATGATTGAAGGCATTGAGCAGATCCGTTCGGAACTGCAGCTTAAACCGCTCACCAAGGGGCGTAATCTTCATGATGGTGAAGTCCCAGTTGTTGATTCCGGGTCCGCAGCAAATGGTGCGCGGCGCGTTGCCGATGGTGCCCGGCGCCACGGTGTCTTCAGTGAAAGCGTCCGTATTGAATCCTGCATTAATCAAAGTACAGGTGGAAGGATCTGTTCCCGTACCAGCTGCGCAAGTCAGCTTGCGGGGATCTATCCGATGAAACGGCGCGCCTACGTTGGGCTGGCCGGGGGTTTCGAAATCGAAGCTAGACTGCAGCTCGATGTCATCTTGCTCGGTGATGCGTATCGGGAAACCCGACTGGAATGTGGTGATTCCAGACAAAGCCCATCCGTTCAATGCCTTGCCCTTGAATCCCTCATACTTCGGCGTGGGCAGTTCCCAGTAATAGCTCAGCACGAAGCGGTTCCTGGCGTCAAAGAGGGACAGCGCGCGATTGCGCCGCGGGTTGACGGGATCCACCAGACTTTCAAAAGTCGAAGAGTTGTCGATGGATTTGCCGAGAGTATAGGCAGCCGTGAATTGCAACCCGTGCGCGAAGCGCTTCTCGACACTGGCTTGGAAACCGTTGTAGGAAGAGTTGCCGATCGTGTTCTGCGTGAAAATACTCGAAAACACATCAACTCCATCCGGCGGGCAACCATTTCCAGTGAACGGATTGCACAAGGGCGAAGAATACGGACGCAAACCCGGAAGCGTGATTTGCGTGTCCAC
>Ga0066388_100000047_pt1 | contig 34897 bp, 34 predicted proteins | sample PanSoiMetaGPlot6_FD_64539 | JGI IMG/M metagenome (GOLD analysis project Ga0066388, IMG submission 64539) | Tropical forest soil microbial communities from Panama analyzed to predict greenhouse gas emissions - Panama Soil - Plot 6 (Hybrid Assembly) | ecosystem: Environmental > Terrestrial >...
GTTGGCTGCTTTGGGCAAAACTTACATAGGCTTTACCAGATTTCTCGAAGGTTAGCATCATGAGTGACAAGCCCGCCGTCACACCGGAGAAAACCGACACTAACAAGGAACAAGGGATTGGGTCCTACGCTCTGGACCTGTTGAAGTCAGGTTACGAGAAGGTCAAATCCTATGTCGCACCGGAAACCGCTACGAGCCAGGCACTGGAGCAGAAAGGCTCGCTGCCCAAGCTCGATCTGGTGGAAAACAAGGATGGCGGCAAGGGCGAGAGCAAACCAGATAAAGGCGAGGCAAAACCGGAGAAAACGGAAAAGGCAGAGGCTCAGGGAATTAAGGACGGCGTAGACCCGCGCGGTGGCCCCATGGGCATCATGAACGATCGAGCCGCCAGCCAGGAGGACAAACTTAAGGCTGCCAACGAAATGGCTGCCATAGGCGTGAAAAAGTTTGTCGGTGAGGATGGGCAGAAGTACGAAATTAGCCAAGAGCAGGTAGGCAACAAAACGCTGGTCAGTATCCACACCGACTCCCCTTCCCACGCTGTGCTCAGGGGCACGATCGGACCGGATGGACAGGTGCACAAGCAGCACGATGAGGCCGGCAAGGAGGTCCCATACGCCAGCAAGTGGGCCTCGGAACACCTTAAGGACAGCCCGATACTTGGTGGGAAGGAGAAAACGGAGGCTGCCGACAAGACCAAGGCGGTCCCGGATGCTGCCGCAGAAAAGGCGCCCAGCGGCGACGAATTTCTCAAGAAGCATCCCGACCTGAAGCTCTCGCACGCCGACGAGGTTAAGTTACAAAAGGAGCACGACAAGCAGGCCAAGGAGAATGACGAGAACTCCAAGCTGCTCAAGGAGAAGCTAAAGTCGCTGGCAGATGACTCCCAGAAACTGGAAAAGGACCTGGCCGATCACAACGTTAAGGGATTCAAGACCCGAGACGAGATGATTGCCCAGCTAAGGAAGGTTGAGCCTGAGGAAGTGCGCGCAGGTCTTGCCAAGCGCATAGACGCTCTCGTCCACGACAACCAGGCGGTCCATGGGCTTGAACGAAAGGTGCACAGCGGGGAGCGCCATCTTCATACGGTCGAAGAGAAGCTCAAATTTGCCGACGATCTGAAGGCAATCGACAAACTTCCGCCCGAGCAGCGCAAGGTTGTTTACGACAGCCTGGAGAAAATCCTCGACAAGGGAGATAAGACCCAAACAACAGACCTGTCGGCACTGGAACGTCAGCGCATTGCGCGCGACGTCGTACACCAGATTGCTCATCCGGAAGACATCAAGCAGGGCAACAAGAACACCTGCGCCCTGGCAAGCAGCGAGTACGTCTTGGCCAAGGATCATCCCGACGTCTATGCTAAGGCTGTTGCTGACCTGTCGACCAAGGGCGAGCTGAACACCGTGGAGCCAGGCAAAGGCATCAAGATTTCCCCCGACCAGATCCACAACGACGATGGCAACCCTGAGAGAACTCTGGCCAGCAAGGTCTTCCAGACAGGAGCAGCCAACCTTGCTCTGGCCGAGTCCGGGGCTCGCTATGAAAATTCCAAACCGGGCGATTCGAAACCGCTCAGCAGTGGTTCAACGCCGGTTGATGATACTGGCGAGCGAATGATCACCAAGGACGGAAAGGTGTATGACTGGCCCGGACTCTATGCCAAAGAGCAAGTGGATGTGCTCAACAAGCTTACGGGCGACCACTACAAAGCCGACAAGGTATATGCCAAAGGTGCGGACGATCTTCAAAAGAAGCTTGAGACGGAGGCTAGCCAGCACGGCTACCCAATTAAGATAAGCTTCCTGCTGCCGGACAATAGCGGGCACGCGGTCACGATCACCGGCATCGACAAGAGCACGACACCAGCGACGGTGACCTATGAAGACCCCGCCCAGCCGCGCGGAAAGCCTCAGCAAATGCCAATGGACAAACTGTACCACACAGCACTGAAAGGGGAGGGAGTCTACGCCGCCGGCGGAAAGAAGATCCAGATTCTGATGGCCAAGAGCCCGGACAGCGACGAACCCCCTGATCCTTACATAGAGATTATCCACCGCTAATTCCGACCGGCAAATTAAGCTGTGCTCTGGCGATGCATCGCCAGAGCCGGGCATGCCGGAGCCGCTAGAGATGCTGTGTCATTGAGGAAATGACACACTATGCACCGAGGACCTGCACAACAATCTCGCGCTGGCGGGGACGTGTATCGAAGTCCACAAGGACAATCTGTTGCCAGGTACCGACCGCCAACTCCTTGTTCGTGAACGGGACGGTGAGGCTCGGTCCCAGAATCGATGCGCGGATATGCGAATGCCCGTTGTCGTCTCCCCAGCGCTCGTGGTGCTGGTACTCCGCAGCCTTTGGCGCGATGCGCTCGAAGGACTCCTGTATGTCGTGCACCAGTCCAGGCTCGTACTCTATGGTCGTGACCCCGGCCGTCGACCCGCACACGAAGACCGTTACAATTCCGCTTTCCACGCCCGATTCAGTGACGATTGAGCGCACGCGATCGCTGAGGTCGATGACATCCGTGTTGCCCCTGGTCGAAACTTTGATGGAATCGGATCTGACTCTTATCATGGCTAAGTCTGGGCGTGAAGGTTCGGAGACGAGCACGGCAGTATCATGCCACAGACGAAGTATATCTTGTCCCATGAGAAAAGTGCTGAAGCTCGCAACCGAGTTTTTGGTGGCTGCGCTCCCAGGCTTGCAGCAGCGTTTACTGGTGAAAGAAGACCCCGACAGCGCCGGTGACTCGCCGGACAACCCGTACGCTTTCCCAGGCGATTTCCTGCCCGTACTCCAGCTCTTCGGTGGCTCGCGTCTTCAGCAGGCTAACAAGGAGCTCCTTTTCAGGTGGGCTCAATTCAATTCTGTTCTGACCGAAATCGGCCGCGATGCGCATTAATTCTGGGGTCGCCATGCACTCATTGACTACAAACATACTTACGCCCCTGCCCATCAAACAGCGCTTGAACGGTTGCCCAACCTGGCCGTCTTGACCGCCATGTTAACTGCCGCTCTGCAAGCCGGTCAATGTGGTTTTCCCCCACCAGTGCAGTGACGCCACCTAACACAGTCTTAACGTGCGCGCCAGCATGGGACTTCGATCCGCGCGAGCCAGGTCGTTACTCTCATTAAGGCGGCGCCAGCTTCATGCCGCTGCTACAGCCTGGCGTTCCTGGCCGGCAACCGGTACACCAATTGGCGTCCTTTCTCCGTATAATCGGTGCATTGCGATGATCGAGCGCTTCATAGCAACCATCTCAACCGCATTCGGAGGTTTACCGTGACAACTACACAAACCGACCCCAGGATCAAGGTCGAGCGACCGAATGAAGATCGGCTCGAGGAGCTCACGATCGTGACCTGGCCAATCTGGACAAAGGAAAGGTCTACTTTTGACTGGCACTACGACCAGCAGGAAACCTGCTATTTCCTGGAAGGGGAGGTAACGGTCAAGACTGACCAGGGCGAAGTGCAAATCGGCAAGGGCGATCTGGTCACCTTTCCCCAGGGACTGAGCTGCACCTGGCACGTCAACGAGGCCGTGAGAAAGCACTACAAGTTCGGCTAGAAAGCTAAGCGGCGGGTGGACGCCTATGAACGTTGCTGTCCTGGCAGATACCCACATCCCCAAGCGGGCTAAGGATCTGCCGCAGGCTGCCTACGAGGTCTTGGCCCGGGCCGAGGCGATAATTCATGCCGGGGATGTGCTGGTCCAGGAGTTCCTGACTCGCCTTCAGCAGTTTGCGCCGGTATATGCGGTACAGGGCAACAATGATCGAGAGCTGTGCCTGCCCACCCGCCTGGAAATCACTCTTGAAGGTGTTCAGATCGGCGTTGTACACGACAGCGGGAAGGCCAAGGGCCGCGGCAGGCGCCTGCGACGCCAGTTTCCGGAAGCCCAGGTGGTCATCTTCGGGCACTCGCACATAGCGGTCAACCAATATGAGGACGGGCTCTTGCTTTTCAATCCAGGGTCCGCAACCGACAGGCGGCGCCAGCCCAAGCACACCATGGGGATGCTCGTAGTGCGCGCCGGTCAGATCGTCAGCAAGATCATCGAATTGGACTAGTCTCTCCTCCCCAACTGCCGAGACGCTTAAGCGAGCTGATCACAGCCGTTTTAGCAAGCCGCATTTTCCAGCCGGCCAATCACGGATACCGGAGCGCTCTGCCAATCACGTCTGGCCCGGCGTTTCGTCATATTTCTGGTTGTAATCAAGATCATCAGCACGCCGTAATGCTACCTGCGCTTCTTGCTCATGACCGAGCTCGAAGAGGATATCCGATAGCTTCGACCAGGCCAACTGACATTCTGCATCGATCTCTACGGCTCGTCTCACGGCCTCTTCAGCACCCTTCAAATCGCCTGTGCTGCGTAGCACCGTCCCCAGGCACACCCAGGCATCAGCTCGTCGCCGGTGCGCGGGATAGGTTTGAATGAAGCGTCTCAAGATCTGTTGCGCGCGGGCCGGCTCCCGGCGGCTGCACATGACGTAGGACAAGTTCTTCCAGGCATCGAAGTATTCAGGGTCGAGCTTCAAGGCTCGACCAACAGCTTCTTCGGCTAGATCTAAGGCACCAACCAGCCTGCGCAGCGTGTCGCCGAGGCTGTTCAGGGAAAGCGGATCCTGCCTCCTCGTAAATAGATCGAGGAGATGCTCGTACACATAGATTGCCTCTTCCTTTTTGCCGCTGGTGCGCAAACTCCAGGCAAGTCCGGTCAGGGCCTGCTCGTAGTCAGGATCAATCTGCAGGGCACGCCAAAACGCCGCTTGCGCCTTGGTCCCATCGAGAGCGTTGGCCAGGGCATACCAGATCTCCTTGCTGCGAATTTCCAGCTCGGCAGCCTTGAGGACAGCCTGATCCAGCCCCTGATCGTCGCTGCTGCGCTGCAAGGCACCAGCCAGATGCTCCCAAGCCTCGCGATATTCCGGCACTTCTGCAATCGCCTGCCAAAAGCTGCCGATTGCAGCTGGATAGTCTCCTACTTCAAGGTCATCCAATCCCTTTAGCAGGACTGATTCCGCTCGTACCTTTGTCTCGTCAATCATCAGCGGCAGACCGTGGACAAGATCAACAACAGGTCGATCAGCTTACTGCGAGCAGTTCAACATCAAAAACCAGCGTTGCTCCGGGTGGAATCACGCCGGCTGCGCCGCGATTTCCGTAAGCCAGCGCGGGCGGGATGATCAGGCGACGCTTGCCGCCGATTTGCATGGATGCCACCCCCTCATCCCAACCGGCAATGACCATCCCAGCGCCCAGAACAAACTCAAATGGGCGCCCACGATCGAGCGAGCTGTCAAATTTCGTGCCATCGGTCAACCATCCCGTGTAGTGCACACTCACCCGCTGTCCACGCTGCGGACAGGAGCCGTTTCCGACAACCTGGTCTTCATACTGCAGACCGGTTGGGGTAGTCAGAAGGTTCTTGCTGATCTGGGGGGCATCTTGACTCATATTGCCTTTCCTTTGCTTACCAGTTTTATTGTCGATCTGTGATCGCCACCGGGCGGGCAAGCGCTCCCAAAAAAAATCCAGGTCGACATCGGTATCAGTATATCTTGCGCTATGAACCTCAATCAGGATACCGCTAATTCAATTGCGGGTTTGCATTTGCCTTGTTGCGCTCAGAGATTCTTATCTCCAGGAGCTGCCGACCCCAGTAGGCATCGGCATAGTCTGGATCAATCTTGAGGGCCTGGTCGAACGCTTCGCGAGCAGCTTCAAGCTTTCCCTGCTTCATGAGCTTGAACGCGCCCATGGCCAGCGGAATAGACGGATCCGGATCATAGGGCAGGGCAAAGAGCTTCTCCTTAACAAAGCTGATTACTTGGGGATTGATCTTTGCTTCATGGTGAAAGGCGATCGCCGTTGCAAACTCTGCTAAAGCTTCGGTAAGATTCCTGGTCGCATAGGCGGTTGGCACTCCCTTGTCCCGGCACAACTGATCAGAGACCCAGAGCTGCTCACAGGACAGGAAATGGGCCTGCTCAATGAGCTTGCCGGTCAGGGATGCCCACCGGCGCGAAGCAGCTATCTTGCCACCGACATCAGCCAGATGGGCAAGCTCGTGCACTGTCGCCCACACACGATTGGTGACATTTGGTCGAACCTGGTAGTAGTAGCTGGGAAAAAAGAAGCGATCGAAGAAGAGAATCTCCGGCTTCTGTCTGGAGCTCTTAAACATCGCACAAGCACTGGCAGTGACATGTTCGCACCCCTGCGCTCGATAAAGGCCGATGCGCCCGTAGGCAGCGGCGCGCACAAGCAGCCCCGGCGCTTGCTGGCGGGCAACCGTCAAGCATTCGAGCACTTTCTGCTTTTCATCGGCAGTCCAAGGCCTGACCGACCGGCCTGTTCTGCCGCCCGGACCGGGGCCGTCTGAGAACTCGACGTATCGAGACAGGCTTTCTGGTACTGGCACCGACTCGGGGGCAGCGGTGGCGCTCTCGTCCGGGCCGTGGCCAGCGGGGGCAGGCTGCGCACCGACCAGCGGACTAGACAGCATGAAAACCAGGCAAAGCGCAATGAGCCTGCCCGCCTGATGGCGATCCTGCCCGTCACTGGCAATACGCATCGGATGTCAACTGTGCCTCCACCTCTAGATTAAACCGGCCGCTCCGCCAAGATCCAAGCGGAAATACCCTGAGCCTGATCGGGCGCGGGCCGGTGCTGATCGGCTAAGCTGAAGGAGACGAACGAGTCTGGGTTGCGGTCGTTAGGAGCCGGCCCTGTGAAGACCATATGCTCCCTTGCCATAGCTATCAGCCTGTCATTTTGCTTCTACCTTTCCGGTCTTGCGCAAGCACCCGGCGGTGTGGGTAACGGACAGACAATTAGGAGTGACAGCGGAGCAATCTTCATGGAAGAAGCCGCCGCTCTCAAGCGGCTTCCCGAACCGGCCGGGTTCGAGTCGCCCTCAGCTGCCCTGCAACCATTTGTGCCAACCGGTCAGTATGGCCGGCCGCCTGTAGACCCCAGCAACGTAGGTGTTCCTGTAGATGCGAGCGGGCGCATTGTCCCGCTTATTCGGAAAGACTCCTCGGCGGTGATGCCTCTCTTCAGTGAGCTGACCACCGGCTACGAGCCGATCTGGTCGCTTGTCCCGGTCCCATTCGCCTATGCCTACGGCTTGCCGTTGCCGGTATACGGTCCAGGTTGGGGGCCGTTTGCTCCAGGGTCGCCATATTTGGGCTGGGGCGGCGGTTGGCCCTGGTCCGGCCAACAGTTTCCAGGATATTACTCTGGATTTGCCGGGCCCAATCCGGGGCGCGCTCAACGGTACTTTACTAATCCCGGGGCATACCCCGGAGCTGCCAGCCAGCCGGCGGCTGTACCCTGGTGGGCGTGGTGACCGTGCTTTTCTTGAGCCTTCGGCGCAGCCCGATTCCTCAGCGGCAGAGCCGCTCGCCGCAGCGCTGCCCAGCACGAGCAGCGGTGATCATCCGCAGCCTGGCCGCGTAGAATAGTTAGTCTCCGTGCGCAGAAGAGGCAAGAATTCGGGAGGTTATCATGGAGAAGCGGCCCTTTGGCAAGACAGACTTGCAAGTGAGCGTGCTCGGATTCGGCGGCGCCGAGATCGGGTTTGAGAGAGCCTCCGAGGACACGGTCCGGAGACTTCTTCTGAGCGCGCTGGAAGAGGGGCTCAATGTAATTGACACAGCCGAGTGCTATGAGCAGAGCGAAGAGCTGATCGGCAAGGCCGTATCCGACCGGCGCAGCCAGTATTACCTATTCACGAAATGCGGGCATGGAGCCAGTTTTGATATCCGTGCCTGGAGAGCCGACGAGATCAAGGAGAGCATCGACCGCAGCCTGAAACGGCTGAAAACAGATTACCTAGACCTGGTTCAGCTCCACAGCTGCTCGGAAGAGACCCTCCGTCGAGGTGAGGCGATTGAAGCGCTGCAGAAAGCCAGGCAGGACGGAAAGACGCGCTACATCGGCTACAGCGGCGACGGGCAGGCCGCTCGCTATGCGATCGAGACCGGTGCCTTTGACACATTGCAAACTTCGGTGAGCATAGCCGACCAGGAGGCTCTCGATCTCACGCTTCCGCTGGCTCAGCAGACCGGCCTGGGGGTGATTGCCAAAAGACCGATTGCCAACGCTGTCTGGCGCCACAAGACCATGCCAGAAAACCCCTATGTTCAGCCTTACTGGCAGAGACTGCAAAAACTTGCTTACGACTTCATCGACGGCGATATCGGCAAGTCGGTCTCGATTGCCCTGCGCTTCACCTTGAGCGTCCCCGGGGTGCACACAGCGATCGTGGGCACCAGCAAGCCCGGCCGCTGGCGAGAGAACGCAAATCTGCTGAGCCTGGGGCCGCTGGATACGGAGCAGTTCGAGGGCATTCGCGCTCGCTGGCGAGCGGTGGCCCAGGGCAACTGGGTCGGCGAAATTTAAATCAGACAACCGTACGCTGCTGACACAAGGCGCTCCGCAAAGGCGTTTCTTGCCGTTGCTCCAATGCTTTTATCGAGAAGACGATCGGTTATCGGTCGCCAAATTGACCGTTTTATTGGCCAGACTGGGATAAGTGGGCAGCAACTGGGCATAATCCCGATAGAGTTTTTCTGGGCCCATGAAAGTTAGGAGAGCTTTGTGAACACCATCTCTCGAATCAAAGAAAATCGAGATTGGCTGCCCGTTCGAAATACACGCGATGACGTAGCGACCTATGCGCCATCGGTGCGGGAGCAGGCAGAGACCATCACGATCTTAATTGCTGATGATGACTATTTTGCACGTCGCACACTGAGCCAGCTCATTCAGGGTGTTCCCGACTTCGTGCTCATGGGCGAAGCGAAAGATGGGCAGAGGGCAATTGCCGATGTGCTCAGCCTGCGTCCTCGCGTCGTAATCGTGAAAATCGGGCTGCCCTTGGTCAACGGCCTGGAGGTCACCAAACAGATAAAGCACCGGCTGCCTGCCAGTGCTGTTCTTTGCCTGTCCTCCGACAATAGCGACCAGGCAGTTTATCAGGCCTTTAGCGCCGGTGCGAACGGCTTCTGTCTGGACAGCACACCCAGCAAACATCTCCTTGTCGCAATCAGGGCCGTAGCCTGCGGCGCCGCCTGGCTCGACCCGCAAGCAGCAAGGCGCAGACAGACAACAGGGGCACCGGCCTTCCCGGTAGCCGCACCGGAGCCGGCAGACAGGTCAGCGCCGGAAATGCCTCTGTCCGTTCGCGAGGTAGAAGTGCTGAGACTCCTGGCCGAAGGTTTGAGCAACCGGGAGATTGCCCACCGCCTGACGGTCAGCCCGGAAACCGTTAAGACGCACGTAAAGCACATCATGGAAAAACTGGCGGTCGGTGACCGAACACAGGCCGTTGTGGCGGCGCTCAGAAACGGGCTATTCCAGTAAACGCTATAGTGAACGCTGGTCTCTAATCCTGCGGCTGCGCTCTTCCAGCTTCTCAGCCTCAGCATGCCGATTTAGCTTGCGGAGCAGATCGGCGTGGCGATCAAGCCGCGCGGCCAGCTGCGGATGCTCCGGACCAAGCGTACTCTCCCAGAAGGCGAGCGTGCGGCGAAACAAAAGCTCGGCCTCCTCATATTTCTCCTGGGCAAGGTAGCTGCTGGCCAGGTTGTGGCAGTTTAAGGCTACATCAGGATGATCAGGGCCGAGGGCCTTTTCCATGATCTGGAGCGCCTGTCGATAAAAGACTTCCGCATAGGGCCACCGGCTCTGGCTCTCATAAAGATTGGCCAGATTAACCAGGGTAAGGGCCACCTCCCGATGCTCAAGCCCGAGCACTTTTTCTCTGATTCCCAGACTAACCCAATACAACGGCTCAGCCTCGGCGAATTTTCCCGCTTCATAGTACAACTCCGCTATTTCAGTGAGCTTTTCGGCAACGGCAAGATGCTCCGGCACAAAAAGTTCGTGGATGACCTTAAACAAACGCGAGTACAGCGGTTCGGTCATAGCATCGGAGCGCTCAATTTCGGTCAGGAACCTGGCGCTACCGTTGCTGTTCGTCATATGGATACCTGCTCCCGGATATTATCGGACACTGCCTATTTGTAATCTAACCAACTTTTTCGCCGAGGATGAGTGTTTGACCTTGCGGAGAAGCCTCCTGGCGCTGCCAATCGGTAATCCGCTTCCCTGCTCAAAAGCCAGAGCGCCTAGTTTGGCCTGGACCGCTCCCACAAAGCAGCAGCTGATCGGAGCGCCGGCAAACGCGGCCCTGCCGCCGCCAGCGCTCCCTTCTCGATCAGGAGATCCTCAGGACTTTCCTTGCCTGCCTTGCGGAAATGCAAGGCACGGCCCAAAGGGAAAGCGCCAGCTCTGCGATTAAATTGATTGGCCCTTCGTCGAGCAGGCAGCCCCCGCCGGCACCTGACTTATGTCGAACGGCAATTACGAGTACGTAGTAACTGTACACCGTATCTGGTGCTGAGCGAGATGGCGCTGGCTTCCAGTTTGCACCGGCGGCCTGCCAGCTGGTCTCCGCACCATAGCTCAGATTGCTGACTTGGTGTGCATGACCCAGTCGCTATGGCAACTTGCTGGGCTTACGCGGTCCATATCGGTCGATGAATGGTTCCCCCGCTGAACCAAACAGCGTTGCCGTCAAGCAACAACCCCTTACCGCTGAGGATTCGAACTGCGCTATAGCTGTTAATCGCCCCTCTTCTTCCCTGCAAGTGCTGACCCATATAGCTACTTAATAAGATTTCTTAACATATTTACATCCCCACGCTGGGGGATTGTTGTGGCCGTGACGCTCACTTAGAGAAGGGCAGCCGATAAGCTAAGCAGGCGGAAGTCCGTTGCCTAGAGGGCCGTTACCTGGACCGATTAGCGGCGGTCGGCAGTCGGGAGCGCTATGGTTGCCCCAGAACCGGCCCTTTCGGGTGGAAGAGGCTGCTTACCCGCAGGCACTCTCTCAGGGCCAGGCCGATGCCCTGAACACGCTCGGAGAGGCTCGACAAGCCGTCTTCCTCTACCACGTCATCACACAGGGTGGCATCCGCGCTGCTCCTTCTCCATTCCGGGTCGGTGAAATAGCGCAGCGTATCCAGATCCACTTGGGTATCCGTCCCCGGCCAGCGGATGTAATTGCCGTCCGCAGCCACTTGAAAGGTATTCCTTCGCTCGGGCTTTATCGCCCTCAAGAATGGCACCCGCTCCACATCAAATTCGAAAAGAGCAAGCGCACAGGTCTGAACCAGTAAGCTGTCCCCGACCAGCGCTGCTCTGGCAATCAGGTTGTCTTGCTGTTCAAGACGCCAGGCGTTCATGACTCGGCGGGGAACCTCCCAGTCGGAATAAAACATGAGCTTCGGTATGAGCTTCAAGATCATCAGATCCGCCTTTTCGAGCAGCTGAGGGAACCAGCTTGCATTAGGCTCCTCCTGAACGAAGACCACTCGCAGCTGGTGACCTTCAGCCAGGAAGCGAATCTTGGGTGCCACATTAGGCAAGGTCCCGGCTGAGACCACCACGAATATGTCCTTCATCTGTCGCAGTTTCTCAACATCCAGATCGGGAATCACTCGGATAGAAGATGAGGATGGCACGGCACGGCGGTTCTCCTCCTCCGGTACTAGTACTGTCATTGGGTTTGAAGCAGCCATCGATCTTCCTCCCTAACGCTTTTCCAAGATTGGAGCAGTAGACTGAACGGGGATGCCAAAATAGAAGGTCATGGTGCCGCACACGAAGCCTGCTCGATCTGCTCTGAGAATCTTGGCGAAGCACACCACTGGTGATACCGGTCGGGAGCGCCGGTGGATCGGCGATTACCTACTCGCCCTCACCGGGATTCCCGGCCTCTTTGAGATCTGGTTGCCTGGCATACATTCCCCAGTCCCGGTAGAAATCCGCCAGGTTCCTGAGGCTGCGCAGCACAGTTGGATGGTGCGGCCCCAGAATTTTTTCTTTGATGTCCAGAGATAAACGATAAAAGCGTCCTGCCTCCGCGCACTGGTCCTGGACCTCATAAAGCTCGGCCAGGTCGTGCAAGCTAGCGGCGACATCCATGTGGTTGGGTCCAACGGTCTCCATCCTGATCCGCAGGGCACGCCAATAAAGCAGCTCTGCCTGACCATACTCGTGTTCGGCAAAGTGAAGGTTTGCCTGCCGGGTAAGGCTGTTTGCCTCATCGACCTGTTTCGCTCGAAACAGCTCACTGTCGGATTCCTGCTCGCACCCCTCCTGACGGAACAAAACGCTGGCCATGCTACCGCCCCCTCCGACAAAGTGTAACTGTTTCTAACTAAGCCCATTCAAAGCCGGATATATATCCCCTTGCTGGGGGATTATTATCCGTGCTCGACGCCGGGCTCAAACTCTGGGCGCGGCCTGCGTTTGAAGGAGGCTGAGGGCATTAACTAAATGAGCGATAGTCGGAGATGGATAGATCAGCATTTAGAAGCTTGAGCATGTGCGCAGATCTTTTGACCGATTAGCAGATGCTGAGCGATTAGCTCACAGGCAGATGAGGAGATAACGATGCTGGCTATGGTTCTGGAGACGCCAGGTCAGCCGCTCAAAGCGCGAGAGCGCCAGATCCCCAGTGCCGGGACAGGAGAGGTGCTGGTCCAAATTCAAGCTTGCGGCGTCTGCCGCACGGATCTGCATGTGCTTGACGGAGAGCTCGGTCGGCCGAAACTACCGATCGTGCCGGGACACGAGATTGTCGGGCGAGTGGCTGCTATCGGCACAGCGGTTGAGCGCTTTCAGGTCGGTCAGCGAATCGGCATCCCGTGGCTGGGAGCAACCTGCCGCCAGTGTTCGTACTGCCTCTCCGGCCACGAGAATCTTTGCGACCAGGCCATTTTCACCGGCTATCAACGCGACGGTGGTTATGCTGAGTATACGGTCGCGGACGCCCACTACTGTCTGCCGCTGCCCGCTGATTATGCAGATTGCCAGGCCGCTCCGTTGCTTTGTGCTGGGCTGATTGGCTGGCGCTCACTGAAGCTTGCGGGCGAGGGCAAGCGTCTGGGGCTTTACGGCTTCGGTGCTGCGGCCCACATCATAATTCAGGTGGCCCTTTACCAGGGCCGGCTTGTCTTTGCCTTTACCCGGCCAGGTGATGCTGAGGGGCAGCAGTTTGCCAGGAGCCTCGGGGCTGTCTGGGCTGGCGGCTCCAATCAGTCGCCACCGGATCCGCTTGATGCGGCAATCATATTTGCTCCGGTGGGAAGCCTGGTGCCGGCCGCGCTGAAGGCAGTCGGCAAAGGTGGCGTGGTAGTCTGCGGCGGCATCCACATGAGCGATATTCCGGCCTTTCCATATGAGATTCTCTGGGGGGAGCGGGTTGTGCGGTCGGTGGCCAACTTGACCCGTAAGGACGCGCTTGAGTTTCTTGAGCTGGCGCCCAGAGTGCCGGTCAAGACCGAGACCAGATCCTACCCGCTTGAGCAGGCAAATCAGGCTCTTGACGATCTGCGCAACGGTCGGATCAAGGGCGCTGCTGTTCTGGTCACCGGGAGCTAGCAGCAAGGCACGGACTGCCCTAGCTCTCCTCAGGCAGCGCCTTTTCCCGCCAGGCGCGAATGCCGCCCGCCATCGAGAAGACCCTGGTGTAGCCCATCTTTTGAATATTGTCCGCGGCCAGGGCGGAGCGGTAGCCGCCACCGCAATAGAGAACTATCTCCGCCCTGTAGTCCGGTATCAGCTTCTCTATATCCCGCTCGAGAATGCCGCGCCCGATGTGCATGGCCCCGGCAGCGCGACCAGCCTCCCATTCGTGGTCTTCGCGAACGTCGACAAAATAAAAACGCTCACCCTGGTCCTGCTTGGCTTTCACCTGATCAACCGAGATCTCATGGATGCGTGGCCTGACCTCAGCCACCAGTCGTTCAAACGCCTCTGTATGCTTCATCCTGGTCATCACCGCTCAGTGTCTGTTCAAAGGCAATTGTACGTGCTTCCGGATTGAATGGAGCACAGCTGCTGCCCGCTATTCGCGAGCCGGCACCAGGTTGGCCCGGAAATGTATTGCGGACAACCGGCCTTCCTGTGCTACGTAGTTTCCCCCTTGAAATCCGGCCGGTCGTCATTAAAATCTGCTTACTTGCCCACAGCCACTTACCAATTTATTAGAAGAAAGCGCCTGCAAATGAGGAGGGTAGCCCGGTGAAGATTTTCAAGTGTTCTGCTTGCGGTCACACCAGCTCCCTGGAAGTGGCCCGCTGTCCATTTTGCCGGCAGAAGAGCTTAGTTGCCGCAGGCAGCTTCAAGTCTAGCGGTGTTAACTATTTCGAGCTCGTGCGGGGCAGAGAGGCGGCCGGAAGCCACCCGCTGGTCAGTCTTTTCCTGGTCTCGTGTGTCGCTCTTGCTCTGGCCTTGATCCTCCGCTCATGGATGTTTCCTTACTAAATGACCGCTCTTGCATAGGCCGGTCTGCGGCTGCGTGGGATAATTGGTGATCCGATCCGGTTCAGCTTGATCTGAGCGCAAGCCAGGCGGCGGCGCATTTCCCGGCCGCTTCTGCCGGTAACCGCCCCCATTGCCTCTTGCTGGGCCGCTCAAAACCGGCATTACCCTGAGGCTAGCTTCAATGCTCTTCCAACGCAGCGTCCCCACGATCAAGGTTCTTGATAGAGAGATCCCAGAGCCCCGGCTGCTTATCGACTTTCTGGGCTTCGAAAAACACCTGGTCCAGATTCGCGCCAAGCGAGGCGTCCAGATCTGGCCAGGCTGGTACGACCATGCCGCTTATTACGCGGTCGACCTGCCACCTGAGAAGCTCTATGGTCCTGGCGACGAGGTCAGCATACCGGCCTTTGTGAAGGCTCCGGATTACGAATTCGAGATTGCTTGCATTATCAGCAAATCGGCGCTGATCACCAGTCAGGACGAGGCGCTCAGGTTCTTCCGCGAGAGCTGCTACCTGACCATCTTGAACGACTGGTCGGCCCGCGACATTCAAAAGAAGGACATGGAGGGTCTCGGCCCGACCAACAGCAAGTTCATACTCGGCAAGAGCCTGGGTCCATCCATTGTCCCCTGCTCCCAGTTCGAGATGGACGAGAATGGCGTTCTCAACATGGAGATGACACTCACGCTAAACGGTCAGGAGCGCTGCCGGTCCAACTATCAGACCATCTACCATACTCATCCGACAAGCGGCGCCCGGCAGGCCTGGAGCTTCCCAAGGTTAATTGCCTGGCTGGGGCAGCAGAATATCGCCGTTCATCCCGGCTACATTCTGGGCTCGGGAACGGTAGGCAATGGTTGCATTGCCGAGTTCTCCGCAAAGATTGATCCACAGACAGGAGCAGTTCTGGAGCCAGCCGTTTATCCATGGCTGGCCGAGGGCGACCTGGTGCGCATGGAGGCGGAAGGCCTGGGCGTGCTGGAAAACAAGGTGCGTGTGCCACGCGAACAGTATGCTCAAGTCAAGTGACTATCTGGACAAATCTTTGCGGCTCTGCTCAAGCACCATGTCTCGCGCGGAGCTGGATGAGATCCTGGCAACGCCGGGCATCTACTTTGCTAGCGGGCACTACCTGTATCCGGTTAGCGATGGTGGTCGGGTGGGCAACCATCTGAACTCTCTGTTCATCATCGAGCCGATCGCCGCCCAGGATCATCTGGTGGATTTGATTGTCAGCGACATGCTCAGGTGGATCGACCGGGAGCAGATCGAGTTTAATCTTATCTTTGCCCCGGCTCAGCCGGCCGTGCAAAAGATCGTGCACAAGCTGGCTGAGCGGACCGGAGCGCGGCAAGCGTTCTGGGAGTACAAGGGCAGCGGCTGGTTCGGAGACAAGCTTGTGTCCGGGCAGGTGAAGCCTGGTGACAAGGCACTTGTGGTCAACGGGGTCAGTCAGCAAGGCCGCTGCGTTGGCGACCGTTTGCCCAGCTTCGTTGAGAGCCTGGGCGGACAAGCCGTAGCCGCTGCCGTTTTCGCCAAGGGCACCGGCCCTGGTGTCAAGGCTGCGGAAGCACGTTACGGCAGCAAGTTATACTCAGCGCTCGAGGTCGACATCAAGGTGCAAAGCCCGGCAGAGTGCCAGATCTGTGCCGGAGGCGGCAAGAAATCGCTTATACCCTGGACAGAGCTGCGAGACCAAGCGGAGAGCTGAAGCGGCTTGAGCTTCGGACTATTTTGTATTGGCCTTTTTCCGCCAATAGCCCTCGACCTTGGTTCCATCTTTTTTCGTGTAGCCCTTCACGAAGACCATTCCTTCGTGTTCCTTATCGTCGCCCGCCTTAGCCGATTCAGCAGCTGAGCTCTTGGCTTCTTTCTTGCTTTCCTGTTTCCCTGACTGAGACCGCTTGGCTTCAGACTTCTCGGATTCATCGGCGCCGGTTTTGGCCTCTGATTTTCCCGACTTACCGGGCTTAATCTCGGCGGTGCCGCCGGTAGTTTCAGGCTTGCCGGATTCTTTTTTCACTTCGGTTTGCGAAGCTTCAGCCGGCGCGCCCTTCTTCGACGCGTGCTTGGCGATTGTTGCTGGAGCGGTAGCAAGCGTCAAGAACATGAGGACTGAGAGAGCTATTTGCACATTCTTCATGAATCGTCTTCCTTGATTAACTCTTTACAGCAATGGACGCGGCCCCATCGCCAACGATAGCAGAGATTCACGGTCGCCTGCCTCCGAAGCAGCCGCTGCCGGGCTGAGAAAAACTGCCCTTGGAGGGATTCGAACCCTCAATCCCTTACGGGCAGCGCATTTTAAGTGCGCCTCGTATACCGGTTCCGACACAAGGGCAGGACAGGACGTATTCTACACCGTTGATTGTCATGGTATTTCTAAAATCGCAGCTCCAGAGCTTCTTCAGACAGATCCACGCTGCCAGGGTGGCAGAAACCCTTGCTCTGAGCAAAGCTTTAGGCAGGTCGATTAAGAATCTGTCAGTCTAGCCCCGGGCGAAATTGAATTTTGCTGGCTCAGAAGCTAATGTCATGGGATCCGGCCGACAATTAAGGCCGGCAGGAAAACCAGAGATGAACCAGCCCAAGAGCCTACTCCACAACCTCCTGAAAACCACGGTGCCCTGGGCAATCGGCCTGTTTCTGGCGCTCAACGCCGGTCTTTCCGGCCTGAGCCACAGGTTGCCGGTCAGCTCAAGCCTGGAGGAGCGCAGCGCGACCTACCAGGCTTGCGACTCCGCCGTCCGCCAGTTCGAGGAGAGCCAAAAGACGCCGGGCTGTGTCCTGATCGGCTCGTCGCTGGTGATGGCTCCCCTGTGGAGTAGCGACAGTCTGCACAATCCCGGCATCGCGGATGTCTATCACCATCACCGCTCCATCGAGCTTGAGAAGGCGCTCAAGGCGAATGGGATAAGCAAGCACGCGGTCTTCTGCTTTGCTTTGCCGGGAGAGATGATTTCGGACGGCTATCTGATCACGGACAAGTTGTTGGCGGGAGCCAAGACGCCAGATATCCTGGTGTACGGACTGGCACCACGCGATTTTATGGATGATCTACTGACCGGCGAAACGCGGACGGCGGTCTTTCAGCGATTGACAGGCCTGTCCGATCTGCCCAGCCTGTGGACGCTTTACCTGGCCACCTGGTCGGAAAGGGCCGATTTTACCTTGAGCAACCTTTTCTATTTCTATGGAAAAAGGTTGCGCTATCAAGACAAGCTGGCTACCATCTGCCAGCGCCTGGCCGGGAAGCTTATGCCTGAGGGTGCGGACAGCGCTTCTAGATTACCAGGGCAGCTGGAGAGCCAATTTCTTCGGGACCCGGATCAGAATAAGGTATGGGCCAGGAGCATTGAGGAGTATCGTGGCCGCTACAGGCACTTTAACCAGGCCCAGTTCGCCAAGCAGGAGCAATTCCTGAAAGCGTTGCTTGAGCTGGCTAGAAGCCGAGGGATCAGGATCGCGCTCGTAAACATGCCATTAACCGAGACAAACCTGGCCCTGATGCCGCCTGGTTTCTACCAGCGTTACCTGAAAACGCTAAGCGCTCTGGCCAGCGAATATCGCTGCCAGATCCTCAACTTGCAAACCGACTCCAGCTATCCTAGAGAGTTCTTCTACGACACCGCTCACCTTAATGCTCGCGGCGGCGATCGTTTCATTAGCCGGCTTGCCAACTGGATCGGCTCCCAGGTCCGGCAGAGCCGCTATGAGAGCAGCCAGCAGGGGTACGCACCGCCGATGGTAGCTGCCTGCCCGCAAACGCGGTCAGGTCCACGGTCATTTCCGTACAGACAGGGAATGTCAGGACGACTTTGCCCGGCAGTAGCGGCTGGCAACTGACCGGGCTATACAGCCGAGCAGGATCATATATATCCTCGACATAGCCCGCCCAGTAACGATCTCCGGCAGCAAGAGATGTCTGGACAAGAGCGATCATTCCCAAGATAATTCCACTGGAAACTGTTCTGCCGATGGAGCAGCTCAAATAAGCTGTGCTGGGCAGGCACCATATTAAGTGCGCGGTCGCTTTACCCGGATAAAGGATTCATGAAAGATCAGATCGCGCTTTCCAAGGGCGACAGAAAAGCGCAGGCGCCACAGGGAGTGCTGATGACTAGTTCAAGCCAGAGCGGCTCACCAAAAAGCACCAGCGACCTGAGAAACATCCTGCGGGAGCAGACCCGCAATCGAGCTGGTCGAAACGGGCGAGCCGGGCCATCCGAGGCTACAGTCAACGAGGAGCGGGAAGCCGGCCGTACGGCGATCGATCTGCGCAACCTGCGCCTGGCCACCAAGCTCAGCAATCTTGCCCAGCACTATCACAATCAGGATAAGTTCGCCGAAGCGGAGCCGCTTTACTGGCGGGCTCTGACCATTCGCGAGCGAATTCTCGGTGCCGAGGATGCGAGTTTTTTAGCCACCCTGGAAAACCTGGCGCGCCTTTATTGCTCACATGCTAAGTACGCGCAGGCGGAGCCGCTGCTGGAGCGGGCACTAGCCATCAAGGAGCTCTTTTTGGGTGCAGATCATGCCGGCCTCGTTGAGCAGATTGAGGCCTTGGCCACCGTTTATTCGATCCGCGGCCACTTCGATCGATCCGAGCGGCTCTTTGCCAGGGCGTACCTGCTCAGGCAAGAGTCCACCGGGACGGACAGCAGCGAGGCAGCCTGGTGCCTCAGTAATCGGGCAGCATCCTTGAGCGCTCAGGGCAAGGACGGTCCGGCCGGGGAAGCCTACCGGCAGTCGTTGAGCATGCTCGAACGGCTTTTCGGTCCCCATGATCCACGCGTGATCGACGCGCTCGAGCACCTGGCCTCAACCTTAATCAGAAGTAGCCAGGCGGCTTACCCGCCCGGAGAGGATTCGGCAGCCGAAAGCGAGATGAAAAGCACGGACGTGTTGTACGAGATGGCGGTCTTCTGTCACGGGCAGGGACGGTACGAGCAGGCCGGGCAGCTCTATCGCCAGCTAATTGCCTCGCTCGACCGGCTGGTAAAGGATGGCCGCGGACCGGCTGTGAGCCCGCCGGAAAAGGACAACGTGTTGCCGTTCTGTCCGCAAAACCAGTCTGCGGCAACAGCCGATCGCGAAACAAGCGCCCGCCAGCACCCGGGTGTTGCCCAGAGCCTTGATAATCTGGCCAGGCTGTATACATTCCAGGGCCGTTACGAGGAGGCCGAGCCGCTGTTTCGTCGCGCTCTGGCCCTTCATCAAGTGCTCGGCCTCGAACACCCGGCCGCCGCCCGGACCTTGGCTGACCTGGGAGAGATCAACTGGCGGCAGGGCCGGCTAGAAGAATCGGAGAAGCTTTACCGGCAGTCATTAGCGATCAGGGAGAAGCTGTTGGGGCGCGGGCACCCGGATACTGCCCTGAGCTATCACGGGCTGGCCAGGGTTTATCACCTGCAGGCAAAATTCGCCCAGGCCGAGTCGCTCATGCGGGTAGCCCTGTCGCTCTTGCAGTGCTCCCTCAAGCAAGACCATCCGGAGACCTCGACCGTCTTGAATGATTTGGGACGACTCTTGCACAGCCAGGGCAATTACAGCCAGGCCGAACCGCTCTACAAGCAGTCGCTTGCCCAGAGGGAGCGGGTGCTCGGTTTCAATCACCCGCTCGTGGCTGAGGCCCTGAACAACCTTGCCGAGCTTTACTTGAGTCAGGGAAAGTACGCCAGCGCCGAGTCGCTCAGCCGTGCTGCGCTGGCCATTTTTGACAGCCACAGCAGGGACTACTGCGTCGGCGATTTGACAGCCAGCCGGGACAGGGATGACCAGTTCACTTCCGGAGACAACGAGGTTGAGCCAGAAGAGATGTCCTCAGTCATAGAGCTTTCAGACCGAGAGATTGAGATCCTGCAGTTCCTTGCCGAAGGGATGAGCAATCAGGAGATCGCCAGAAGGCTGGATATGAGCTGCGAAGCGATCAATAGCCATATAAGCTGCATCATGGAAAAGCTGGGTCAAGGCAGCACCGAAGCAGCAGCAAGAGTGGTCCGCAGAGCGCTCGAGAAAGACCAGAAAGCCCCATGAGAAGGCACCAGCAAACGAGCTCGCATTCGACGGTGGCTACCAGCCAGCGCCCTGGGCCCTTCTGTGATTTCTGGTCGGAGCCGCTTTACCAAAAGGCACTGGCGGTCGTGGAGAACATGGTGGAATTCCAAAGGCTCGATGTTGCCCATGAGTTCAATCAGCTGGCCGAGAGCTATTACCGCCGGGGTCGGTTTCAGGAGGCCGAGCCGCTTGATTGGCTGGTAGTGGCCATCAAGAAGCAGCTGCTGGGAGCAGAGCATAAAGATGTGGCGGTCAGCCTCTTCAATCTGGCCGCTCTTTACGAAAGCCAGGGCAGGTATAGCTGTGCAGAAAGGTTTTACAAGCAGGCTCTGGCAATCCTGGAAGCAGCGCTCGGGCCGGAGCATCCTGATGTAGCGTTGAGCCTGCACAACCTGGCTGCCACCTACCTGGCTCAGAACAAGTACATGGAAGCGGAGCCGCTTTGCCGCCGCCTGCTTGAGTTCTGGGAGCAGCTTCTGGGTGCCGAGCATCCGTACCTGATCTCTCACCTCGAGCGCAATGCCGAGCTCTTGCACAAGCTGCACCGGCAGGAGGAAGCGCTTACCCTGGAGAGCCGCAGCCAGCGGATCCGCACACGAGAGCCAGCCTAGCGCTCAGGACGGCCCTCCCAGAGAGGCCAGGCGCTCTTCCGTTTCCCGTGCCGCCTTTGCGTCTCGGCTCGCCTGTCCTGCCGTCCACAGCCCGATCAAGATCCAGCTCAGTCCCAGGGCACGGACAATCAGGCGCTTACCGTTAGCCGGATCCTGCAAGAAGTTCCCGCTCAAGCTTGAGAGCAAGAGCGTCACCGGATCAGGGTCGTTCAGCGTCCCCGAATGTACCCAGGTCCACACCTGAATGGCCAGCAGACTATAGCTAAGCCATAAGGCCAGGGCAACCCAGTTCGAACGCATGACGATGGACTCGAATCGCCAGGGTGCCCCCTCGCTGCGCGCCAGCCGGAATGGATAGCGCAAGAACACTCCGATCAAGGCACAAACCAGCGCTGAAATCAGAACCGATACCTGATTCTGAGTCCAGGCCACAACCAGATAGCAGGCGCCCAGGAGAAGCCAGCCGTAAGACAAAACTCTCTGCAGGCGATCAAAGCGTCCACCCGGTCCCGCCGATACGATCGAAACTGCTGCAACCACCACTGCCATTAGCAAAGAGAGGCTCCAGAGAACGACACCAACAGCCAGCTTGGCCCTTTCCGACTGATAGCGGGCCAGCAAGATGGCCGAGTCAGCGTCAACGCCAAACAGGTCAAAGTATGCCGCGCGAAAGCTGGCGTACGCTCTGGTCTGATGGAAATTGGCAACCTGTACCTTCAAGAGATCACCAACCCGCTCCTCCAGCCAGTAAAGCGGGCTGGCAAACAGGTTGTAAAAGAAAGACTCAACAACCGTCTCACGTGGCTCGTCAGAGGGCTCAAGACTGAACGGGTGCAGGAAATCCGGCTGCTTCTGAAAGCGCTCCCGCGCCCAACTGCGCAGCGACTCCAGGGCGATCAAGTTCTTTTCCGTGTAGGGGCTCTGAAAGAGAACAAGCGCCAGCCCGTATGACTTGGCCACCCGATCGGCCAGACCGGAGTCGCCCGGATAGTGCTCCTGGAAGTTGGGCAGCTCCTGGCGCGGCGTGACAATTTCCAAAAGCGGCGGCCTGGGCCGACCAAAGTAAGCGAGAATCACTACCAGGGCGATCACAGCAATCAGGAGATAAGCAGCTTTGCGCTGAACCGGCATGCGCAGTCACACCTCGATGGAGCTGACGGGAGCCAGCTGAGGGCCAGGCGAAGATCTTAACAAATAGACGGTAGGAGTGTGGCGTTTCGCTGGCCACCTAGCCAGGGTGTAGAAAGGAGAAGTTGCCATGATCCGGTGCCAGATCAGTAGCCAAGGGCCTGTTCGACCTCAATGTTGGGTCCATGTACCAGACCGGCTTCCGTTGCTGTGCTAGTCAGAGCTCAAGGAGAGCTCCTCCGACAGCGCCAGTTTCCTCGGTGCTGACACCATAAGTGGTACTAGTGCAGAAGCATAAATCAAAATGCAGAGCCATCCCAGGAAGTGTACCCCAAACAGCATCGACAGGTACTCCAGGCTTATCCCGATTATCCCTCCGACAATGTTGAACGCCAGCGCCCGGGTGGGCGAATCGACCCCTTTGAAGAGCGTGGCAAATAGGAGAGCCGCAAAGCTAGCCGGCATCAGATAAAGCAGCGCTCCGGACAGGCGGCCACTCAGCTCTCCTAACGGAAGCAGATCGGCCGGTTTTATCAAGGTGCTGGCGAACAAGCTAAGCACCAGGAGTACTAATAACAGCTGTGGCTTGAGCCAGTGCACGCGTGCCGCGGTCAGGTTGCCAATCAGTATCATTACGAGCACCGCCGATATGACGCAGCTGTTCACATACCAGGTGGAGCCAAAAAGAAGCGAGAGATCAGCCATCGCCCGCACCTCTAAGAGCATGAAACCCATTCCCAGGATAAGCATCAGCCAGTTGGAGCTCTCAGAGATACCTGCTCTCAGCTCCCTGGCTACCAGCAACGCACTGAAAGATAGAACAATGATTAATGGCAAGCCATAGGTCAAGGTGAGCTCTCTGGAGGGCAGGAATAAGAACGGCCAATCATCAGTTGCCAGAGCAATAGCGGACGCGGTATCAACAGTCCTGGGTGCTCCAGGCAGCATAATGCCTCTTGCATCCAAATCCTTGAGTCCCGGGCCGGCCGCCATGCTCCCCACACCGACGTTTCCATTGAAATCATAGAAAGCAACTGGCATCATGCCGGAGGCTTGGGCCAGTGCGTTAGTTTGTCTGTTCCAGAGCCAATCCTTGAAGCAAATGAAGTTGACAAAAATGATCCCCCTATCCTTGAGCAGTTTCATTGCTTCCTTATAAGACTCGAGCGTAAAGACATAATTGTCTGTGCGCAGGGACGAGAGGCTGGAGAAGGCCGTATGACTGTCCAGAAAGGCAAAGACGATCAGGTCGTACTTGTTCTTGCAGGTTTGCAGGTAGGTGCGTGCGTCCATGACGTACAGATGCACACGCGGATCCAGATATGGTTTCTCCGGATGAAGCGTCTTTCCCAGGCGGGTGAGCACCGGATCGATGTCCACGGCATCAACGTGCTCGGCACCGTTGCGCAGAGCTGCCGCGACATCGCTGCCGTTGCCGCTGGCAAGAATGAGAACCTCCCGGGGCTTGATCTTGAGACCATCATAGGGAAGCGCAAACGCTGCCAGCATGGCCTTCTGCACTACCGGCGGAAACTTCTGTAGATTTTCCTTTCTGCAATCAAGAATGGTCTGGAATGTATCGTAATTTACCTTAAGATCGTAGCCCCAGAGCCGGTTCTTCTCGTCCTGTAGCGCCGGTCTCGATGCCACCAGATCGATTCGATAATAAGGGGACCATACGGTTTCAATATAATCGGGCCCGTAGTACTTGCGTGCGATGAAGGGAGCAAGGAAAAGCATGTGCACAAGCCCGAAGGCTATGATTGCAAAGTGAGAGGGGGCCCGACGCAGAAGCAGAAACAGAACACCGGCCACGACGATCCATACCCCCGGTGGGGTCTCCAGAGAGCATAAGAGCGTATACAGCGCCGAACCAAAAAGAGCTCCTCCGACGTTGAGTGAATACGCCTTGAGCGGGGTAAGGCGCTCAAACAGTGCGCCAATGTACTGCCCGATGCCCACAAATGTGAAAGTCGCAGCCGCAAAAATCAGGAGCATAATGGCAAGAGTCTTTAGCGATTCAGCCATGGTCGGTGTGTAATCCTGCACACGGCCGAGCCCAAAAAGCATGAACTGAAAGGGATCCACGAATGTGAGTGCCTGCCAGTGCAGGACAAGCGCCACCGACAGCAAGGTCACCAGACCGAAAAATGCTGTGCCGCTCCACGGAAACAAGTTGAATTTCTTGCCAGTCCAGGCGAAGCCCAGCCCCAATCCCAGGAAGCAAGCCATCAGGGCCAGGTTCTTGAAATACGCGAAGATATGCACCTCTACGGCTATGTACCGTATAAGGAGGAGCTCCACATACAGGGAGAGCGCACTGGCCATAAACAGCTGAAGCGCATAGTTGGGCCTATTCTGTGCTCCTGCCTCAACCTTCATGATTCTCCCCCTTCCGCGCCCTTTCAGCAGTAGCACACGCTGTGCTCTGACCCGTCCCTTAGTGTTCTACCACGAGCAGTGCCAGGACTCTCCAGGAAGAAGCCTACCCGGCAAAACAAAATTGGCCAAACCCCAGATTTTTGGTCAGAACAGACAGCGCCTTAAAGATCGTGGTTGCCGGAGTCCGGGAGGGCCGGCCCGCCGGTCTCTCTCTCACCTGGAGTGAGGGCGGATGCGTCCGGCAGCGCTTCTTCCAGCCATTCTCTTAAGAGATACAGCCGTTCCGTTTCGAGTAGATAAATTAGCGGAACGACAGTCAGCCCGGAGAACAGTCGCTTCAAACGTCTGCTTTCGTGGAGAACAAAATCGATCTCATTGCCGATCTCCCGGCTGCGCGCGTGGTCCTCAAAGAAAGACTGCGCAGTCTCAGCATTCCAGCCATGCTCAGAGATCAAAGTGCTGACAAAACCGCTCCTCAACTCTCCGGTATTGGCCATGGCGCAGTGGTTGTGAGCAATCAAGGCCATGTACTTCAAGCCCTTGGAGGCCGCGAGCGCTACGGCAAACTCCGATCCTGCCATATTGGCTCCCTCGCGCCGGAGAATATACGCCCAGCTTTTCGTCAGGGCCAGCCGCTTGCGGTAGTCGATGCACATGCCCACCAACAGTTGCGGATCGTCGGGCAGACCCTCATCAACCTGCTGGAGATTCTGCAGTCTCAGGAGCGTGCCGATCGGAGTGTTGCGCAGCAGCTCTGGTATCGCCTCCTCGCTGTCCACCGCCTTCAGTCGAGTTGACAGCGCAAACTCGGGATCTGGTTGCGCCTCGGCGCATTGAAAGAGCCTGTCCACCTGCCCGGGGTCGGTCAACAGTGCATGGCGAAGGCGACAATCGGTTGGCACTCCCCGAGCCTTCGGATCGGCACACCCCTGACAGGTTGTCTCGATCAGGCGCTTGTTGGCCTCGATCTTGGCCTCACGGTAGTGGAAGAAGAGGTTTTCCGCCCCTAGCTCCTCCATGGCCCGAGTACGCTCCAAAAGCTGGCGCGGCTGCGGTGGCAGCTCGGCAAGCACCAACCTGGCACCGCGCCGCTTCAGCTGTCGATGAATGGACAGCAGGGTTTGCACGCCGGTCAGGTCCATGACATTGACAGCACGCATGTGCAGGATTAATACTTTGATGTCCTGCACAATCAGGATGTTCTCAATGAACCGCTCGGCAGCACCAAAGAAAAGCGGTCCATCCAACAGGTAAGTACGCACATACTTGCAGCATGGTATTGCGTTTGCCGGGACTTCCCCATTTCCGGAGTCCTGATCAGCGCTGGTTAGCTTGATCGCGCTCATCTGGCGGATAAAAATCCCGCAGGTGAAGATGAGACCGGTAATCACGCCGACCGTCAGATCCATTGCCACTGAGACGACCGTGGTGGCTAAAACAACATAGCCTTCCATTCTCGAAGCCCGCCAGATCTCCTTCACCTCATCCCATTCGATCAAGCGTACGCCAGTAAGAATCAGTATTGCCGCCAGCGATGCCAGGGGAATCTGCTCGGCGTACCTGGCCAGGAAGAAAATCAGAATCGCCAACACAACCGAGTGAACAACACCAGCAGCACGGGTCCTAGCCCCGGCCCTTATGTTCACTGCCGTCCTGGCGATGACGCCGGTCACCGGGATGCCACCAAAGAAGGTGACAACCACGTTGGCCAGCCCCTGGCCAATCAGTTCCTGATCGGAGTGATGGCGGCGCGACATGGTCATGCCGTCGGCCACCGAAGCGGACAGCAGCGACTCAATCGAACCCAACATGAACACAGTGATTGAGGTCATAAAGAGAACGTCAAATTGCTCCCAGGGGAGATCTGGCACGCGCGGGAACGGAAGCAAATTGGGAATCGAGCTGATATCGGCGATTTTGGGCACGTCGAAGTTGATTAGCGAAGCAAGCAGAGTGGTGACCAGGATTGCTACAAGCTGACCGGGCACGGCCTTGGTCACACGCGGGGTGAGAACCGCGATCGCCAGGGCAACCACACCAAGGCAGAGGGCCAGGAAGTTGACCTCCTGGTGCACAATCATCCGCCAGATCAGGTGGCTTACGTCCTGGATGAACTCGGGAACCAATGGATGCCCGGCAAAGGGAGCCGCCTGTCCTGGGTGAGCAAGCGGCTTGGTGGGCAGGCCAAAGAAGTCGTCGAGTGCATTGAAGAAGACTAGCGTGCCAATGGCGTTAGCAAAGCCGACCATAACCGGCATCGGTATATAGTTGATCAGCCGGCCGAGCCTGAGCGTGCCAGCCAGAATTTGCATGGCACCGGCAAGAACGCCCACTAACCAGATGGCCCTGATGCCGTACGTCTGGGCAATCTCGATCAAAACAACTGCCATTGCTGCCGCCGGACCGGTAATCGCAAAGCGCTGCCCGCCCAGAAGCGAACCGATGATACCAGCAATAATACCGGTCGTAATCCCCACCGCAGGCTCGACACCAGCAGCAATCGCCAGGGCCAGGTTCAAGGGCAGGGCCACAAGCGCGACTGTGACCCCAGCCCAGAGATCAGGCAGGATTGTGGAGAGCCTGAGCATATCCCGCCATTCGTTGACGAGATACGGCATGTCCATGCCGAACCGTGGTTGCTTTGCTGTTTGAGCGGCAGCGAATGTCATCGGGAAGTGTCTCAGTTCGGTTCGGCGCCTTCCAATGGCAGACTGGCTGTTAACTAATTAATAGACTAGTTCAAGCGCACCCTAACCTTTAGATAGACCATGAACTGAGTGCATTGGTTCCTTGATTGGCCTGCCAAGCGCTTCCGATGCCCAGCCACTACGTTGCCGTGTCCGATAACAGGCAGCCGGCGCAGATCCGCATTTTCGACTTGTTAATAAGTGCACCAGTTAAATGGTCGATAATACTACTTGCCAGCAGTCGACCAGACGAACATACCAACATCCCACAATACGAATATACTTCCGGCTTGGCCAGTCCAGCATCAATCTTCGAGCCAAACCTGTTGTATGCTTCTACAGCAAAGCAGCTAACCGGAGTACTAGCGTGTTTAGCTTCTATCTAATTCTTGGAGTTGAGGAAAACGCCTCCGATCAGGCGATCGAGGCGGCTTACCGCCGGCTGCGCAGTGAACTTGTGTTGGGCAGGTTTGAGCCGGAGAGCCTCGGCTACATCCAGTGCGAGCAATGCCTGCTCTCGATTGAGAACGCGCACAAGACTTTGACCAGTCCGCAGCTTAAGAGCAGATACTACGAGCAGTGGCGCGGCTACCTTAAGGAGGAAGCGGCCGGTGGCGCAGCTCCGAAGCTCGGGCAGCTTTGTGTGGCATCTGGAATGATTACCCTGGAGGAATTGGAGCGGGCAGTGGAGACGCAGACACGGATGGACCTGCCGCTCGGCCAGATACTTCAGGAAAGCAAGCTCATCTCTCAGGCCGAGCTGGACGGGCTGTTGCTTGGGCAAAAGCTGATCCAGCTACCGGTTGGCTCGCCGCATTCTATAGGGCAGAGACTGATGGCACTGGGGCTGGTATCAGAAGACATGGTGCGTATCGCCCTGATCGAGCAACGAACCTTCGACAGGAAGCTTGAAGATCTCCTGGTCAGCCACGGCTGGCTCGATCAGACTGTTCTCGCCATTCTCATTGGCAATGGCAGAAAGCCGGCAGAGAGCAAAAACAGCCGCGGTCGGAAGAGCAAGGCAAGCAAATAATCCTGGTGGCAGGTCGAAAGAGGCGTCTTGTCGTTTGAGGCTGGCAGTCAATCGATGAAGGCCCGGTCAACCTTGAAGACGGTTTCCAGGCGATGCGGCGAGGCATAGACCGGGGTCAAGAGCCCGGGCTTGCTGGCAGACAGCATTGCTGCCGAGTGGAAAAGCTCCGCATAAACCAGGTAGGCCCCGCCAAAACTGGGATCCAAAAGCAGGTAGGAGGCTCCGGACTGACGCAAGAGGACCGACAAAGAGTCAGGCGTAACAAACTGCAGTCCAAGAAACCGCCAGCCTTCATAGCCGCAGGCCTGGACCGCCCGACGTCCAGTGGCCAGATAGAGCAGCGGGTCGTTGTTGCAGACAAAAATATCTCTATCTGTCGTATTGTCACGGATCCATGCATAGGTGGCCAGAGAATCGAGATTCTCATCCCGGGCCGAGATGTCCTCACGCAGCGGCATCCGTCGCGGGTAAGAGCCGGCTTTAAGCACCGACGACCAGGCGGAGCCAAAAATCAGATAGAGCCCAAAGCAAAGCGAAATGGCTGCAGTCAGCCAGCTGTACGCCTTATAGCGCGGGCGAAAAAGCTGTTTGACACGGCCGGATAATAGCCTGAAGCCACGATAGTAGAAGTAGTACAGGAATGGCAGCACAACCAACACCAGCCGCCACTGCAGGAAGCCCGGCCAGATAAGCATTGCCAGCCCGTAGATCAGCAGGTAGAGAGCAAGCTGGCAACGCCGGGGCGAGATGAGATCCCTGTAGATCCCGGCAATTAGCACCAGCCAGAGGCAGAGATAGCCCAGCCTGTAAATCAGAAAGTACTGAAACGGGCTCAAAGCCAGGTAGGGGACATGCGTTATCAGCGGCCAGACGACCTGCAAAACCGCGCTGAACGCTTCGCTGGCTCGATTGATGGCAATTGTGGCGGCCCCCGAATCTCGATAAGTATTGAGCGACCACTGTGCGTAGCTGGTGTAGTAAAGCAGCCACGGAGGGCCCGGCGGCTGATTCGACTGATTCCACCACCAGTAAGGCGACATTACGCCCAGAAATACCACAACGCTGAGCGCTAGTGCCCGGTACTTGCCTCTGATCGCCAGGTAAGATCCACAGGTCAGGACCAGCCCAAGTCCGGCCGCCCGCGTCAGAGCGGTCAGCACCTCCAGGAGAGCAAGCCAGACGGCGGCCGGACCAAAGCGATCGGGCCCGCGCCTGCCGATCCGCTCAGCCAGCCACAAACAGCTTACGGTCAGGACCGCGTACAGCAGGTCAGACATCGGCATCGGCAGGAAAGAGAGAAACTTGATGTTTAGCAGCGTGGCCCCGACCAGCACGGTGGCGATCCAGCCAGTAACCCTTTTCGTCCCGAGCAGATAAAGCCCGGCAGAAAGCCCAAAGATAAAGCCGAGGGCCACACCAAGAGCCTCCAGGGCCAAGAGGTTGGCTGGAAACTGCGGCTTTATGCGCCAGATTAAGGAGAGGACCCAGGGATAGATGACTGGATACTTGGTCGCACAGACAGCTGAGGGCAGGGAGATGATTCGGTAGCCGCTGCCCTCAGCCAGCGCTTTGGCGGTGACAACATAAAGCGCATCATCATGGTACTGGCCGAACAGCGGCAGGTGATTGAACAGGCAACGCAGGGCAATGACAAGCGCCAGGATGACAGTGGCAAAAAGTGAGAGCCAGAGCCCAACTTGCTTCCATGGCCGAGCTGGCAAGCAGAACCTGGTCATGGACATGGAAGATATGGCATCAATCTCAACCCGGCGCAGCAGCCCGGAAGGAATGTAGCACTATTTCCCGGCCGACGCACCTTGCCCGCCCGGCTGATCAGGGTGCGAGGCGGTCTCCGCTGCTGGCGCCAGCGGCTCGGCTGCACCTGAGCTAAGCGCAGCCGGTAGAGCGCTGCCGGTTTGATTGACGCCAGCCCGGTCGCCCGCAGGCTCAGCACCGGCAGCTGGAACGGCGCTCTCCTGCTTATCATCTCGGGAGCGGTGGGCAGGCCCGCCGGCCGTGAGCGCTGCCTTGTCCGGCCGCCCGTCCTTGGAGAGCGTAAAAGGCGCTGGGCTCCCTGTCTTCGCTTGACCGGTTTGAGCCCGGCCGGCCGCCGGACTGGCTGCCGGGATGGCGCGAGGCGCCGGCTGCCCCGCTTCTTTCTTGCCGGCACCGCTCTTGCCCGCTGCCCTGGCGGCCGGCTTTTGCACTGCCGCCAGGCTGGAAGGGGCCTCAAGAGCGTAGGGCGGAACTCCACCGGCACCGGGTGGCACCTGCAAGAACAGAGCAAAGATCGGACCGCAATGGCAGTCCTTCCTGGGATCCAGGAATATGGCCGCCCGATATTCATCGACAGCCTGGGGCACCATTCCGGTCATAAAGTACATGGAGGCCAGATGGTGGTGCGCGTCAGCGTTATATGGGTCCAGCCTGAGAGCCTCAATCTCCTCATCCATGGCCTGTGGTCCCTGCTGGAGCTCCCAGAGGACCCAGCCCAGTCCGGCGTGTGCCGCAGAACTTTTTGGTCTCATCTTCACCAGCTTCTGGTAGAGCGGCAGCGCCGCTACGTTCATCCTGTGCGTCTTAAGAACCTGGGCCTGAAACAACAACATGTTGAACTCCTGATCGGAGCTCTTTGCCGCCAACGCCGGAAGAGCAGGTGTGCAAGCGAAAAGGATTAGCAGCGCTAGCAAACGCATCGCCGCGCACAGGCGCAAAAACAGGGCTTGGCTGCGACAAATCATGACTTCATTATGGCAGCCGCTAGAGCCGGTGGCAAAAGCAAGCCGACCGGTGATCTGCCACCACGGTCGGCTCCAGGGTCGCCTGCGACCGCCAAACGGCTGTCCGGAAACGCTCATTCTGACTGGTTCTCCGGGCCCCATCTCGGAAAATGAAACATAATATACATTATCAGCCGAGCCTGACGCCCGGACTGCAGGCTGGCTGGCCAGTAGGGCCGATCGCAGCAGGCTAATCGCGCCCGGCTAAGCATCGTCGCCGGACTGCTGCCTGTTGCTCGCTCCCGGTGGCGGTGGATGCTTCTCTTCCCTTTGCGGTTTCTGAGCGGCTGCCCGCCCTCGCTTGACATCGAGCTTGGTCTCTACATCGACTTCCTGGACAACCGCAGCACCGCCGGCGATCGGCTCGAGATCCTGCTTGTCCGCTCCCCCGGGCATTGTCTCCTCGGCCGCTGCGCCCGGAATCGCTGCCTCCTGTGGTTCGACCGCCCCGCCTGGTAAGGCAGTTCCTTTCTGTTCCACCGCCCCGCCCGGTTTTGCCTTTTTCTTCGCCTTAAAAGCAGCGCCTTTTCTGGTCGGCTGGCCGCGCTTCTCAGGTTGCGGGGGCTCCTGGCGGTGCGACTCAAGCCCGGCCAGCTGAGCAGACTCGACTGCTTCCACTTCCGGTTGCTCCGGCAGCCTGGACACCTGCTTCTCAGACTGTTCAGGCAGACCGTCAGACACCGGTGCCTGGTCAGCCTGATCTGGAGCGGGCACAGGCTCGGACAAAAGCGCCTCGGGCACGGTCGCCAAGGAGATCGATCCGGTAGGCCGGAACCGTTGCATCACGCGCACGCTAGTTCTTGAAAGCTCCTCCAGCAGCGGTTTCAGTACAAGCGTGGGCATGGAAAATTGGTAGCTTGTGCCGTCCAAGGCCGTAAGCACAAGCTTGCCACCAGTTCTGGTGGCGGTCGATTCAACCCTGTCAATTTGATCTCGTTCTATTCCTATCTCGCATGAGCCGAACCAGCGTGAGATGGACTCCGGAGCAAAGACGACACGCTTGTTGGTCAGGACAAAGCGACCAGGTTTGTCTTTGTACATGGTCAGGAAGTAGGACTTGATTACAACTTCGTCGGGTAGCGGCTTGAATCGGGAACCGAAGAACAAAACCGCGAAGAGCAGCCCGAAGAGCAGGAAAACTCCCCCCCAGAGACTTACAAAGCTCTGCAAGAATTCAGGACCGGATTTGCGCAGGCGCAACCAGTTAGTGATGAACCCTTCTCGCAGCGCGCCCTGCCAGTCGCCAGCGCTGTTAAGCGCCCAACCCAGCTTGCCATGCGCGCTGTCACTTTCAGGCGCCAGGGCAACTGCTTGGCGATACTGCTTAACCTGTCCCTGGATGTCGCCTGACTTGCCCAGAGCGGCACCGAGACCCAGGCGGGCGGAGACCGACCGCGGGTTCAGCTCGAGCGCTCTTTGGTATACCCGGATCGCTGCCGGATAGTCTCCCTTGCGCCCGAGCGTCGCCCCAAGGTTGACATATGCCCGCAGATTGTCAGGGTCAAGCTCGATCACCTTCTGGTTAGCCTGAATGGCGCCGTCATAATCACCCAGACTTGTGAGGGCCAGCCCGAGGGTGAGATGGGCCGTGGCGTTGCTGGGATCGAGTTGAATGGCCGTGCGCTCCTCCGCCGCTGCCTCCCGGAAGTGCTTTTGCAAGCCAAGGACCCAGCCCAGGTTGCCGTGAGCCAGTGCGTTGCCAGCGTCGAGGGCGATCGCTTGGCGATTCTCCCTTTGCGCCCCATCCAAATCTCCAGCCAGGCTGAGGGCGCGGGCAAGCCGCTGATGTGCTTGGGCGCTGGACGGGAGCTGCTGGACAGCCTGGCGGTAGGCCTGTATCGCCTGATCAATCTTGTCATCACCAAGAAGCGCATCACCCCTGGTAATCTCCTCACTAGCGGCATCAGCCTCCGTGTTTTGAGCGGCCCAGGCTCCACCGGCGATACCGCCCTGACCAAACCGGCAGCCGATGATGGCAGCAAAGCTGAGCAGCACCCCTAGTCTAACCAGAGCCCAACGCATGCTTCCTCATCCTTGCCCGAGGTCTGGCCCAGTACACTTCTGGCCTATCACTATGATAGGTCAGAGAGGCACCAGGGCGGCAGCCTGTTTGTTGAGCGCCAAGCACAGTCATATTGTTGATAATACTACTTATTGACCAGTTCACCTGTGTGCTGTTCATATTGTCGACCAGTAAACAGGTGAACTGATTGTATTGCTCACATTCATGGTCATCCTCATACTACCTGGGCAGCGACAGCGCCAGACACAGAGCTGCAAGCGCAATCGGCAAGGCCGGTAGCAGGCAGTGGCAGCGTGCCTACTGACAGAGGCCAAATGAAGAGGCCTCAGCCGCTTTCAGGAGCCAAGACCTCTTCAATGAGCCAAACTACTCTAGGTCAACCGCACTTGGTGGCAAGAGCATGAAGCGCTCGCCTAGAGCTTAGTAGTTGTCGTCGTAAGGAACGACGTACTGCCTACCCTGGAAGAGCATGCTGTGACTGCCGCTGTGCGGGCTCGGATAGCCAATAAAGCCGTGTTTCGCCCCGTAGCCGAAGCCATGGAGCACACCATAGGCGGCACCCCCGACTGCACCGAACGGACCGCCAATAACGCCACCAGCAATCATCTCATAAACCCCATCTTCCTTGCCGAGGTTGCGAGCGACGCATTTGCTGAAGCCAATCGACCCTTTCACGCTATCCTGGAATGCTGCCGTGGGCACATCCCAAGCGATGGCCGAGACCATCGAAACCACGCGCACCGGCAAGTACCACAGGTCGTAATATACCCGCGCGGACTCGGGGCGCGCCGGATAGGCCTGGGAGGTTGTCGAGAGCCCGCAGGCCAAAGCCGCTGCTGCAAGCACCGACGATAGAATTTTCTTCCGCATATTTTTCACCATCTTCATTCTAGTTCAGGCGACCGCCTTGCACCAACCTACCTCAGACTACTCCTCTTTCATGGTCATGTACGACCACCGACTGAACGGCTTCTCCCATCCGGTCTTCCAGCCGTGATGAACGCCATTGACCACGCCATAGCCGGTACCGAGAACGAGACCGGCTGAACCACCGATCGGTACTGCCGCCGCTATCTGCCCGGTACCTTTCTCATCGCCGAACTTGCCGGCTACGTGCTCGGTACCCTTCAGAAAGCCGTGATACCCGCCGTCGACTGGGCCGCTAAAAGCGCCACAAACGAGAGCACCGCTCACAGCGCCAACTAGCCTGATCGGAGCCTTAATGCACCAATCGATTGGTTTCGCCTCGTAATCCAATGCGAAGCAAGGAGCAACAGTCGATGCCATGAGTGCTGCGGCGCTCAAAACTCGACCTAGAGTTTTCATGTTCATCATTATCACCACTTTCTAGTGACTGCCCGATCCTTGGCTCCTGGATCGAGCAGAGACATAGTAACTACTTCTCTTCAGTAACGAGGTAAGATTCGGTGCTGAATGGCTTATCCCAGCCGACCGTCATGCCGTGCCGTCCACCACGGATCGCTCCGTAGGGGATGCCCCACACGAAACCGGTCGGGATGCCGATTACAGCTCCTACCACGTTTTGTTGAAAGCCCTTCTCGTCGCCAAACTTTTCGGCCAACACGTGCGTTGTCTTAAGCGGCATGCGATAGAGGGAGTCGACCAGTATTCCCTCCGGGATATCTATGATCGTCGCGGTTACTGCACCAAAGAAGCTACCAACGCTGGCCAGCGGACCATCAGCATAGGAAGGCAACGCCGTCGCGAGCGATAATGCGCAAGCAGCAAGTAGTAGCCAAGATTTCTTGTTCATTTACTGTCACCACTTTGGGAAGCGAGGATGGCTCTCGCGAACCAGCCTCAACTTACCCGG
>Ga0066388_100000048_pt1 | contig 34872 bp, 2 predicted proteins | sample PanSoiMetaGPlot6_FD_64539 | JGI IMG/M metagenome (GOLD analysis project Ga0066388, IMG submission 64539) | Tropical forest soil microbial communities from Panama analyzed to predict greenhouse gas emissions - Panama Soil - Plot 6 (Hybrid Assembly) | ecosystem: Environmental > Terrestrial > Soil...
CTCCGAAAGTCCCTTGCTGGTTGTTGCTGCCGCTTCCCGCGCATCTGCCCTGGTTGCTGCCGTCATCGGCCGGTGTAGCCTGAGTCTGTGTCGACATCGCCAGCTCTCGCTTGCGCTTTTCAGAGTCGGCCTGCACCTTCGGGTCCTTCTCCGAAGGCGAGATTTGCCCGCAAAGAGTAAGGACGACGTCGGGCAGATACCATTGCGTCGTCTCGGAAACTCGCCTGCGCTCATCGTTCAGGAGTTGGCGTTGTTCGCTGATGGGAACCTCGCGGACGTCGCTTTGAATGCGCGACAGTTGTTCCGGTCTCTTCGAGGAGGACACCTCCTGTCGATCAATGGGATCTAACGTCGTTTCGGACATGGCCCGGCTCCTGTGCGGCTGGCGTGGTGATGAGCAATGCTGTCGTACCGCTCGTCGTCGGTAATTGCACAGTCTAGAGTCGCCGAAGTCTGCAGTCACTGTGTAATTCCACAGAGCAAGTCAGCGGTAGCCACATTGTGATTGCCCCTGCCAGATCGAACTATCGGCTGCCGGCTCGGGACCCGGAAGAGACGAGTTCTTCGGGCCTGCGCGCCTTTTTACTCTGCCATTTTTCGCTCAATCGCGCCGGCGCCATCACATGAACACGCCGAACCAGACCCAGCTTGTTCATGGCCAGAATCATGAGCCACGACGGATCAAACTCGAACAACTTAATGCCTGTCTTGGCCGACCCCGGTCCAGCATGATGGTTGTTATGCCAGCCCTCGCCGAATGTCAGCAGGCTTACCCACCAGACATTTACGCTGTCGTCTGGCACGTTATAGGTCCTGTATCCGAGACTGCGAATATGACAAACAACATTGAGCAGTAAAGGAACTTGCAAGACTGTCAGTCCCGCCAGCAAGCTCGCCAACGCAGCCGTCCAACCGAAACACGCCAGAATGACGACCCGAAATGCCAGGCCAAGCGAAAAGGCCAGTACATGTGCTCGACGCCAGTTTCCGCCTTGCTCCAGGAACCTATAAATCGGATCGACATTCAAATCCTTACACTGCTCCTCCGGATTGATGTGCGGTTCATAACCGGGCTTCAGAAGCCATCCCACATGAGCGTTGAAGAGACCATATTTGGGTGAATGAGGATCGAGGGGCGTGTCATCGTATTTGTGATGCGCTCGATGAATGGTCGCCCACCAGATAGGCGACCCTTCAAATGCAAGATAACCGCCCAGCACCCAGAAATACTCCGCGATTCTCGTGCATGTGAAAGATCGATGCGAGAGTAGTCTGTGATAACCAATCGTTACGCCCATCCCGTGCCACATATAGAACAGAAAGAACAACAAAAGAAATTCGGACATGAGTTCTCCTAACGTGGTGGCGTAGCCGCCATCACATGCTCAGACACAGGCCCCGCCTGGCGCTGCCTGGTCGCCGTCTAAGTTTTTGACTTTTCTATGTAATTGCTCCTCAAGCAATTACGGCTGAACTTCACTGAGCCAATGCCCACTCTGCCTTTTCTCTACGGCTGTCTGTAGTTGCGTGATTACAATTTGTAGTTACACGCATATCGTAGCACAGAACCGGACATCCGGCTGGCTGTATCTGGATATGTGACGTTTGTGGGCAGGCAGCAGATTTAATCTTCGTGTGCTTCCCGTAAATGACTGCGATGCTCTGACGTTCTCCCTGAGCTGTAGCTACGCGCGTCCCGACTGATCTGACCGAAATCACTTGTTTTCGGCCACCGCGTCCCATTCTTTGTAATAGATATATGACTTCCCAATGTGGGCAATAAGTATTTCAGAGGTAGAAATCGCCCTTACCATCTCTTGATTACTATCTCTTTTAAGTCGCGGGCGGTTCTAACGCGGAGCATGTGAAGTGCGCCGCTAATGTTTTGCACGTACTCCAGCGGTATTCAGGATTGAGAAGCCATTGGGAGAAGTGTCAAGAGCTCCCTGTTTCCTGATCGGCACTAGAATTGCCTGAATAACGCATATTCTCCAGTGCACGGTTGACAAGTTACACACAGTCGGTGGAGTAAAAAGCGCATGTACAGTGGGACAAGGCACGTGAAGACGCACCACGGGCGGCGGCATCGCGTTCTGGCTGCATTGAGCGCGGTCGTGTTTTTGAGTCAGGTCGCAGGGCTGCCGGTGCTGGCAGCGCCTGTCCAGCAGGACCTCGACTTATCATCGCGAACGCGTAACGTGCGGGTCGAGCAGTCCGACATTCCAGCCGGAACAGCAATCAAAGTCGGTCGCCAGGAGCGCACCGTCAACCCCGGCGACGTTCTTACAGCAGCCGAGCATCTAGCGCTTGAGCAGGTGCTCGCCACCGGCCAGCAAACTCTGGTAGTCGGACGGCGCGGCGCCGCAGTCGGCGGAACCTTCAGCCTGAACGGCGACACGATGCGGGCGATTAACGACATTGTCATTCCCAACAGGGTGACTGCCATTCACGACTTCGCGAGCGCCCCCACCCTCGATTTCACCGGCAATCTGGTCAACTCCGGTCGTCTGCTTGCCGTATCGTCCAGTCCGGCGGTGTGCGCTGCTACCATCGGCGCCACCAATATCTTCAACCAAAGAGGCGCGTTGATTTCCTCCGTTGCACCGGTCGGTGGTCTGTCCGGCATCTCTTCTGCTGCTCCCAACCTCGATCTCTTCCTCTCGGCTGTGCAAAACATAGTCAATGCCGGCTCGATCACCAGCTCCGGCAATCTGACGGCCCGGGCCGGCGGCTCGATTATCAATGCCCTGCCCGCCGGTGTTACGGGCCCGGTCCCGGTCATGCAGGCTGCACAGAACGTCAATCTCGTCTCCAACAACATCGTCAACAGCGGACTGGTGGCCTCGCTGGCCGGAAACATAAATGCAGCAACGCAGCAAGTGGCGAACCTGGTCTTTGATAACGCCGGCGGCAAAGTGCAAGCGCTGCTGGGCAGCATAAACATCCGCGCAGCGGATTTCGTCGGGAAGGCATCGGCGGACTTGCTGGGCGGCGATTGGCTTTCCAGTGAGCTCAATGTCTTTTCCGGCGGCGGCCGCGCCAACGTCAATATCAACAGCTTGAGCGGCGTGCTTAACGTAACGGCACACGAGATGCAATTCATGGGAGCAGCAGGCGACCTGACACTCGGGCGCGTAGATGTTACGGGAGACCCGCTGATCGTCATGCCTGGCGACGTGACAATCAGTGCACCGATTACAACCAACGGCGCGCCGCTTACGATTGTCGCCGGCAGGAACGTTGTCACCGCACCCGGTGCTGGAGCCATAGATACCAGCCAGGCCGCGACCGGCAATGCCGGAGATATTTTGATCGTCGCCGGAGCCGACATGAGCAGCAGCGGCGGCGTGCTGACTGTAAGCGGCGCCTGCTGCCAGGGCGGCAGTATCGACCTCGCCGGCAGCAATCCGATCACATCGCTCAAAGCAACGAGCCCGGACGGCAATGGCGGCAACATCACGCTGGCGGCCTTCCGCGGCGTATTGAACGAAGGATCCATTACTCTGCCAACCGGGGTAACAATTCTCACCGGCGGTGTGAACGGGGCAAGCGGCAAGGTGGCTATCCTCTCCGGCGCCAAGGGCGGGGTGACCGGTGTAACGATGGGTGGAGTCAACACGACGGGAGGCAGCCTCGGCTCGGGCGGAATCCTCATCTCCGCATCAACGCCTGTTTTGGCCGGCGGAAGCGGTGGCTGTACTGACTGCATCACAATTGACGAAACAACCGGGGCCGTGACGGGAACCGTAACCGGGGGCGGACAGAATTCGGCTTCGATAGTGGTCGGGTCTTTGACCGCCGACAGGAGCGACATCGCCATTCGCACACTTCACGACGTCACTGTCAACGGCTCGATCACGAACAACAATCCTGCACTGCTCGGACCGGGAGGGTTGGTAGAAATCAATGCCGGTCGAAACGTGTTGATCAACGGTTCCATAACCGCCAATGGCGCCAGTACTGGCGATGGTGGCGAAATCGACATAGTGATGAACAGCTCGCGCCGCTTCGAGCTGGGACCAAGCGCCATCACCAACGGAATCACCGGCACGCTCACAGCTAACGGCGGAGCCTCGGCCGGCGCCGGAGGCACTGTCACGATCACGAATTCGGGAACCGGTGGAATTCGACTTGCCGACCTGACCGCCATCTCAGTCAAGGCTTCAAACAGCGGGGGGGCAGGCGGCACCATTGATCTGGAATCGAATCAAGGACCGATAACACTGGCCAGTGGAACCGGCACGCTTGCGGCAAATGCTGTCGCCAACGGTGCCGGAGTTTTCGACGGCGGATCTATCACACTGCTTGGTAGCACGGTTACCGCGACAGGAGCAGCGCCCGTCACACTGAGCGCCGAGGGTGCAGACAATGGAAGTGGTGGCACCGTAAGTATAACGACAACCGGCACCGCCGGAGACATTACGGTTGCCAACCTGGCAGGCGGATTTCTCCTCTTCGCCCGGGGCGGCACCCTCGACGGAGACGGCGGCAACGTAAATTTGTCAGCGGGCAGAAATATCACTGTCGACCCCACTAAGATATCGGCTGCGCCACGTGGGGCCGGCACCGTGGCTGGTGACGGCGCAAACCTTGCCTTTACCGCCGGCAGTCAGGCAGCGGGCAACGTCGCCGTTACCGGATCAGTGGATGCATCGGGCGTCGGCGTGGGCCGGGGGGGCTTGGTCACAATTACGTCCAGTTCAGGCAACGTATTTGTGGCGGGCAATGTCTCCGCTAGTGGCGGGAATCTCGGCGGCGGCGGGACGATCAGTATCGGCTCCACCAGCACCACCCCATTTAAAGTATCTCCGGATGCTTCGGTAAACGGAATTGCCGGAGACATCCACGCTGTGGCAGGCACTGGTGCCCCGGCAGCCGTCGGTAGCGGCGGCGCCATTATCCTGGGCATGGGCGGCACCGGAGGATTAATAATCGATCGGGCAGACAATCTCCTGGTAACAGCCACCAATGGCGGAGGCGGCACGATTTCGCTCTCCGCCGGCGGACGCGTAAGAGTAGGTGAGGGGACACTTGATGCCAACGCCGCCGTAGACGGTTTGGGTGGCACGATTTCGGTCTCCGGCCGATCGGTATTTTTGGCCGGCAGTCTCAGTGCTAACGGTACGGGCACCGGCAGCGGCGGCATCATTACGGTTAGCGCTCAGACTTCCGACCCGATTCTCATAGATCAGGCGGCCACCGATCTGCTTGGTACCGAGAGCGGTATCGCCGGAACTCTCTCGGCCCAGGCACGGGGCACGAGTGGCTCAGGCGGACATATTAGTGTTGGCAATTCCGGCAGCGGCGGAATTGTCCTGGCGAGCACCAACAGTATATCGGTGACTGCCGCTGCCGGTGGAGGCGACGGCGGTTCGATTGAATTTAGTTCCACAGGTGGTCTGGTCAGGGTGGCTGCCGGCAGGCTCTCGGCAAATGCCGCCGGAGACGGAAACGGCGGCACTATTTCCATTCAGGCGCTCGGATTTGTTATCGGCAGCGGCATCGATATCAACAATCCTGAGCCATTGGATCTCAGCGCCAATGCGGCCGGCACCGGCGATGGCGGCATCATCTCAGTAGTCACGACTGCGCCCAATCAGCCGCTGATCACCGTGGGCTCCGGGCAGCTGACGCTGTCGGCCACCGGTGGATCAGCCGGATCGGCGGCCGGTAATGGCGGCACGGTCAATATCAGCTCCGGAAAAGACCTGACGGTCGACCCGAGTTTTGTTGTGGTTCGCCCGCTGGGAACCAACGGTGATGGTGGCATCCTTAACCTCATCGCCTCAAACGCACCGACTAGTCCCAAAACGGAAGGAATTCTCTCCATTAGCGGCAGCTTGAGCGTGGACGGTGTTGGCGAAGGTGCCGGAGGGAAGGTCAATTTGAGAGTGAACTCGGCGACAACGTTCGCCGTTGCCCCGGGGGTGTCAGGCAATGGCGTGAATGGAATCATATCCGCCAGGGCCGGTGACGTCAGCGGTGCAGGCGGCACGGTCACCATTGGCAACAGCGGCACGGGAGGGGTTTCCCTGGCGGCGACAGCCATCCCCGGCAACCGATCGGTGACGCCGTCCATTGATGTGTCGGCGTCTGCCGGCGGTGGTGCCGGGGGTGTAATCAGGCTGACATCCGATGGCGGCCCTATCTCTCTGCCGGGCGGTACCCTGTCGGTGGTTGCTGTTGGCAGTCTTAACGGCGGAGCGCTCGAGCTGAACGGCACATCGTTGTCCGTGTCCGGTGCACTGCCATTGACGTTGGACGCCAGCGGCAGTGACAGTGGGTCCGGCAACGGCGGCAGTGTAAACGTCGTCACCTCCGGACGCGAAGCCGATCTGGTAGTTGGCAGCAACGCCGGCAATCTGGTGATCCGCGCTACAAGCGGTTCGACAGGAGGCAATGGCGGTACAGTAAACGTCGCGGCAGGCCGCAATCTGACGGTCGATCCCGTGTCTTTGCTGGCCGGGCCTCGTGGTGCCAACGGTGCCGGCGCAGACATAACACTGCGCGCCGCCAAGGCGAAAACGACGGCAGACCAGCCGCCCGTCTTTGGAAATCTTTTCATTTCGTCAAGCCTGGCAGCAAATGGAGTCGGCACCGGAGACGGTGGCAGCATAACATTAGAAATGAAGAGCGCCACTACATTCACAGTTAAACCCGGCATCACGGTAAATGGCGTGAGCGGCAATCTGGAAGCCAAAGCCGGCGGCACCTCCGGCAGAGGCGGAGAGGTCGATATCAACAACAATCTTGGTGCCGGCGGAATAAAGCTTGGTTTTGCCGACAGCATCTCGGTGGCAGCCGCGGGAAGCGGCAATGGAGGCATTATTCGCTTGACCAGTGAGATAGGGGCAATCACCGTGCCGGGAGGCAGCCTGTCCGTCGACTCGGGCCCGGCGGGCGGCAACGGCGGTGAAATTCACTTCTCCAGCACTGAGCTGCGTATTACTCCGGGGACGGGCGGGCCGCTCGCGATCAGCGCCAACTCCACCGGCGGCGGATCCGGAGGGGTGGTCGAGATATCGGTGTCGTCGGCTAACGCAAACCTGACGGTTGGAGGAGCTTCCGGGATGCTGAGCATCTCAGCGGCCGGCAGTCCGAGTGGAGAGGTTCGCCTGTCCGCGGGCCGAAATCTTACAGTTCTCGACACAGCGGATCTCAACAACGGAAACGGCTCTGTTGTCGATCTGAAGGCAGGGCTTGCCGGGCCAGGTGATATAAGGATTATCGGCACCATAGATACGTCCGATCCCGCCGGTGGCGCCGGCGATATTTCGGTATCGTCGTCTTCCGGCAATGTCTTCATCAATGGCTCCGTCATCGCCAATTCAGGGGTCGGCACGGGCGGCACCATCATAATAACCAGTCAGAGTCCCACTGAGTTCTTAATTGGCGACAATAACAACGCCAACGGTGTCACTGGCTCGATTAGCGCCAGCGCCTTGTCTGCCGGTGCAGCCGGAATAATTCGCATCACCAATGGTGACACTGGCGGCATTCGACTTGTCAACACATCTCTCATTTCAGTTGTGGCAGCCGGTGGTGGCAATGGTGGCGAAATAAGCCTGCTTGCCGACAGCGGTCCTCTGACCATAGCCAGCGGCACACTTTCTGCGCTTGCCGATGCCGGTGGGTTGAATGGTTTGATTCAACTGACAGGCGCCACGCTGAGAGTGACCGGTGTTGGACCTCTCGAGCTTTTAGCCGGCAGAGTGGCGGTCACCACAACAGGCACTGCAGCACTTTCCAGCGTCACGGTGGGACTGGGCAATGGAGCCCTCAAGATTGCCGCCGGCGATCTGTCGGTGTCCGCGGGCGTCGATATCAACGTAGACACAGCGGCCCTCACCCTGGGGAACGTCTTGCAGAACGGACCAAAGGTGTCTTTCGTCGCCGGAACTAAGACAATCGGAAACCTGCTCGTGGTTGGCGACCTGGATGTGACTGGACCGGTAATTCCCGGTCAGGATCCCAACAGCGGTAATGGTGGCACAATTACGCTCACCTGCAATAGCGACACGGCCTTTGTGGTCGGCGGCCCTGGTGCGACGATAAACGGCATCACCGGCACGCTCACCGCCAATGGCAGCATCGAAAAAGGCAAAGGAGGGACGATCAACATTCAAAACAACGGAAGTGGTGGCATAGAGCTGAACGCCAATACCGTCGTTGTTGCTCAGGGCTCGTCCCTGGGTGGTGATGGCGGCAAGGTAACAATCGATGCGCCGAACGCAGCTGTGACAATCGCCGGCGGATCGATCTCAGCGGATGCTGGCGGCTGTGCGATCACCTCTGGAGGTGAAGTGACGTTCGTCAATGGCGGGACCATCGAGATAACCGCTTCCACCGTTGCAGCCGCGCCGTCAGGCTCGCCCCTCAACCTCAGCGCCAGCGCCGTCGGTGCCGGCGCTGGTGGCACAGTCAGATTGAAGGCGGAAGACCCGGACTCCAATTTAGAGATTGGGACCGGCACCGGCTCCGTGACGGTGTTCGCAACCGGTGGCTCAGTCGGCTCAATTGCCGGCAACGGCGGAACAGTTGAAATCTCCGCCGGCAAGCAGCTCAACATCAGTGTCGCAGCGCTGTCAGCCAACCCATTGGGGTTGAACGGCAATGGCGCCACCTTAATTTTGACTGCAGAAACAGTGAATGGCGATCTCAATGCCAGTGGAGTCGGCAGAGGCAAGGGCGGCAGCATAACTATCTCATCGCCGACGGAAACACTATTAATTGTCGGTGACGTAACAGCCAATGCAGGCACTCTCGGGGACGCAGGATCCATCTCTGTTACCAACGCCAACTCGACGACTGCCTTCACCGTCAGCGGCGGGCCCGGGATCACAAACGGGGTGACGGGCCTGTTGTCTGCGGTGGCTGGCTCCACCAGCGGCAATGGCGGCTCGATTACCATCAAAAACCTGGCCGCCGGAGGCATAATCATCGACAATGGCGCCAACCTGTCAGTTGCTGGATCGACGGGAGGTGGTAGCGGCGGCCAGGTCGAGATCGACGCCACCGGTGGCGCACTGGCGCTTCAGGGTGGCTCGATTTCAGCAGCAGGCCAGGGGAGCGGCACCTTTTCAGGCGGATCAATCAAGCTCACGGGAGCCAGCCTGACCGTCTCCGGCGGAAGCCCTCTGTCTCTGAATGCCAACGGTAGCGGCAGCGGAAATGGTGGCACCGTCACCCTGGTGACGACGGACGGCAACTCCGACATCAGCGTGGGCGCTGGCGCTGGCAATATTTCTATTGCAGCCACAGGCGGAACTTCCGGCTCGAATGAAGGCGATGGCGGTCGAGTGACGATTTCCGCCGGACGCGATGTGCTGGTGACCGGCTCCATCAATGCCGCGCCGCAAGGCAACAACGGTCAGGGGGCGATTATCGCCATCTCCGCCGGCAGCGCGCCATTGTCGACAGGCAGAATTGCCGTGACCGGATCGCTGGATGCCAACGGCGCCGGCAGCGGCAGCGGCGGCATCATCACGCTTGTAAGCCCATCGACAATCTCGGTTACCGGCAACCTGGCGGCTTCCGGCGGGGCGACCGGCAGCGGCGGTTCCGTCGCGATAACGTACGACAGTAGCACGGTCTTCAAGATTGGGTCAGCGCCCGGCACCAACGGCGTCGGTGGCTTCATCAAGGCGGCTGCCGGCGCCACGTCTGGTAGCGGCGGCTCGATCAGCATTGCCAATAGCGGCACTGGCGGCGTTACCGTCGCTTCAGCGACATCCAATCTGTCGATCACGGCCTCGGGCGGCGCAGGCGGCTCGCTGTCGATTCTCGCCGCCTCAGGAGCGCTGAGTATAGGCAGTGGAGCCATTTCGGCCAGCGCGGGCGGGACTGGGGCATTCAGCGGTGGGCAGATCACACTGGTCGGGACCTCCTTGACCGTTACCGGCGGCACACTGGCTCTATCCGCCGATGCGCGTGGCACTGGTAACGGTGGCACGGTAACGATCACGATTCCCGGCAGCGGATCCAATTTGACGTTGGGAGACGATTCCGGTGAGCTGACCATATCGGCTCGCGGAGGCTCAGCGGCTTCGACGTCCGGAAACGGCGGTACGGTCAGCGTAACTGTCGGCGGCAGTCTCGTCGTCGATGGGCCGACCGTGATACCAGGTCTGATCGCATCTCCGATCGGCACGAACGGAAACGGCGCCAATCTGTCTCTAGTTGCCGGAGCAGCCGGCGCAGGCAATATAACCGTCTCGGACAACCTCGATGGCTCGGGCAAAGGGATAGGTTTCGGCGGGACTGTCTCTGCCATCACCGCCGGCAACCTGGTCGTCAGCGGCAACGTCACGGCCGATGGCGGTGGCGTCGGGAACGCGGGCACCATCCTGCTGCAGTCGATTAGCTCCACGCAGTTCGCTATAACCTCTGGGGCAACAACCAATGGAGTCACAGGCATTATTTCAGCCAAGGCGGGAGGCACATCGGGCAACGGCGGCTCGCTTCGAGTTTCTAACGAAGGAACAGGCGGCATGCAACTGGGAGCTGCTGCTGTAATCTCGGCAGCCGGCTCCGCCGGTGGTGGCAGCGGCGGGAGCATCACATTGCTGCCCGGTGCAGGTCCGCTGACAATCAACGGCGGAACGTTGAACGCCAATGCGGGCGGCGCCGGCGCCTTCAATGGCGGCAAGATCATCGTCACCGGCTCGTCGCTTGTGTCCGGCGGCGCCACGGCTCTCAACCTGCAGGCCAGCGGAAGCGGCTCGGGAAATGGCGGCATTGTTACGCTCAGCTTCCCCAATGCCGGTAGTAATGTGTCGATTGGCCCGGCAGGCGGACAGCTCCAAATTTTCGCCCAGGGCGGCAGCAGCGGCGGAAGCGGCGGCATCGTCTCGATAACCGCCGGCAGCAGCATTAGTGCCGACATGGCATCACTGGTCGTGGACGCTCAGGCTGGAAACGGCAAGGGAGCGATCTTGAAGTTTTTTGCAGGCGTGGGTGGGACCGGTAACATCACGGTCACCAACGGCGACATCGATGCAAGCGGGGTCGGGCTGGGCGATGGTGGTACCGTCATATTTTTCGCTCAGCGTGCCACGTCCCTTTCAGGCGGCAATCTCTCTGTGGACGGAAATATAAACGCCAACGCCGGAACTACTGGTAACGGCGGCATCATAAGCCTGACAAGCAACAGCTCGAATCCATTCAATATCAATCTTGGACCGTCCGCCAACGGGGTGAACGGCTCGATCAGCGCCGCCGCCGGGACGACACGCGGCGACGGCGGCTCCATTTCCATAATCAATGAAGGAGACTTCGGCAACGCAGGCATCTCCCTGGGTTCGGGGGCAGTGCTAGCGGCCAACGGCTCGGCGGGCGCCGGTGGCGGCAGTGGTGGCAACATCGTCCTCTTGTCGGTAAACGGCACCCTGACCATCGCCGGCGGATCGATTACAGCCGATGCCAACGGCACAGGTGGTGTAGTCGGGGGCAGCATTCGCATAGAGACTGGATTCCTCACATCGGTGGGCGGCGGCAGCGCCTTGCTGCTGAGCGCAAACGGCGACGGGACAGGCGACGGCGGCTCAATCAGCTTCACCGCCACAGCCGACTCTGCGGATTTGACGGTAGGAAACGGTTCAGGCCAAGTGATTGTCTCGGCCACCGGCGGCTCCAGCGGCTCTGCTGCCGGAGATGGGGGAACAGTTAAGCTCGTCGCCGGCAAGGATTTAACCATCGAAAGCATGGCATTTCTGACCGCCGGTCCACAGGGTCTGGCCGGTGACGGGGCTAATCTGGACCTGCATGGTGAAGGCAAGGACTGCAACGGTGGGCTCGCCATTCTCGCCGGTGATGTCGATGTCAGTGGCGTCGGTACCGGCAGCGGTGGCACCGCCAGTCTGACATCCAACGCTGATGTCTTCATCGACGGCAGTGTCAGAGCCGATAGTGGCGCGGGCGGCTCGCGCGGCGGCACAATTAATATCTCGTTCCATAGTTCCGATCAGTTCCTGTTGGACACATTCACAATGTCCACCGTGAACGGCGTCTCCGGTGATATCACGGCCAATGGCGGCGGCCCGGCATCAATAACAATCAACAGCGGCGACGTGGCCACGCTTCACTTCGGTGCCGGAGCCTTCATTTCCGCCCAGGGATCAGCTGCAGGCAACAGTGGCGGGGCGATAAGTATATCGGCAGCCAACGGATCTCTGTTGTTCGACGGGGGAACTATTAACGCTAACGCCCAGGGTGCAGCGAGTTTTAACGGTGGCAAGATTCAACTTACCGCCGGCTCCCTGGCGGTGGGCGCTCTGGTGTCGCCCACCACCTTGGCCGCCGATGGCAGCGGTACGGGAAGCGGCGGAAATATCTCCGTCGCTATCACGAAGTTTGGCTCGCTGACCGTTGGTAACGATCCAGGCCAGTTCATTGTTTCGGCAAAAGGCGGGGCCACCAAGGGCGATGGCGGCATCGTCTCGCTGGCGGTGGCGGGAAATCTCAAGGTCGAGACCTCCTCCCTGACGGCCGGACCGATCGGCACAGACGGTAAGGGTGCGCTTCTTTCTTTCACGGCTGGTACGGCCGGCGCGGGCAAACTGCTGATTGTAGGAACTCTCGATGCGAGTGGAACAGGAACAGGCGCCGGCGGTTCGATTACGCTGTCGTCAAACAGCTCACAATCATTCCAGGTAGACGTCGCTTCCACCAAGAACGGCAGCACTGGACAGCTTCTAGCCAACTCGGGGGCGACCAGCGGAAAGGGCGGATCGATCTCAGTTACGAACCTGGCCAGTGGAGGCGTGCGCGTGCCTAGCCTGCTCGATGTGCAAGCCACTGCCTCCGATGGTGCCGGTGGCACCATCAGTCTTAACGCGCCGGCCGGAGTCCTGTCACTGGGCAACGGCTCGCTTAATGTGGACGCTGCCGGCAACGGGAGCGGCGGCACAATCGAACTGACCGGCAGGACAATTATCGTGACCGGCACCACACCGGCGACTTTGAGTGCCAACGGAGCCGGATCAGGTGGTAACGGTGGCACCATCAAGATCAAAAGCAACGATTCGCAGTCAGATCTTACGGTCGGAAATCTCGTCGGCGGATTCACGGTCTCCGCTGCAGCCGGGACCAGCGGAGACGGAGGGTCGGTCGAGATTGAGGCCGGGCGCAATCTCACTGTCGATCCGTCATTTTTGACGACCGCCGCTCACGGCGATGGCAACGGGGCGAAACTTTCACTGAGAGCCGATCGCGGTGACCTGCAAGTATTCGCCGGGCTTGACGCCAGTGCGACAGGCGCAGGGGCCGGCGGCAACGTCACCCTTTCCGCTGCATCGGGCACCGTTTTTGTCGGCGGCAATATCAGCGCAACCGGTGGCGACGCCGGACTGGAAAGCCACGGCGGAACCGTCTCCATCACTGCCAATAGTGACACCACATTCACTATCGGATCCGGTGCCGAGGCCAATGGCGTCAACGGCAGCATCAACGTCGATGCCGTGAGCACGCCAGGAAATGCGGGCAACGGCGGCGAGATTGCCATCGTCAATAATGGAGCCGGCGGTGTGACGGTCGTACTGGCGTCCAACCTGTCGGTGAAGGCCACCAATGGCGACGGCGGAGTAGTCAACATTTCCTCGACCGGCGGTCCGGTGTCGATCGGACCCGGGTCCCTTTCGGTAAATGCCGGTGGAACCGGATCGGGCGGCACAATTGAGCTGTCAGGCACCACGCTCTTCGTGGGCGGCAGTGTTCAGGCAAATGGTGCCGGCGCTGGTGATGGTGGATCTGTCACATTGAGATCCAGCAGCAGCACAGCATTTACGGTCGGCCCATTTGCGGAGGACAGTGGTATCACGGGAAATATTGAGGCCAATGCCGGACTGGTAAGTGGCGACGGCGGATCTATCCTGGTTCGCAATGGCGGTACGGGCGGGATCGTGGTTGAAACACTGCAGGCACTCTCTGCCTCGGCGTCTTCGGGAGCGATTGGCGGCGATGGTGGCTCGATTGCCATCTCGGCGGAGGATGCGCCGATCACGATTGCCGGCGGGACACTCTCAGTGGACGCCACCGGAAGCGGGCAGGTCAATGGCGGCCAGATCGCGCTCAGCGGCGGACGCATCACCGTCGTAGGCGTCCAGGCCCTCACCCTGACCGCCCGCGGTATGGGTTCAGGCAATGGCGGGTCCGTGTCGATCACCAGCCGCAACGTCGACGTGGACGTTGTCGTGGGCAGCCTCTCAGGTCAGATACAGGTGCTGGCCACGGGCGGCTCTGCCGGCTCCACAAACGGTAATGGCGGCTCTATATCCGTCTCAGCCGGTAGAAATCTGACCGTGGATTCCTCGGCGCTCGATGCCGACCCGCTGGGCAAGGCAGGCAACGGCGCCTCGATCGCCCTGGCAGCAGATGGGGGAGCGTTGCTCGTCAGCGGCTCACTGACGGCTGGTGGCGCCAATGGTGGCAACGGCGACGGCGGCGCCATTACCCTCAAGTCGGCCTCTACCTCTGCATTTGTCGTCGGTGGGAACAACGTCACCAATGGTGTGGACGGCGTCGTGTCGGCTGTGGGCGGGACGAACGGGGGCAACGGCGGCTCGATAACGATTATCAATAATGGCCCCGGTGGCATTACGTTATTTGCGCCTGGCAGCATCGCCATCGACGCCTCCGCGGATGGGGGCACCGGCGGCACCTTCGTAGCACGTTCGACCCTGGGACCAGTTTCTGTTGCCGGAGGCACCACGATTAACGCAGGGGCCGTCGGCACATTCGGCGGTGGAAGCATATCGATTGAGGCAGTGTCGCTGGTCGTCACCGGCTCGGGCGGGTTGGCGCTCAATGCCAACGGCGGACCGGACAACAGCGGCGGCGCAGTGTCAATCAAGCTGACCGGAACGGAAGCTGATATCGTAATCGGAGACACAGCGATTAATAATGTTCAGCCGATCTCGATCTCGGCCACCGGTGGAACTGGAAGCTCCGAGGGCGGAAGCGGCGGGACGGTATCGGTGACTGCCGGACGCCATCTGACAGTCGATCCGGACTTCCTCAAAGTGGCACCACTCGGTTTTGGAGAGGGAAACGGAGGCACAATCGTGCTCGAGTCGGGCCTGGGCGGCACAGGAAACCTATTTGTCAGTGGCAATCTCTCGGCCAACGGCGTCGGTGCCGGCGTCGGCGGATCAATCACCTTGACGGCCAACAGCGCCACAACCTTCACAATAGGCAGCGGCGCGGCTAACAACGGCGTAGCTGGCACCTTGCAGGCCAGGGCAGGCTTGCTCGGGGGTGACGGCGGCATCATCAGCATCACAAACGCAGGGTCAGGAGGCATTGAGCTCACCACCCCCGATGCGATTCTTGTCACCGCCTCAGACTTAGGCGATGGCGGAAAAATCTCACTGACATCGCACGCCGGCAATGTGTCGATCGATACACTGTCCGGCCACGACACCCTCAGTGCAAACGCCGGTGTCAACGGCGGTGATGGAGGCACCATCAACATTGTCGGCTTGGCAATTCAAATCAACGGTGCTCTAGCGCTCCAGCTCCAGGCGAACGCCAGCGGGTCAGGGCGAGGAGGCGAGGTCAATGTCAAAACTGATGGTGCCAGTGCCGGCATAGCGATCGGTAGTAATGCGGGCGAGCTCAGCATTTCAGCAACCGGCGGTTCCGAGGGCTCGCTGGAAGGTGATGGCGGCTCCGTAACAGCAAAGGCCGGCGGCAACCTTTCCGTTAATCTTACGGTTTTGCCAGGCGAGCAGAGCCCTCTGTCCGTGGGTCCGCTGGGCAGCAAAGGTCAGGGTGGAGTCATCTCTCTCTCCGGCGGAGACGTCGGCCCCGGAAACGTTACCGTAACAGGCGATCTCAACGTAAGCGGAGTCGGCCAGGCAGCCGGTGGACGGATCTTGCTGGAAACCAAGAACGGCAACGTAGTTGTCGTCGGGGAATTGAAGGCCGACGCCGCCACCGGCGATGCCGGGTCGATCGAGGTGACTGCCGAGCTTGGCAATGTCTCCGTGTCTGGGGATATCTCAGCATCAGCTCTTGACGGCTCGGGAGGGACGATCCAGATTTTGTGCAACAGCGCAACTGCCTTCGAAATTTCCGGAGCAACCAGCTCAAATGGGGTCGGTGGTCGACTGCTGGCCGACCCAGGCAATTTTGGCAACGGCGGCGCCGTCAGTGTAACGAACAAGGGCACAGGCGGCATACACATAGGCAGCACAGCATTGATCGAGGTGGACAGACTGCGACCGGGAGGAAACGGCGGCAGCATCGAGCTAGTAGCTGAGCAGGGACCATTGAGCATAGCCAGCGGCGCTCTTGTCACGGCCGGTGGATTCGCCACCAACGACGATGGTCAGATCAGCTTGCAAGGCACATCGCTCACAGTAACCGCTGGTCCCCTCGGTTTGTTCTCGGGACGCGTCGCGGTGGCGGTGACCGGCTCCACATCTGATCTGACGATCGGATCCAGCAGCGGCGATTTGTTGATCAGCGCTGGTGTCCTATCGGTGGCTGTTGGTCGAAATCTCACCGTTGATACGGGTAGTCTGATATTGGGAACTGTCGGCGGCCGCGACGGACCTGGCATTTCCTTCGAGGCTGGTGCTGCAGGCGACGGCAATCTCCTTGTGGCCGGCAGTCTCGATGCCAGCGGTCCATCCGGTCTCGGCGAGGATACCGGCAATGGCGGCTCGATAAGGCTCCTTTCTAATAGCGGGACAGCTTTCACGATCGGCACAGGCGCGACTGTAAATGGAATTACCGGCTCGGTTATTGCTGACGGCAGCGCCACCGGTGGCAATGGCGGCTCGGTCACCATAACCAATGCGGGAACTGGCGGCATCGCCCTGGTGAATAACACCAATGTCTCCGCCAAAGGATCATCTGTGGGCGGAGCTGGTGGCAATGTAGAAATCGCCGCCCCCTCCGGGGCGATTACGGTTACAGGAACCGGCGCCAGCGTTAACGCCAGCGCCGGCGGGCCCGGTGATTGTGGCATATTCGACGGCGGTTCGATTGCCATATCGGGCGACACGGTTGGTGGCGGCGGCGGTTCACTCTTGCTGAAGGCTGATGCCAGCGGCTCGGGAAACGGCGGCACAGTGAGCGTGACAGCCGAGTCGGCAACCACACTCGGCGGACCGTCGTTGACGATTTTGGCGAGAGGAGGCTCTCCGGCCGACGTTGGGTTCGCAGGCTCCGTCGCCGGTAACGGCGGAACCGTCATCGTCAAGACGGGCGGTGCTGTCGATATTGCCGGTCTTGACGCCGCACCACGCGGCCTGAATGGCAATGGCGCTAATATTGAATTGGAAGCAACGCTGGTCACCGGAGATATCAATGCCAGCGGGCAGGGCATGGGCAATGGCGGAACCGTGGTGCTGACGTCGCCTACCGGCAACCTGCTCGTCACCGGCAACATTACCGCCGACGGCGGTCGCTTCGATCATGGAGCCCCTGCCGGAGCGCGCATCGGCAACGGCGGGTCAATCACGGTCACTCTCACCAGCTCCACTCAGTTTGTCATCGACCCTTCGGCATCTGTCAGCGGCATTCAAGGCACAATATCGGCGCAAGCAGGGGAGACCAGCGGCAATGGTGGCTCGATCGTCGTCAAGTCACTGGGCACGGGTGGTGTGTTAGTCGGCAGCAGCGCTAATCTCGGCGTCAATGGTTCTGCCGGTGGCGGCAGCGGCGGGCGTGTCGAGATCTCCAGTCCCCAGGGCGCAATTGAGTTTAAAGGTGGAACGATCAACATCCTTGCCAATGGCGAAGGCAGCGAGGATTTCGACGGCGGCACCATTCGCCTGACCGGAACACTGTTCACTTTCGGCGACCTGTCCACGCACGTCGAAGTTAATGCCGACGCCGCCGGTATCGGTAACGGTGGCACCATCGAGCTAACGGCCACAGACGCCGCTGCCGATGTAACTCTCGGCGCCGGCTTCGGCGAGTTCTTCTCCAGCGCCCGCGGTGGCTCCGCCGCGTCGACCAGCGGAGATGGTGGCACCGTCAAAGTTCTGGCTGGACGTGACATAACAGTTAACAGCGGAGCGCTCGATGTAAGCCCGCAGGGTGATAATGGCAAGGGAGGCGCGGTTTCATTGATTGCCGGGACAGCCAGCGCCGGCAACATCTCCGTTTTGCAGGACCTGGAAGCCAGCGGCGTCGGTATCGGTGCCGGTGGCTCAGTCAGCCTCACCAGTTCCGGCACTGTCGGTGTCACCGGCAATGTATCCGCCAACGGCGGAGACAACGGAAATGGTGGCTCAATCTCGGTTACTTATAACAGCGCCAGTACCTTTATCGTCGCCAGCGCGATAACAACCAACGGGGTTTCCGGATCACTGAGCGCCGTAGCAGGTCCCGACAACGGAAACGGTGGCTCGATCAGCATCAAGAACAATGGAACCGGTGGCGCCAACATCGCCTCTGCTGCCGACCTGGCCATCGATGCCGCAACCTCGCCCGGACCAAGCTCAGGCGGATCGGGCGGATCGCTGTCGGTGATCATGCCCGCCGGCGCAATCACCATAGGCGGCGGCACCATCTCGGCAAGCGCCAGTGGAACCGCGGGTTTTAGCGGCGGCAAGATTACATTTACCGGCACCAGCTTGGCCGTAACCGGTGGGCCACTGTTACTGACGGCTGACGCAGTCGGCACCGGCAACGGCGGAGCAATAGAAGTGACCGCCTCAGGTGCCGGATCCGGTCTGACGCTCGGCACAGGCTCGACGCAGTTCACAGCGTTTGCCCGAGGTGGATCGGCCTTGTCGACTTCAGGCAACGGCGGCAGCATCAAGCTGGCAGCGGGCGGAGGCATCAGTGTCGATGCCAACGCCTTAGCCGCAGATCCGCGGGGCTTAAACGGAAACGGTGCCATTCTTTCGCTCTCCGCCGGCACCAATGGCGCCGGTAACATTGTCGTAAACGACGACTTGAATGCGTCCGGACAGGGCAGGGGAGCAGGCGGCACGGTGGTTTTAACCACACCGACCGGAACCGTCAAGGTGGTAGGGGATGTAACCGCCGATGGTGGCAGATTCGACCATGGAGCTCCGCTGGGGACGCGGATCGGCAATGGCGGTTCAATTACAGTTCTCGCCAACAGCAGCACGGCCTTCTCGATAACGGCAGGAACCAGCGTCAATTGTGTAACTGGCACGATTTCCGCCCAAGCGGGGGAAACAGCGGGTAACGGCGGATTGATCCGCGTAACCAACCTGGGAACAGGCGGGATCACCGTAGGAGCGGCGAATCTTTCTGTGGCAGGCTCGAGCGGTGGTGGTAGTGGTGGCGTGATCAATTTGCTGGCCAACAACGGCCCTCTCACCGTAAACGGCGGATTGCTTGATGCCAGCGGCAACGGCAGCGGCAATTTCAACGGTGGTCAGATCGTCTTGATCGGGTCACTGTTGGCCGGCAGTTCTGCCCTGAGCCTCGATGCAAACGCGACAACGTCGGGAGCCGGCTCCGGAGGCATCGTTACCGTCGTCGTCTCCGCGGTCGGCAGTGACATCACCGTAGGCGCGGGCGCCGGCAACCTCAATGTATCTGCCCAGGGAGGATCGGCGGGAGGCAACGGCGGCATCGTCACTCTCACTGCCGGTGAGAACATCAGCGTCAATATGGCACACCTGACGGCAACGCCGCTTTCTGCCGACGGCAAAGGCGCCATCTTCAGTTTCCTTGCAGGCACAGCGGGGTCCGGCAATATCTCCGTCACCAATGGCGATATCGATGCCAGCGCCAAGGGTGTGGCAGCAGGTGGACAGGTACTTCTCGTAGCCGCTGGAAACGTATCGGTGACAGGCAACGTCACGGCGAACGCGGACGTCGACGGTAGAGGAGGCCTGATTCGCCTCGTCTCCAACAGCGCTAACCCATTTACCGTTGGCGCCGGGGCGACGACCAACGGCGTGGCTGGCACTATCAGCGCCGATGCCGGATCGAATAAGGGAGATGGAGGTTCAATTACGATCATCAACGATGGCAGCGGGGGCATCCAACTTGGCGCAGTAGGGTTGGCCGCCAGCCTGTCCGTCGACGGCTCTAGCGGCGGCGGAGGCGGCAACGGTGGGAGTTTGACACTAACGTCGCTCAATGGTGACCTGGTCATCGGCGGGGGAACGTTAAGCGCCAACGGCGGCGGCTCCGGCAGCTTCGCCGGCGGGAAAGTGCAAATAGACGTATTTGGCATCAACTTATCGCAGGCCGACTCTTCTTTGACTTTGAGCGCCAACGCCAGCGGATCCGGAAATGGCGGGCTGGTGGCTCTCACCGCCCGGGCGAGCACGGCCAACCTGACAATAGGGTCCGGAGCTGGAGAGGCCACGATCCTTGCGCGTGGCGGCTCCGGTGGCTCCGAATCCGGTGATGGAGGAATAGTCACGGTAGCGGTGGGCGGAGACCTGACGGTCCACGCTCCCTTCTTGGATGCCAGCCCTCAAGGTAACAATGGCAACGGAGCAAAGATCATTCTTTCCGCCGGCGCCGGATGCTGCGCAGACCTGAAGGTGGACAGCGGCGACATAAATGCCAGTGGTGTCGGTGCCGGCAATGGCGGGAGAGCATTGCTTTCCTCGACCCAGTTCATGTTTGTAGACGGGAACGTCACCGCAGATGGGGGCACCCAGGGAAGCGGCGGCAAGGTTAGCTTGTCCTTCAATACGGCCGGAACGTTTTTGCTCGACGGCAGCGCCACAACGGAAGGACTAACCGGGTCGCTTTCGGCGCACGGCGGATCAGACGGCGGAGACGGCGGACAGATCAGTATCACGAACGCCGGCAGCGGACTGATCAGTCTCGGGACGCAGGCCAGCCTTCTGGCTAACGGGTTGCCTGGTCTTGCGGGCGGCAACGGCGGTTCCATCAGCATCACATCCGCAAACGGGTCGATCGAAATTGGCGGAGGTTCTCTGTTGGCTAACGCTGCCGGCAATAATTCCAACTTCGCAGGCGGTGAAATCGCAATTACGGCACGCACGATCTTCTCGGGCACGGCTAGCACTGCGACGCTTGACGCTAGTGCCAGCGGCAGCGGTAACGGCGGGTCTGTCACGATCAAGGCGTCCGAGACTGGTTCACTAGTAATCGGGAACGGCCCCGGCCAACTGACTATCTTGGCAACGGGCGGCTCGGCCGAGTCCGAGCTTGGAAATGGTGGGACAGTGTCAGTGACTATCCCGGGTAACATCACGGTCGATGGCACATTCCTTGTGGCCAGGCCGCTCGGCTTTAATGGCAAGGGCGCCAACATCACGTTGGCGGCTGGCGGGGACAGACCTGGTGCCCTGACAATCAAAGGCTCGCTCGATGCCGGCGGCGCCGGCGGCGGCGCGCCCGGCTTGGAAAACGCCGACGGAGGCTCCGTCTCATTGACGGCCAACAGCGCCACCGCTCTCGCTGTTCTCGGAGGAATCAACGCCAGCTCAGGCGCTGTCAACGGCAAAGGGGGCTCGATAATCGTGACGAACTCCGGATCGGGAGGGATACTGGTGAGCGACCCGAGCCTGATGACCGCCTCCGGAGCCGATACCGGAAATGGTGGCACCATTCACTTGATAGCCAAGACCGGCCCGATCACGATGGGGAGCGGAACACTGCAGGCGCTCGGCGGCTCCGATCCATCTGCATTTGACGGTGAAATCAAGCTGGAAAGCACGACCCTGACGGTCACCGGTGGGGAGCTGGCGGTGATCGGCGGACTGGTTTTCGTCGCAACCACCGCCGCCAATTCCGACATCAACCTAGGGTTTGGCAATGGTAACTTGCTGGTGGCCGCCGCTGTCGTAACAGTGAAGGCTGGCAGAGATCTCACTGTTGACGCAGATACAGTCCAACTGGGCAGAACCCCGAATGGCGGGCCGGATGTATTCTTCCAGGCCGGTTCAGCGGGTTCAGGAAATCTGCTGGTAACCGGTGCCTTGGATGCGAGCGGTCCGGCGAACCTGGGTGCCGATACAGGAAACGGTGGAAGAATCTCCCTGGTCTCCCAGAGCTCCAAAACATTTGTGGTCGGTTCGAATGCAAAAAACAATGGCGCTACTGGCCAACTGTTAGCAAATGGCAGTGCCACTGGTGGCGACGGCGGCAGCATCGAAATCACCAATCTTGGCACGGGCGGTATATCGATTACCTCGACAACAAGCCTCTCAGTTGCTGCATCGACCGCAGGCGGTAACGGCGGCGAAATCAAACTGGCGGCCCCGCAGGGAGGCCTCGGCTTCAATGGTGGCACCCTGTCGGCCAATGCCGCCGCCGGGACGGACAACACTACCGCATTCAATGGCGGGACGCTGGATCTCTCCGGAAACTCACTGCAAGTCTCCGGCAGCGCGCCGCTGTTGCTGAACGCCAATGCTGCCGGCGCAGGCAAAGGCGGCACGGTGACAGTGAAACTGACTGGCTTGAGCTCCAGCCTTACGTTGGGGACCGCTCGTGGAAACCTGAGCATTTCCGCAACCGGCGGCTCCTTGAATTCCGCTGCTGGTGACGGCGGCACAATCGACGTCGCCGTCGGCGGGTCACTCACTGTCAATTCATTCAGCGCCGGTCCTCTTGGTGCCGCTGGCGGTGGCGCCGGCCTCACCTTCAAGGCTGGAGGAGCTGCAGCCGTCAGTCTTCTGCCTGCGAATCTAGTTGTGAACACAAACCTGAATGTATCTGGAGTCGGCAACGGCTCCGGCGGCAGTATCGCCCTGGCCACCACAGGCGGTAATCTCACGCTTAATGGTCAACTGCTGGCAAACGGAGCCGGCAAGGGCAATGGCGGGATAATCTCGATCGATTCGACCGCTCTAGCCGAATCCACGCTCGTACAAAGAGTCGATCTGAAGGGACTGGTCAGTGCAAGCGGCGGTGGCGCCGACGGCAGCGGCGGCACGATCACGATCAATGCAACTGCCGCAACCCTCGGACTGATTTCCGGTGTCGTCGCAGCCAATGCGGCCGGCACTGGTGCGGCCAAGGGCGGCACTATCGACGTTAATGTTTCCTCGATTAGCGTATCCGGACACAAATCGCTCACCTTCAATGCTGACGGCACCGGAAATGGTGGGGAGGTAACACTAAAAGTCGCAGGCTCTCTGACGATCGGGAGCGCCCCCCGTCAGATTCTCATCTCTGCTGCCGGCGGTAACCTCGCCGGAGCATCTGCGGGAGATGGCGGCACCATCTCCGTTTCCACGGGTGGCGGCCTGGTCGTCAATCCAGCTGCCTTGACTGCCGGACCACTCGGTGCCAATGGCCAGGGCGGAACGGTCAAGCTGTCGACTGGAAGTGATGCTGCCGCAATCAATGCAGATCTAGTGATCAATGGAACGCTGGACGTCAGCGGTAAGGGGAATAGCAGCGGCGGCGAGGCTGATCTCTCAGCAGCCGGACTGGGGCGTGTGCTGGTCACCGGCAATATTGTCGCCGACTCGGGGAATGGCACGAGTTCAGACCAGCCCCTTACAGGCGGCCACATTTCGCTAAGCGCCGCGGGCAACGTGGTATTCGTGTCCGGCAATCTAAGCGCCAGCGCCACTGGGGCCGGCTCCGGAGGCATCATCGAAGTGAAGGCGAACTCCCTGACCCAGTTGACTGTCGGATCAGCGGCGACGAGCGCAACTGGCGGTATCAAAGGCACTATCACCGCTGCAGGAGCGGGTGCCGGCGGAGCGGGAGGCTCGATCCATATCGAGAATGGTACGACTGGAAGCATTAAACTCAGCTCGCTTGCAAGTCTCTCGGTAGCAGCTTCTGGAGATGGTGGCAACGGGGGCAAGATCGAGATCGTCGCTGCCGGTGGCACCATATTTTTGGCAGATGGGACGCTTTCGGCTGATGCAAGTGCAGGAGGAGACTTTGTAGGCGGTCAAGTAAGTCTGCAGGCTGGAAAGTTCTCATTTACTGGTGTCGGGCTCGTGACGTTATCCGCGGTCGGGAAAGGGGCAGGCGACGGCGGCAGCATTAAGCTCCAAACAAAGTCTGTCGGCGCTGATGTGACTCTTGGCACTGCGGCCGACCAGTTTACGGCAGTGGCCACCGGTGGCTCAGCAGGGTCAGATGCAGGCGATGGCGGGACGCTCGCAGTGACTTCCGCCGGCAAGATTACAGTCAACGCAGGAGGTTTCGCCATCAACCCTCTGGGGACGAGCGGAAGTGGCGGCCAAATCAAGCTTATCGCCGGTCAAGGAGCGGAGGGAGCGACAGGCGATCTGGTCGTCCAAACGGATATTATCTTGAAGGGTGTCGGCAATGGTAACGGCGGCTCGATCGATCTCACGTCGCCCAACGGCCGCGTATTCGTCAATGGAAATCTTGATGCTAGCGCCGGCACCATCGGTGCCGGGGGGACGATCACGATCGCCAGCAACTCGAGCTCTCAGTTTACAGTGGGAGCGGCTGCCACCACGAGCACCGGCGGAGTGACTGGAACTCTGAAGGCCGAGGGCGGGCAGATGAGCGGTGCAGGCGGAACCATCGATATCGCCAATGCCGGTGGCACAGTAGATCCGATCACCATGACCGGTGGCGGCGGCGGTATCAGGTTGGACGCCCCTGGTAATATCTTCGTTACGGCCTCTACGGGAGGCGGATTGGGAGGCGAAATCTCTATCAGCGCCGCCGGCGGTACGCTGTGCTTGGCGGATGGTTCGCTCTCCGCTGATGCCAAAGGCAGTGAGGCCGCGTTTGCAGGCGGCGCCATTACGCTCGTGGCCAAGACCTTCGACTTCACCGGCTCCAGTGCCTTCGGGCTGAGTGCGAATGCCAGCGGCACCGGTAACGGCGGGCTGATAACTGTAACCACAACTGGCGCTACCAGCGATATCACCATCGGCGACAGCGGATCCGGCCAGTTCTCCATATCGGCAACCGGTGGTTCGAGCGGCTCACTGGCAGGCAACGGCGGCCGGGTGATCGTCAGCGCCGGGCGCTCACTAACAGTGAACTCTCCGGCGACAGCGCTGGCATTTGCTCCCCTCGGCAATAACGGAGCGGGCGGCAAGCTGGACCTGAAGGCCGGTCAGGCTCCCGATGCCACAAGCGGAAACTTGATTGTAAACGGCAGCCTGAGCGTGAATGGTGTTGGTCAAGGTGGTGGCGGTGAGGTGCTGTCGCTAGTCTCTAACCTCGGCAGAGTCTTCGTCGGCGGTGGTCTGAGCGCCAATGGCGGCACCGCAGGCAGCGGCAGCAAGATAATCGTATCCGGGAATGCGAACACGACGTTCACAATCGGTGCCGGTGCAACCAGCGCAAGCGGAGGCGTGGTGGGAGTGGTGTCTGCCTCGGCGGGAGGCGAATCGGGCTCGGCCGGCACCATTGAGATCACTAATCAAGGTACAGGTGGGATAAGCCTCGCCACCCCTGCCAACCTTCAGGTCATCGCAGCCGCTAAAGGCAATGGCGGCTCCATCACACTGAAAGCGACAGGCGGACAGCTCTCTCTGGCTAGCGGAAATCTTTCAGCTCTGCCCGGAGCCGGCAGCACCACAGCCGGCAAAATCGACCTGGAAGCGCAGTCTATCGCTGTGCCAGGGGGAGCTATCACCGTAACCGCTAAGACCATAAAGATATCGACCACGGGCACGAACTCGGATCTGTCCGTCGGTACTACTGCAGGAAGCATGCTCCTTCAGGGCAACGACGTATCAGTCAGCGCCGGCCGGAACCTGGCAGTCAACGTGTCCGGTCTGCAACTGGAGAACAGCCTGTCAAATGAGGCCCCGAAGGTGGCGTTGGCGGGAGGATTAGCCGGATCCGGAAACCTCCTGATCACAGGGACGCTCGACGTCAGCGGTGCGGATGCGGCAGGCACGGGTGATGGCGGCACGATTAGCCTCAGCTCGGACAGCACACAAGCGTTCGTCGTCGGCGGCGCGACCGTCAACGGCATCACAGGTCAGATTCTGGCGGGCGGCGGCTCGGCCAGAGGTGGCGGCGGCTCGATCACCATCTTGAACGATGGTTCGGGCGGCGTGCGTTTCAGCAATGGTTCGCTCGTGTCAGCCGATGGATCTTTAGCCGGTGGCAAAGGTGGTGATATCTCTGTGTCAGCGCCACAAGGTGCCATCGCTATACTAGGCGGAACTATTTCGGCCAGCGCGTCTCAAACAGGGAAGTTCGCTGGTGGCAAGATCACGCTCGCTTCTTCCACCATCAGCGGAACTGGCGCTAGCGGGGCGCTCAACCTGGTTGCCGACGGCAGTTTCGGCGGTGGCGGCGGGTCGGTTAGCGTGAGCACAACGACCTCCGGTATCACAGTCGGTACCGCCGCCGGTCAGTTGCACATTTCGGCTATAGAGGGTGGTTCCATCAAGGTGAGTGCCGGTGGCAACCTCATAGTCGACGGCGCAGGGCTCGAGGTCGTTACAGCGGCTGCATGCGTGGGGGGGAGCATCACCCTGCAGGCATCCATGTCTACAGCCATGGGCGCACCAGCCGGCACGATCAGTCTTTCCGGCAACATGAATGCAGGGGGCGCAGGCAGCTCAATCGTTCTCAACAACTCACGCGGCGATATCACGCAATCGTCAGGACAGCTCGCTGCACAGACCATCACCATCACTAGCGGCGGCAGTGTGGGAACTTCATCTGCTCGCATCGTCACGGCTGGCGGCAAACTCGCCGTCACCGCTACTAGCAATGCGTTCATTTCCAGCAACGGCAATTTGTCCCTCAGTGCTTCATCAGTCGGCTCGACGCTCGATGTTGTTTCGGCCAAGACCATCACCACTGTAGGGACAATTGCCGCAGGCTCTCTCAAGCTGGCCGGAGCAGCAGGAAGCAACGCAGCACTACTTCTACAGTCCGACCTCGTCGTTAAAAATACCGCACAGCTCACCGCCGACGGCTCGGCAGACATACTGCAGTCAGGTGGACTGATTACAGCGCAGACAGTCACTTTTGCCAGCGGCACAGGCTACATCGGCTCCAGGAACCTTCCGATCCAAATGCAGGCCGGCAATGTATCAGCCAATACCGCAGGCAGCGCCTTTCTGAGCAATGTTGGTCGGGTGAGCATCACGACGAGCAGCCTGGGAGGAGATTTCTCCGTCACCGCCGACGACACAATCACGGTCTCCACCCCAATCGTGGCAACGACCATCACGCTGGCAGGCACTACCGGCACCAATACCGATATCGTAATCACCGACAACATCGCGGCCACCACTGCCACAGCGCTGTCGGCAACCGGCACCGGCACGATTACACGGTCGGGCAACGGTCTCGTAACGTCCCCCACCCTCAGCCTCTCCGCCCAGCTTGGAGACATCGGCACGAAAAGTACACTAATTCAAACAGCTTCCAGTGCTCTGACTGTGAACACACTGGGGAATGCGTTCGTTAGCAATACAGGGGCTGTCAGTCTCGGTCAATCGACGGGCGGGTCCACGTTCAGGCTTGTTTCGACCGGCACCATTTCCGTGGACGGCGCGCTGTCGGCGAATACGATTTCACTGGAAGGCGCAAACTCCAGCAACGCCGGCATCAACATCGACGCAAACATCACAGGGCTGGGGCCACAGAATTCTGTAAATCTACAGGCAACCGGCACCGGCGCGATCACGCAGACGTCAGGCAGCCTGATTGGCGCAACCGTCTCGCTGGCAGCGGCTAGCGGCAGTATTGGCACCATGGTGGACAATATTGTGACTGAGACTGGCAACTTGTCTACGTCTACGCTCGGCAGCGCCTTCATAACAGATGCAGTGGCAGTGCAGCTCGGTGCCACTGCAGTGACGGGCACGTTCCACTTAGAGGCAGGCGGAGCAATCACTGCACCGGCGTCGGTTGTGGTTACAGCCGGTACCGTAGATCTGACGAGCACATCGAACATTGGCAGCGCCGCGACCCCGCTGTCGATATCCACCGCCAACCTTGCGGTTTCCACACCCGGGGATGTACGAATGACGGCGCTCGGCACGACCGCAAGCAATCTGCACTTGCTGACCTCGACTGCCAGCAACCTGGAACTGAGTCTTCCCGGCGGCGCCACCACCGACGGCAACATCACCGTGACCGGAGCTCTCACGCTCAACGCCAACTCGCTCAACAATACCAACACGATTGCCGCCGACACCATTTCAGTGAGCAGCGTCGCCGGTCAGTCGCTGGCAATTTCGGGCGGTGGTACGCTCTCCAGCCTGAATGGCATCGAGCTGACCGCGACGGACAGCAAGAGTGCGCATCCCAGCCTGATTTTCACCGGCGGTCAGAATTTCATCGGTCCGGCCATTCTGAACGCTGCCGGCAACGGGCAGTCGGTCAGCGTCGATAGTGCCGGAATCAATGGTGATTCCAGCATTACGATCAACAGTTGCACCGTTGTCGGTGTAGGCAATATCAGTCCGGTGCCCATTATCAACTGCCCAACCGGCGCTGGGACAATCGCACAGGATGGCGACTTGAATCTTACGGACAAGCTGGTATTTATCGGCCAGAGTTTGACGATTATTGCCAGCGGCAACATCACGGCATCCTCCAAAGCCACCTCGATCAGTCTTTCTAACAAAACAGCCGAGGGCGGCAACCTGACCATCATTGCCGGGTTCGATTTCAGCACTAATTTATTCGGACGGACAGTGAGCACGCCTTCGGTCGCAGGCGGTTCGGTAATTCTCCCCAGAGTCCAAATCGCCACCAGCAGCACTTCGAAATCCACCAATGCGGAAGCCGGCAGCGTCACCGTGGTGGCTCATGCGGGAACGCTTAACGATGGGGTCATATCTTTGGGCTCGATCAATGCCACCGCCAACACCACTAGCGGAGTGGGTGGCAAGATAACGCTGATTGGTCAGGGCGGCGTACAGGTCGGTCCGATCGATACGCGTGCTGCCACCGGCGGCTCAGTGTCCATCTTCGGCGCCGAGCCTGAGATTGTCGGCGGCTCCATTTTTATAGACAAGAGTGGAGTGGTTAGCGGCCCAGGAACCTTCCAGCCGGCGGCCCTCCAAAATGGGGCAGGGGCCGCTATCTTCGTAAACGGCGACATCTTCACTTCCGGCACCGCCGCCGGTCTTGGCGGAAAAGTCACCATGGAAGCCGACTCACAAGTGGAAGTGCTGAAGGGAATCACCGCTCTCGGCGGCGGCAACGTATCGTTGACGTCTCTGAGCTCCACTGTCTCCGTCGGCACGCTGATCAATACAAATGGGCTGAGCGCCGCGTTGGCAGGGCCAGCCCAAAGCGGAGGCAGCGTGAACATACAGGCAGCCTCCTACATCAACATGGGCAGCAATATCACAACCACGGGCGCCGGCAACAGCGGAACCGGCAATGCGGGCAACGGTGGCAGTATCGCCTTGACGACAACGAACGACACGACAAACGGCTTCTTCATCGGCGGCGTCACGGTCAAGGGCTTCATGGACTCGCGGGGCGGAGCCGCTTCCGTCGGCGTCGGTGGCGACGGCGGCAGCGTGACTGTAGAAGCAGGCACGTTCCAGGTGTTGGGCAATAACAAGGGTGTAAGCATAAATGCAAGCACCGGAGCGATAGCGGGAACGTCCGGGCAGGTAACAATCACAACTTATGCCAGCCAGCCGGTGCCGCAAAACTTTGTCTTGACCAGTGATATTAGAAATGTGGTGGCCCTACCCGGCGGCCTGTTCACCGCAGGCCTTTCCGGGGCAGTGAACGGCACCACAGGAAGCATCGTAAGTGGTGGCTCAGTCGTCAACAACGGCAACGGCGGGCGCCTGGTGGCTGGCACTCACGACTTCGGAACCGTAGACATAAACATCGTGGGCGGCGGTGTCCAAATTGCACGCGGTGGAGGCCCGGTGACCATCGATCCGGATAACGGCTCCGGTGTGCGCACGCTCGTCACCCCGGCAGAAGCCATGGCTTTGTTCCAGAAGAGCCGAGGTGATGGGCAGACTATATTCCTCAACGGTGCCGGTCAGGCTCAAACAGGCAGCACCATGGTTGTACCGGCAGTAGAAATCGCCAGAGCGTTTACCGACTTCCGGCTGCAAGCAGTCGATGCGCCGACAAGCGGAATTACACTCGAGGTAACTGGTGTCAGACCGGTGCTGGTTCTGCCCTCCACCGGCGCCTTCATCGGCGGCACTCTCTCGTTTACGACCGCCGACTCGACCGCGCTGGTAGACTTCGGCACTGCATCTATGAACGTGGCGGCCTTCGGGTCAGTAAAAGGCTCGTCAACCACCACCTTGATACTGTCCGGCAGCGCGCCGGTCTGGAATGACTTTGGGCTGATTGAGGCTGGCGACATCGTCATTGCCCGTCCCGGAGCCAAGGTACCACCGTTGAACTTCGTGGTCGGTGCCAATGCGACAATTCAGGGCGCATCCGGCGCATTGACTCCGCGGATTGTCTTGTCGACGTCGCTGGCATCTTCCCTGGCGGTCAACTTCCAGGTAAACAATGGCACTTTTGACCTGCCCGTCGAGTTTGCCCGGGTGCCGGTACCGACGATCTACAAAGCTCAAGCACAAGCGAATGCGAACAGCTTCACGACTTTGAAGCCTGTGACTGTGACGTTTGCGATGTCCGATACGGCATTAAATCCGATTACCGCCGTCGTTCGAGGAACTTTGTCGGCGAGCACGTTGACGATATTGGCACTGACAAACGTACAGGGCGAAGCCACGCCCGTGACAATCACCGATGGGGCACAACTCCAGTCCGGCACTGTCAGTATCAGCTCGGTTGGCGATCTAACGGTTCAGCTTGGCTCCTCGGTAAGCAGCAAGACATCGGTTGTCCTGCAAGCGGCCGGGAACATCTCCGTGACAGCGGGTTCGGAAGTGAGTGGCTCCACGGGCGTGACTTTGACTGCAACCGGGTCATCGTCGAGCATCTCAGTAAACACGGGCAGCACGGTGACAGCCGGCGCCCTTGCGCCGGGCGCGCCTTCATCCGGGCCCTTATCTTCGGCCAACATACTTAGCGCCGGATCCGTAATCGTTACGAACACTGGAACTGGTGGAATCGAAATAGCGGCGGCCGGAAAGGTGATTGCCAACGGGGGCAACGTTAGCATGACGTCGACACCGCCGGCAGCGGCGACGAAGGTTACAACAGGCTCGGAAGTGGCGGCGAACGGGGGCGCGATTTTCATAACCACCACCAGTGCCCAGCTCCTTGCCGACCCCCTGTTGAGCGCGCGAACCCTGAACGGAAAAGCAGGCACGATCAGCATTTCCACCTCTCAAGCGCTGGATGTGACCACTGGTGCGGACATGACGGCCGGGGCATCGATCACGCTGGGATCTACCGCTGGCGCAATTACGATATCGACCGGAGCTAGTCTCACCTCGGCAACGTCATCCATAGCAGTCAATGGTGCTGGCGGAGTTTCAGTCATTACCGGTGCGAACATAGATGCAGCCTCGACCTTGACCGTGGGTAGCACGACAGGCAGCGTCGGGTTAGGTTTGAACGCCTCGATATCTGCCGGCACCACGATGACTCTCAGTGGCACGGACATCAACATCGGCGCTGGTGAGCACATTCAGGCTCAACGCGGCATCACCGTGAACGCCTCCGGTCCGCTCGGAATCTCGATCGGCTCGGGCGCGGTAGTGACTGCCGGGACTCTCTCGGGAAGCGCACCGGCTGAAGGCCCACTATCCAAGGCTGACATAGTCAGTGCCGGCTTCATCACCATCAACGCCACAAGCATTAGTGGAGGCGGCATAGACCTTCTAGCGGGAGCGAGCGTCGTCGCCAATGGTGGCAATGCCAGTCTCACCGCAGCCACCGGAACCGTGACCGTGAACAACGGATCTCAATTGGCGGCCAACGGTGGAAGCGTTTCTGTCACCCTGGTGTCAGGAAGCGCGCTCCATCTATTTAATGGCGCTACGATCGCGGCGCGCACTGTGAGCGGCTCTGGCGGCAACATCACGGCCAGGAGTCCGCAAGGCATCACCATGGACGCCGGGTCGTCGTTGCAAGCTGGTGGCTCCGCGTCACTTTCCTGGACAACCGGCGTTCTCTCGGCCAATTTTGCGTCGATCACCGCTCAATCAAACGTGAGCATGACCGGCGCCAATGTGGATCTGGAGCAAAACACAAAAGTCAGCGCTGGCGGATCGCTGTCAATCACCTCCTCCAGCGCGATCCAGCTCTCAGCAGGTACGGAATTTACGTGCGCTGGCCGGCTGTCGCTTACTTCGATCGGTGACCTCTCGGCCGGTGCAGGCATCAAACTAACAGCCGGCGACGCACTGTCAGTATCTGTAACCGGCACAGCATCTACACTCAACATAGGCGCCGGCGCACAACTCTCAGCTGGCACTCTGCAAGCCGGCGCTCCCTCAAGCGGGCCGCTGGTCTCAGCGAATATCACCCGGCCCGGTTCACTGAGCATCAGCACCAGGGGCGCAGGCGGCATAATCGTCGGCACCGGGGCAACTCTGGCTTCAAACGGTGGAAGTACGAGCCTCACCAGCATCGCCACCCTAGACCTAGGAAATCAGTCGAGCATAGCCGCCAATGGTGGCAACGTCACCATTTCGGGCCCGCAGACCTCAGTCGGCGAAGGCGTAACGGTTGTGGCCCGTACGTTGAACGGTGGCAGCGGCTCCATTAACCTGTCAGGCAGCGCTGCGCTGTCAGTCGAGGCGGATACGACGCTCACCGCCGGATCCTCAATCTCCACAACATCGTCCACCGGCACTGTCGATGTTGAGGGAGTGACGATGACCGCGTTCAACAATATAACCATGAGCGGTGCACAGGGTGTGCTTACGAATTTCAGCACGCAGCTTAATGCCGAGGTGAACGTAAACATCTCCAGCAAGTCGACTGTGCAACTCAAGGGTGGGACTACCGTCGTAGCTGGATCTTCACTGACGGTTTCCTCGCCGGTCAACATCGTCATGGAATCTGGGAAACTGATTGCCGGCACCAATCTGACCATGAACGCATCCAAGACAGCCAATCTTACAATCGGTCCCAATGCAGAGCTGTCGGCTGGAACACTGCAGGTCGGCGCGCCCGCTAGCGGACCGCTCTCATCGACGCAAATCGCCACGGCCGGCTCCGTCAAATTGACCGCCCTGGGTCTTTCCGGCACAAGCATCATAGATGATGTCTCCGTTACCGCAAACGGCGGCTCCGTATCAGTCTCGGCCAGCAAGGGACCGCTGGCGATCGGCTCAAATAGCGCGTTCACAGCCAATGGCGGCAACGTGACCGTAACCTCGAAATCGACCGTCACTATGCTGAGCAACGTCAGTCTGGAGGCTCGTAGTCTCAACTCCGCAGGCGGCCAGGTCACGGTCAACAGTCCGCAAACGCTGGCCATTGGCAGCAACGCCGACTTCTCGGCCGGCAAGGTGCTTTCATTGACGACGACCACAGGACTGATTACGATCGGAACTGGTTCGAGTTTCTCGGCCGGCTCTCTGACCACTACAGCTCCGGCAACCGGAGTATTGACCCCAGACCAAATTGCCCAGGCTGGCTCGCTTACCATCAAGGCTGGCGCCGGGATGCAGACGCTAGGCAACGTCAGCTTTGAAACCAACGGGGCAAACCTGACCATTACAGCCAGTCTGACCAATGCCCCCATTTCTCTGGGCGGCGCAAACAACTTCCAGGCCAACGGTGGCAATGTCGTCGTTCTCGCCAGTGGTCAGGTAGTAGGAGATGCCGGTAGCAGCTTCTACGCCCGTGCCGTAGGCACCAGCAGTAGCAGCAGCAGCGGCGGTGCTCTGGAAATCGGATCAGGAACGACGAAGTCTCTGCTCAAGAATGCTCTCAAGTTACCGGCAAACACCAATCCGCCCTTGGATGCTCTGGGGTCGGGCGTGATACCAGCAAACGCAAACGGAGTGCTCGTGAAAAACGGCATCGGCACTGTCAACCTGAATCCCGGCCCCGGACCAGCTTCCACGGTCACACTCACGCGGGGCTTTATGGTGTTTGATGCCATGACGGCGGGCTCATCGGTAATCATCGACGACAGCACGTTCAAGACCGAAGCGCTCAAACCGATCGCCTTCCGCAGCTTGCCTACGCCAGGCGAAGAATCAGACCTGGCGGCGGAAGTCTCCGATGCGATCACGACTGGGGCTGAACACGGCGGCGCCCCGACAGACGAAATCATGTCACCGTCGGATACGATGAGAATCTGGGCTGAACCGGCAGCGGCGCTTGGACGCGCGCACGCAGGGGCATTGACATTGACGATCGGTTGCGTATTCACGGAAGCGCGGCAAGCCTGCACCCTCGATACAGGATTGGGAATTGTAAACGCGAAGAAAGGCGCTTTGGTCAGTGTTGAGCGCAGGGCAGGAGTGCTTTACGTCCGGGCCTGCAGCCGCTCGGGAGATGTGGCTGTCGTGGCCGGCGGCAGGCGCATACCACTGCATCCCGGATGCGAATTGATCGTCACTGATCACCGCCCGAGCGAGGCAGACCTCAAACCCGCGGATGGCATCGGACGCCGCGACTTGAGAACCGAGGAACTCGCTGGTGAGTTGTACGCTACAATCTGCGATTTTTCGCTCGTGACCGTGATCAGCAACTCAACTCATCTGTCGTCACTGAAGCTGTCTGCACAGCCCGCCGACCGCAAGCTGCTCGAGCGCCTGGTGCATACAGCGGCAGCCGTGGATATGGTGACCAAGGCCAGGGGCCCGTATTCAGCCAAAGCCAAGGAAGCTCAAAACGACCAGGACTGGTCCCGGTATCCTGCCGCTCTTGAAGACGTGGGCAGGCCCATGTATTTGAAGAGCTCCGCATTGTAAGCACATGCCTGCGCTTGCGGACTGGCCTGACTCAGTGTGACTCGAACGCCCCAAGCCCATGGGTGCCACCAGTGAGTCGCCAGTATGCACCCAACAAATTAGTAGCGCTAATCGACCCGGGCCCTATCCCATTAGTGTGGGTAATAAGTCGCGAGTATGCACCCAACATATTAATAGCGCTAAT
>Ga0066388_100000050_pt1 | contig 34506 bp, 28 predicted proteins | sample PanSoiMetaGPlot6_FD_64539 | JGI IMG/M metagenome (GOLD analysis project Ga0066388, IMG submission 64539) | Tropical forest soil microbial communities from Panama analyzed to predict greenhouse gas emissions - Panama Soil - Plot 6 (Hybrid Assembly) | ecosystem: Environmental > Terrestrial >...
CAGCGACGGCGCTCCCGCCCGCATCAAGTTCAAGCACGCCATTCTCGCTACCGGCTCCCGCCCGATAAGACTCAAGGGCATGGATTTCGAGAGCCCGAGGCTGATGGACTCGACCGGCGCTCTCGAAATCGAGGAAGTACCGCCGACCCTGCTGGTCATAGGCGGCGGATACATCGGTCTGGAAATGGGCAGCGTATACGCCGCCCTCGGCAGCGCCGTATCCGTCGTCGAGATGACGGACAGTCTGCTGCCGGGAGTAGATCGCGATCTGGTCCGACCTCTTGCCACGCAGTTGCAGCAAAAGTTCAAGGCAATTTACCTGAACACCAAGGTCGCCTCCCTGAAAGAAGAAAAAGACGGCATCGTTGCCACGTTCGAGGGCAAGGACGCGCCGGAGGCAACCAAGTTCGCGCGCGTTCTCTCTGCTGTCGGGCGCCGGCCGCTGAGCGACGACATCGGACTGGAAAACACCAAAGTCGAGATCGACAAGCAAGGTTTTGTAGTCGTAGATGAGCAGTGCCGTACAGCAGACAAGCGCATCCTGGCCATTGGCGACGTATCGGGACAGCCTATGCTCGCCCACAGAGCCATGCGTCAAGGCTTTGTCGCCGCCGAGGTGCTGGCCGGTCTGCCTTCTGTGTTCGACAACCGGGCCATCCCGGCCGTGGTCTTTACCGAGCCGGAAGTGGCTTGGTGCGGGCTGACGGACAATGAGGCCAAAGCTCAGGGCATCCAGGTAGCCAGCGCCAAGTTTCCCTGGTCTGCATCGGGACGGGCGCTTACCCTGGCCGAGCCGGTCGGGCAGACGAAGATCATCTTCGACCCCGAAACCACCCAAGTGCTCGGTGTCGGCATCGTCGGGCCGCGCGCCGGTGACTTGATCGCCGAGGCAGTCCTGGCGATAGAGATGGGAGCGGTGTTGGAAGATCTGGTAGTGGCTATCCATGCGCACCCCACCCTGTCCGAGACGATCGCAGAAGCAGCCATCGCGGCGGCGAGCCGGCTCGAGCGGCAACGCGGCAGAAAGACAGAAAAGGAAACCAGTCGCGCCTAACCGTATGTGGTGCTCTCTTGAAAAAGCCGTACTCAGGAAATCTCTATTGCCCGTGCGGCAGCGGCAGCAAGTACAAGAGCTGCTGCCAGAAAAAAGGCATTGAGTATTTTCACAAGGCGGGCGGGAAGTTAGTCAAGTTGATGCCTGTGTCTACGGAGCAGAAGGCTGCTTACGAGAGTGAGAGGCAGAAATTTGTAGACGAGCACGGAAGGCTACCGACCGAAGAGGAAGAAAAAGTTCTACGCGCTCGAGATTTCGATGCTGTGGACACCGTGATCGCAAAAGACCTGATGGAATCAGGCGCTCCGAAGGAGAAAATCTATGCCTTCGAGAAGACAGGTCTCTGGGTGACGAGAGAGAACGAGCATCTGATCTCCCCGGCCGAGTTACGAAAGTGGGAAGAGGCGATCGAAGAGTACCGCCTCAATGAGCTCCTCCAGGGCGAATAACCACGGGACAAACCCTGACGGGCGGGGATGAATTCTTACGGGCAGGGATAAACCCCGCCCGTAAGAGAATCAGGTGCTAATCAACGCGTGTTAGCTCTTGCCAAAGAGCTTCTTGAAGCCATTTCCGATCATCTTGAACGGCCAGACTATTACTTTCACCACGCCTTTGCCGGCTTTCTGAAACGCATTGTCATCTGCCTGAGCCGGTCCGACTGTTGCCAACACAATAAGACCGATCAAGACGATATTAAGAGCCTTTCTCATAACAACCTCCCGCACTCCGGTTATGCCAAACTCCATTATAGATTAGCGTTCGGCGGCGGCGGCGAAGATCTGGATCGCGCATACTCAGGGAGTGCCCGGCGGGTATGGTATGAAAACCGGCAATCTACGCGACATCCAGCCAGGCCAATTGGCAGTTGTTGCCTTGGGTTAAAGAAACTGGAGGCGCACGGCTTGCGGCAGTCCCCGATGCTGGGCCGGCCGCGCTCAAGGCTCAGCCAATCACGGCTTGGCACCAGTGGAGCCGGGCAGATCAGTGACTGATAGTGGACAATCTCTACAGTCAGCAATAAAACTTCGCTTCAGAACATTATCTGTCATAGATTAGCGTGCAAATAAAGGGGGCATAAACTGATAGATATGGCTCCCAGGCGTGACAGGGCTTGTCAGGAGAAACCGATGTCTAGCCAAAATCCATCGCTGGCCGGCAATTTTGAATCAGCAGCTCAACAAATGCTCGATGCGCTGCACAAAGCAAGCGCTGAGCTGTCTCAGGCCGTCAGCGATTGCATCGATCAACTCTCTGCATACAATCTTGGACTGCAGCAGTCTTTAAACGAGCAGCTCCAGCAAATCCACGAGAAATTCCAGACCTTCATCGAGCAGAATAGCGATGAATTGGAAAATCACAAGGAAAAATTGCTCGAGAAGCTAAGCGAGTTCGAGCAGAGCCAGATCGAAACGATCGCATCCTCTGGGGACTCCGTGCGAGAAGCCCTTGCTGCGCACACGGGGCGCCTCAAGGATGATATCTCGCACCTCGTAGAGCAACGCCTCGAAGAGTTAGAAGAGATCTTGACGGTGCCGGAGCAACAGATCTCGCAACAGTCTGAAACCAGCGTGTCACAGCTATCCGAAAACACCGAGCAGTACCAGTCGCGCGTCGACACGTCCGCGCAGTCAGGGGAAGAACTCGTCGCATCGCGCGCCTCCGCTTTCGAGGCAGACCTTGAGAAACTGGTCGACGAGTGGAAGCAATCGGTCAACGACAGATTTGAAAATGCCCAGCGGGACTTTCAAGAGCGCAATGCTCAGGTCTCGAAAGAACTGGAGAAATTTGTCGAGGACACCCGCCTCGAACTCGCGAACGGCGCCGCGCAGGCTGAACGAGCCGTTCAAAAGGCCCTCGAATCCGGACAGGAAAAGATCGCCTCAGCGTTCACAGGATGGCGTGAAGACACCGATGTCGTCTACGAGTCGTTTCTCAAGGTTCTCAAGGAAAAGCGCTCGGAAATAGAAACGACCATGCGTGCCGATCTCGATCGCGCTGCCACCGTCGGCAAAGACGACATCAATCATTTGGTGTCGGAGGCCAGAGAACGGATCGAATCAGCACACAAAGCGTACCGCGGAACCCTCAAGAGACTGGAGCAGGACTACCAGCGTCGTCTAGATTCGCTTCTTTCCCGGATTGAAACCACAGTATCGGAGACGTTGCGTCGCTCGCATGTTTCATCCAGCATTCACCAGCGCGTCGCCAAGGATTTGCTGGATAAACTAAAGAGCCAACTTGCCGTTCGCGGCTCGGAAATCCTCGCTCAGCTCGAGAAACTATCGCAACAACTGGAAGTTGAGTATGCCAGATCAAGTCAGGGGACGGAGGAGCGCATCGATCTGATCAGCTCGTCGGCGCTGGATGCCCTGGACAAGCAGATTTACTTGATGAAAAACGAGTTGAAGAAGATATCGAAAGTGTTCCAAGATGAGCTCGATGAGCTGGAGGCACACGTAGTCGATATCGAGGTTGCAGGCAAGAAGGCGGCTGAAACGGTGATGACCTACAGAAGCGCAATCTTGTCACTGGGCGGTGACTGACACTGGACTGAGAAGTCGAAAGGTCCCTCGAAAATGAGCGTTGCGAAAAACAAGCTACAAGACATCTACGATGCCGGCTCGGCCAAGCTGGACGAACTCGATCGCTCACAGCGCGACAACTTCAAGGAGACATCGGACACAAACGCAATCAAGGTGTCCACTCTCCAAACATCGGCCAACGAGCAACTTAAACAGAGGCTCGCCGAAGTCAAAACCGACATCAACAGCTCACTGGAGCGCAGCATTCAGAAAATTCAGAAGGTAATCGATCACGACAAGCAAGAAATCGAAAGGCACTTGAAAGAGCAGCACAATAGTGTTTCGGCGCTGGCACAGATGCTGACCGAGTCAATCAGTGAAATGCGCCAGGCGCACGAAGCCAGGCTGTCCATGCTCAGGGAAGATACCACCGATCAGTACGAACGAGAATTCAACAATTCCTCGGCTGACCTGCAAAAGCTCGACTTCAACTGCTCCAAGAACTTGCGAGTGCAGAATACCTTCGCCATCAGCCAATTTCAACAGAAGCTAGATCACGGTTTATTCGAGACGCGCGGTGAAGAGAAACAAGTCAGCACGCGGCTGATTAAGCTCTTTCTCCAGAGCACCAATGCCATGGATAGCACGGTGTCGTCTCTAGGACGTAACCTCTCCGAGGACTTCGAAAGCAGAAACGCTGAGTTGGATGCCCAGTTCACAGCAGGAATCGCGGACTTCAATGAGCGGACAACGCAAGTCGGCGAAGAGTCCGACAAGCACATAACCAACGCTTCTCAAAAAATTCACGAAACATACGAACGAGAGTCCTTTGCTCTGAAGACGGAGTTTGAAAAGAGCGGCTCTCAATGCCTGGCCGACATGCAGGCTCTCCATCAGAGTACTCTCAAAGACTTATCGAGAACCTTCGATAACTTCTTCCGGGAGCTGGAGGACGGCGCCGAATCGGCACGACAGCTATTGCGAGCAAAGTCGGACTCGCTGCGCTCGAAAGTGAGCTCAGCAGTCGAGTCTGTAGTAGGCGAGTGTCATAAGCGCAAAGACCTCAGCACCGGGCTGCGCAGAGAGATCGATAATACGGCCAGGGAGATCCTGGAGAAGGTGAAGAAGGATCTCGGCTCTACGCAAAAAGACTTTGAGGAGCGATTGAGCAAGGCAGCCGCTGCAGCCATTGAAGAGCTTGAGCTCATATGCAGCAAGACCGAGTCGCATATCAACTCGGCAAAAGAAACGGCGGAAGGCGAATTAGCATCGATGGCTGACAAGGCTAAGACGCAAATCCAGGGAACGGTGGCTGAATTTGTGGGACGGGTGACGGCCCGCCGAAATGCTGCCCTCGAAGAGGTTCACCTGGCAGCCGGTGCCGGACAGCCTGCCGCCGAGTCGAAGCCGCCTGAAGGCGCCAAGAAGAAGAAGACCGGCACCAGAGAGAGGTCTAGCGTGCAAGAAAAAGACGCTTCCAGCACGAGTACGAGACAGACGGGCGAGACGCCGGGCCCTTCCGAAACCGTGGGGGGTAACGAGAAATGAGCTCGCTGCTGTTTCGTAACAACATCTCGCCTTCTGCGCTGGCGCCATATTTGCGTGGATATCAGCATGAGCTGCCGATCCCTCCGGAAGAGTGGGCGCTAGCCGAGAGCCTCGGGCTACCAGCCGGGTCGCTGATTCTTATCCTGGAGGCAGTCACCACTCAGCCTGGAGAGGGCGAAAATCAAGACAGCTTCAAGGTCATAGAGCTTGACCTCGTAGTCGGCGTCGACAACGAACGTCCGATCGTCATTTCCATAACCGGCGAGACGTACGAGTTGACCTTCCTCGAGAACGTGATGGCCAAACGGGCGCAGGACGCAAGGCTTACCGGCTGGGACTTCAACTATGTGATCGTCGAACCCGCTCAACCGCTTTCTGAGGACAAGATCCACGATATCGAGCAGCTCGGACTCTCTTTTGCCAGAGGCGGCTCACGCCGGGAGCGCAGCCCCGACGGCACGGAAGTTTTGGATCCCGCCAATATCCTGCTTACCGCACTGGGGCTCGAGCTAGATCCACCTGCCGCCAGAAAAATGCTGGACCTGGGCGCCTTCGGACATCTCGTCTTCGAGCCGGTGGCTGCTGACGCCGAAACACCGATGCACCGGGTCAGAGAAACGTTCAGACCGGTGCCTGCCGCCGGGCGGCAGGGAGAAATGCCACCACAAGAAGTGCCGATTGGTGAGCCACCACAAGAAGTGTCGATTGGTGAGACACCACTGGCAGTGTCAAGCCCGGTTGGCGACGAGTCGAGTCGCGAGGAAAAACCGGTGGTAAGGTTCGACGGGGCGGCTGCGGCTGCGGCGTTCGACGAGCCGGTAGCGGAATACCAGGATTTACAGGATCAGGCACAACGATTTCAGGGCGTTATCGAAGAAAAGAAAGACGACCTGCAGAAACTGCTCGGACTCGGTGGCATCTTCTCAGCCGAAACGGATGCGCCGGCGGCCAGCCCCACGGAGCCTCGCATTCCCTCGGCACCCACTGATGGCGCAGGCGGGGAAGCCCCGCGCACGCGCGTCGTACGCCCACCAGCGCCGGGCGCTCAACCAATTCGGCCGACCGGATCGGTGACGCCCATCCGCCGACCGCTGGAGCCCCCGGTTCCGGCGGCGCCCCTGCCACCACCTCCCGAGAGCCCTGCCGCATCGTTCGAGCCGCCGCCAGCCCTGGCAGAGCCACCAGCGCCAAAAACTATAGAGGAGCGAATAGCGCCGGCAGCCTCTACAACGATCGAGGAACCGATCGCGCCGGCGGTCTCTTCAATAATCGAGGAACCAATCGCGCCCGCAGCTTCTTCAACAATCGAGGAACCCATCGCGCCCGCAGCTTCTTCAACAATCGAGGAACCGATCGCGCCGGCAGCCTCTACAACGATCGAGGAACCAATCGCGCCGGCGGTCTCTTCAATAATCGAGGAACCGATCGCACCGGCAGCCTCTACACCAATCGAGGAACCGATCGCGCCGGCAGCCTCACCGGTTCCGCCAGCGAAAGAAGCCCCACCGGCTCTGGAACCGATCGATAAAACGGAGGTGATCAGCACTTACAGCAAGACTGCCGAAACCGCTAAGTCTTTGAGCAGCGAGCCGGCTGTTAGGCCTGAGCCACCGAGTGTTCCGCGTCCGGCGCCCACAGCAGAAGTGCAAACCGGTCTCAAGGCTGACTCCGGCTTCGGCCGGGAAGCTCGGCCGCCGGTGGCCCGCTCACAGTCCGGTACGTCCACGGGAATGCCCTCCGTGCGCGCAGGGAAACTGTCTTTCCAGGAAGCTGCCGGCGCGCAGGATCCAATGGGCACTCTGGTGGCACGACTCGAGCAGCAAGTCGACAAAGCCACCGCCAAGCTGGCCGACCAGGTTCAGGACCTGCACAGCAAGTTGGAAGAGCAGCTTCGCAAGCTCGTTTCCAAAGCGTCAGATGACGAAGCGAAGTCCGAGCAGAGCGTGACTGCCACGCGGTCAGACGTATGCCAGCAATTAAATGACGTCGCCGATGACACGGAGCACAAGATTGCGGACTGCTCGGCGCAGGGGCGCTACGAGATCAAGCACGTCCAGGACAAGGGGCAAGCGGCAATTGATGAGCATCAGAAATCCCAGTTGGATGCTTTGCAGAAGCTGTGTGCGGACCTCAAGCAAAGCTCCGACGAGCTGTCAGCGAAAGCGCGCGGAGAATACAAGTCGTTGGTGGAGAGCCGGGGAGCCGAATTGAAGAGCCTGGTCGACGCAATCTGCGAGCGAATGAGCGATGGCACAAAGGCAGACGTCGATCGCCTGAAGCAAAGGTTCGATGGTGTCAAGGAGAGGATGGCGATCGAGAGCAAGGCGATCGTTCTGTCGTTCGAGCGGCACGTGAAGTCGCTCAGTGAGGATTTGGACGCGGTATGTGAACGGGCCAGAGAAAAGCTGACAACCGCCCGGGAGCAGTGCGACCTCGGTATCAAGCAAGCGTCAACCGCCTACGAGCTAGACGCCTCGCGCACCGTGACCTCGCTGCTCAGCACGGTGCTCATACCGAAGTTGCGAGAGCATCGAGCTTCCTTGACTCAAACTGTGTCGGAGCTGCAGAAGCGGTTTGCAGAAGAGTTTTCGGGTCTGAATTCATCCCAGCTCACTGACATTGCCGATAGCACTACTTCGATCAAGCATGCGGTGTCGTCACTGGTGGCGGAATCAGCGGCCAAAATCGAATCGACCTGGCAGCAGCAGCGCTCCGACATTGGAAACATATTCGAAGCCGCCAGCACTTACATGGAAGAGGCAATCGGCAAGGCCGGCAGGCTGTCTCAGGAGACCGAGGACGACGCAGCCGCCCACGACAAGAATAGCCGTGATCTGGTCGAGCAATGGAGCAGTGGAGCCGATCCATCTCTACTTGCCGATAAGGATGCGGCAATCGCTTCGCTCAACAACCTCAAGACTAAGGCCCAGGATAATCTGGCAAAGTCCGTCGAAAGTCGAGCCAAGAGACTCGAGGATTACACGGCGAACATTCAATCAGCCGTCACTGCGACCAAAGATGCCCAGGTGCAGTCGGTGCGCGAGACTGCCGAACAGGCAGTGCAACAAGTTCGTGACACCCTGCAGGAAGCATTCCAGGCCATTCAGGCCACCCGGGAACGCTATCTCGAATAAAGGTAGCCTTTGTCCGGCAGGCCCGTCCCCGGCAGCAACTCGCGCGTTCAGTAATCTGGCTTACAGTGCCAGATTAAATCAGTTTCGGAATATCAGACGCCGGGAATAGCCTTTGTGTGGGGCCCGGTTTCTCAAGTGTGCTTTTCGATCCCCCTTCACAGGAGATTTGGAACACGGACGGGATTCCATATCACGAGGCGTTACCTCCGCTGGTCCAGTTCTTGGGTCAGTGGCCTGCTGTCGAGCACAATGCCGACAGCAGCGAGATCTATCTCTATCACGGCACTAACTGCTTCAGGCGCTGGGAAATCAACCGCTCGGGAAACATCGACCCGGGACGCAGCGGATACAGCTTTTATACGGCTGATCAGCACACTGCTTATGCTTACGCGCGTGCAGCCTGCCGGAGAGACATAGGACCGGGAGTGGCCAACTCTCTTACCGCCGAAGCAGTTGTTATCAAAGTGCGCTTCACAGCCAGAACCTGGATGCAAGCTGATTTCGTCCAGGAGATGCCGTCCGGTCCATCGGAAGAGCTGACGGAATTGTCAGTGGCGGTCCTGGGACCGATACCGTGCTCTCACATCATCGAAGTATTTCACTGCAGTCACGAGGGACGCCTGGCCTCTAACACGCCGTTGACTTCGCCGGTGCGCACTTTTGCCGACGGCAGTCTGCGTCAGGGCATACGGCGCCTGCGTTGTAAGACCGGACACTTCCGGCTTGATGCCTACTTGCTATTGTATTTAGGTATCTGGTGGCGAAAGCTTATGACATGCACGCTGGGCAAGAAGCCGCTGGAGGTAACTGCCAGCGACGAGCTGCGCAGACTGTACAGAGTTCCGACCCGGCACTGAGGAAGTACTGATGATGCTGCGGACGTCAAGACACTCGCCGCCGCGCACCGACCTGCTTGCCTGCTTTCTGGCGGCAGCCGTTCTCGGCGGCGCCGCTGCCCAGGCACAGGGGCCCAGTCAAGCCGAGATAGAGAATTTTCTTGACTCCGGCTGGGGGCAATCCAACGGTCTGCCCGCGCAGACGCAGGCACCGCCAGCATTTCAGTCACCAGCGTTTAACCAGTTTATGCAGGGACAGCCGCAATCTCCGCTGCGATTGCCACAGGGAAGAAACTTCCCGGCCTTTCCCTCGCAGGGGGCGGGCGGCACGCGCATGCCGGCTGGCTTGCCGGGGAGGCTCACCCCTCTCGATGTCTTTCGCATCATGTTCGGCGGCGGCTCGGCGCCCGGCAGTCCGCAAGATCAAAGCGGCAACAACAATGCTATATACGGTGCGCAAGAACAACTGCAAGTAGCCAGAGACCAGGCCGCACAGGCTGAATCCGCGGCCAGTCGAGCTCAATACGGGTCAACTAGCTCGGAGCGCCAGAGTGCCGCAGGCGAGGCGCAGGATCATGCAAATGCAGCACGGGCTGCTGCCGATAGTGCCACGTCTCGGGCCGGCGGCGGACCATCGGCAGCGCAGGACGCCGCAGCTCAGGCACGCAACGAGGCAGCCCGCGCACAATCCGCAGCCGATCGCGCGCGCGCCAACGCCGCCGGTGCAGGCTGGTAAGCCACCACATATAGTGGCTCATGCCGATCATTGTCTGATATGCCGGCCATCAGGGCGGATTATCAGTGACACAAACCAGGCGGCACATAGCCAGGCAAAGGCGAAAGCCGTCCAGTTCACGATGACGGGCACGGTGTATCCGTTCAGGGTCACGTCCCACTGCAGGGCGACGCGCAAGAGCTGAACAATTCCGAAGATTGTAAATATAACGGCGGCGAATGCCAGCCCGAAGTCTTTGCTTTTCAACATGGTCGGTTCCTCGGAGACCCTCGCCCGAGTAGACGAAAATCCATAGAGGGAGTTCCGCCCGGGCAAATTCCCGGCAGCTTACCTCCACACAAGCAGCTCGCACTAGGGACAGGCTCCATGAGCACGGGATGCTCACAGCTTCTGAAACAGTTGAAATTGCCATGGCCGCTCCACTCCCTTCCATAACGGTCAAGGGCAACAGGGCAAAATTGACTCTGCCCGAAGCTCGGCTTCGCTAAGATTAGAAAGAAATAGCTTCGAATTGGCTGCCGCAGCACGCCCCAGGCGGTTGTCAACGGGAGAGGCAGGATATATCCTGATGCGTGAGACGCATCTTTTCCTGGATTGGTGAGGAGGTTCAAGCGATGGCTGTTAGGCAAAGTGATGTGGTGACCGCGTGTAAGCTTCTAATCGGCGGCGAATGGGTCGAGTCTCGAGCCAGCGACTACACCACCGTTGCCAATCCATCCACCGGTGAAGTAATTGCCCGCGTGCCTCTGTGCAAAGCAGACGATGTAGACCGCGCAGTACAAGCCGCTCAGGAAGCCTTCGAAGAGTGGCGCGAAGTGCCCGTAGTGGAACGCGCTCGCCTGATGTTCAAGTTCAAGGCGCTCCTGGAAGCAAACTATGAAGAGATTGCCCGGTCCGTCTCGCGCGAGCACGGCAAGACCCTTGCCGAGGCGCGAGCCTCGGTCCAGCGGGGGATCGAGGTCGTGGAATTCGCCTGCGGTGTGCCCAGCTTGATCATGGGCGAGTCAATGGAAAACATCGCCAGGAACGTCGACTGCGAGACAATCCGGCATCCCCTGGGAGTATGCGCCGGCATTACGCCCTTCAATTTCCCGGCGATGGTGCCCCTGTGGATGTATCCAATCGCGCTTACTTGCGGCAATACCTTTGTTCTCAAGCCCTCGGAAAAAGTGCCGCTTACGAGCCTGCTGATCGCTGAGCTGCTCATACAGGCCGGACTGCCCAAAGGCGTGTTCAACGTTGTCCACGGCGGCAAAGATGCCGTCGACGCACTGCTTAAACATCCGCTGGTCAAGGCGGTATCTTTCGTCGGGTCTACGGCCGTAGCCAAGTACATCTACGAAACCGGAACGGCCAATGGCAAACGCGTTCAATCCGCCGGCGGCGCCAAGAACCACATCATCATCATGCCTGATGCGGATATGCAGCAGACGGTTCAAGCTCTGCAGGCATCGGCGTTCGGCTGTGCCGGCGAGCGCTGCATGGCCGGCAGTTTGGCGGTGCCGGTCGGCGACGCAGCGGACATGCTCATCCCGCAACTGGCAGAATCGGCCGGCCGGATGAAGGTAGGTAGGACCGACACTGGATCAAACGTTGACATGGGGCCGGTGATCACGTCGGATCATCTGGCGCGCATCCAGGGACTGATCGACAAAGGCGTAAAGGAAGGTGCTGAGCTGGTTCTCGACGGTCGGCAGGTGAGCGTGCCTGACGCACCGAAAGGCTTCTATCTGGGACCGACCATCTTCGACAAGGCGACCCCGGACATGACCATCGTCAGTGAGGAGATCTTCGGACCGGTACTGTCTGTGGTGCGGGCCGAGTCCCTCGAGCAAGCGATCGACATTGGAAAGAACTGTCCTTACGGAAACGGCGCGGTCATCTTCACGAGCAGCGGGCGCACCGCCCGCGAGTTCAAACACCGCTTCAATGCCGGCATGATCGGCATAAACGTCGGTGTCCCGGCTCCGATGGCCTGGTTCCCGTTTACGGGCTGGAACAACTCTTTCTTCGGCGATCTCCACATCCAGGGACGCGAGAGCATCTACTTCTACACGCAACAGAAGATGACCATGACTCGCTGGTTCGAGCCGAGCAAGTCCAAGTTCCAAGATCCAATCTGGAAGCCCAAAAGCTAGGGCCGGACACCATAAATCAGATAATGCGCGGTCCGCAGGCTCGCATAGGCACGCTCACCGATCATCCTGACGCCCCCTGTGCAGTGTAGCCGTCAATGATGATGAAAACCGCGCCGCCTCTATGCCCGCCTGAGCAGGCGTCCACCCGTTATCCTCACTTCGGCTGCCGGTCCGAGCACAATAAGGTGCAGACCTACTGGCGGAAGGTGGTTTCCTGTGGTTGCGCAACCGTGACACTGACGGCTTCCGTTCTGACCTCGCCAGTTTGAGTGACCGGGCGACGGTGTCCTGCCGGGCGCGGAGTAGCAGCAGCTCCAGAATCTACCCGCACGGGCTGAGTGACCGGCCGGATGACGTTTTTTGAGAGCCCGAGCTTCTCGAGAATCCAGATCGTGTACCAGGTGACGTCTATTTCGTACCACTTGACTCCGTGTCGAGCCGACGTAGGCATGGCGTGGTGATTGTTGTGCCATCCTTCACCCAATGCCAAAATGCCAACCCACCAAACGTTGCGGCTGTCATCAATGGTCTCTTCCGAGCGATAACCCTGCCTGGGTAGATGGCAAACAGCATTAACGAGCTGTGTGCTCAGGAACGTCATACCGGTAGCGGCCAGATTCGCTGCCATAACGGCGGGCCCGAACAAAGTGCACAACAGCACACGAAAAACAATACAGGCACCAAGGCAAATGAGCGGACTGCGCGGGCCATGGTCGTCACCCAACCACACTATGAACGAGTTGGCCGTCAAATCTTTGCACTGTCTGCGCAATTCGTCATCAGACTGATAATCCTTGGTATGAGTCATCCAGCCAACAAGAGCATGCCAGAATCCGTCGCGCGGAGAATGTGGATCGCCCTCCAGGTCGGATTTCTGGTGATGAAGTCTGTGGACCCCAACCCAGGTGATGGGCGAGCCCATCAAGCACAAGTACCCCCCTGAAACTATGAACCACTTGAGCCAAGCAGGTACGACCAGTGACTTATGAGTCAACAAGCGGTGGTACCCAAGAGTAACGCCCAGCCCGTGATAGAGGTATGAGCCAAAGAACCAGGCTGACAAATACAGCGCTTGCGAAATGCCGCCGTGCGAAATGCTGTCCAACCGAGAGAACCTCCGGAGATGCCTAATGGAAAAGGGCCCGAGTTGCCCTTTTCTCCCGTTTTGAGTTATAGCACACCCTCATTAAATCATTGCCTCAGTTGCAAAGTATTTCATAAGTTGCTCCTCATGAAATAAGGGACATAAAGGGTCGATGCCTCCAGATTGGGTATCTGTAACTGATGCCGGGTACTGAGTATGGGCACGGTTGCCGGTGAACGGCCATCTCGCACTTGAGCCGATGGACAGCCGATTTCAGCGCCCGAACCATCGGGGTTCGCAATACCGCCGGCGATACCACTGCCGGCAGCCTCGCTCGCCATCCTTCCTGCCGGTGGCTGACTTCCCTCTATAATAAACCTGGTGGGGTTCAGTTCTGGGGGCTCGACGATGAAATCCTTACGGCTCATCTTGCTTACGACTGGTCTAGTTTCGGTGCTGAGCTCCTGCGGGCAATCCATGCAGGAAGACATAGGCAAGCGCTTGGAACAATCCGGCGATCTGGAGGCGGCCATCGCCGAATACCGCAAGGGAGTCGAAGCACAACCGAACTCCGGCAACTTGCGCTTCTTGCTCGGACAGGCGCTGTTCAAATCCAACAAGAACACAGAGGCGGTCAAAGAACTACGCGAGGCTGCGCGCCTCGACCTCAAGAATATCGACGCCCATGTCGTCCTCGGGCAAGCCGAGCTGAAAGAGGGTAACAAGGACGAAGCAAAGACAGAGTTTGACGTCGCGCTCGTCTTCGACCCCAAACGCGTAGCTGCAATAATGGGATTAGGACAGCTCCTCGAAGCAAACGGAAACGTCGAGGAAGCGGTCAAAAAATACCGAGAGGCTGTAGCAGTAGATCCTACGTGCATTGAGGCTCAACGGAGCCTGGGAATGGCTCTCGGTAAGACCGGCGACAACCAGGGCGCCCGCGCCGCTCTGGAAGAAGCGGAGCGTCTGGAGAAGGCGCCACCTAAAACACAATAGGACCGAGCCCCGTTACAGGAACGTTTTCGCATGTCCGCTATCCGCCGTCTCAGCCTTCGCTTAGCCGCTTGCCTCCTGGCCGTGACCATATTCATGTGCAGCGTGCCGCGCAGCGCCAAATGCACCGACAGCGATTCCGCGCCTCCCAGACCGCGAGTGGCGATTGCCCTCGGCGGCGGCGCTGTGCGCGGTGCCGCCCACATAGGGGTATTGCGAGTCTTTGAAAAGGAAGGCATCCCGGTGGATTTCGTCGCCGGTACGAGTATGGGCGCCATCGTAGGCGGCCTGTACGCCGCCGGACTTTCTCTCGACGAAATAGAGAAGAGGCTCAGAGATAAATCCCTGCTGCACGCATATGACACAATCCCGCTCGGACTCCGCATGGCCCTCATTCCCATCCTGGCTACACCGAGGCTGTTCGGAGCACATCCGTATGAAGGCCTTTATCGCGGCAACCGGTTTGCTAAGTACATAAACAAAGCTGTGCCTGAAAATATGCGCTTGGTTGAGAATCTCAAGATTCCATTTTGCGCTGTCAGTTGCAACCTGCTCGACGGAAAGGTCTACGGACTGACCAGGGGAAACCTCGGACGAGCGCTGCAGTCCAGCTCGGCAATTCCTGTCTATCGCAAACCGGTTCCTTTCGAGGGCAAGCTGTTCGTGGACGGCGGCATTTTGGAGAACCTGCCGACCCAGCATGCCAGAGCATTCAATGCCAACATCGTAATCGCCGTGGACGTCGACCCCAAGCTACCGCAGGTCAGCGAAGACAGTTTCCGAAAGATTGGCAGCGTCAGTAATCGAACCACCGACATGATGCTCGACCGATTGGACGAAGAGGAGCGGAAGCTGGCCGACATCCTCATCCAGCCGGATGTCACCGGAATCAGTCTGTTCGCGCGTGATGTGAGGGATGTCGACCGTGCGATCCACGCTGGTGAAGAGGCGGCCCGGGCCGCCTTACCAAAAATTCGCGAGGCGCTCAGCCGGCACCAGGTGTTGAGCGAAAAGGAAGCACCTGTTCTTGCCGATTGAACAACTGAACCAAAAGAGGAAGATCCTGGGCTGCAGTCATTGGGGTTTCTCCCACGGAAATGCTTGCCATGAGGTAAGCATTTCCATAGAGTTCTGCTCAGGTATATCTAGATCCCAACTCGGCCAATCACTCGGGGTGGCAAGAAGAATGCGTATCGTTATCACGGGCGGTCCGTCGGTGGGCAAGACAACGATTATTTCGATGCTCGAGGACAAGGGCTTCACGGTTGTCCAGGAGCAAGCCACTCAGATCATCAAGGAAGGTGTCTTCCTTCCCTGGGTAGACAGAGCGGCCTTCCAGGCGGAGGTGCTCAGGCGGCAGGTGAAGGCCGAGGCTGCCGTAATCAGCAACGGCAAACCGGTCTTTCTAGATCGCGGAATGTTCGACGGCGAAGCCTATTACATATACGACAAGCTCGATATTCCTCCCGCCTTTGCAGCGTTCGATGCATCGCGCTACCGGCTGGCGTTTCTCATCGAAGAGCTACCCTTTTTCGAAGCCAATGAAGTCCGCCGCGAGAATCTCGACTTCACAAGGCAGATTTCGTGCGTGCTGGAGCATTGCTACACCAGCCGGAACGTCCCGGTAGTGAGGGTGCCGGCAATGCCACCGGCGGAGCGCGTCGCCTTCGTGCTCGAAAAAACTCAAGAGTTGATGGTAGAACGTCCGCCAATCGTCGTTCAGGCACAGCAGGCGTTCGTGCCCAGCCTGGCAGTCTGAACTCCTCATGGTCGATGACCACTCTCACCTGAGGACCGCCAGCCTGAGCGCGAGCTGAAATGGCTCTGCTGGTCGTCCCGGCGACATCGTTGCTGCGGGCGCTCCCGAGCATGACAATCAGCTGTCCCGCTGCCGGCGGTCACCTCGTGGCGGGAAACCGCCGCTCAAGTGATACCCTATTGTTGAGTGCCGGCGGCGAGCTTCGCTGATTTCAAGCGGCTGCGGCGTCGAGAGAGCGGGAATCCATTTGCGGGGACATCGAGATGCATGCCACGGAAGCGACTCAATACTACTTCCAGCGCGCCGCCAAAGGTCTCGGAATTGGAGCGCGGCTCGAGCACATACTGATGATGCCGCGCAGAGAGGTGAAGATCGAGTGCGCCATCGAACTGGATAATGGAGAGCTCGCAGCTTTCACGGGCTTCCGAGTGCAGCACGACAATTCGCGTGGCCCGATGAAAGGCGGCTTGCGATACCACCCTGATGTAAACCTGGACGAAGTCAACTCGCTGGCTTCGCTGATGACATGGAAAACAGCCGTCGTCAATATTCCCTATGGCGGCGCCAAAGGCGGAATCAACTGCGATCCTCGCAATTTATCTTATGCGGAACTGCAGCGCGTGACGCGTGCTTTCGTGGATGAAATCCACGATATCATCGGTCCCGTTCTCGACATTCCAGCGCCGGACATGGGCACCAATGCGCAGACCATGGCCTGGATCGTCGATCAGTATTCGAAGTACCACGGCTGGACTCCCTCAGTCGTGACAGGCAAGCCGATTGAGCTCGGTGGCAGTGAGGGACGGGAAGCAGCCACCGGTCGCGGACTCGCTTACGTAACAGCGGCGGTGCTCGCCGACGACGGCAAGCATGTACGGCAGGCGACCTATGCGGTGCAGGGCTTCGGCAATGTCGGCTCCTGGTGCGCTAAGTTTTTGCATCAGGAAGGTGGTTGCATCGTGGCCATCTCTGACGTGAGCGGGGCGATCCGCAACAAAGATGGCATTGATGTGCCGGCGCTGCTGCGATACGTGCGTGAGCGCGGGGTGATAGCGGGCTTTCCCGGTGCGGAATCGATGCCAGCTGACGCGCTGCTCACCGTGGAGTGTGATGTACTGATCCCGGCAGCGCTCGGCAATGTATTGACGGCACAAGTTGCCGAAGACGTGCGTGCCTCATACATAATTGAAGGGGCAAACGGCCCGACTGACCCCGAGGCCGACGAGCACTTCATCAAGCGTGGTATCAGAATCGTGCCCGACATCCTGGCCAATGCCGGCGGAGTTGTGGTGAGCTATTTCGAATGGGTCCAGAACGTGCAGCAGTTCCGCTGGCGCGAAGAGCGCGTCAACAGCGAGCTACAGCAGATAATGCTGCAGGCATACAACGAGGTGAAGAGCAACGCCAAAGCAGCTCGTAGTGACCTGCGCACGGCCGCATTTCAGCTGGCCATCTCCCGTGTCGCGCGGGCAACCGCACTGCGAGGACAGGAGGCCGAGTCGTTCTGCCTGATCGCCGAGCCCAATTCACCATGAAACCGACGCTTGCCAATTGGAACGGGCAGGAGATGCCGCTCGAAGACGTAAAGGTTTCGGTCATGGATCGAGCCTTTCTGCTCGGTGACGCAGTGTATGAGGTCATCCGGGTCTACAGCGGCCGTCCCTGGAAGCTGGACGAGCACCTCGATCGGCTGAAGACCAGCCTGCATGCCATACAGATCGAAAATGTCGACGTCGAGGCAATCGAGAAACGGATCGCCTCGACGATTGATCACAGCTCCATCGAGGAAGCTCTCGTTTACGTTCAGGTCACGAGAGGCGAGGCAAAGCGCACGCACTATTTTCCCCAACAAGCCACTCCAAATCAGCTCATCTACGTCGAGGAGTTCGCCGACCCTTATGAACGGCTCAGGCAAACGGGCGCCTCCGTGATCACACACCCGGACATAAGGTGGTCGAAGAATTACATCAAGGCAACGAGCTTGCTTGCCAACTGCCTGGCTGCTCAAGCGGCTGTGGAGGCGGGCTGCGTCGAGGCACTCCTGTTGGATTCCTCCGCGCACGTCACTGAAGGAAGCCATACCAGCGTATTCGGTGTAAGAGACGGCTGCGTGCTCGTGGCACCGGACAGCCCTAATGTCCTACCGGGCATCACGAAGAGGCAAGTCCTCTCTCTGGCAAGACGAGAAAGCATCCCGATCTGCGAGGAGCGAGTCAGTCTTGGCCGCACCTTTAACCAGTTGGACGAACTCTTTTTATCTGGGACTCCTGAGGAGATTCTTCCTGTTACTACAGTCAACGGGAAAAAAGTGTTCGATGGGAAACCAGGGCCGATAGCCACCCGCCTCCAGCAGTCTTTTCGATCTTCCGTGGCAGCCTGGTTGCAACGCGCAGAAATCGGCTCCGCATCCGAAGCATGAGGTTTGGTGGTGACTCTCGAGAAAGAAAAACAAGACAACAGCACAGAGGCGCTTACGCAGGACGCGCTGCCACAGGACGTGGTGTCGCAGGGCGCGGTATCGCCGGAGGCGGATTGGTACAAGAACGTCTATCAAGGTGATCGAGTACCCCAGCTCACGCTGCGAGCGGTGATAATGGGCGGTGCACTCGGTGCACTGATGTCCATATCCAACCTGTATACAATGCTGAAGGTGGGCTGGGCTTTCGGAGTCGCCATAACTGCCTGCGTTCTCTCGTTCGTGATCTGGAGAGCTGCACGCGCGATTTTTCCTAAGCTGACCCCGATGAGCATCCTCGAAAACAACTGCATGCAATCGACGGCTTCGGCAGCGGGCTACTCGACCGGCGTCACGATTGGCACCGCATTTGGCGCACTGCTTTTGATTACCGGGCACCACACGGACTGGCGGTTGCTTCTGCCCTGGACTCTGTGCAGTGCCGCACTCGGCGTTTTTCTAGCCGTTCCCTTGAAGCGCCAGATGATCAACCACGAACAACTGCCTTTCCCAAGCGGCATTGCCGCAGCCGAAACACTGCGAAGCTTGCACGGACAGTGCCTGCAAGCAGTGCAGCAGGCATACGCGCTCGTGAGCGCCCTCGCAGCCGGAGCCATTGTTGGCTTCCTGGGGAAGGGAGAATTCGTATGGCAGCGAGCGATCAATTTAAAGTTGCCGGAGCTGATGCCGTTCAACATCAGGCTCAACGGCATCCAGGGTGGATCGCTGCCTGGATTCGGATTTGAGCCCAGCCTTCTTCTGATCGGTGCCGGCATGATTGTCGGGATGCGAGTTTCGCTTTCAATGCTGCTCGGCTCAGCGATTCTCTACCTGGTTGTCGGGCCGATGATGATTGCCTCAGGACAGATCGAGGCGCCCGCCAAGCTGCTCAAGTGGTCTCTGTGGACTGGTACTGCGATGATGGTGACATCCGGGTTGACGGCTTTTGCCGTCCAATGGAAAACCATTGCCCGTGCCTTTCACGGGCTCAAGAACAAGGGCAAAAAAACCGGCGATGACGATCCACTGAAAGAGGTGGAAGTACCAGCAGCCTGGTTTCTGACAGGAATTATTCCTCTGGGCATCGTTATGGTAATCCTGCAGTACGCGGCATTCTCCATCTCCCTGCCGCTGGGCTTTGTATCAGTGGCAATGAGCTTCGTCCTGGCGCTGGTTGCCTGCCGCGCTACAGGCGAGACGGACATCACGCCAATTGGCGCCATGGGCAAAATTACGCAGCTTACCTACGGGCTATTGGCACCATCGAACATGACCACCAACTTGATGGCCGCCAGCGTCACGGCCGCTACAGCCAGCAGTTCCGCAGATCTGCTCACAGACCTCAAGAGCGGATACCTGCTCGGCGCCAATGCTCGCAAACAGTTCATCGCCCAATTTTGCGGCATCTTCTTCGGTACGTTGTCAATCGTGCCGGCCTGGTACCTGATGGTCCCAAATAAAGAGGCGCTGGAGGCTTTTAACCCGCCCAACACGAACATGTGGAGGGCCGTCGCGGAAGCTCTGTCATTGGGTGTTCAATCGATCCCCGAATCAGCGCGCTGGGGAATTCTGATCGGCGGACTGATTGGCGTTGCGCTTGCTCTGATTGATGCTTTCTGCCCGAAGTTGAAAAAGTACACTCCCTCAGCCATGGGTCTGGGCATCTCCTGGGTGGTCGCCTGGGCAAACAGTTTCGCGTTTTTCATCGGCGCGCTGATTGCCTGGTTGTGGTCGAAAACCTCCCCCGCCAAGGCCACGCTTTTCGTGGTCCCGATCGCCTCCGGCGCAATTGCAGGAGAATCCATTGCCTGCGCAATAATCGCCATGATCAATGCGGCAAACGCGATCGCAAAGTAGACGGAGTCAAGTGTAGTACCTGGATCTGTTGAGGGGCGGCCGGTGGCTCGCCGGCCGCCCCTCTCGAAAAGCCATCGGCGAGCGCGTCGGCAGGCGTCAATCTGGGCAGCTGCGCAGATTGGTATAATGCCCTCGGGTGCCCTTTCAGCGGGGCCAGCTCCATACACGACAATGCAACAACCCGAAAAGAGTAAGGTTCTACAATCAATTCGCGACCTCGGGCGGCGAGTGACAGCGGCAGATGTGGCAACAAAGACAGGACTGCCTTTGCATCTTGCCACTTTCGAGCTCAACTCGATCGCGGCAGAAACCGGCGGTCATCTGGAGGTTGCCACCACCGGCGATATCGCCTACAGGTTCCCGGTCGGCTTTCAGAACGCCTATCTCACCAAGGGAATTCGCAAAGCATTCGAAGAAATTGCAGCAGTCGTCTTCAAGGTTGGATTCTACTTGCTGCGCATTTCGTTCGGCATCATGCTCATTCTCTCGCTGCTGGTGATCATGCTCCTGCTGTTAGCCTTATTGATGCGCGGCAGCAACGACCGCGACGATGGACGCTTCAATTTCAGGCTCGGATTTTTCGATTGGATGATCCTGCGAGACCTGCTTTACTGGGGCAGTTATGCAGGCTATCCCAGCCCTTACCAGCAGCGCAGCGTCAAGCGACACGACGCCAACTTCTTGCTTAGCTGTTTTTCCTTCTTGTTCGGCGACGGCAACCCGAACGTGGGGCTGGAGGACGAGAAGTGGAAATTGACCGCTCAGGGAATTCGAGCGCACAAAGGTGTAGTCACAGCCGAGCAACTAGCTCCCTACCTCGGCAGCGACCCCAAGAACGAAGATGCCGTTTTGCCTGTACTTGTGAGATTTCAGGGAAGACCGGAGGTGACCGACTCGGGCAATATAGTATATGTTTTCCCCTCCCTGCAGGTGAGCGCAGCCGCCGCTCTCGCTACAAACGTGCCCGAGTATCTGGAAGAGCGGCGATGGAAATTCAGCAACGCTCCGGTCGACGCGCTTGTCCCCGTCTACATTCTCGCAGGCATAAATTTCCTGGGTAGCTGGTTTCTGTTTTTCAATCTGCTGGGCAGCGTAGCCCTGTCCAGTCTCGCCATAGTGATCTTGCCGTTGGTCGCCTATGGGACGTTTTTCGTCCTCGTACCGCTTGTGCGGTGGATGGTGCAGGAACACCTCAACGGTCGTATTGGCTCAAGAAATGCCAGGCGAGAACAAGCCGCGAAATCGCTGAGAGACCCGGGAGACGAGCTCCTTAAAAAGCTAGGTGAAGCGCAGAGGTATCAAATCGAAGCGAAAACGATTGAGTCCGACGAAGTCGTATATACGACCGAACGCGACGCTCTCGAGCAAGAATTTGATAACGTCCTCGATTTCGAGCCGGGCAGCAAGATTAAAGACAAGCAGATCGAGGTCGACAAGGCTGACGCTTAAGGTAGCCGAGCGCGACGGCGGTTGTCCGTGCTGCCTGCCAATTTGGCATCTTGAAAACCGGCGATTCCATGATAGGATGGCAACGGGCCGACCCTTACTTTCTGCAAAAAGTCAAGAGGTTTGGGTATAAGGCCTTAAGGAACCTGGGTTCGGTTACCTTCCCCAAAACGGTCAATCTTACGGAAGCATGGTCATATGCGGGGTGTCGCTGTAAAGCGCCGGGCGACTGTCGCGGGAAGGTGATAAGGGTGGTTGGGCCTAGCCATGGCATTAGACGAGAAGGACGTCGTCGAGAGTAGACCCCTGGACCGGGGGGCAGGGCACGTTGGCGACGACGCCCGCGAGAGCCTGTCTCAGGGAATTTGGGACGACATAAAGAACACAGTAGCCAATGCGGTTGGGCTAGGTGACCGGCACACGAAAGAGCCCCTCCCAAACGTGTTGGACTTGAGCATCAATGACCCGTTCTTCAAACCATCCGACTCGAATCGAGGGGGCAGCACGTCGTCGTCTGACAACATGGCCCGCGATGCTGGCGGAGCCGGTGCGCACTCCCGTGGCGATCGCCCTGTCGAGGCGCCGCACCCGGCCAGTGAAGCCAACCTGGCGTCAATTCACGACAATCCCGGCGTCGCCCGAGAGCGCCAGCGGTTGGAGTCCGATCTCACGAAGAAGGTTCCAGATGAGGCAGCCCGGGAACGGATCAGGCACGACATGGAGGCGTTCGAGCAGAGGGCGGCCGGCAGGACCCCTCCCCTCAACGCCGACGAGGTAGCGAAGACCTATCGCGAGGTGACCAGGTTGCTGGAAGCCAAGGACAACCCCGATATGCCCAGTATCACTGCCGCAGACCGGGTCGTGCTCGCTGAGCAAATCGTTCACCACGCCGCTCACCCGGAAACCATCGATCAGGGTGCACACTCCACGTGCAACGTAGCCACCCTCGAGAACCGGATGTTCTCCAGAAATCCAGCCGAAGCGGCCGAGCTCATCCGGCAGGTGGCCACGGAAGGGCAGTACGTTACACGCGGCGAGCCGCCTCGAACGATCGAATTGACGACCGACAGCCTGACCAGACACCCGCCCGATGGAGAGGAGTCGCATAATCCGCCCCTGGACGGCAAGCGCAGCTATGCGAGCCAGCTCTTCCAGGTGGCGGCGGTCAACGTCTATCATCAGACCCACGAGCTAAAAATTACGGACGGCGAGGGCCACGAGACAAAGTACCCACCGGGCACGGTCGAATATGTCCAGCGCAATCCCGATCCAGGTGGCCGCCCACCGACCACCGGCGAAATGCTGGTAGACAGACGGACCGGCGATCCAATTAAGGACGGATCCGGAGCAACCATCGATTACCCGTTCTTGGGTGACGATCCACAGGTCGACATCTACAACGACATTACTGGAACCCGACCAGCGGAACGGGGAATGTTCCTCGCCAACGAAGGTCTGCTGTCCGGGTCCGCAGATCACGTCACCCATCTCACCAGCGAGCAGCAACTGCGAACGGAAATTGAGAAAGCCCAGACGGATGGCCGGCTGCCGATCATCCTCAAAGTACATTCAGCGGGCGAGCCATTTTTCTCGGATTCGGGCGGAGGCAGAGCCGGTGGCTCCGGCGGTGCGCACGTCGTCTGTATCACCGGCTTCGACAAGCAGACCGGCAATGTGCAGATAGACAATCAATGGGGGCATGATTCCGATCACCCGGTTAACATCCACGAGCTTTACAGAGCGACACTACCGCGCGACCAGCAGTATGAGTCCCTGCAAAGAGAATGCGCCGAAGCTGCCAAGGCAGGCAAGCCTAACTATGGCGCCGAGCTCGAGATGTTGCGCCTAGGAAAGAGCACGGGGGCACTCGATGAGATGTCGGATAACGAATATGATCGCCACGCAATTTGGCTGACGCAGCAAATTGTCAGGGATGCTCAGCAAAACCACGGCGGGCACGTAGACGATCGAAGCAAGACAGAGATCGCTTCGCTGCTCATGGAAGCCATGGGAGACAAAGACCGGCTCGATCGCTATCAGAAAGAATTGCACCGCAATGTCTGCAACGCACTAGATTCAGGCAATGTGAGCGGCGTGGAGTTACCAGAGTGGTATGGGAAAAATTTGATGGAGCAACGCGCACAGGCCATAGAGGGCGCCCTTCACTGGTATGGCAACGACACGAACAAGGTCTGCGATAACCTCGAGCGGCTCACACCAGCCGAATACGCTCAAATGGACCAGATATTCAAGCGGTCGCATGACGGGCAGAGTATTGAACAATACCTGACCGAAAAAATGTCCAACGAGCAAGAGCGCGCACGAGCTATGGCCTTAATCCAGCAGGCCCGCAACGGCAGACCACGACACGCGTGAACGGGGCTCTGGTTCTATGCTTACCTCTTCCCATTGTTCGCCGGATGGCGGGCGCATACCTTGCGCCTACCAAACTTCGTGTAGCCATTGCCTCCGGGTTCTATGCACGCAAAAACGCCTGTAGCCTGGTCATCGCGGTTTCAAATCGGTCAGGTGTCAGGCCGTAACAGATGCGGGACCAGCCAGGAGTGCGGCTCCACTCCTGAGAGTTGATCAGCAACTTCGCTTCGCGGGCAAGCTCGTCCCTCAGGTGTGCCAGCCTGGCAAGTACGAACAAGCCGCCCCGATTGTGCGTTTCCAGTCCGTCGTCTACCGCATTCTCTTTCAGAAGTCTTGTAAGTGCCTCGCGTTGCGAAGCGAGCAGCGTTCGCGCGTCTGTCAGGTACTTCTGAATTCCCCTTCTTTCTGCGGACAGATCCATGAGTTCGTGAGGAGCTTCTTCAAGAAAGGCAGAGTAGAGCGTGTCCCAGGCTCGCAGAGTAGACTTAGGCGGCATCCAGACCGCGTTTTGAATCGCCCGGGCGAGTTGGCCGTCGGGACAGACCATGAACCCACAACGCAGCCCGCCCGCAGCAAAGGCCTTCGATAGTCCGTCGACGAGAAAGAGCCATCTCCGCTCCGCAGCATCCAGGAAGTATGCAAAGCTCAGCGCTGGAAGCGTCCACTCGCCGAGACGCAGATCGCTTAGGAGAAAGAATATTTCGTCAGACAGCACGTAAATTTCGCGCTCGGCACAGGTGCGCATAATAGCCCTCAGGCTGTCAGGATCAAAGAATAACCCGCTTGGATTGTTCGGCTGGGTTATCCAGAGAAGATCGGGCTTGGGTGAGAGCGTGGCGATGTCGGCAGGATTCAGCAAGAAGCCGTTTGCAGCCGGCGTAGAAATCTCCTGGCAAGCCGACCCGTGATAGGCCACCATCGGATAGACCAGACCATAACTCCCTTGCGGGATCGCCACCACCAGTGGTCTGCCCAAGCGCTCTTCGAGCATCCTGAGTAGCGCCCCCAGCAGAGGAAAGACGCCTTGAGCGAGCACGATGCGATCAGAAGAAACGGCAACGCCGCGCGTAACTTTGACATACGACCGCACTCGATCTTTGACCAGCTCAGGCAGACCGTCCGCTGGAACCTCGAGCAATCCCTTGATCGCACCCTTAATTAACAAGTCCGGCACGGAGGATTCGATCTCGCCGTAGTCCAGGCGGATTAAACCCTCGGTCTCGACCGAAACCGGCTTGGGAGCGAAGGTCGGATCTCCCGTGGCTGCCGCGAAGTGCTGCGTAACTTTCGCGGGTTGCTGACTGCGCCGCTTTCGCTCTCCCTTACACTCCTCCAGAAAAGGGAACGCCAGCAGATCGTCGAAAAGCCAGTTATAGTAAGCCTGGGCGAGATAAGAGATACGCGAATAGGTCAATTCCGCTCCTACCTCTAACTGGTGGAGCCATTCGCCGGGGGCATTGACCAGGAAGCTCAGCTCCAGATCCGGGCACACCGTGTTTTTTATCAACCCATAAACCAATATCAGATTTGATGGCACTTCTCGCTGGCCAATCAAGCCGAGAAAGGCATTGGAGCCAAGGTTTGAGCTGATGTCAAAATGCGCGGAATCATCGACGAGATACCAGCGGTCAGGGTGGGACAGGGCGCGGCGGCAAAGCGCATCCAGTACAAGAGGAGAAGAATGTTCGAGTTCCGATGGTGCTAACAAACTGACGGTCGGCGCAATCAATTCCTCGAGCTCCAGCAGTTCAGACAGGTCATCGTTACCCACGGTGACGCTCAACCCGACCAGCTCGCATACAGGTCTGTATACCGGCTCGAGTGCTCGCGACAGCAGAACAGCCTGCCCCCTGGATGCCACCATATGCAAAATCAATCCGGCGAGCTGAGCGCGTTCGGGCCCGACGAACAAATCTTCAGGTTCCAGATCGTGGTGGCAGTATACGTTCAGGAAAGTGGCAAGGCGACTGCGCAGCGTCAGATCGCCTCGCTCATTGGGATATGGCAGTGTCCGCGACTTGATCAAACTGCCGGAGAATCGATCTAAAAAGCTTACCTGCTCTTCAGTGATCCTCGAAAAATCCAGCTCGCGGCGAAGCGCTGCCAATCCCATCGAATGAATATTTCTCACGAATTCAGTTGTCGCTTTTTCGAACCTGGTTTGCGCCTGATAAACAAGAAGGTCGTGGTAAACTGGCCGTCCCGCGCCCAGCAGGCTGACAACCGTAGATGCCGAAACTGGCTGCTCCGATGTCAGCGACATGAAAAAGTGGAAGCGGATTCCGTAGGTCTTTTCCAGCTCAACGAGAGACGCAAGATCTGTGTCGTCGGCCTGCTGTATGCGTCTCGACCATGCCAGCGAAGGCTCAAAGCCACGCCTGCGAAACATGCCGTCGATGGCTGCGTTTCCTGGTCTGCCACCGAGAACCAAGGTAACCTCTCCGCCCGGGCGCAAGCAGAGCTGCGATTGCTCGAGAGCTCTGGAGATCAAAGGCAGACCAAACCGGTCTTCCAAGATGCCCTGCTGAAAGCAGTAGTTGCTCAAATCGTAGAGGTCCTGATTAGAGAGCCGCCGCCTCTTAGCTCCCAGAGCCGACGGATCGGGATGCAGCACCTGCGGAATGCAGCCGATTGCATGATCGAAAGTCTCGTTCCTCGACAGAGGCTCGTCAAGCAGGTCTGATACGGCCGCGCGAAAAGCTCTTGGTATCGGCACACCTGCATTGCTGAAGCGGTAACTGCCATCAGGATTGGTTCCATTCAGCCAGGCATTCAAACGCGCCATGAGAACCGCGATTTGATTGATGTCCAAGCCAAGGATCTCGGTGGCGCGGGTTCTCGTCAGGAGCAGAAGGCTGATCCACCCTGAGCCTGTTCCCAGCTCAACAACCCGTTTACCATCGAACCTCTCGGGCTCCTTCAGCAAGCCCTCGGCAAAGGTACGTCCCCAGTGCTCCGGCGAAAAGACGGCCGGATGCAGAATCAGCCGCATCGGCTCATCGGTTCCCGGAACGCCCACGACATGTAATTTCAGCATTCTGGTGGGCTGGCGGTCGAGCAAGGCGGACAGTTCGTGCAATCGGGCACATGCCTGATTCTGCAGATTGCCGTCTTCGAGAGCAAATAGCAGAGCTTCAAGCGCCTTGATGCACTCAGAAGTCCCGGAAAGTAGCTGTTCCAGCTCTGGAACGGTCAGTGACTTGGCTTTTCCCATGCGTACAATTTTAGCCCGGTCGTTGCAAAAGCATTGACAGGTGTTTTCGCTCTTCCGACGGACAAAGCAGACGCCATTGCGAACAGGCAGGCGCGCGACCTATTAATCCAGCGCGTCCAGATCAGCGAGATCCTGCGAACGCCCGCTAGCCTTCTTGTTTCTTTTCAACCCATCCAAACTAATGAAGTGGACCGAAACATTGTCGAGATCGACAGTCACCCGCGTCGCATAACAATCGGCAAACTCAACACCATCTGCCGATGTGACCAAATCTATGCGGTTCGGCGGATATCCGAGTTGGATAACTTGACCGGATGCCAAAAAATCGTCTGGCTTCAAGTCCAGAGAACCAAATCCGAACTGCCTAAGGGCTGCTATGAGCCTGGTCGCATTCTCTTCCGTCACATCTACCCATACGTCCAGATCTTTGGTGTATCGCGGGTGTCCGTGCAGTGCCACTGCATATCCGCCGATGATCAAGTATCTGACATCATTTGCGTTTAACGATTGAATAAACTCTCTGAAATCCTGGCTGAGCACCGTACCTCCATTGATGAAACTCTAAGCGTATCTGCTCTAACGCAGCAATACGAGCAGACATCGGTTGAGTCTGCCAATAGGTAAAGTCGCTCTGCCTTTCATGCAGACGGCGCCTGGTCACAATCGGTACTATGTCTCTGGTCTTCCCCATACGTACAATTCTACCCCGGGGATCGAGCGGCGCGAAACCCTGTTCGCCGAAACCGCCTCTGCCAACAGGTAGACGTGGATAAGCCAGTCGAGCCCTGTGATCTCCCTTAGATCGATTTCCCGGTTGAGTCCGACTTGCTCCAGGTCTTGTACAGGCCTTTCTGTGCCATCACCATATGCAGTATCGCAGCATTCTTGAGAATCTTGCCGTGAATGGCACGATCGCGCGACTCAAAGGAGTGCGCTAACTGCTTCAAGGTCTTCAGATTATTCATGGCGGATGCAAAGGCAATTCTCTATCCGTGAGCGCCAACATCGGTTGCACGAAACTCACGGCCTTGAACGGACTGATCTCAGGGCTACCAGCCCTCCTGGAGGGGGCGAGATTCGTCGGACCGACTGCGAGACGGTAGACAGGACCTCGCCGCTTCGAGTGCTTCCTGAAGCTATCATCATCCTCGTAGACATCCTGTGAGATGGTTACGGTTCCGTCTGTGCCAGCAGAGACACCGGGAGAGCCGGGACTGCCTGAGAACCCGGTCAACGTACCTCCTGATCCGCCAGTACCACCACCGCCATCGCCGCCCGTACCGCCTTTGGCGGCTGTGGGGCTAACGTTAATTACTGAACTACCAGCGTCAGACAGCGTGACGCGTTATACTGATGCGCTGTCGGGGGCGACAATTCCAGCACTGTGAAAACAAAAATTGCTGTCAGTCCGTCTGACCTGTGGCGTTGGGATGGAAAAATCGATCGGGGGCCGTACTTCGCGTTGGGGTCGGTGCTACTGGTCGTCAAATTAGTTCTCGATCGCTTCGTCAGCTCTACCTTCTTTGGGCGACCGTGGTCTATTTTCGATTATGTGATACCAGCTAGCGCCTTCGATTTCGCGCATTTCCCGGTCTCCGAATTGAGATTCTATGGAACGATGCTCGCAATCTCCTTGCCCTTCGCCTGGACGGGATGCGTGCTGACAATTCGCCGCTTGCGCGCATGCCAGTTTCCTCCGTGGCTGGTGCTCTTGTTCTTTCTGCCGGCAATCAATTTGATTCTGTTCAAGGTTTTGGTTTGGACACCGACAAAAAAGGAAGACGAGCATCTGCGACTCAGCGGCCCGCAATCAGAACAAGAGGGCAGATGGTCGGTTCTTGAAACCAAGGAAGGAAAAGAAGCGAGAGAGCTTGCTCTTGCAGCAGGGCAGCGCGGACCGATCGCCTCCATGCGCAGAATGCTTGATCGAGCGATACCGGAAGATACAATCGGTGCCGCCGCCTTTGCGTTGCTTGCCCCATTGCCGTTTGCAGCGGCTGCAACGTTTTTGTCCCTGGCGGTGCTCAAGAGCTATGGTTGGGGTCTGTTTGTCGCATTGCCGTTCGTTCTTCCCCTCGTGAGTGTGCTCCTATTCGGATACCGTCAACCGAGACAGATCCGCGAGTGTCTTCTGCTGGGATGGACTTCTGTGACGATACTGGCGGCCGCGCTCTTTTTCATGGCAATGGAGGGAGCAATTTGCTTGATCATGGCACTGCCACTCGCCTTCATCGTAGCCTCCATGGGAGCCGCGCTGGGATACTTGATTCAAAATCGGCCGATGAAGTCCATAGAGACGACGCGCATGATCATCGGGCTGGCCCTTATGGTGCCCTTGCTGATGGGCGCGGAGTATGCCGATCGACCGGAGGTGCCACTATATGCGGTGCGCAGTTCCGTTGACATCAAGGCGCCACCAGAAACAGTGTGGCACAATGTCGTCAGCTTTGCCGACATTAAAGAGCCACCAGGGACTCTCTTTAAGCTAGGAATAGCGTATCCGATGCGAGCGCGAATCTTCGGGCACGGGACTGGGGCAGTTCGTCATTGCACGTTTTCCACCGGCAACTTCGTCGAGCCGATTCATGTCTGGAACGAGCCGAAACTTCTCAAGTTCGGCGTCACGTCGCAACCGGAACCGATGACAGAGCTTTCGTTCGATCCGCGGATCCATCCGCCGCACCTCCAGAACTATTTGGTCTCTAAGGGAGGACAGTTTTTGCTTACGCCAGTCGCCTCCGGCACTACTCGATTGGAAGGCACGACCTGGTACCAGCATCACATGTGGCCGGCAGCTTACTGGCAGTTGTGGGCCGACTTCATCATTCACCAGATTCACATGCGCGTTCTCAACCACATCAAAATGCTGGCGCAGTATCAGTAGTGTAACCACGAAATAGACCCGAGCGCGCCGGTTACGTCAGCTATATAATCGAGGTAGTTGGTATTTTTAGATGACTCGCCAGGCACACCGCACCGCAGATAACCACCACCTGTCCGCAGGCGGTCTCGCGGTAGCGGTCGGCGGCATCTTCGGACTGATTTGCTCGTGCGCATTGCCGGTGGCGGCAGACACTGGCGACTCGGCGTCGAAACCTGCTGTGCGTTTGGCGTCCGCCACAAGACTAGCACCGCCTCTGCCCGCCGTGACGGAGGAGGTGATGTGGAAGAAGTACAACGAATACGGAATGACCGCGTACACGCGCGGCTCGCTACCGGAAGCAGCCAGAATGTTTCGAAATGCATTCAAGGAGCTCCGAAACAATGCGCCACCTGACGCCGCGCTCGCAGACAGTAAGGACCTCCGGCTGGCTACCGTAATGACCAATCTCGGAGCAGTCTATCGCGACATGGGGAAGGACGCGTCCGCCGAGCAACTATTGAAGGCAGCAATCGAGATTAAGCGCAGAGAGCTCAAACCGAGCGATCCATCGCTGCTTCTAAGCTTGAAGCACTACGCGAAGTTGCTCTGCAACACTCAGCGAGAAACAGAAGGTGAACTGCTGGACAGCCGCGCGGAGATGATTGCCTGGTCGCAACATGCAACCCCGGAGGAGTTGCGGTTGGCTCAGCAGTGGTCACCTCGCCCTGAGCCTTCACCATTCTTGCGGGCAGCGAGCCTGTCGCGTCCAGCCACTACGCACAACAACCCGTTCGACTCCGGGCCAGAATTCGATCCCTGGACCGGGCTGGATGATTGGGCATCACCACCACCAGCGCGATCTCCCGAAGGGGACGGTGGCGATTATGGCTTCACAGGCAACGACTTCCAGCCCAAACGCCTGGTCTTCAGGGGCTTGTCTCCAGATGATCCCGATGTTCCTACCTGGAAGGCCCGGATAGCAATGGAACGTAGAGTTTGGAATGGTCAGGTTTACCCGGTCATCGGCAATGGACCTCCCCGCCCAGCGGGACCGCCTTATGGCGCATGTGATGATTACCGGGGACCAAACAGATATGCGAATGCACCGGTAGTTATCGCTCCCTGGACCAGCCCGCCCACAGGCAGTCCGATCCCCGTATTCACTGGACCACCAGGGGCCGGGTACGCAGGCGGATTTGGCCTCCATTGCGGGCGTCCTGCCGTGGGATTCTCTGGGGGCATGCCGGCACCGATGCGAGCGTTCGGAGGCGGCAGGTGTCGATAGCCAGCCAACACAGCAACGAGTACATCCCCGCCACTGAGACAAGCAGACGTGCTGTCGAAGGCACGGACGCAATGACGCGCCCGACTGGCCGTTCGACAAAAGATGTCCAGACCGCGCGTTAGGTGTTGCGGTTAGCTTTTCGGGCAGTGTTCCTTGAACTTCTCTCGCATCATGAATCTGCCTGGACAGCCGCCCTGGATGAATCTCCTCCGCAGTTCTTTGCGTTGCTCTTCAGTGAGAACATCGAGAGTGTTCAGCTTGTGGTCTAAGCGCAAATTGGCCAGTGCCGCCTTACTCTCATTTATGGTGTTTTGCAGTGCTTTCACCTTGGCTTTGTCCACCGTTGCTCGGGTCATCAGATCGCGCATATCTCGCTCGCTATCTTTGAGCGCAAGCATCTTGGGACCAGCCTTGTCCAAAAATTGGTTTCTGAGCGTGTATAGCTTTTCGAACTGGTCGTCGGTGAGAGCAAGGTCTCCCTGAAGGAAACCAAATGGGCCGCCCGGTCCTCCACCCATAGGGCAGCGTCCCATGCGTCCCGGTCCGGGGCCAGGGCCCATCGGACCAAGGGCGAAGTCACCAAAACCACCGGCCAACGGACCCAGCTCAGAAATCGCAATCTCAAACGGCTCAACGATTCCGGGCAGGGGCACGAGGTCGGGATCCGGCTCGTCCACTTGCGCAAGCGCTCCGGGGGCAACAGTGGTCAATGCTGCGAATGCCAGAGCTGCACCCAGACTTTTAGTCATGTTCATCTCAAATGTCTCCTGAGCAGTCAAAAAATGGGACCCACTACCCTAAGTACGAATTTTCGCGTAAAAAGTTCAAATCTCATTCCTTAATTCCAACTTACGAAAGGTCTCTTTGGCAACATTCACTGCAGGACTGGCCGTCTAAAGTCGCTTAGACGGCGGTAAAGACCTCCGGCATGGTCCGCGCTGCCCCGGCCAGCCCCTCCCAGCACCTGACAAAGCGGGTTGGCAACCAGAGAGTGTAAGCTGTCTTGAGATCGGCAGGCGACTGAGATGAAGTTTCTATTTGGCATCATTGCTCCGCTCGCGCTCGTGGCGGTCGCGTGCGCCGGAATCGCACTCTGGATCTCGCATGAACTCCAGGAGGAGGTTACCCTTGCTCCATCCGCCCAACACCTGGAGGTTGCCCGCGGCGAGACGCTCGATCAGATCCTCAAGCGGCTTGCCGACGCAGGCACGATCCGCAGCGCCTTGCCGCTGCGGGCCTACCTCAAGCTCAGCAAGAAATCGCCGGTGGTCAAGGCTGGCAACTACACATTTCCAGCGTCAATTTCGCCGCTTGGCGTGCTCCAAAAGCTGGAGGAGGGCGGAGAGTTTGACCGGCTTACAGTGATCGAGGGCTGGAACCGCTTCGACATTGCAGCAGCAGCAGCGAAAGTTCCGTCCTTGAAGCTTGCGAATCCTGACGAAGCTGTGGTCCTTATGAACGATACGTCAGCAATAAGTGACCTCGATCCCGGTGCATCAAATCTGGAAGGGTACCTGTTTCCGGATACATACTTCATAGTGCCGGACTCGACGCCGAAGGAGCTGATTTCAGAAATGGTCAAGAAGTTCCGCGACGTTTGGACGGCGGATTTACAGGCACGAGCTAAAAAATCCGGGCGCAGCGTGCACGACCTGGTCACCATTGCTTCGATCATCGAGACGGAAGCGAAGCTAAAAGAGGAACAGCCAATAGTCGCGTCGGTTATCTACAATCGGTTGAAGATCAATATGCCGCTGAGCATGGATAGCACCATCGTCTATGCTTCTAAATTAGCCGGGGCATGGAAGAATGACGGCAAGGTCTACTTGAGCGACGTCGAGAGAGACTCGCCCTACAACACAAGAAAGGCGGTGGGGCTGCCACCAGGTCCCGTTGGCTCACCGGGGCTCGGAGCACTGAAAGCGGCTGCAAATCCGGCCAACACGAAGTACCTGTACTACGTGCGCAATCCATACAGAAATGACGGAGCGCACAATTTCTACGAGAACATCGAAGACTTCTCCGGCGGCGTCGCGATGCTGCGCAGCTGGGAACGGAAGCAGCAAGCATCCCAGCCAAGGTAACAACACATTCCGAGGAATGCGCCGCCAGGTTGCCCCTGTGGGCTGGGTGAAAGCACGCCCGTACAGTGTGCTTCACTTACATCAGGTCTCGTATTACCGGCCCTGACCGAGGGACGCATTGCCATGCGCCGGCAATCAATGCGTTTCCTTTGCAGACCCAGACAAACTCAATAACTTGTCGTGGGTCGAAAGCGCGCGCACAGACATCCCGATGCGATCCCTGACGTACAATGGATCGGCATATTTGGCGTCGATCTTCACAGCTTCATTGAAATACTTGGCAGCACCATCCTGATCCCCCTTGGCGAGCATGCCGATGGCCATGCCGTACAGGTCGGCAGGATTAGGGCTCTTGCTTAGCGCCAGCGCGTGCTTCCACTCGGCGATCGCCCCATCGAGACTGCCCTTGTCGAAGAGCAAGCAGGCAAGCGTGTTGACGTATTCCGGGTCATTCGGTTGCAGCCTGAGCGCCTCTTTTACTTCGCGCATTCCTTCGTCGAGCTCACCAAGCCGGTAGAGAGTCCAGGCCAGCGAATTGTGCGCAACCGCATTGTCCGGCTCGATGTGCAGGGCAATACGATAGGCCGCCAGCGCACGATTCAGTTGACCGGCGCTGTAGAGCGTATTGCCGCGGGTAATCTCATCGGCAGCCTTGCTGTTTTTGCGGTCAAGGACTTCACGCAGGCGCGTGTCGCAGAACTCGCACTGCGGGTCGATATTCAAGGCGGTCATCAGCTCAGAGATTGCGCCGTCCACATCTCCCTTCTCCTCGAAGAGCAGCACTGCCAATTGCGCGTGCCCTTCAACTGAATCCGGATCGAGCTCCAATCCCCGTCTGTATTCGGTAATGGCCGCATCGGTTTGGCCCAGAAAGCGAAACTGGACCGCCTTGCCAAAGTGCTCGTTGGCAGTCAGCGCCCACGCCACCGATTGAGCGATCAGCCACGCAGATGCGAGCGCCAGGCTCACAGCAAACTTGTTTGTGATGTCGGCCCGCATGCGAACTCAAGAAAGAAGTGACATGTCCAACAGAACAATATCATTTTCTCACCAAGTGGGCGGAGGTTCCTCCAATTCGCAAGAGTTCGGACAGGCTGCGGGCGCAGGCAATGCGCCCCT
>Ga0066388_100000052_pt1 | contig 34307 bp, 24 predicted proteins | sample PanSoiMetaGPlot6_FD_64539 | JGI IMG/M metagenome (GOLD analysis project Ga0066388, IMG submission 64539) | Tropical forest soil microbial communities from Panama analyzed to predict greenhouse gas emissions - Panama Soil - Plot 6 (Hybrid Assembly) | ecosystem: Environmental > Terrestrial >...
CATCAATCAGCTGCTCAGGCGGGAGCCGCCCTTCGTCGCCACCAGTCTGAACCTCTATTTTCGGGACATCTACGACCACCTGGTGCTGGCTCTGGAGTTGATTGAGACAAATCGGGACCTGGTCCTGGGGATAATTGACGTCAATTTATCTGCCACCGCTCACCGCACCAACGAGATCGTCAAGGTCCTGACCATGTACGCGACCATTCTATTGCCGCTCAGCCTGGTCACCGGCTTCTTCGGCATGAATTTTGACGGTCTGCCTCTCGTGCACGATCGTTTCGGGGTCCCGCTAATTGGCCTGGTCATGATTCTCACGTCGGTCTTCATCGCCCGCTATCTGAGAACCAAGGAGTGGTAGAGGCGCTGACCTCATTTCTTGGGGGCCAGGTAGCGATCCCGGTATGCCTGGACCAACTCCTCCCGTCCATCGGCAGGCAAAAGCGGAAAGCCGATCTCGATTCTTTGCTCGAGATATCCGCGGGCAACGCGCTCCGACAGGCGGCGAATGCGCAAGATATTGGCCATGCGCTCGTCACGCCCCAGGGCCCCGCGGGCATCAAGCAGATTGAATGTGTGTGAGCATTTAAGCACCTGCTCGTATGCGGGCATGATCAGCTTCAGATCAAGCAGCCGCCTGGCCTCCTTCTCGTGAAGCGCAAACAGTGTCGAGAGCAGCTCCTGATCACTCTCCTGGAAGTTGTAGGTCGACTGCTCAACCTCGTTCCCATGATAGAGCTCGCCATAAGTGACCCTGTCATTCCATTTCAAGTCGAACACGCTCTCGACATCCTGCAGGTACATGCTCAGCCGTTCGAGCCCATATGTAATCTCCGCTGCCACCGGGCGTACCTCGAGACCACCCGCTTGCTGGAAGTAGGTGAATTGCGTAATCTCCAGGCCATCCAGCCAGACTTCCCAGCCGACCCCCCAGGCACCGAGCGTGGGGGACTCCCAGTTGTCCTCTACGAATCGTATGTCGTGGTTGAGCGGATCAATGCCGAGCGCCTTCAGGCTGTCCAGGTATACATCTTGAACGTCGTCTGGCGACGGCTTGAGGATGACCTGGTACTGGAAGTAGTGTTGCAGGCGATTGGGATTCTCGCCGTAGCGACCATCAGTGGGACGGCGGCAGGGATCGGTGCAGGCCATGTTCCAGGGCTCCGGGCCGAGAACCCGCAGGAAGGTCCCTGGGCTCATGGTGGAAGCACCTTTCTCCAGGTCATATGCCTGCAGAACCAGGCAGCCGCGTGAGTCCCAGAACTGATTGAGAGCGTGAATTACTTGTTGAAATGTCAAAGCCATACCAGATAACCTAGACTGTGTGCTGGTCCAAACAAGGCGTGTCCGCCGGCTGCTAATGCCGCTTGCCAGCACGAGCGCGGCTTAGAGCGGGACCCCTCAGTTTAGCATGGCCTGTGCGCTGGAGCGAATTGCTGTTCCGGACCGGGCTGCCCTGCCCAACCGGCTCGCCAGAGGATAGAGCTTCATCTGACTCAATCTGGCAAAAGGTCTGCTTTTCCGTTAGCCTTCAAGAAATCTGAAAACAGCTGCTTGAGGTTCTCGCCGTCCTTTTCATCAATCGCCTCGAACGGCTTGACGCGCATTGCCGCCATGTTGGAGATCTTTAGCACCTTCGAATTGCCCTGCATGTCGAAAATCTTAGTGGAGCCGTCAACTCGCACAGCATCATCGCCGAGCTGACTGTAGCGAGAGAAGCATTCCTTTTGCTGCGTGAGGAGGATCTGCTGAGAATTGGGATCGATAACCGAGTCCGGTCCCACCACGCGTCGTACGTATTCTCTTGGATCGCCGGCGATTACGTCCACCGACTCGCAGCGGTTGTATCCGAGATATCCTTCATCAAGCTTGCAAGTGTAGCTGTAAGGTGCTTTGACGTAGTCCCAGATTTGACCCGATTTGTCTTTCTGGCAACCAAAGGTCTTTTGGAATTCGTTTCTCAGCACGAAAGGCACCGGCGGGTAGCTGGCATCTTTGGTGAACAGTCGCATGTGAGTTACGGTCTCGGTCTTGAACTGCCACGTCCCGGCTAGCCAGCTCGGAACCGGCGACCAATTGTTTTTCGGTGTCAGCGGGGGGAGCGACTGTTCGTCGAACCGTCCGCCCTGCATCAGACCAGAGGGCACCGGCGCCAGATTTTCGCTGTGCTCGATACGCGCCTTTAGCGGCTGGCTGCACACCGGCGCTGGCAGCACGCCGGGCACCAGATTTAGTATCAGCATCAACGCCAGGAACGCTGCGCGCATGATCTTCATATGACCGGCAATCGGCTCCCAATGCATCTTAAGTAATGACGACCAGGTTGACTATATCAGCCTACCATCTCCTCGTTTTGGCACTGCCGGCTACGGTTCCTGGCCTTTCGGTCTCAAGTGATTGACCTCTGGCAAGGCCTGGAGGCCATTTAAGAGGCTTCCGGCTGTCCGATACCGGCTCTAGGCATGACTCACCATTGTGATCAGGGATATGGCTCCAACCACCATGGATACCATTCGCCGACCGCAAGTGGCGCTTTGTCCTAATCTCCCGGCACCGTCGGCTTTGCCTCTGCCAGGCCGGGCGGCGGTAAGCCGCTGCCCACCAAACTTTACTTTAGGTTCCGAAACGCTGGCCGCTGGCGCATTCGGGTCTCCGGATTGGGATAGCCAGAGTTTGATTGTCAGATCTTGGAGATTTGCGGGCATAACCTCCTTGGCGCGGTTCCGTACCTTGACCGACAAGCCCGCCTGGTAACAACAGAGATGGTTAAGCAGGCTCCAGTTGTCAATAAGACCTTAACTCAAAAGCTGTCCGCCCTCCTGGACAACATGAACCGGGTGCTGGTCGGCCAGAGCCGCTCGGTTAAGCTGGCCGCCACGGCGTTCCTGGCCGGCGGGCACGTGCTCCTGGAGGATGTGCCCGGTGTCGGCAAGACGCTCCTGGCCAAGACCCTGGCAAAGTCTGTGACTGCCACCTTCAAAAGGATTCAGTGCACCCCCGATCTACTTCCCTCCGATATCTCCGGCGTCAGCATTTACAACCAGAAGGACAGCTCCTTCTCCTTCGTCCCCGGCCCGATTTTTACCAACATTCTGCTTGCCGACGAGATCAATCGCGCCACGCCGCGTACGCAATCAAGCCTGCTTGAGGCGATGGAGGAGGCCCAGGTGACGATTGAAGGTGAAACGCGGGGGCTGCCCGAGCTGTTCTTCGTGATCGCTACCCAGAATCCGATCGAGTATCACGGGACCTTCCCACTCCCGGAAGCTCAGCTCGATCGCTTCATGGCCTCTCTGTCGCTTGGTTATCCTCAGCCGGACGAAGAGATCTTGATGCTGGCTAAGACACTGGAGGAAGGGGCCTTTGATGTCTCGCCGGTGCTGTCGGTGGAAGAGGTTCTGGAAGCCCGTGTCCGTGCCCGCCAGGTGTTTGTCGAGGAATCGATCCAGCGCTTCATAGTGGACATAGTCAACGCCACTCGCGACCATCCCCAGATCGTGCTGGGGGTCAGCCCCCGGGGCAGCCAGCTTCTAATGAGGGCGGCTCAGGCTGCGGCTCTTCTTGAAGAGCGGGACTTTGTCAAGCCGGAGGATGTGAAGCTCCTTGCCCCTCACGTCTTTGGCCATCGGATCATTCCGCGGCAGAGGGACAACAAGGTCAGCCATGGTGAAGTCATTGAGCGAGTTCTGGAGCAGATTTGCGTTCCGATCTAGGAAAGGCGCCCCGGCCCGGGAGTTTGCGGTTACCCCTTTGCGGAGGCGACCACCGGCCCTCAGGTTTTCCTTGGAAGCCCGCTACTTTGCTGTCGGCGTGCTCTGCCTCACCTTCTACTTCATTGCCGGCAACATCGGCTCCGGCTGGATTTACCTGATCAGCGCCAGCTTGATGACCGCACTAGCGCTGGGAACGTTGCTACCGCTAATCCAGGTGCTGGGCGTCACAGCCTGGCAGGAGGCACCCAGACGATCGCTTGCCGGCCAGCAAGAGACCGTCAGGTTGAAGCTCAGCCGCAACATCTCCTTCCCAATGCTGATGCCGATCCAGTTCCTCAGGCTTGATTATCGGTTTGACCTGGGCGGCAAAAGCGAGGGCCAGACCGCCCTCCCACAGCTTTTCCTGGAATCCGTAGAGAAAGAGCACTTAAGCGCCTGGGTTACCCCGCCGCTGAGCCGCGGCGTCCACCGGCTGGGCGATATCGTGCTAAGCTCCTGTTTCCCACTCGGGTTTGCCTGGTGGCATCGCCGCTTTACGGCCGCTAAGTCAGGCCTGATCACCGTTTATCCAAAGACTCTGCCGGTAAGCGGCTCCTTTCTCTACCGTTTGCAGACGTCCGTAAACGGCTCGGGAGGGCTGACACGCGGCAGAAGATCGATGCAGCCAACCAACTACACTCAGGGGCTGCGTGAGTATGTGCGGGGTGATAGCCCACGCCTGGTCCACTGGGCATCCACAGCTCGTCTCGGCCGTTTGATTGTGCGCGAGTTTGAGTCGGAGGGTTTGCCCTGTTTCGATCTATTGCTGGAGCTCGCTGCTGCCTGGCACGACCGTCAGCAATTTGAGCTGGCGGTGACGACCGCCTCATCGCTTTTGAAGCTAGGGCACCGCCTGGGGATGGCCCCTCAGCTTTTGCTCAGCCCTCAACTGTCTCGCCTGCATCTGGATCTGCCAGCAGCGCCGCCGGGAATCGAATCGCAAATGGAGATCCTGGCCCGCGTACAGCCAATTGTTCCCTGGCCCTACGTGCCTGGAGAGGGCGAGCAGCCTACAACGCCTGTGGGGCATGGTCGCTGCTTGATCATAATCCGACCTGAAGGTGAGAGCCCAACCGTATTTGCCAGCGCCTATCTGATCGAGATCGCTCAGCAAGCTGACCTTAAAGTGCAGGTGACCAGCCAGCGCAGCTTTCAATCGGCGGCAGCACCAGCGCGCGGATTGAGAAACCCGGGGATCCTCAAATCGGTGATTTCGAGTGAGGAGGAGATCAGCCAGCTATGAGTCGCAGCGGCAAACGGGCAGAGAACTCAGTCGGGCTCAGGGTGATCACCAGCGCCATGGCTATAGTCGGGATCCTGGCCGCCTGCCAACTTGCAGAGACGAAACTATCGCTAACCGTTTTCGGGCTCTGCGGCACAATTTTGGGAAGTTATGTCAGCTACAGACGTCGCAACGCCAACAACTTCTGGATCAAGTGGGGGCTAGCTGCCGGCATCCTGGTAGTGCTCGGGGTGTTCGTGGAGGAGATCTTCTACCGAATCCAGGCCAGCATTGCCGACGCCCGGGCACCGTTGACGAACATGCTCATCGCGCTGCAGGCGTTGCACTCGTTCGACCTCCCTGGTCGCCGAGATCTGAACATCTCCGCTCTGGTTGGGCTGGTGCTTCTGGCTTCTGCTGCCACCCTGAGCCGCGACCTTGCATTCGGTGTTTACCTGCTCGTCTTTATCTGCTTCGGCTCCTACATGCTCTACCTGGACTGCCATTCGCGCACGCGCGATGACACGCGCGAGCCAGCCCAATCCGCCGGACAACCGGAAGCCGAATTCGGTCCGCTGCGAGCCGACCCGAAAAGCTCGCAACTGACCGTCGCGCTCCTGGTCGGTGCCGTACCGCTGGTTGCGCTGGTCTTCTTTATGCTCATGCCCAAGCTGGAGCTGGGCCTGCTCAACAATGTACGGGTCTCCTTGAAGCTGGACCTGCCACTGCTCCGGGCAAACCGGATCTCCAACCCGCTTCTCTCGCGAGCCCGCAGAGCGGATGGCAGCCTTATGGTCAACCCGCAAGCTTACTTTGGTTTTGATGAGGAGCTGGATTTGAACTACCGCGGTGAGCTCTCAGACCAGATTGTCATGAGGGTTGCCAGCCCCAGCGGTGAGTTCTGGCGAGCGATGGCGTTCGATACCTGGAACGGCAGCAGCTGGACCATGAGTCAGCCCCGGAAGACCTTCGATCGGCTGGCTGTGTACGGTTCGGCAATCCCGCTGGCGCCGGTACCGTCGCTTAGCCTGACCAGCCGGGTACCGACCGTGGAGCTCAACCAGGTGTTCTATCTTGAGACAGACCAGCCCAACCTGATCCCGGCTGCAGCCGTCCCCAGCCTCATATACTTCCCCACCAACAAAGTTGAGGTCGACTCCTACGGATCGTTGCGGAGCCCGGTGGCGATGGAGAGGGACATGGTGTACACGGTGTTTTCACAGGTGCCCCGATACAACCTGGCCCAGCTCAGGCACACAGAGCCGCTGCCGGAGCGAAACGTGAAGCCGATTCGGCAGGCACTGGGCCGTTACTTTCAATTGCCGGAGGCTCTCCCGTCTGCTGTGCTGGCCCTGGGCGACAGGGTTGCCGGACCTAACGGAAGCTGGTTTGCAAGAGCCGAGCGCATTAACAACTACCTCAAGCTACATTATCAGTACAACCTGAAGATACCGCCCACGCCGGACCGGGAAGACGCCGTCGCCGATTTTCTCCTGAGGCGCAAGAGCGGTTATTGTGAGCACTTTGCCTCGGCCTTTGTCATACTCTGCCGTAGCCAGGGCATACCGGCCCGCCTGGTGACCGGTTTTACCCCGGGTGAGTACAATCCGTTCACCGGCCTCTGGGAGGTTAGAATGCGGGATGCTCATGCCTGGGCCGAGGTCTTTTTGCCGCGCTGGGGCTGGATACAGTTTGATCCGACTCCGGACGGGGTGCCACCGGCTTTCCACGGCAGGTCCGCACATCCGGTGCTCGACTACGTGATCGCCCGCCTGGCAGAAACATGCAAGCTGCTTGGCAAGCAGCCAGCACTGACCGCTGCCATCAAGACGTTATCCGCCTGGTTAGCTAGCCTGAGCTCTCTGCTCAGCTCGGCCGCAATCTTGACAACGGTTCTCTGGCAACCGCTGGTGGTGGTTATGTTCCTGGTGGCGGCCGGCGTTCTTATCGTGATCTACGGCGTTCCTTTTCTGGAGCGCCGTCAGCAAGGCCGAGGTCAACCGGCAATGCCGGCACGGCACAGAGCCACCCGCTACTTCCTCAGGCTCTGCCAGGACCTGGCCGGCCTGCACATGCGGCGGTTGCCTCAGGATACCGCCGCGGAGCTGGCCGGCCGCCTGCGCCAGTGTCAGATGCTCGGCGTCAAGATGGACGAGGAGCTGCCGGAGCTAATCGACCGTTTCATGGAGCACTACAGCGCAGCAAGGTTTGGTCCCCGCGGGGATATCACCGAGCTGGCCGTGATTGGAGATAGAATTCATGATCGGGTTCTTGCCTCTCTCCCTGACAAGTCGAGCATAAAGATGTCAGGAAATTTGACAGGGGGCGATTAACAATTGAATCTGCCTGGTACATAGCGGTTGGTGACCCGGTTATCTTTAGCTGACAATCGTGCAGTCAGGAAGCGAGTAAGCAGATATGGTTCAACAAGTAAAGCCCAGTCAGTCTCAGGACTTTGTCCCGCCTTATCCGGCAACCATCCAGGATACGGGGCTCAAGGAAGGTTTTCTGGAGGAGCTAGTCCTCAAGGACGTCTACCTGGTGAACTACGCTCTGGGGCGGGAGGTGGCGGCCCGCACCATGCTGCCGTTCAAAATTGTGGAGGAGGTCTTGGAATCGCTGAAGCGTCAGCTCCTCGTGGAGGTACGGAGCGCCGGTGGTCTGGCAGACTACGAGTACGTTCCTACTGAGAAAGGGCGTGACCGGGCCCGGCTTCATTTTGACAACAACAACTACGTGGGTGCTTGCCCGGTACCGTGGCAGTCCTACATCGACTCCCTGAAGTTTCAGACGATTCGGCGCGAGAAGGTCACACCGCGCGACCTTGAAGTGGCCTTCTCGGACATCATGATCAACCGCAAAACCCTGAACTCTGTAGGCCCGGCGATCAACTCTGGGCGCGGGATGTTCCTGTTTGGAGAGGCAGGCAACGGCAAGACCTCAATTGCCGAGCGAATCGTTCGCAGCTTTAAAGGACATATCTTCGTGCCCTATGCAGTCGAAGTGGACGGGCAGATAATTCGGGTCTACGACTCCCACAACCACCAGTCGGTGTCAGCTGGCAACTACCCGAAGGATTACGACCACCGCTGGGTGCGCATTCAGCGCCCATGCGTGATAGTCGGCGGCGAGCTGACCGTGGACATGCTGGAGTTGCAATACGACTACGGCACCAGGCTTTACGAAGCGCCGTTGCAGCTCAAGGCAAATTGCGGTCTTCTCTTGATCGACGACTTCGGCCGTCAGCGCATCGATCACAAGTCACTCTTGAACCGCTGGATTGTGCCTCTGGAAAAGCGGGTCGATTACCTGACGCTCCATACCGGCAAGAAGCTAGAGGTGCCGTTCGAGCAGCTCATTGTCTTCTCCACCAACCTCAACCCGACCGACCTTGTCGATGAGGCATTTCTCAGGCGAATTCCCTACAAAATCAACATCACCAACCCGACTGAGGATGAGTACAAGTGGATCTTCTTGCAGTATTGCCAGCGTACAGGAGTCCCCTACAATGAGGAGGCCGTCAACTACCTGATTGAAACCCAGTATCGCAGCGGCAGGCGCAATATGCGCTGCTGCCACCCGCGGGACATTGTCGACCAGGTCGTCAACCTCTGTGCCTTCCTGCAGGCAGAGCCAAGGCTATCAAGAGAGTATCTTGACCATGCCTGCTCCGTGTACTTCGCGGCCATGGGCAAGTAAAGCGGCGCCCATAGACGCTGAGAACGGCTGGAAAGCCCTGTTCCAGCCCGGCCCTCTTAATAAGCCAGATTTAGGACTGAGGCAGGCTTGACCCATGTTACCATGGGTTGTCAGCCGCATCTGCGCCAGGGCCGATCCTCAGCACCTGGGCACGGGACGGCCGTCGTTTAGATCGACCCGAAACGCAAGAAAGGAATTGGCAAGCGCCGCGGTGTTAGATCTAGAGAATGCCGAGCAGTTTCGATTTTATGCCACCGCCGGTGGTGCAAACCCATCACTCCAAGATCCGGCCAGTAGCAAGCCGGAAAAGCTGAGAAGGACGGCTGCCGTTGCCACTATCGTTCTCGCCAGTGTCACCTGGATTGGTGGGCTGATCTCGCTTGGTCTTGCTCAGACCGGCTTGCCCTGGTGCATCACGCTGGCCGCCACCGCTGGCAGCGCCATACTCTCACCGGCCAGGAAGGCGAGAGTCCTGATCTCGGCCTCGCTCCACTCTGCCGAGCGACAGCCGGTAAGTTTTGTCGAATCCTGCGCTTGCACTTATCTGGCCGTCTCGCTCTTGTTCTTCGCCTGGATCGTTTACCACCGCCTGGTCAAGGCCCCGCCGATAACCGTAACCCGACAGATTGTGGACATCCAGTTGACCTCGATCGCCGATTTTCAGGACAAGCACGAGCTTCTGCCCGGGACCGAGGCGCAAGAGTCCATGCGCAAACGCAACTCGCCGGCCCCGGTCTCGTCGCAGGGCAGCCTGACGGCGCAGTCCGCACCGGAGTCGGTCACTGCCAGGAGCCAGGAGGCCGCCGAGCCGGCCGCGGAGACTCGCCCGGACGGGGAGCGGGCAGCAATCTCAACGCCAGACAGAAAGACTGAGCCAAGGGCAGCAACGCCACGACAGCCAGCTGGGAGACGGTCGGCAAGTCAGAAGCTGTCGCCGTTCAAGCTCACCACTCCGCCGGCCAGAGCCGTCGCGACTGCCGCCGAGGCTGAGCAATTTCTCCTGAGGTCGCCACCACCCACGATATCGCCGCAAGCCACCGCCGCCCCAGCCGCCAGTCGCCCCAGCGAGGGCGACAATCGTCCATTCATGGAGGAGGTCTCCCCTCCGGAAATGGTGGAGCTGGTCGACAACGACGGCGATAATAGCTTGCACATATGGCAGCCCGGAGGCCGCTCGCCAGGCGGAACCGGCTCCCGGTCCGGATTGATGGACTACCTCAAGGAGCTGAACAGGCGGATCAAAGCCGCCTGGATGCCACCGCGGGGAGAGTCGCGCCAAGTTGAGATTCTCTTTCGCATCCGCAAAGGCGGACAGCTGTCCATGGTCAAGGTTGTGCGCACATCGGGCAATCCGGAAGCGGACGAGGCGGCCATAAAGTCAATCCTTGGCTCGGCTCCCTTCAAACAGCTACCAGCCGACTACTCAATGAACTATCTGGACATTCGCTATAGCTTCAACTACAACGTAGACCAGTTAAGCGAAATTACAGGGAGAGCAGTTCACTAGCAATCTGGATCGTCCGGCCGGGGCATGGGCTAGCCTAGATGATCAGACCGCCTGGCTGATGCGAGCTGCTTTTGGCAAGCCGGTCGACCGGCCAGTTTGAGCAGTTCGGGACGGAGCGCCAACTCCGATTACCGGGCAGGGCGACTGCTGGAAAGTGCAACTAGCTGTCCGAGCCTGGCATCGCTGGAAGCTCCTGAAACTGACCGTCAGAGCTGGTCAGCACAGCCTCGCCGTCCTTGGCGAGCAGCACCTTGAGGCCAGGAATCTCGGCCAGCCCACGCACCAGCCTATCACTGGCCCTGGCAAGATGCCGCCCACCGACAGCAACCACCAGCCACTGCACACGCGCCTGAACGACAAGCCGCGACAAATTCTTCACGGTTAACGTCCAGCCGCTCTCTACACTCTCAAGCGCACTGCTGCTGCCCGCCTGCTCACGGCCCCCGAAACCGTGCTCAGCGCTTCCGCCGCCCCGGTAACAGCTCCCGTCAACGTGGCTGCCCGGCACCTCTCGGTACACCCCGGTCGGCCGCTGCCTGCCTGCCTGCTCTTCTGAAGCTCCAGCCTTGCCCTCGCTCACTGCCCGAGCGTTCTGTCCCGATCCGGTTGTCTCATCTTCGGCAAGAGCTGCTGCGGTCGGCTCCTCCCAGATTACGGCAACCGCGCAGGGCGGAATCGACCCGGGAATGTCTAATCTGTTCCTGTCCGGATTGAGAATTAAGATGTTGGTCTTTGCTCGGCAAACCTCAACCACGGTGGCAGCCCCGTATCGCTGCACCTGAAAGTGCGAGCGGCTGACGCAGCCGGCTCTTGCGCCAAAGAATGCCAGGAACCGTCCGATTTCGTTGCCGTGGTCGTTACCAAGGCAGAGAGCCTGCCGATCGCCGTCCAGCATGACAAGCGACCGCTGGTGCACGGAAAGGGTCAAGGCCGGTGGCGGCGGTCGCCAGATTAGTGCCGCCAAAGCAAGCAGGTATCCGGACAAGGCCGCCAGGCGGAATTGCCTGGTGTGCAAGCTGAGAAACAGCCATAACAAGCAGGCGTAATAGGCAAGCAGGCTTTTAACGGTGGGCGGGCCCAGGTGGAGCTTGGCCCATTCGCAGGAAGCTAGCACACTCACCACCGCGATGATCAGCCTGAGCGGGTACACGGCAATGTGGTCTATTGCCCAGGCAACGGGATCCAACCCGGCTGGCCAGATGTCGGACATGACGAGCAGCGACGAAAGGAAGCCGAGAACCGTTACAAGCGGAACAAGTGGTGCGATCAGAAGATTTGCCGGCAAGAAGAACAGCCCTATTTGCCAGAAGTAAAACAGCTGAATGGGCAGAACACTTGCCTGGGCAACAACAACTACGGAGACAGTCTCAGCGAACCAGGGCGGCCAGCGCCCAAGCGCCTGTGAGGACAGATACCTCGACAGACCGGTAACACCGGCAACGATACCGGTCGTGGCCGCGTAGGAAAGTTGAAGCCCGACGTCCTTGGCTGCCAGCGGGTCAATGATTAGCGTCGTCAACAAGGCAAAGGCAAGCGCAGCTGGAGCATGCAGGGAGCGAAACAACGAGCGCGAAAGCAGGACAAGGCTGCACATCAGGGCGGCTCGCACCACAGATGGCGACGGACCAGCCAGACAGACAAACACCAGCATCGACAGGAAGCAAAGCAGGTTGATAACCCAGGGGGAGCGCAGCAACAGTCGCCCGAGCCACCAGGTCATTGCGGTCACGATCGTGAGATTGAACCCGGAGGCAGCCAGGACATGGGAAAGCCCAACGTCCCTGAACTTCCGCTCGATCTCTGCCGGCAGCTCTACAGCACGATCGCCCAGGACCATGGATGAGAGCAGATCGCCCTCAGCCCTGTCGATGAAGCGCCGGTGTGCCAGTACCATCCTGGTCCGCATTGCATCGACCCGGCTACACAGGCCGCTGACCCAGGAGAGAGGTCCCCAACCGCCCATCTTTGCTGAGCTCTCAGGGCGGCTCGCCCAATCGCTCCGGCCCGTCCGCAAAACTCTGGTTGCCAGACCCTGGGCGGTAGCCAGGGCAAATATCCGGCGGCGTCTCAGGTAGTCAGCATAATCCATCTGCCAGGGATAGCGCTTGCGTTCGGGCCAGGATAGTCTGGCCTTCGCCTCCAGCAAGTCGCCTTCCTGAAATTGGACCGCACCGCCGTAGACAGAGAGAAGAGCAAGTCCGGACAACCTCCTCCTGAGAGGAAAGATTAGCTCTTGCGGTGCCACCACCAGGGCAGTTTGATGAGATCCAGCGTAGAAGCGGATGCTGGTCACCTGCGCCCGAAAGATGACCTCATGCCGCTCCACAAAAGAGCTCAAATCATCTGGACCCGGGCGTGGCAGGCGGAGGAGTACATAGCCCCAAGCCAAAAGCGGCAGAAGCGACAGGGCAAGCCCGGTTGGTCCCGGTCTGCACAGCCAGCCAACCGCCAGTGCCACCATCGATGGCACCAACAGCCATGCGGGGCTGATGCTGTAGCATCCGATTGCCACACCGCTGGACGCCAGAATGGCAACCAGCACGAATAGACGTGGGCCTGAGGACAGCCGCACTGCCTTCTTTCTCAGCGACGAATGAGCAAGGTTGCTCATATCTGAGCTGCTGGCGAAAACGACCAGCGACCACCAGCTCATGATCGATCGTGCGCAATTCCGCCCCGCGGCACGGAGCCTCCTGCGCGCATGCCGGATGAGAATGCGCATGTGAGTTTAATTGTCAGTGACAGGTGAAGCGATTCCATAGTGTTAGACGGTCGGGACTTGCCAACAGTTCAGAGTGGAGCTGGACAGGTCAGAACCAACCCGACCAGGCTAACGAACAAGCGGCCGCCATCACTGGTGATGGCGGCCGTTCACCATTGTCCGAATTGCCGGCGTTACATCTTGTAAAGGCCGTTGTTCACATTCAATCCGTTATGTGCCGGGCTGGAAAACTGCTGATCTGCCTGTCGATAGATGAGCTTGCTCAAGTCGCTGACAATAAGATCGAGCTGAGGGTTGTCCAGATTGCCTGGATCAAGCTGCTTGGCCTGCGCAATATAGGCCACCGCTTCGCTATAGAGAGCGGCGGCCTTCGAGCCGTCCCCGCCTCCGCCGATCCCGTTGTAACCTACCTTGGTGCCGGCCCAGGCCAGATCAATTAGTGCCACATCGCGACAGAGTTTGGCCCTGTAACGGGGATTTGCGTCGGCGCGAGTTCTGGCAAAGGCTTGCTTGGCACCGTCCAGAATCTTTGCCAGCTCTTTAGGGTTGTTCACGTTTGGATTGAGCGACCCAAACCCACGCTTGCTCGCATACTCCTCGATCTCCTTGCATGCCGACAAGACATCATGCTTGCCGTAAATCCTTGCCAGATCAATATCGACTCGCTGGCCAAGCTTCTCAAGATCATCGACCTCTGACTGTTTAACTGCAGTTCCACGCAATGTGGCATTTGGGTCCTTGGCGAGCATCTCCTGCGTGTACTTCTTGGCCAGATTGATCTCATCACGAGCTGGCGCCAGACGCCGCAGCGCCTGCCCACCAAGATCCAGGTCATATCCGGCCAATATATTGTTGCTGTCATCTGGGCCATTTTTGGCGGCAAGCTCACGGTACACCGGATTGGACGTGGCCTGTCCCATTCCCGGAGACACCAGCGTTCCTCGGCCGAGCCTGATCTCTCCAGCGGAGGTGAGAAGTATGGCCGCACCGCGGTAGCCGTTGATGGAGTCTTCGTGCTTTTTGCTCAGCCAATCATGCAGATACCAGTTGAGCGCTGGCTCCTTGGCACGACCGAGATCGCTGAACTTCTCAATCGCCCTGGTCATTGAGTGAGCTGACCGCTCGGTCTTGTCTGCTTTGAATAAGTCGAATGCCTGATCGCGAATGTCGCGAGGAGTATCTTTCTCAGTGCAGAGATTCAGCAACTTGCTGCCCAACCAGGCGATGCCAACGTATGCAGCTCGTTTGGCCAGCGTCTCCTCGCGCATCGGCAGGAGCGCCGCAACACCCACTAGAGCGCTCTCAACGCCGTTTGGGCGCAAGAATTTACCGAACGAGGAGTTGGGATCAACCGGGTAGTGGCGATCGAGGTAACCGCCGAGTAGGTGTCCAGCACCGGCCATTAGCGCCCAGCTGACCGGGCTCTTGGTCAGGAGCATCGAAGCAGGCAGGATGATCGAGTCTGCGTACCAGCTTGTCTTTATGGCATGGTTCTTGTCCCAGATCAATCTGTCAATCGCACTCTCGGCAGCCTGAACACCAGCCATTACCAAGACCCCTTTGCCAAAATTTCGTGCGTGGCCGATGAGCCCCTCCGGACTCCAGAACGCGGGCAGCTTGAGATCGGACTCACCAGCCAGAGCCAGGCGCTCAGCGCCCAGCTTGAGACGAGCAGTAAGTGAATTGCGGGTGGCGACAAGGCTCGCCTCTTCCGGTGGCAGCACCAGTCCCGCAGGAATCTCTCCGGTGGCCCCGCTTTTGAGGAAGTTGAACCGCGCGATCACCGCTTTCTCGGTTTCCGTTAGCAGGCTGGGAGCCGTCTTAAGTCTCGCTTCGAGCTTTTCGGCCTCCGGCTTCATAGCGTCAGCAATGGCCCTTATTTGCCCGCGCAGATCTTCTGCCTGGACCTTCAAGCCGGGCAACTTGACGACCCGCTCCTGGATGATCGGCTCAAGCGCTGCCACCTTTGCCTTCAGTTCCTGGCGCTCGGCCACCAGCCCCACCTCCCTGGCATCTAGCTTCACGAAGTTGCCCGGCGCTTGGCTGTGATCCTGCATGAACGCCTTCAAGTAGCTTTGCTTTGCGCTCAGGGCCTTCTCTGCATCAGACCAGGCCTCCGGCGGCTTATCTGCGAGCGGCTTAAGCTGCCGATCAAGATCCCGAATGACCTGGTTGAGAGAGCTTTCCAGCTTGGGCAGCCTCGAGGTGAGCGCGATTAAGTCAGCCGCAGTTGCTGGTTTCGGTTGCCCGGGGATCTCCCTGCCCTGCTCCTCAATCCGCTGGATCTCTCCATTGAGCCCCCCCAGCTTCTTCAACAGATCCGCTTCCTGAGCGGAAAGACCGTCCTTATCAACGTCCAGCACTATCGTCGGACCGGTGAGTATGTTGTACCTGCGCAACAGAGCCTCTTGCTCAGGTGTGGTGAGCGCGCGCACCCGCATCTCATGCTGCAGCCTCTCGTAATCTGGCTCCAGCTTTTCTGCTGCCTTACCGATCTGTGCGGTCAGGCTGGATTCCCTGGACCGCAGGCCGGCAAGGAAGTCCATGGAAGGGCCCAGTCCGTGATTCCTCTCAAACCAGAGCGCGGCCCTCTGGCCGCGGCTCAGCGACTTCTCGAGGGCAGCGGCATTCTCGGCCTGGATGGTCTTGAACCCGCCGATCTGCTCGCGCACCTGCAGGTAATGCCTGATCGTCTTGAGCTCCGCCTCGCTGAAAAGTTGCTCCGGAATCGCCATCTTGTTCTGGTTGCCTTCGCTGTACCTCGACGGATTCTTCAACACATCGGCAAGGTACTGGCGCTTTTCCAGCAGGATTTTCTCATCAATGGTCAGCTCCACAGCCGGCTTCTTCACCGCATCCCTGGTCTGAGCTTCGATCTCTTTCAGGGAATCTCTCAGGGCACCATCGGCTCTCATCTGCTCTTCCGCCAGTCGGGCATAAGCAGTGCGGCCGGCTTCTTGGTCCAGACCGCCCGGCAGATCAGACCTGCCGGAAACATCCGCCGACCGGCCGCTGTTGTCGCTGTGGACCAGATACCACTTTGCCCCATAACTGAGCACTCTCGACAGCACCCCGCCACCAATCACGCCTCCGATACCGGCACTGATGTTATTGCCTATGAAGTTCTCTGCTTGTTTGTCGAGCGACTGCTCAACAGCGGCCGCCGTAGTTTTTTGGCGCTCCAGGGCGACAGCTCCCGGCTGCGCAGCTGGCTGCTGCGGTGCATCACCATGGCCGGCCAATCGCCCATTTTTGGTTGCCGGCACCGCTCCTGGCACCGGTTCATGCTTTGCTGCTGGTCCGCGTCGATCATAGGCAAGCGGATTATAGGGTTGGTTGCTAGCATCGATCGCTCCGGGAGCCACGTTCCCGTAAGTGGCGCGTCCACCTCGGGCGTTGTTGCCAGAATCGGGTGGCTGGCTGGCTGTGTCAGCTGCCTGCGGGGTAGAACCCCCGGCGGTGTCTTTTGTACGCGGGGCAATCGCGCCGTAGGTCGCGCGTCGCCCCCTTATCTGAGGGCGCGCGCTGGCCGGATCCTGTGCACCACCCCAATCGTGGCTACTGTTGATCGGGTTGTCTTCACTATGATGGGCGAACTGTCCGTAGCTAAACTCTCCGGTCGGCTGAACGTTACCGGTCGGGGAGTTGCCCTCTAAACCTGACCGCTGGCCATCATCCCGAATTGCAAATTCACTATAGCGCCTAGTCGGTTGCCCGAATTCGTCAGCATCGTTCCCACTTCCCATGGTCATCTCCTCCTTCCCCATTAGCCACGAAAACGGGCCACTGGGGGACTACTGCGAGTCCCGCCTCAGGTCTGGTTTCTTGGGACCGACCATATTAACGACGGCTTCCCAGGTGGTCTATGCGTGTTACCCGTGGCAGCGTGCGGAAATCCCCCATCACTCAGCCGGCAAGCTTAGCGCGCGGGAGCCCGCGCATCTGGTAGAGCCGACAAAGTGGCACCATCACCGGTGATGGTGCCACAGGTTAATCGCGGACAGCCCGGGCGTTACTGCTTATAGAGCCCGTTGTTCACGTTCAATGGATTGTACGCTGGGTTGGACCACTGCTGATTGACCTGCTGAGGGATCAGCTTGCCGAGGTCGTTGGCGATATCCTCAAGTTGAGAATTGTCCGGATTGTTCGGATCGAGCTGCTTGGCTTGCGCCAGGTAGGTTTGCGCTTCGCGATAGAGGCTGACCGCACTGGATCCATCCCCGCCGCTTCCGACTCCCTTGTAGCCTACCTTGACCCCGGCCCAGGCCAGATCAATGAGAACAAGATCCCGGCAGAACTTGGCCCGGTAACGGGGATCCGTGCTGGCGCTAGTCTTGGCAATTGTGGCCTTGACACTGTCGACAATCTTCTCGAGCTCCTTCTTGTTATTGCTGGTCGGGGAGAGCGAGCTCAAGCCAAGCTTCTGGGCGTACTGCTCCAGCTCCCCGTAGATCGAGGGTATGTCATGCTTGCCATAGATCTTTGCCAGGTCCACGTCTATCCGATTGCCGACCTTTTCCAGATCATCAATCTCTGACTGCTTGACCTTCGTTCCGCGCAGCTCCGCACCTGGATTCTGAGTGAGCATCTGCTGCGTGTACTGCTTGGCCCAATTGATCTCCACGCGAGCTGGCGCCAGGCTCTTCAGCGCTCGTCCGCCCAGATCGAGGTCATATCCGGCCAGAATGTTGTCGTACTGATAGGAGTTGTCGCTGAAGGAGAGCGCCCGGGCAACCGGATTGGAAGTGGGCTGCCCCATTCCCTTGGAGACAAGCGTCCCCCGGTCTAGCCTGGTCTCACCAGCGGCGGTCAGGAGGATGGCAGCACCACGATAGCCATTTATGTAATCGTCATGCTTCTTTCCCATCCAGTCGGCCAGATAGAAGTTCACGGCCGGCTCGCGCTCACTTCCCAGATCCTTAAACCGCTCAATGGCCTTGGTCATGGAGCTGGCCGAACGGTCCGTCTTGTCGGTCTTGAAGAGATCAAAAGCGTCGTCGCGGACACTCTTAGGCGACTCCGAGTCGAAGGCATAGTTGAGCAGCTTGCTGCCCAACCAGGCAGTTCCCACATAGGCCGCGCGCTTGGCGAGCGTCTCCTCCTGCATCGGAATCAGGGCCGCAGCGCCAACCGCAAAGGCCTCGGTACCGGTAGGACGCATGAAGCGGCTGTACGAGGAGTTGGGGTCAGCCGGATACTTGCTGTCCAGGTACTTGCCCAGCAGGTGACCGCCAACCATGGCCGCACCCCAGCCGAGCGGGCTCTTGGTGGCCATCATGGCCAGCGGTGTGACGATCGAGTCGGTGTACCAGCTTGGCTTGTTGCCGTGATCCTTGCCAAAAAGCGCCCGGTCCAACACACTTTCAGTCCCCTGGACCACGGAAAAGTAAAGCATGCCTTTGCCGAAGTCTTTCAGGTGGCCCTTGAAGCCCCTGGTAGCCTCCAGCTCCGATTCGCCGGCAAGGCCAAGCCTTTCCGCACCGGCCTTGAGACGTTCTAGGGCCCCGTTGCGGTCCGCGACCAGTTTAGCTACCTCCGGGGTCATCTTCACTTCAGCGGGAGCTTCGCCAGTCGCCCCTCCCCTCAGCCAGTTGTGTAAGGCGATCTTCCCCTTATCTGCCGACGGGATCAGGTCAGCAGCCCCTTTGAGCTTGGCAGCCAGCCGCTCGCCCTCCGGCCTCATCTGGTCGGCAGCCGCCTTGATCTGGCCCTCAATGCCTGCAAGCTCCTGCTCAAGCTGCGGCAGTTTGACCTGCCGCTCTTGCATGATCGGCTCAACCTGGGCAATCTTGTTCTTCAGCTCCTTGCGCTCGCCAACCAGCCCCAATAATTCATCGCCAGGAGCAAGTCTCACTTCCGGACCGAGGTTCTTGGTGTGGTCGCGATTGAACTCCTGCAAGAAATCAAGTTTTGCCTTCAAGGCCTTATCGGCATCAGTCCACTGATCTGGCGGCTTATTGGCCAGCTGCCGCACCTGCGGTTCAAGACCCTCAACAATCTTACCGAGCCTGCCTTCGACCTCAGCCAGCTTCTGGGTCATCGCGTTGTAATCGCCTGAAGAGAACGCATTGGGAGCGTTCATCCGGTCCCGTATTGGCTGGATTTCTGCCTGGACCCGTCCCTTCTCCTGAAAGAGTTTAACCTCTTCCGGCTTGAGCCCGGCCGCCTTGAGGTCAGTTTCCAGCTGTCCCCCGGTCTTCCCGTCCAAGATGAGAAACCGCCCAAGTTGCGTTTTCTCCTCAGCAGTCAGCGCGCGATCGGCTGCCTCCTGCAAGATCTTCTCCACCTCAGGCTTCAGCTTGTCGGCCTGCTTCTCAATGTCGCCCACCAGGTTCGCCTCTTTCTTGCGCATGCTGGCCAGAAAGTCCTGGCTGGGGGCAAGGCCATGATTCCGCTCATACCACAGGGCCGCCCTTTGCCCCAGGGTCAGCGATTTCTCCGCGGCCGCCGCCCTCTCGTCGGCCACATCCTTGAATTTGCCGATCTCATCCTGGATGTCCACAAACCGCCTGAGCGCCTTCAGCTCTACGTCGCTGAAGAAGCGGTCGGGAATGGCGCTTTTCTTCGCGTTGCTTTCCGCATATTTCTGCGGATCATTCAGTATGTCGTTCAGGAACTGGCGCTTCTCCAGAAGCGTCTTGTCGTCCAGGGTCAGCTTCTCTGCTGGCTTCTTAGCAAGATCCTTTGCTTTGTCATCGAGCTCTTTGGCGAAATCGTTGAGGGCGCCACCGACCTTGATCCGCTCTTCCGCGAGCTGGTCATAAGCTTTTCGCGCTGCTGCCTTAGCTTCATCGCTCTCAGCCCGTTGAACGGCAGCCTCTTTCGCCTGATCGGCAGTGCCGCTGTTGACCAGGTACCACTTCGCACCATAGCTCAACATTCTGGCCAGCGGCCCACCGGCTAAGGCACCAGCCGTACCGGCGACAACCTCATTGCCCCAGAAGCTGGTGTGCTTCTCGAGCGATTGCTCAATTATGTCCCGTTTCTGATCCACGATCGATGAGAGGGTGTTTGTCTGCGGGCGGGTGGCCTGCTGAGGTCGGCTCGCCGGTCCATCGCCGCGGTTGGCGCCGGTCCCGTTGCCTGCTGACTGTTGTGCCCCGACCGCCACATCGCCGTAGCCAGCCCGGCCGGCGGGCCGATCGTACTGAGAAGGATCATATGGCCGGTTGGCGGCATCAACCGCGCTTGGAGCAACACCGCCGTAGGTAGCACGTCCGCGTCCTCTTGGTGTCTGTAGGCCGGGATCGGACGGATCTTGCGCCCCGCCCCAATCGTAAGTGCGGTTGCCCTGACTGCCCTGGTTGCCCTGGTTGCCTACGGCAAAGTCTCCGTAACCACTTCTAATTAATTGATTGTTGTCCGGCTGGGCGTATGCGTCCTGCCCAAGCTGCGCACCAGCCTCTCGGTTGGCAAAGGCGCCGTCCTTGCTGGTGGAATCGCTCAATCTGTCGCTGTCTCGCCCGTCTCCCATTTTTACTCCTCCGGTCCTTTGCTCGCTTCCCGGCCGCCAGTGATCTGGGCCAATCTCGCTGGGCGGTGCCTGCCCGGTCCAGTTATATTAGGGAACGCTCAGCAACGAGTACATTCGTGGAATCCGCAAAGCGTATGGGAGAATTCCCCTCACCGCCTGTAGTCCCCACGCGGCCCGGGTCGTGCGCTCCAGAAGGCTCAGGGGCCAGATTAATTCTGCCTGGTCAGGCGGCAGGCTGGTCATCGGGCCGCACAGCAAAAGCGCGACACCAGCCGATCTGGATTGAAAGCGGCTGGACTGAATGTATAGAGCGTTGCTCCCAGGGCTGAAGCGGGCCCCGTCAGCTTGCCGCCAAGCTCAGGATGTCCAATTTTCCCCAACCTTGTGTATATGCGCTCAGGCCAGCAGCCCGCGGAGAAACAAACTCATGAACAGCAAGCAAAATCTTCACAATACAACCAGAAAGTCAACTTATGCCGAGCGCCTCGAGAAGGAGATCGCCACGCGCAAGACAAGCTCCAGCCTGACAGCAATTCTGGTCAAGCTCAATCCATTTTCCGGCCTCAGCAAGTAAATAGAAAAGGGCTAGAGGCCCGCTTACCAGAATCGGTCCGAGCTATCCCCATTCGCCTTGGCGCCCGCCACCTCAGCTGACCTGAGTGTTCAAGTAATAGCGACTGTGTGCTGCTGCTGGCTGTCCGTTGTACTTAGCACCGGGCTTCTCGTTATAGGCCACCTCACACTCATCTGTGCGCGTGAACACCATCTGGGCAATCGGCATGCCAGCATGTAAGCGCACCGGCCGGTTACCGACATTGACGATCTCCAGCGTGATCTGGGCTGGCGGATGGCTGAAGCCCGCATCGATGAAACCTGCTGTGACGTGGACCATCACACCGAGTCTGGCCAGGCTCGACTTGCCGGTTAGTTGCCCGACAAGATCGCGGGGCAGGCAGACCTTCTCCAGGGTCGCGCCCAGGATGAACTGTCCGGGCGCCAGCACAACGCTATCATCAACCACATGCACAAGCCCCTTGAGCACGCTCTCGGAATCGTAAGGGTCAATCACCTCAGCTCCACGCTCGTGCCAGGAGAAGCGATTGGAAAGCCTCACATCATAGGAATTCGGCTGGATGAGAGCCTGCTCAAACGGCTCCAGAATAAGCCTGCCTTCCCCGATCTCCTTCCGGATTTCATGATCCACAAGAATCGACATGTTTACTCCTCGCCGCGCAAAATGGTCAATCGGCGGGCAGCGGTGCCCGCTCTCAGCACCTAGTATACCCGCAGTCCCGGCACATCCGGCAGGCTTCAAAGCTGAACAGGTTGGCGGCGGCCGCGCCACATTCCGGACATGAACTGGAGCTTCGCGGGCGAGATCGGGTCATGATCGGCTCCTCGATCAGCGGCTTCACCCTGCTAAATTTGGCTTCACGCGCCTCGTGGATGGAACGCAGACGAGACCCGCATCCGCCAGAAGTCGCGGAAAGCGCGCTCGCTTGCCGCCCTGAAATAGTCGGGCTGCCAGAGGAGGGCGGATCGGCAACCGACAGCCGCTCCCCACCATGTCCGAGGCTGAACCGGGGACTAGTCGCAGTCCCCGCACGGTCGGCAGAATCGGCTTTTTTTAGTGGATCCGTCCTGCCGATGTTGAGCACCTGCGTCCTGCGGCTGGTATCACGATAAACGGTAAGTCCCTTCAGACCGAGCTCATAGGCCTGCCAGTACGATGCTCTGACGTCAGCGACGCTCGCCTCTGCCGGAAAGTTGATGGTTTTGGAGACCGCACAGTCAGTGTATTTCTGAAAGGCGGCCTGCATGCGAACGTGCCATATATAGTCAATATCGTGTGAACATACCCAGATCCGCTTCAAATCATCCGGCACCGCAGCAATGTGCTGGACAGTCCCCTCCTGGGCAATCTGTCGCATCAAGTCCTCGCTGTAAAAGCCGCGCTCTTTAGCCACCGCCTCAAACAATGGATTCACTTCCACAAGCTCGCTTCCGCCCAGAACGCGTCTCACGAACGACACGGCAAATATCGGCTCAATACCGGAGCTGGTGCCGGCAATGATTGAGATGGTCCCGGTTGGCGCAATCGCTGTAACCGTGGCATTCCTGATCGGCAGGCCCTGTTCGCGCCACGTGCTGTACTGCCAGTTCGGGAAACTACCCCGCTCCTCGGCAAGCCGCCTGGAGGCAGCGTGGGCCCTCTCTCTGATGAAACGCATCACCTCCTCTGCCTTGGACAGGGCAGCTTCGGAATTGTAGGGGATACGGAGCAGGATGAGCGCCTCCGCCCAGCCCATTACTCCCAGCCCAACCCGGCGGTTGTTCAAGGCAGCGGTCTCGATAAACGGCAGCGGGTAGTGATTGGCCTCCACGATGTCATCAAGAAAGCGCACCGCCAGCGCCACCATATCTCCAAGCGCATCCCAGTCCAGATCGGCTGAGGTCGCCTTGACAAATCGTGACAGATTGATCGAACCAAGATTGCATGCGTCCCCAGGACCAAGCGGTTGCTCTCCACAGGGGTTGGTGGCTTCAATATCCTCGGTGCCCGGAACCGGGACACCGTCAGCACCTGGCGTTTGGATTAGCGGATCCGTTGCATTGATTCGGTCGATAAAGATCAGACCCGGTTCGCCAGTAGCATGGGCATTCTCGACAATCTTCTCGAACAGCTCGCCCGCTTTGACCGTCCGCACCCACTTCTTGGTGCGAGGGTGAATCAACTTGAAGTCCTGATCCGCCGCCACTGCTTTCATGAACTCCTCGGTCACTGCCACCGAGATGTTGAAGTTGTTCAGGCGATCGGTCTCCCGTTTGCAGGCTATGAACTCCTCTATGTCCGGATGGTCAATGTTGAGGATGCCCATATTGGCCCCGCGCCGGGTGCCACCCTGGCGAATCGCCTCCGTGGCTGCGTCATAGACGGTCATGAAACTGACCGGACCGGAGGCCACCCCGGTCGTGGTTGCCACCCGATCATTGGCTGGCCTCAGGCGGCTGAACGAAAAACCGGTGCCGCCGCCGGTCTTGTGGATGAGCGCCGCATTCTTGCAGGTCTCGAATATGCCCTCCAGCGAATCCGGGACCGGGAGGACAAAGCAAGCTGACAGCTGTCCTTTCTCCTTGCCGGCGTTCATCAGCGTCGGGGAGTTGGGCATGAAGGCGCCTGTGGCCATAGCTTCGTAATAGCGATCGGCTAGCCTTGCTAAAGCATCTCTAGTTTCGCCCCAGCGGCTTTCCACGGAAGCGATCGTGTGCGCTACCCGGCGAAAGAGCCCCTCTGCCGTCTCGATCAGCTGCCCCTCCTGATCGCGAAAGAGGTAGCGCCTCTCCAGTACCTTCTGAGCGTTGTGGGATAACATGGACTTGAACCTCTCTAAAGGTCTCGCCGAGTCCAACCTTGCTACCAACAGTATACCATCTTTTGTATGGTACTAGATATAGCGTACAGACCACCGCCAGCTTCCACATATAGCGCCAGAGAATGTCCAAACCGCCGACATTCACATAAAGTTAAGCAAGTGGCTATAGTAGTATCACCGGTATTGGAGACGGCATCTCGGTAGTCATGCCCAACGGATTGTACACGGTCGACTTTCACGCCCATCTGCAGGGTCCCGACGGCCTCTCAAACCTCTGTCCGGAGGAGAGACGCTCCCCGTTCTTCCGCCACGCGGTGCCCGTTATCGAGCAGATTGCCCATTTAAGCGAGCCGCTCCACGATGACTTCCTGAGACATCTGGCCCTCAACTACCGTGGTTGGATCAGCCGCTTCATCTACAGCCGCTTCGGGCACCTGGGGCTGATGGAGGCTCTACGGTTGTTCAAGACCTACAATCTGGAGCGCCTGATTAAGAGCATGGACAGGATCGGCATCAACCATGTCGTGGTTTGCTCGCTAGAACCGCTTACGGTGACACTCGAGATCATTGAATTGACAAGGCCTTATCGTGACCGCATCTCCGTTTTTGCCTCGGTCAGGCGGGATGAGCCGGACCAGGTTGCCTATCTGGAGCCGCTAATTCGGTCCGGTGCTATCTCCGGGTTAAAGATTCATCCGATTGTGGCCGGTTATGCTTGCGGCGAGCTCTACGAACGAACCAAAGATATGGTAGCGCTGGCTTGTGACGCCGGGCTGCCGGTCGTCATTCACACCGGGCACATTCCGGTCGAGGGCTTGAACGGCATCGCTGGCTGCAACGAGGTGCGGGCCCTCGAGCCGTTGCTTGCTGCCTTCCCCAGAGTCAGGTTTGTGCTGGCCCACATTGGCTGGGAATCCTGGCGGCAGGTGTTGAAGCTGGCCGGACGTTATGCCAACGTGCACGTTGAGACGTCCTGGCAGCCAGCGCGCATCATCCGGCGGGCGGTGGACCTGCTTGGCCCAGAGCGTGTCCTATTTGGCTCCGACTATCCCTTGTTCAAGCAGTCGCTGGCCCTGGACCAGGTCAAGATGGCCTGTTCGCCCCGGGAGTTTGTCATGGTGGCCTCGACAAATGCGCTGAGGTTGCTCAATCTGAGCCCATCTCGAGAGCAACGACGCCAAGCGCTCAAGGCAGGCTGAGAAGCAGCGCCAGCCTCCCGCCGGCCTATCAGTTTGATCTAAATGCTCAGATTCAAGTTCGAGCTGTGTCCGGGGAACGCTTTCGCTGACGGATTGATATACGTGCAGGCAAAATTGACCGCCGTGGCCGCCTCTGCTGCCCCGGTTGCGATCAGCTTCAGCTTTGCCGGGTGAGCTGCGATATCACCGGCCGCATAGATGCCTGGCAGGTTGGTCTCCATCATCTCGTTCACGGTGAGCGCGTTGCCCTCCATGCCCAGCCCCCAGGTCTTGAGGAAGTCCAGGTTAATCACAAATCCAAGGCAGATCAAAATGCAGTCGATATCGATACTCTCTTCCTTGCCGGTCCGATTATCAAAGATCACGGCCCCCTGAACTGAGCTGTTGCCGATGATCTGCTTCAGCTCGTGGAACGTCTTTACATCGACGCCGTTGCGGTTCATCTCATCCACGGAGGTTTGCACCGCTCGGAACTGATCGCGGCGGTGGATCAGGGTTACAGACTTGGACACGTGCGAGAACTCGTTGGCCCAATCGACTGCCGAGTCCCCACCACCGATGATCAGCACCTTCCGGTCGCGGAACCTTTCCTTGTTCTTGACCGCGTAGAAGATGCTTTCGCCCTCCATAGCGTGGTTATGCTCCACATCCAGTTTCTTGGGAACGCAGGCGCCAGCCCCAAGAGCCAGGAGGACAGCCTTGCTGAAGTGCTGATCGGACTTGTCGGTTAACACCTTGAGCACGTTCTCGTCGACCCGGTCGATGCTCATCACCTTCTCACCCAAGCAGATGCTCGGTTTGAACAGCGAGGCCTGTATGGCCAGGTTCTTGGCCAGGTCCTTGGCCAGAATCTTTGGATGTCCGGCCACGTCGTAGACGTACTTCTCCGGATAAAGGGCGGTGAGCTGCCCACCCAGCTCAGGCAAGACGTCGACTACCTTGGTCTTCAGCCCGCGGAGACCAGCATAAAACGCTCCGAACAGACCTGTGGGGCCGCCCCCAACGATGGTTATGTCGTAAACGTCCATTGCTTAAAAGTGTCCCCAGAAGTTCTATTAACCAAGCGGTAATTGTAATACACCGGTGAGGCTTTATTCCCCAGGCTTGAGTAAGGAGCGGCGGGGGAGCATCTTAATCTCCTCCAGCGGCCGTCCGGAGATTACCAGTCGGGGTTGTCTGACTATTATTTGAGACCCCGAAAGGCGCACGAGCTGCCGCGCACCTACAAAACTTAATATTGAAGGCTGGTAGTCGCCGCGGCGAGGCATGGGTGATCGTAGGGAAGCGGGTGGAGGCATGAACTACCGGGAGTTTGGCAGCAGCGGCCTGAAGGTCTCCGAGGTGGGCTTCGGAGCCTGGGCTGTGGGCGGCAACGCACATGGCAACAGCTACGGGACCACCGACGACCGCACCTCCTTCGAGGCCGTTCACAAGGCGCTCAGCCTGGGTTGCAACTTCTTCGACACCGCTGATGTGTACGGCTGGGGCCACAGCGAAGAGCTGCTGGGGAGGGCGCTCAAAGGTCAGCGGGACCGGGTGATTATCGCCACCAAGGTGGGCGGTGACTTTTACAGCGGTCCTGGCCGGCAGAACTTCTCGCCAGCGTATGTCCGCAGCGCACTGGAGAAGAGCCTGGAGCGACTCAAGACCGATTACATAGATATCTACCAGCTGCACAACCCCCCGCTCAAGCTGATTGAGAACCCAGCCAGTTATGAGCTCTTGCAGGAGCTCAAGCGAGAGGGCAAGATCCGGACCTGGGGGATATCCATTTTCGACCCGATTGAGGGTCTGACCGCGCTCAAGGTCGCCCACCCGGACTGTCTGCAGGTGGTTTACAACATCTTCAGCCCGAAAGCCGGGGAGGAGCTGCTTCCCAGAGCGGCAAACGCTGGTTGTGCCGTCATCGCCAGGGAGCCGCTTGCCAACGGCTTCCTGAGCGGGAAGTACAGCATCGACTCCCAGTTCGAGCCCGGAGACATTCGTCATCACTGGCCCCGTGCCTACATCGGCGCCCGCACCGCTGCTGCCGACCGTCTGCGGGCTCTCCTCAGCCCCAGCACGGCCACACTTTGCCAGCTAGCTTTGAAATTTGTGCTTGCCAACAGCTCGGTCTCGGTGGTTATACCGGGCATCAAGACGGTCGAGCAAGCCGAGGAGAACCTCGCGACTTCAGACAGCGCTCCCCTGTCTAAAGAGACGCTGAGCCGGATTCATGACCTTTACCTGCACAATTTCGGGCTGGGCCGCTCTAGCGGCTCACCACTGTCTTAAGGCGTGTGAGCCCCCCGGTCTGAATCGGCAGCTTGTATGCGCCTGGTACCTGCTCGCTTGCACAGCCAGCTTGTGGCTGGGGGCCGGCCTGATCAAGCGGCAGGGAAACAGGGCCACTGGCCGGCATTCCAGCCGAGGCAGCGCCGGGCAGCGGGTTTGCCGGAGCAGGCGGCGCTGCCGGTGCACCGTAGGGCGGCGCTGCCGTTCCGGCTGCCAGCGCGTCCGGGCTGTTCGGCACATAAAGGGCGCCGGTGGTCGGGCCGGTGTGGAACGGCAGGGCGTTGCGCATGCGTCCAACCAGCCGCCGGTCGGCTTGAGCTGTTGCCGATTGGGCCGCGCCGGTGCCCAGTACCCTGTTGGCCAACGGCTCATGGTGGCGAACCCAGTAGACAACATAGAGCCACAGCCCCATGCCCAGGAACAGAATCAGGAAAAGCGTGTTGGGCGTGACGTTGATGCCTTGCAGGGCGTCGGACAGCTTCAAGCCTCTTAAAGCGCTGGTCCAGGTCGAGGAGCCTTGCGGGGTTGGGTCCACGGCACCGGACAGGTGCTCGTGTTGATGGTGATGGCCGTGGTGCCCATGCCCGCCATGGCCGTGGTCATGGTCGGTACCGAACAGGTGACCCCAAAAGCCGCCCTGATGGTGCCCCTGGTTCATGCCGGGCACATGCCCGAAAGCCGCCCCATCGCCCGCACCGGCATGCAGGTGTCCGTGATGCCCGCCATGTCCCATCTCGCTCAACGTCCGGCCACTCCAAGCGCGCCCATGACAACCCAAGCGGCTAATATTTTATTCGCGTAGAGCTAAGTGTAAACTGCTGGAGCCCATCCTGGTGGGGATCGCCACATAAGAATTAATCTGCTAGTCCACTTCGATGCCTTCAAGCTGGGCCACCCGCGCCCGCAGGCTATCCACTATCCTGGGCAGCTCGAAGACTGCCGGCAGCCTCTCCTCGATGCCTGTTATGTGCCGGGTAAGCTCGATGGATCTCTCCATCAGGCGGATCAAAATCTGCTGGGTAGCAATTAGCTGTCGCTGGTTCTCAATGAGCTGATTGGCGATCTTGGCCATCTCGACTCTTTGATCGACGGTCAGGTTAATCAGGTCTCCGAAGCGATTCAACAACTTTTCCGCGTGCGCAGGCATGAGCTGATCACCGGCTGCGGTGGCATGAATAAGATCCACAGCCTCTCTTTCGGCAGCTCCTTCAAAGAACTTCTCAAACCCTTCAAGCCCCAGGTCTGACTCCATCCTTTCTGAGGACTTGCGTTTTGATTCAGGCATCAGATTTCTCTCCCGCACATTTAAGCCGGCTAGTCAAGGCCCCCATCCGTGGTGGCGCTCCTAGAGATTATAGCGGAAGCGATCAAATAGGCAAGCCTGCAAACCGATCGTTCTAATTTTGGTGGCGGATCACCGGCACCAGCGGGCACCAATTAGTGATACCAACAGATATCCGCCCTCAGCTCAGGACTGTCCTCTCTGTGAGGCCACACGACCTTTCTTGATTGTAATCAGAACCGGGTTCCAGCCCAGATTGTATGGGATCTCCTCAAGCGACGGGAGGTCGAAGACAAGAAGATCGGCCTGATAGCCGGGCCTTATTTGACCAATCGCATGCCCCAGTCCAATCGCCACGGCTGCGTTTACAGTCAGCGCCGTCAGCGCCTGCTCGGGAGTCATTTTCAGGTGCAAACAGGCCAGCGCCCAGATCAACGGCAGGGCAAAGATGTGGCAAGAGCCAGGATTGAAATCAGATCCCAGGGCAACTGCTGCGCCGCTCTCGATCAACTTCTTTGCTGGGGCATGCTCCTGCAGATTCAGGTAGAAGGATGTACCAGGCAAAAGAACGGCTACTGTGTTGGAGCGCGACAGGAGATCAATTTCGACCGCGCTGATTTTCAAAAGATGGTCAGCGCTGGCCGCTCCCAGTTCCACGGCCAGCCTGGTGGCACCGAGGTTCGCGAACTCATCGGCGTGGACTTTCGGCCTGAGACCAAGCTTCAACCCGGCCTCGAGAATCTTTCGTGTCTCTTCCAGGGTAAAATAACCCTGATCGCAGAAGACATCGTTAAATGGCTGGATCACACCCTGCCGCGCCGGGCTGGCGGCCATTTCTGCCACCGCCGGCAGCATGCGGGTGACAATCTCATCAATATAAGCATCACGGTCGACGCCGGGTGGAAAGGCATGGGCCGCCATGAAGGTTGGCACCAGGTCAACAGGCTGCTCCCTGGAGAGAACAGAGATAGCCTCCAGCATGCGGAGCTCGCTGTCGAAGTCCAAGCCGTAACCAGTTTTCACCTCACAGGTTGTGGTGCCGGCTGCCAGCATCCGTCCCAGACGGAGGCGCCCGAGGCGGACCAGCTCATCGAGGGCCGCACCGCGGGTAGCCTGCATGCTGGCGAGGATGCCACCGCCGGCGCTGGCAATCTCCATATAGCTCTTCCCCTGACAGCGCATGCTGAACTCATTCGCCCGATTCCCAGCGAATATGAGATGCGTGTGCGGATCGACCAGCCCCGGTGTTACCAGCTTACCAGTCGCATCAATGACACAGGCGTTCTTGCCCAACTTGATCCGTGAAAGGACAGCCGGGGCCGGGCCGGCATCGACGATCCGGCCTTCCGAAACAGCGACGGCCGCCTGCTTGACCCGCTTGATCTCACCCATCTGTCGCCCGCGGGCCGGACCGTCGTCTACTTGCGGGGTGGCCAGCTCACCTATCGGATGAATCAGCAGGTCGATGCTCAGACCTTCACCGCCTTTTTGGCCGAGTGGCGCAGGTACATTTCCAGCTCTTCCACGTGCTGTGTCTCTTCCACCAGCACCTCCTCGAGCAGGATCCGGAGCGGGGTGTTGTCCTGAACCAGGGCTAGCTGCTCCTCGTAAAGGTTGAGGTGCATCCGCTCGACATCAAGGTTTTCCTGGAGCATATCCTCAATCGTTTGATCGCCAGGCTCGTATATTTCCTGGATTTTGACCGACGGGTGTCCGCCCAGGGCGGTGATTTTCTCACCGAGCTTGATCGCATGATCCATGCAGTCGCGAGCCCGGGTTCTGAACAGGCTGACCAAGGGGCCCCGCATCGGCCCGGAGACAATGAAAGAGTGGTGGAGGTAGCGGATCATGGCCGACATTTCGTGCTCAAGATCCAGATTCAGAGCTTGCAGTACTTTGGCTTTGTCCATCTTCTACTCCTTTGGAGAGGAATCGCTGCCAGCAGCCTGTCGTGGTCAGACACCACCCCGATTTTTTAAGAACTCTCAGGCAGTCACTGAGCGCATTGAGAAATGGCGGTCGGAGGCTCGCCTCTACTGACATCAGATTATATACAATTGACTACCCGGCTGTCCGGCCAGTTGTCGTCAGCCTGCCTGACCCTGTTTAAAAGCGCCTCTGAGATCAGGCACCACCGCTAGTGTCAGTCCCGCATCTTCAAGCTGAAAGCTCAGTGCTGATTTGGACCTAGGCCGTGCGCCACAGCGGCTGGGCCTCGCCCACCAGACCGGCGGGCGCCGCCTGCTCGAGAAGCTGACAACGACTGCACTGTGTATCGCGATGCGGCGGATACTGGGCCGGCTCGTTCATCTCCGCAATGGTCTTCGTCAACTCCGGCCAGTGGAGGCGATAGACCGCCTCATCCAGAGATATGCTGACCGGGTTGAAGCCGCGCGGGCCGATCCGGCAGAAGGTCATTGACAGCTTCTCAAACGGCCACCGGCAGCGCAGCCGCTCGGCCAGGAATTGCTTGACCAGGACGGTGGCCGGAGGCCAAACCGGGTTGAATGGCTTAAGTGGATGCAGATGAAAGTCCACGAACTCCAACCGGCGCTCCTCCGGGTACCAGAGAATCAGATCGAAGGTGTCCTCCAGATAGACCCGCTCATGAGGGATACGCGCGCGCACCCGCAGAGAGACACCGACGACCCGGGACTGATCGGGCTTGTACCGGCTGATGACGGAATTGGTCAGCGTCTTATAAGCAAACAGGAAGGCTTTAACCGCCTCATCCGGCCCCAGCTTTTCTACCGGCCATGTCTGGCCCATGTACTTCTGAACCTGACTGACCGTGGTCAGTCGCCCGCGGTTTATCTCAGCCAGAGCCCTCAGTATGAAGCGCTTGCAAATGCTGTTCGCAGGCTCTTTCCGCTCCCGGAGCTCCACATAGGCCAGCTGATACGCTCTCCGACAGGCGCGAAAAGTCTCAATCATTGGGGGAGTAAACAAAGTCCTGTCCATGGTGGACCCCCTTCTGTGAATACCCTATCTTTGTATGTCATACCAATATATAGTATGACAACCCGGTTAGTCAACTTAAAAATGACCGCCCTCTCATTTCAAGATCGCCTGGCGCCATCTATGTTCCCGGCTTGTATAAATGCAAACCGGCTTGACATCAGGGTTTTGAGTGCATATACAAAAACAGACCGCGCGAACATCCGATCGATAGCCGATTTTAGTCCACCGCTCGCTGGCAGCGGCAACAACAGGCGCCAGCCAGGCTTTCTCTTCCGGCCGACCGGCGACAGCGGATAGAGCCGCCAGCAATCCAAATCCCGGCTGATCAACGCCACCACGCATAGCCCGGAGCGGGCGCTGGCAGGCGTCGGCTTGATCTCAAGCCGGGGTTACCGCTTTTGGCCCTGGCTCGAGCAGGAAGGCATTATATAAGGATAAAAACCTGCTGCCTTCTTTGCTGGATAATGGACAAATTGTTCGAACCTTCAGGCAGAACCAACGTCTACACATGGGATCAATGGCCCGGGGCGCTGGGCTCGCACTTGTCGATCCGGAGTTGCCAGGAATTGTGTATAGCCCGAAAGATACCAGCAGCCTGAGACCGGTTCTCACCGTGTCGGAGCTGACCGCTCAGATTCGCGTCCTGATCGAAGACATATTTGATCAGGTGGCCGTTGTCGGAGAGATCAGCAACGCCAAGGTGTACCCGTCAGGACACTGGTACTTCTCCCTGAAGGACAAGGACGCCACCTTGCCTTGCGTCTGCTTTAAGAACGCCAACGCGCAGATAAAGTTTGAGCTGGAGGATGGGCTGATGGTGGTGGCCCGCGGCAAGTTGAGCGTCTACCCGCCGCGCGGCGCCTATCAGCTGGTGGTCACGGCCCTGGAGCCGGTAGGCATCGGTGAGTGGCAGCTAGCTTTTGAGCAGCTCAGACAGAAATTGGAAAGCGAAGGGCTGCTCGCCCTCACCCGCAAGCGCCCGATTCCGCTCGTCCCGCGTCGGATTGGGGTGGTGACAAGCCTGGCGGGAGCAGCTCTCCGGGACATTCTTACCGCTCTCCAGCGCCGCAACCGCACGGTCAATGTCGTGGTCAGCCCGGCCAAGGTGCAAGGAGAGGGCAGTCCGGAGGAGATTGCCAGAGCCATGGAAAACCTCCAGGAGCTGGGCGGCCTGGACGTGATCCTCTTAGCCCGTGGGGGCGGCTCCATTGAAGACCTCTGGGCTTTCAACACGGAGATTGTGGCCCGTGCCGTTGCCAGCTCAAAGGTTCCGGTTATCTCCGGCGTCGGGCACGAAACTGATGTAACCATCTGCGATCTGGTCGCCGATCTGCGCGCACCGACCCCGACGGCAGCTGCCGAGCTTGTCGCCCGGGGAGAAAGCGAGCTGCTTGAACGCTGGATCAATCTCCAGCGACGCATGGTGTCCAGGCTTGATCAGCGTCTGGTGGATGCCACGCGTTCGCTCGAACGCCTGGACCCAATGCACTCCCTGTTGCGTTACCAAGAGCGACTTGAGCGCTTTGCTTTGAGCATCCGGCACATCGAGGAACAGATACTGCGCTCCACTCTCGCGGTGCTCACGCAGGCGCACCACCGCTGGTTGCAGGCCCATGAGAAGCTTCTGGCGCTCGGTCCGATAAATGTGCTGAGCCGCGGCTTTTCGATCCTGCGCAAGGCTGATGGCCAGATTGTCCGCAACGCCAGCGAGGTAGCTGTGGGAGAGACGCTGGAAGCGCTTCTGCATGCCGGAAAGCTCAAGCTTCGTGTCGAACTCTGCGAGGGTGATTGGTATTAAGATCTGAGCGGGAGGCTGGTTTATGTCTGAGAGATCTCAAACACTGGACTTTGAGGCGACGCTGTCCGAGCTGGAGCAGGTGGTCAAAGAGCTCGATGGCGAGATTAAGCTGGACAGGGCCCTTGCCCTCTTCGACCGCGGCATGAAGCTGAGCTCGGCCTGCCAGGAGTTCCTCAAGGCAGCTCAACAGAAGGTGGAAGTTCTGAAGAAAAATGCCGATGGCACGCTGAGCCTGGAGCCGCTCGCCCAGGGCGAGCCCGACAACTAGCCCGCTGTCCTTTTGAGGGCGCAAGCGAGCGCCCGACCGCCACACTGCTGATGCGGAAACGCGCTCTGGTCTTGACATTCGGCGCATAATGGGAGTAAACTAATCAAAGTGTCGCCCATTTCTTAAATAGGCTTAAGAAATATCGCCTCCGGCTACCGTCAGCAGCTTTACGCCCAGCAATTCTTAGCAAATTCTCATCACTGGCACGCGCTCGTCGCAGTTGAGACGGTGATTCGGAACGCGTTCTCGGGTTTGAGCACCTGAGAGCTTCTCTGTATCGGGGATTTGCCGGCATGCTGAGCAAGAGATTACCTCCTTCGCCCCGCCCTGGCCCGTTCAGCGGTACCACCACTGGCCGTTCTTCAGGCGGCAACATGCTGGTGCTCGTGGTGGCGGTCACGATCGGTCTACTGGTAGCTCTTGTCCTGTTCGCCATGAACTTCGGTCGACTGTTGGGCGGGTCGCAGGAGCACGCTACCGCTATCCAGGCAGCCAGTCTGGCAGCGGCCCAAGACATTAGCCGCATCGTTATTGAAGACCCAAACTTCGGATTTATATCGCTGAGCGACTATCCGCCGGTCGGCAAAGCCACCATTGCTGGTGACGGCGAGCCGATGCCTGTATTTGGGATCAACACCATTGTCGCCACCGCGCGCCTGGACATAATTGTGGCCAATGAACTGCGCGACGATACGATGAAGGCGTTTGCCACCAGGGACGCCAGCAACGCGCGCCAGGCCGCCCAGAGACTGATCACCGCCGTCAAGGCCTCGCT